>JGI24770J26754_10000014_pt1 | contig 144163 bp, 129 predicted proteins | sample LakOneMetagenome_FD_26754 | JGI IMG/M metagenome (IMG submission 26754) | reverse complement strand
CATGATTAATGTTTTTTTCAAAACTAACTGAAGGGTCAGTCTTTATAAGTTAAGCCAGCTTTATTTTAGGTTAATAAATGTTAATGCTCCATTCAATACAGGTTATGAATAAGTACATTTGTCAACAGATGAAACAAAAGAACATTATACCGGGTCCTGCTTTAATGATCCTTTCCATCATTGGCATAACTGTATTCATGTTTTACTGGCTTAAAGAAAGTTATAGCCGTGAAGAAAAAGCGCTGAACATTAAAACAACATCCTTGTTTGAGCAAACGATCAAACGTTTACAGATAAGTAAATTAAAACTCAGCAACAATCCGCAGGATTCACTACCCGACCTGCACATAAAAAAAATACTGAAAGATGCTGACAAAGAGGAATCTCTGTTTGTATCTGTACCCGATAAAGCAGGGATCATATCAACTATCAATGTTATCCGCGGTAAGATAAAAGATTCTTTAAAAAAAGATACCGGCCGCATGATCATTTCCATCAATGAAACCACTATCAGCAAAGATTCTGAGGGCTTCAGGCCAGGCCCTTCCAAAGATCACAACAAATTTATACAACTACTCTACAATATAGATTCGCTGCAGGAGCCACTCACCCTTAACGAAATTGATTCAGCATTCAGGCTGCGTTTGGTAAAAGAAAATACAACGGTACCCTTTTCAATTCTGCAGTCAAAAAACAGCACTGTATTAAATGACAGTTCTTTAAATTCAGTAAGTATTGGCTTTGCCAGGCCGGTTACTTATAACCTGCAGCTGGGAAACACCTTTCGGTACCTGCTCAAAAGAATAACCTTGCCTATTATCTTTTCCCTGCTGTTGCTGGGTATTACCATTCTTGCATTTGTAATGCTGTACCGCAACCTGGTAAGACAAAAAAGGCTGAGTGAAATAAAGAACGAATTCATCAGTAATATTTCTCATGAGCTGAAAACGCCGGTTGCCACGGTGGGCGTTGCTATTGAAGCTTTAAAAAGTTTTAATGCCATGCAGGATCCGGAACGTAGTAAAGAATACCTGGACATTTCAACCAATGAATTGCAGCGGCTAAGCCTGCTCATCGACAAAGTGCTTAAACTTTCGATGTTTGAAAAAAAGGAGATGGAATTAAGTTATGAAGACATTAACCTGAAGGAAATTGTAGAAGAAGTTATGCTGTCGTTAAAGCTGCAGTTTGAAAAACAGCAGGCAACTGTTACCTTGAATACAACAGGCAACATGAACCTGAAGGGCGACCGGCTTCATTTACAAAGTGTGGTATTTAACCTGCTGGATAACGCATTGAAATACGGAAAAGAAAAGCCGGAAATACAAATAGAACTGTTGGAAAAAGATAAGGAGATACTATTTACTGTAAAAGACAATGGTATTGGTATTGCGCCGGAGTACAGGGAAAAGGTTTTCGAAAAATTCTTCCGGGTGCCGCATGGAAATTTACACAACGCAAAAGGATATGGATTGGGATTAAGTTATGCCGCACAGGTTATTCAAAAACACCAGGGAAGCATTACAGTTCAAAGTTATTTGGGAAGTGAGACAACATTCATCATTCATTTACCAAAGCATCTATCATGAGCGCCATAAAAATACTATATGCCGAAGATGAACTTTTCCTGGGCAAGATCGTAAAAGAAAGCCTGGAGAGCCGCGGCTACGAAGTGATGATGGAAGCCGATGGCGCCAAAGTAACTGCGCTCTTCAAAAAAACAGCGCCGGATATTTGTGTGCTGGATATCATGCTGCCCAACAAGGATGGTTTTGCCATTGCCGATGAGATAAGAGAACTGGATAAAGAAGTACCCATTATTTTTCTGACGGCCAAAACACAAACAGAAGATGTGGTAAAGGGTTTTACCCTGGGAGGCAATGATTATATCCGCAAGCCATTCAGTATGGAAGAACTGATTGTAAGGATACAAAACCTGCTGAAGTTAAAAACAAACGACCATGCGGCCTCCGGCACTTCATTTTTGATAGGAAAATATTCATTTCAAACCAACAGGCAAATACTTGCAATCAATAAAGTGGAGAGAAAGCTATCTTTCAGGGAAAGCCAGCTGCTCGAAATACTTTGCGTAAACCGTGAGAAGATAATTGACCGCAAAGACATTCTTAACCTGTTGTGGGGAAGCGACTCCTTTTTTAACAGTCGTAACCTGGATGTATATATTACCAAATTACGCAGCTACCTTAAAGAAGACCCGTCTATAGAGATCATTACTATTAAAGGAATTGGGTATCGTTTTGTGGCAGAATAAGTCGGATGATTTTTAACCGGCTCTTACTATCTGCTGCAGCGCCTGCTGCACCTCGGTTACAGGCAAATCGCAGCTTTTGTTATGGCATACATAGATGGTTGTTTGACCTGGTATTAATTTCTGTTTCAGCAACGCCAGGCTACCTTCGGTTTTACCCCCCATCAGTATCACATTGGGTAAATAATGTTGATCAAACTGTTGTCGTTTGTTATTACAATCGTCTCCCAATATAGCTACTTCGTATAAGGGGCTTGTAAACAAAGCCTGAAGCATACCCCAGTTTGCATAAAAATAAATATTGCGTTGCACATCCTGTTCTACATTCATCAGCATTTGTTTGGCCATGCTGATATATCTGTCTTTGCTTAAAAAATGTCCCAATAAAAAAAGATTCTTCGCCATTTCACTATTGGAAGAAGGAATCACGTTATCAGACAATTCCATCTTACGTGCAATCAGGTCGGCGTATTGATCATGCGTGTAAAAGAACATTTTAGATTCATCATCGAAGAAATGTTCAAGCACATAGAGCAAAAGCTTATCAGCTTCTGCCAGCCATTTTTCATCAAAAGTAGCCTGGTACAGTTCTGTAAAAGCAGCAATGGTAAAAGCATAATCATCCAACAATGCGTTAATAGAAGGCTTCCCTTTTTTATAATTACGGGTCATTTCTCCATTGGCAGCAATGGCATTGTTCAAAAGAAAACCGGCACAAGTAACTGCCGCATGCAAAAACCCTTCTTCATTAAAAACACGGTAAGCTTTTGTGTAACCTGTAATCATCAGTGCATTCCAGCTGCTGAGTATCTTATCATCAAGCCCTGGTTTAACCCTGGTACTTCTTACTTTCAGCAGTTTTGCTTTTGCCGCATCAATTTTATTTTTCAGCTCATCAACGGTTAATGTAAAGGTTTCAGCAATGGCTTCTTTGCTTTCATTTCTTAATAAAATACTGTTGCCATGCTCCCAGTTACCATCGGCAGTAATATTATAATATGTCGAGAACAGTTCTGCATCATCTCCCAAAAGCCTGTCCACTTCTTCCTTTGTCCATACATAAAATTTACCTTCTACGCCTTCGCTGTCTGCATCCAGCGATGCATAAAATGCTCCCTCGGGTGAAGTAAGTTCCTGCTCAATAAAATCAAGCGTTTCGTAAACCGTTTTTTTATATAAGGGATCTTTTGTTGCCTGGAATGCCTGTGCATACAGGGTTACAAGCTGTGCATTATCGTACAGCATTTTTTCAAAATGTGGCACATGCCAGTTTGCATCGGTTGAGTAGCGTGCAAAGCCTCCCTGCAAATGATCATAAATGCCCCCCAGGGCCATATTATCTAAAGTAACGGTTAAGGCTTTTAACGCTTCTTTATTGCTGCTTAAGTAATGATAATGCAACAGGTAAGCCCATGCTGATGGCATCGGAAATTTGGGAGCCCTGTTCTCTCCTCCCCGGGTAAAATCAATATTAGGTTTCCAGGTTTCAAATTGTTTATCCAGGTCTTCAATTGTACATGTTTTTTCGTTGGCTTTAAATGTTACATGTTCTGTTGCATGTATTCCTTTGGTAACCTGTTCTGCACTTTTTACCAATGCTTCGGGTTGCTTTTGCTGCATATCTGCAAAATAGGCCAGCATGTTCATCCATTTATCCTTGGGGAAATAAGTGCCGGCATAAAAAGGCCTGCCATCTGCCAGTGCAATAGCATTCAGCGGCCAGCCACCACGGCCGGTTATCAGTTGCGCAGCCGTCATATACACCTGGTCCACATCAGGCCTTTCTTCACGGTCAACTTTTATGCAGATGAATTTTTCATTCATGATGGTTGCTACTTCTTCATCCTCAAAACTTTCATGCTCCATTACATGGCACCAATGGCAGGCTGCATAGCCAATGCTGATGATAAGCATTTTATTCTCAGCTTCTGCTTTTTGCAAAGCCTTATCGCTCCAGGGATACCAGTTTACCGGGTTGTGTGCATGTTGCAGTAAATAAGGACTGCTTTCATGAATCAGTTCATTGGTATATTTCGGGTCTGTGTTCATTAGTTTAAGATAGATGATAAAAGTGTATGTACAACTTTAAAGTTAGTGATTACTAAAACAGAAAAGAGCATCTGTTCCAAGATGCTCTTCTACAAAAATTATCAGTACCCGATTAGTTCTTTTTCGGTTGCTTGTTAATGACATATTTGCCAAATTCTATCAGCTGTGCCGGATTTATATAACCTTCCGACACGGAAACAGATTTCTGATCGGCATCCATAATGAGCAAGGTTGGATAAGCTGCGATCTGGTATTTTTGCGCAAAAGCTATACCATCTCCTTTTTCCATATCCAGTGCTATATTGACGAAGTTTTTATTAAAGAAATCACCTGCAGCTTTATCTGTAAAAGTATTCTGCTTTAACATTTTGCAGGGCCCACACCAGGATGTATAGGCATCAATAAAGATCAGCTTCTTTTGTTTTTTTGCTTCTGCTACAGCTTTTGTCCAGTTTTCTTCTATGAATTGAATACCGGTTTCGGTTTTTTTATTCTCTGTTGAATTGCTTTGTTTTTTTGCAACCGGCACAAATGCAACGACAAGTATTACAGCCGTTAGCAGCAGAGATGAAAGGAGTATTCTATATTTCATAATGACTTAATTGAAATGCAAGTTCTGTTTTTCCGTGTAAACCACTACAGGTTTAACAAATGGTAAACGTATGTAAAACTAATTCAGTTTTAATAAAATATTGCATGTACAAAGCAGCTTATCTTCCAAAATCATCCTGAAGTCGCACAATATCTTCTTCATCCGAAGGATTTGCTGCATCCGTATGCTGCCATATCTCAGCTACAATTCCCCAGCCATCCAGCCCGATCAGGCGATGCCTTTGGCCTTGTGCAAGTTTTATTTTATCTCCCTTTGTTAGTATATACTTTTCTTCTTCTTCATTGCTGTGACTTGTAGCAACAGCCACTTCACCATCAATACATCTCCATATCTCTGCCCGGCGGTGATGATATTGCCAGCTTAATCTTTTTTGTGGTGCTACCATTAAAATTTTGGGGCTCAGTTTTTCCGATATCTTCAGTTTTTCAAAATCTTCTTCCGGAAAAAATTCTTCGGCAAAGGCAGCAGCCTGCGCCTCATCAATTACATAAAAACCTCCCCAGGGACGGGCCAGGTCTTCTGTAACAATTGTAAAATTAAGTTGCTTTAATATTGCAGCTGCATGTTCAAATGCCTTTGTATCGTGTTTCATATTAGTGTTTCTATTTTCTTTTTCCAATGTCAAGAACAACCTGGCTGACAACAGCATCCAGTTGGCTGATCAGCTTTTCCAGTTGTCCGGTAGCCTGTAATTCGGCTGCATTCAGTTCAATATTACGAATATCTTCTTTAACAGTAACAATACCCATATTATCAATAGAAGGCTTAATGCGGTGCACTACAGATTTAATTTTAGCAAGATCTCCTGCTGCAAGCGCCTGTTTTATTTCATTAACCGAAGAAGGAACCTGGTCAATAAAAAGCTGCAACATTTTTTTTATGAAAACTTCATTGCCTTTTGCAATATCTGTTAATTTGGCAAGATCGTATAATGGAGCTGCTTGCTCATTTACAAATACAAAATCTTCTGCTTTTTTTTCTACCTGCTTGTTATCTATCCAGCGTGATATGATCTGTATCAGCTGGTTTTCTTCAAATGGCTTTGAAAGATAGTCATTCATGCCGGCAGAAAAACACTTTTCATTTTCACCACGGATAGCATTGGCCGTTAAGGCAATCACAGGAACAGCAGACCCAAGTTCTTTGCGTATATATTCCGTTGCATCCAACCCATTCATTACCGGCATTTGAATATCCATCAGCACCAGGTCAAAATGCTGTTCACGCATCAGGCTGGTTGCTTCTTCGCCATTGGTGGCCTCTGTAAACAATACACCATACTCCTGTAAAATAGTGGTAGCTACCAGGCGGTTCATTTCGTTATCATCAACAACCAGTATTTTTTTGTTATTCAATATGCCGGTATTGGCTGATGTAATATTTCTTTGTGGCAGATCTTTCTCTGTGCCTTTTTCAAATGCAAACCGTATGCTTATCTCTGTGCCTTTTCCCTTTTCACTGATCACTTCAATTTCACCATCCATCAGGTCAACCAACTCTTTTGTAATACTCATCCCTAAACCGGTGCCGCCAAAACGCCTTGCTACCGACTCATCTTCCTGCCTGAATTTTTGGAATAAGTTTTTTACGAAATCAGCGTCCATACCGATGCCTGTATCTTTTACGGTTATTTGCACCTGTTGAACAGAATGTGTATTACTGATTACCTGGCAGGTAATATCTACCGATCCTGTTTCTGTAAACTTGATGGAGTTTGAAACCAGGTTTAACAAGACCTGGTTGATACGATATGGGTCGCCAATCAAAATAGAAGACAATTGTGCATCGCAGAATGAATTGGTGAGCTGCAATCCTTTTTCTTCGGCCTTGTGGTTCATCACCTGCATAACCATACCTACCACTATTTTAGGTTCAAAACCAATTTTTTCCAGGGCAAGTTTTCCGGCCTCCAGTTTAGACAGATCCAGGATGTCGTTAATGATGATGAGCAGGTTCTCTGATGCAGCAGTTATGCTATCCAGGTAACTATGTTGCTTTTCGTTGAGTGTTGTTTTCTGTAACTGCCGGCTCATACCCATGATGGCATTCATGGGCGTACGTATCTCGTGACTCATGTTTGCCAGGAAATTCTGTTTGGTCTGCACCATTTCCTCTGTAACTTTTTTAGCAACCTTCAGTTCCTTTTCTGCCAGTATCCTATCTGTAATATCCACTGCAAAACCAATCACATAAGGTTCTTTTCCTTCTTCTTCTTTTAAAAAATTATTATACAAAGTGTAAATAACCCTGCCATCTTTATTTAATACCCTGAAGATACCGCTTGATTGTTTTTGGTTCTTTATTTTATTGAGATACTCTTCATTGAACAAAGGTTTATCCTCTTCAGGAATAAACTCTTTAAGCGAATGCCCGATCATTTCTTCATCAGTATAACCATACACTTTACCAACCATCGGATTTACGGTAATAAACCTTCCTTCCAGATCGTGAGTGGTAACAATAGCAAGACTGTTATCAATAACATCCCGGTATTTTTTTTCGCTCTGCTCAATCTGTTGCTGAATATTTTTGATATTGGTGATATCCAGGCCATAACCGATCACCAGGCTTACTTCATCAGCCTTATTTAATACAGGAAACATATTACGCATGATGTACCTGGCATTACCATCCGGCTGTATGAGTTTTTCTTCCCAATGCTTTAGCTTTTTGGATTCGATCACGCCGTTAAAGATTTTCCGCCTTCCTTCAACCAGCGACAATGGTTTATCACGGAAAGCCACATAATCTTCATCTGTTTTACCAATCATCCATTTTCTCAGGTCAGCATCTTTTATAGCAACAGGATTTAAATAGAGGTAACGGTGCTTGTTATCGAACACAGCAATATCCGATGGAATATTATCAAGTATCTCTTCATAAAACCTACGCTGATCTTCCAGCTTTTTATCGGCATTTATTTTTTCGGTTATATCCTGGTACACCCAAAGATGGCCATCATAGCGCCCGTCATTCCAGATGGGAATAAAATCTCTTTCAAAAAAACGGCCATCTACCAGTTGCAGTTTGTCGCCGGTTACGGTTTTCCGTTCTTCTAAAACCTTATTAATGCCGGCAATAAATCCATCGGAGTCAACAAAAAAATGTTTTGATTGTTCGGCTGAATTTGAGCAGTCCATGCCTGTTAGTTGTGCAGGGTCTGCCTGTATATTAAACATATCGCAAAACTGCCTGTTAGCCAGTTTAACTGTTCTGTTTTCACTTTCAAGCAAAACGCCTGCGTGCAGGTTTGCTATTAAAGAAGACAGGCGTGTTGCGGTTGCCTCCAGCTCCTTTTCATTTTCTTTTTGCTGGGTAATATCAGAGTGTGTGCCGATTATTTTTACCGGTTTTCCTTCGTTGTTTTTTTCAATAACAACTCCCCTGTCGAGTACCCATTTTACCGTACCATCCTTGTGAACTATCCTGTATTCCAGCGTATGATGATCTATCTGGCCGCTTCTGTACAGAGCGTCGTTTACTTCCACCATTTTTTTATCGTCGGGGTGAATACAACTATACCAGAGATTTACATTACTCTTATATTCTTCTGATGTATAACCCAGCAGCTGGTATTCCTCCTGCGAAAAACTGGTTTGTTCTGTTGTAAAATCGTGCTCCCAAACATTATCGCCAATCCTTTGCATGGCCACATGTATACGCTTGTCAAACTCCTTCAGTTTCTCTTCCGCCTCTCTTTCCTTTGTAATGTCTTCTTCTATAGCAAAAAAGTTGATCACTTTTCCTGCCTTATCAAAAACAGGCTGCCCGTTAATTCTTAACCAATAACCTGTTCCGTTCTTTTTATAATTATATATTTCACAGCTAAAGGGTTCTGAGTTACTAATCTGTTTTTTCATGTAAGCCACCGTATCCGGATCGGTTGCATCTCCCTGCAAAAAGCTACCGGGTGTTTTATCTAGTGCTTCAGCTAAAGTGTAGCCTGTAACTTTTTCAAAAGCTGTATTTACCCATTCTATCTTTCCTTCTGCATTCGTTATTATTACAGCATTAACGGTTTGCTGAACGATCAACGATAGTCTTTCCAGCTCACGGCGGTCTTTCTTTTTTTGGGTGACGTCCCTGCCGTAAATATTAATATATCCTTCGGTGTGCATGGTTACGCATACAAAAGAATAATCTATGCCTTCTGAACTTGCTTCTATGATCCAACGCTTATTGTTCTTATCAATTTTTTCAGCGATCAGCTTAAAAAAATCATCATTCCGGTAAACCTTATTTGCATATTGCAAAAAATCCAGCCGGGCTGCAGCCGGGTTATTCTGCAGCAGGTCTCCGGCAAAATTGATACGCATAAGCGGATCGGGATTTTGCGTGGTAAACAGGGCTACATCATGATTTAGCTGGCTGGCGTTTTTAAGTTCGTCTTTTTGCCTGCTTACTGTTTTTAATAAAAATTTAAGATCGTCGTTGGTATTCTCCTGCGTTTTCATCACATGCAGCAGATCGGTCATGGCATCATGAAAGGCAAAATCGTGCAGCGATAAATTATTCTCAATTATTTCTTCAAGAGAGTCAAACCAGGGGGAACCCATAAATAAAAGCTGGCCGGTTTCCGGAAAAAAATCTATTTGTCCTCTTAACGTGGTTTTTTTTTCATTCAGGCATTCAATGATCAGTAACTGGCCATTCAACGATTTTAAGGATTCAAAATCGGCTATTTTTGATTCAGGCCTTTTGATGTGGTAATGCCGGAGGAAGTTTTTTCCGGTTGTTTCGGCAAATATTTTTTTAAGTGTATTACCGGTTGACTCAACAATTAAATCTTCGTTGATGAGAATGTAAAACGGAAATATCCGGTTGAAGTGTTCTTCCTGGAAGGTGAAATTAATTGCCATGATTGTTTTACCAGCTTACTTTGAATATTTCATGATCTTTTCCATCGTCCCTGCTTTGCTACAGTTTAATTGCTACAGGCGTATTATACATTTTACCAAGCCCCGTAAAAGTCCTCTTAAAAATTACTGTAAGTAATGTCGTCATCGTATGGTTCACTACTTAAAAAATAGTCAATATCCACACCGCTGCGTTTTTTTACCGCATCCCATATATGCTCACCAAAGTTGGTTTTTACAAGGTCTTCTATTGCCTTATTTACTATGCCGTACATATAACAACACTGTTTATATTAATTTTTTTTGAAGATACAGAATACTGTACTGGCTATAACGTGTTTTTGGCAGTTAATATTTAAACCAGCTCAAAAAAAGAAGTAATGGTCATAGTTTGATTGTGAAGCTGGCAATTGTTGCTGTCGTTAAAAGGAGATATTTCGCCATAGGAATAAAAACCTGCCAGAACCGTTTGGTTATCAAATGTTTGATTAACAGCTTTTATTTCATCTGCCGTACGGTTTCCTAAAATAAGTTTACGGCCAACACAGCTTACCAGCAAAGCAAATCCCGGTGTGTTTTTTTGGTAAACCAGGCTTTGTGCGGCTGCAATGGAAGCAGCTTCGGTAAGTTTTTCAAAATTGGCTTTCATAAACTTCACTTTCGACCCCTCCGGAACATCACCGGCAAATGTCATCGTTTTTTGTTCCTCATCTATTGAAAGTATGGTACGTACTACCGGCTTTGCTGCGCCCGGTATGGTTACATACAAAGGAAATAAAAGCGCTGCTGCTGGTAAATTTTCAGCTTCAGGCCCCAGGTATTTTTTATATAATTCCAGTGCGTTCTGGTTTTCTATTTCATACAATACATTGCTTTCAGATCTTGTAATTTCTTTTTCAAGACCAAAAATATCCCAGCCGCCCTGGCTTCCATGTGTTATTTTGATTGCATTTCCGTAAAATGCCACAGCCACAATTTTTCCTTGTACAGGCTGTTCATTAAGCCCGGTAAGGGTTGAATGAAAGTCGGCACCATCACCAGCCAAACCTCCTGTAACCAGAACATCCTGGCCTGTTACCTGGTTTAAGCCCTTTACCAGTTCGCTGCCATTAACCAACCTGCCATCTGAAAATACCATCACATATTTGAGGTCTTCATGGGGTAATTTACCTGCCAGCGCCACGGCTGCATCGTAACTGTTTTTGTAATCGGCAATGTTTACAGAAGCTGTTTCTATGGTTGTTTTTTTAAACTGCAGGGCTACCGCAACTAACGAGTTTTCCTGTACAGCATCCTGGTAAATTTCACCAGCTGTACTACACATGGTAATTGCTGCTGCCGGAAACTGCTCTTTCACAACCTTATAAATACCGGGTTGTTGCAAAACCCCTTTTCCGCCAAAGCATAATACCAGTTGCGCATTTTCATTTTCGGCAAGCTGGCTAACTGTGTGTTTTTTCCACTCAGACCCGGTGTAATGAAACAAAGAGGTTAGCATAATATGTGTTTATACGTAAGTTAAGTATAAACGGTATTGATAAAACTGTGCCATTTTCTTTTTAATCCTATTAAAATAATTATCAAACACTTATATAGTAATCAAATATTACCCGTGTCCATATTTTGGATAAATTTCCTAAATACGGATAAACCAGGAAGCATTTTAAAGGTTTCAGGCTAGCTGCATTACATTATTAATCGGCACTTTTATCTTCCAGCTGCAACCCTTACCTGGCGATGTACTGATCATATACTTACCATTAACATCGGTTACTCTTTTTATAATATTATCTAAGCCAATTCCTCTTTTTATTTTTTGCAGGTCAAAACCTATCCCATCATCAATAAATTTCAGCAACAGGTTTTGTTTGTCGATGGTAATACTTATGTCAACATTTTTTGCAGAAGCATATTTGATCATATTGTTTGTCATCTCCTGTATAATACGGATAAGCTGATGTTGAACGGCTGCAGGAATTTTTTTATCAAGAACTTCCGCAGGGATTGCAGCCTGTATATGGAATTTGTTTTGCCGCTTCAGGTTCAATAGAATTTTTTCCAGTTCAACATGCAGGGTTACATTATGAGTAGTAATAGAGCTTAGACCATGGCTCAGTTTCCTTATTTCATCGATAGCCGAATTGAGTATTGTTCTTGATTCCATCAGCATTGCCAGCCTGCCATCTTCGTTATTAACTGCAGTATCAATATATAATTTAGATGCGCCCAGTAACTGGCTCACATTATCATGCAGTTCATCAGCAAGTTCTCTCCTGGTGTTTTCCTGCGCCAGCATAATCAGTTTTATATATTCATCTGGCTGATTGATTTTTACATCCGTATCTGTTTTCGATTTGAACTTCCGGGCCGATAACCATTTTGCCAGCACTACCGCAATTTTGAATGGTTCAAATTCATCTTTGATGATATAATCGAACGCACCGTTCTTAAAAAGTTCAACGGTTACTTTCATGTCGGGTTGTCCGCTTACAAAAACCACGTAAATATTTGGATCGTATTTTTTTATGCGCTGCAGTAATTCCAGGCCTTTAAAATCGCCGAGATGATAATCAAGGAAGATGATGTCCGGGGCCTCTTCCAGGTTGTTCAACAATGCTGTTCCGGAATTGTAGGTTTTTACATTTTTAAATCCCAGGTTTTTTATTTCCTGTTCATACAGGGATAGGCAGAATAGGTCGTCATCTGCCAAAACAATTTTAGGGGAATTGTTTTGCGGCATGATTATGTGTTTATTTTATAAAAACATGTTTCATGCCAGCATGTTTTTAGAAGATAACCTATTGATATTCAAATAAAATAGTCACAAAAGGCTTTTAAGGTCTTCCAAAAAATTCTCAAAATTCCAGATTCTGGAAGCCTCTTCCCTACAATGTTATTTCTCCGTCTTTTATCATTTTGTAGATCGTGCTCTTGCCGATATCCAGCTTTTGTGCCGTTACAATAACATCGTTATCATTTTGTTTCAGATAATGCTTAATAATATCGCAGGTATGTTGTCTCAGGGTTTTTTGTTCGGTAATAAAAACATCCTCTCTTTTAACGGGTGCGTAGGTAATATCATCAGCCTTTATTTCATTTGCTTCGCACATAACAGCAGCCAGTTCAACAATAGCTTTCAGCTCCCTTACATTGCCAGGATAGAAATAGCTCATCAGCTTATCTTTTGCATCTTTTGAAAAACTGATGCTGCTCATTTTATTTTCTTTAGAAAAGCTGTCTGCAAAATGCTTGGCCAATATCAATATATCGTTGCCCCTTTCCCGTAAAGGCGGCAGTTCAATAGGCATACCCATTATACGGAAATAAAGATCTTCCCTGAAATTACCTTTGCGAACTTCTTCGGCCAGGTCTTTATGTGTAGCCACAATTAATCTAACATCCAGTTTTACACTTTCATTGCCACCAACCCTTATTACTTCTCTTTCCTGTAAAACCCGCAGCAGTTTCGATTGTAGGCTCAGGTCCATCTCTGCTATCTCATCCAAAAAAATACTGCCGCCGTTAGCTTCCTCAAATTTTCCGGCCTTTCGGGCAATGGCGCCGGTAAAAGCCCCCTTCTCATGGCCAAACAATTCACTTTCTGTAAGTTCTTTAGGAATGGCAGCCATGTTTACAGCCACAAAATTTCTTTTTTTCCGATCACTGTTATAATGTATGGCTTTGGCAATCACTTCCTTGCCGGTACCGGTTTCGCCTGTAATGGAAATATTAATATTGGTTTTGATGGCTTTTTCCATCATAGAGAAAACCTTTTTAAGTTTTTCACTTTGGCCAATAATGGATTTATCAAATGAAAATTTCTGGCCCAGCTCTTCTTTTAAATGTTCAACTTCCTGTTTAAGCGACTGGTTTTCCCGTATGCGGATGATACTGTTCCATAAAAGATCTTTGGTTGCTTCATCTTTGATCATATAATCATTAACCCCCATTTTCAGCAGGTTAACAGCAACAGTTACATCTTCCTGCGAGCTGATGACAATTACGGGAACTGAAGGATTTATCGCTTTTATTTCCCGGTACAGTTCATCGCCCTTCATATCCGGCAACGAAAAATCGATGGTAACCAGGTCGGGCTTTAAATACATTTTTGCCAGGCAGGCCTTTGCAGTTTCAAACCGGGTTACTTTATAATCAGGATTCAGACTCAGATGATAAGTTAGTATTTCACCATACCAGGGGTCATCTTCTACTATATAAATGTTATACAAGCTCATGCTGTTCTATTTAAAATGTGAGTTCCATTATCTGGAAATAGCGCTTTTAACAGCGAATTTATTACTGTTACAAACACATTAACGTTAAAATATGCTTTTTATCATTTTTATACATCCAATTTATTTTGCAGTTATATAAGCGAATAAAAATCAGCTATAAATAAAGTAGGTAAGCTTTGCATCACTCCATAGAAAAGAAACTACGCAATTTGTAAGTAAAGTTCTAGCCATAAATATAACAACTAAACGTTATTGTTTTGGCCTACATGTAAGTAGCATTGATTGTTCCTAAAATGAAATATTTTCCATTTATAGGAAAATTGGGGATTTTAATTTTAAAAAACTAATTGAATATCAGCAACTTACCTTTTGGCATTTACTTTGAAAAACTCCAAAAAAAAATTACCTATGAAAATTGCAATTGTTGGAAGCGGCTATGTTGGTCTTGTTACCGGGGCCTGCTTTTCTGAAGTTGGTATCGATGTTATTTGTGTTGACATTGACCGTAAAAAAATTGAAACCCTGAACAAGGGTATCATTCCAATTTATGAACCAGGCCTGGAGGAAATGATAAACCGCAACACAAAAAAGGGCAGGTTGGTATTTACAACCAATATTGCTGAAGCGGTTAAAGATTGCCAGGTGTTGTTCATTGCTGTAGGTACCCCGCCAGATGAAGATGGATCAGCCGATCTTAAGTATGTACTTTCTGTTGCCCGTGATTGCGGCAAAAACATGAACGATTATTTACTGGTGGTTACCAAAAGCACGGTACCGGTTGGAACTTCGCTAAAAGTAAGAACCGCTTTGCAGGAGGAACTGGATAAAAGAGGAGTTGATATAGCATTTGATGTGGCATCAAACCCCGAGTTTTTAAAAGAAGGGGCAGCTATTGATGATTTTTTAAAGCCCGACAGGATTGTAATAGGATTGGAAAGCGACAGGGCACAGGAACTGATGAAAAGCCTGTACAAACCATTTACATTAAACGGGCATCCGGTAATTTTTATGGACATCATTTCTGCAGAAATGACGAAGTACGCTGCAAACTCAATGCTGGCTGCCAAGATCAGTTTTATGAATGATATTGCCAACCTCTGCGAAATTGTGGGTGCCGATATTAACCTGGTTCGCAAAGGCATTGGTACCGACTCCCGTATTGGTAATAAATTTATTTACCCCGGTATTGGTTATGGCGGATCCTGCTTTCCGAAAGATGTTCAGGCCCTGATTAAAACCGGTGAAGAATATGCCTACGACCTGAGGGTGCTTAAAGCGGTAGAAGCAGTAAACAAAGACCAGAAGCTGGTATTGTTTAATAAGATCAGGAAATTCTTCAATGGCAATTTGAGTGGTAAAACAGTTGCGCTTTGGGGCCTTTCCTTTAAGCCGCAAACAGACGACATGCGTGAAGCACCATCGCTGATAATAGTAAAAAAACTGCTGGAAGCTGGTGCTAAAGTAAAAGCATATGATCCGGTTGCCATTAAAGAAGCCAAACATCATTTTGGCGAAACCATAGAATATTGTGAAGACCAGTATGAAACACTGATTGATGCAGATTGCCTGGCCATACTAACTGAGTGGCCCGAATTTAAATTCCCCAATTTCAAGATCATTCAAAAATTACTGAACACACCTGCAATTTTTGACGGAAGAAATATTTATGACAAGCACGAAATGAATGAGCTTGGATTTAAATACAGCTGCATAGGCGTAAAAACAAATGAAAAGGCCGAAGCAAAAGAACCGGCTGATTTTATAATGGAGTTTATTAAGGCCTGATTACTCACCATATCCTATACCAAAATTTATGATAACCACAACTACAAACATCAACACAATTTTTGAAACAGGTTCAGAAAAATTCTACGACATGTGCATGATCGAGCGGCTCTGTCATAACAATGCCGATCGTATAAAAAAACTTGTCAGCGTTTTTATTGAACAGATGCCGCAATCAGTTGAAGAGATAAAGCAGGCTTATGCAAAACGTGATTTTGCTGTTGTAAGAAAAACAGCGCACCGCATTAAGCCCACTTTAAGCTACTACGCTATTATCAAAATAGAAAAAGATATTCAGCAGATAGAAAGGATGGCAAAGGAAGGATCTGATAATGCAGAGCTGGAATTGAAAATAATCAAGCTGGATATTGTTGTGGCAGAAGTAGTAAAAAAAATGAAACAGGAATATTTTAACAACTAACAAACCCAATCCTATGAAGAAAAAAATACTGGTAGTTGATGACGAAACAACCATTTGCCTGTTATTAGAAAATTTCCTTTCTGTTGAGTATGATGTTATTACCATCAATAGCGGAGAAGAAGCACTTAACTGGCTGGAAAGCAACCTGCCCGACCTCATTATCAGCGATATTCAGATGAATAACATGGATGGCTTTGAGTTTTTAAAGCATGTAAGAAAACGCGGCTTCACCAAGCACACACCATTTATCATGTTATCTGCCAGGGCCGAAAGCAAAGAAAGAATAAAATGTTACCAGCTGGGTGCCCAGGATTATTTAACCAAACCATTTAACCCCGAAGAACTCGAAGAACTGGTTAAGAAAAACCTGTTTCCTATTCATTTTGCAATGACCTGGTAATTAATAAAGGCCAACCCGCTAAAATATCCTGAAACAAACTATGAAACCATTACTACGCATCTTATACATTGGCAGCACACCGGAATATTTTGAAACTGTCGATCAAAAAGACAATATCATCCTTACGGCTGTAGAAAATAACCTGATGGCCGTAAACTATCTTTCGGCAAACAACCTGGCTGATGCCGTTGTCTGCGATTATAATTTACCTGGGCAGAATGGATTTTTTCTCTTCAACTGGTTCAGGCAACAAGCCCGGTTTAATAATATCCCGTTTATTCTTTTGTCGAACGATTTTAACCAGGAAGTTTTCAAAACGGCCTTCTCAAAAAAAGTTGACGACTACATTATTACAGCAGGTAAACTGCCTGCAGAGCTGATCAGCAGGCTGCAGTTTCTTTGTAGTTTCAGAAAAAACAACCATGCTCCTGTTTCTTTTCAGCCTTCGGCAGAAGCTTACAAAATGCCATTATCAAAACGCATTTTTGATATTACAGTGGCATCTTTTGCACTGCTGCTTGCTTCACCATTTTTATTACTGGTCATTCTTGCCATCCGGTTAGAATCAAAAGGAAAAGTGTATTACACAGCAAAAAGAGTAGGCCGTAAAACTTTTGATTTTTACAAACTACGTTCTATGCGTACCGGATCAGACGAGCTGCTGAAAAAACTGGCAAAGGAAAAAAACCAATACAACAGATCAACAGCACAACAAGACGACGCAAATACTACATGTCCACGTTGCAGCAAATTGCCCGAAGGCCGGTATTGCTCGCCACTGATGTATGTAGACACATATCAGGTATGTGATTACTGGCACAATTATCAGAAAAAAGAAACCGCAAAGAACAGTTCTGCCTTTGTAAAGATTGTGAACGATCCCCGTGTTACCCGTGTAGGCAAGTTCATCAGGAACACCAGTATTGATGAGCTGCCCCAGCTGATCAATGTTATTAAAGGCGATATGTCGATTGTAGGAAACCGACCCTTACCTGTTTACGAAGCTGAATTACTTACAGAAGATGCTTTATCAAAACGTTTCCTGGCGCCTGCCGGTATCACCGGCCTGTGGCAGGTAGAGTTAAGAGGTAAAGGCGGTAACATGTCTGAAGAAGAAAGAAAGCGGCTCGACAATGAATATGCAGATCACTTCAGGGGCAATAATTTTTCATTCTGGTATGATATAAAACTCATTTTACGTACTGTACCGGCTTTACTTCAAAAAAGTGCCGTTTAATCCGCAGATAAAAACATAAAAATGAAAAACCGTTTAACATATTTATTTATTGCAGGGCTTATAAGTTGTATAGCCGGCCAGGCAGATGCACAGGCAACAGATGCCGAAATATCATCTCCAAAAAAGGAAATTGTATTTCCACCAATAACCGTGCTGATAGATTCTGCCATCAGGCACAGCGCCATGGTAGACTACCGCAAATTTGATGTGGAAGCAAAAGCAGCAAACGTAACCACACAACGCAATGCCTGGTTAAGAAACCTGGGGATACAGGGCGACACACGTTACGGAACAACCGATGCATTTTCAACAAACGCCAATGGCGTTACCTCCAACTTTTCAAACACATCCAGCAGGCAATTGAATTATGCCGTTGGTGTGTATGTAAAACTACCTGTGTTTGAAGTGGTAAACAGAAGAACCCAAATAAAACAGGCAAAGGCCGAAGTTGAAGCTGCTAAAAGCATGCAGGAGGCTCAGCAGAATGAAATACGCCAATTGGTGATACGCCAGTACCAGGACCTGCTGTTAAGACAAAAGCTGCTCAACATCAAGTCTCAAAACCTGGGTAGTGCCAATGTAAATATGGAGATGGTGGAAAAAGAATTCAGGAACGGTGTAATTCCGGTGGCAGAATATGTGCGCCTTTCAGATATGACCGCCCGGATACAGGCTGAATATGAAATGGCTCTTTCTGAATTTGTACTCAGCAAAAAACTACTGGAAGAGATAGTTGGATTTACATTCAGCAACCCGGAATTAAAAACAAAAAAATGAAACTGATTGAACTGTCAAGGCTGATACTGAAACACCTGGTACTGCTAATTATTGTACCGGTGCTGCTGGCTTGCATCGTATTTAACCTTACCGGAAAATCCAAGCTTAGCTATAATTCAAGTACGGTATTGTACACCGGCCTTGCAACCGGCTCTTCTATTGAAATGGATAAAAGCTTCAACTACTTTGCCACCAATACTGCTTTTGATAACTTAATTAATATTGTTAAATCAAGGGAAACACAGGAAGAAGTAGCCATCAGGTTATTAAGCCAGCATCTGCTTTTGTCAAAGGCCGATCCAAAATATATTTCATCAAAATTTTATAACGAGCTAAAGAAGAAGATTCCATCCTACATCTATAACTATGTTGTACGCGACGTTAGTATGATACCGGTTGATACTTCAGTAGTTACAAATGATTCACTTACTGCAAAAGAAATGAGTGTAGCCGTTAGCTCTCCTTTATTTCCTGCCGGCATCAATCGTATGGCTTATGAAAAAACAGTAGAGAATTTAACCAGGCTGATGAAAAGCAGCGATACCAATTTTGTGTACAAGCTGCTCAACTTCCAGGACGAACATTACTCAATTAAAGCAATTTCCTCTGTAAAGGCAGAGCGTGTGGCAAACAGTGATCTTATAAAACTCAGTTACGAAGTAGATGACCCGGGTATTTGCCAGCAAACACTGGCGATATTTAATGAAGTGTGCATTAAAAACTACAAGCACATAAAAGAGAACCGCTCAGATGATGTGGTAAAATATTTTGAAGCACAGCTGAGTGAGGCCAATGTAAAATTACGCGATGCAGAAGACAAACTTTTGGGTTTTAATAAAGCCAACAATATTATAAACTATTATGAGCAAAGTAAAGCAGTAGCTATTGTAAAAGAAGATATGAGTGTTGACTACGCCAATAAAAAAGCCCAGCTTGCCGGAACGGTGGCAGCCGCAAAAAAACTGGAAGACAAACTGAATATACAGCAACAGATACAGGTAAAAAGCAATGCGGTAATTGATAAAAGAAAAGAACTGGGCGATGTGAATTATGAGCTGGCGCTGGCGCAGGCAGAATCGGGCAACGAGGAAGCAAGTGCTGCAAAAATTGACGCTTTGAAAAAACGATCAGAAAGCCTGAAAGCCGATATCAAAAAAAGTGTGGGTGATCTGTATACTTACCAGAATACTACCGAAGGTTTGCCCGTAGCAAAAGCCCTTGGCGGATGGATAGACAATGTAGTGGAAGCAGACAACCTGAAAGCAAAGCTAAAAGTAATGGATGGCAACAATAAAGAGTTTCAGCAGCAGTATGCAGCTTATGCACCTGCAGGCGCCACCATCAAACGCATAGAAAGAGAGATCAATGTTTCGGAACAGGGATACCTGGAAATTTTACACGGCCTTAACCTGGCTAAATTAAAATTGCAGGACAACGAACTTACCTCAAACTTAAAAGCAGTAGATCCACCGTATTATCCTATCGAATCAAAACCCCGCAAACGAGGTGTGTTGGTCATTGCTGCTGCATTGCTGGGTTTCATTCTGGTGCTGGGCATCATACTGGCCATGGAATATACCGACGACACGCTGAAAAATTTTAAAAAAGCGGGAAAGGCTTTACAGCTTCCTGCCGCAGGTATGTTGCCCAAAATATTCCTTAACCCGGGTCGTGTTAATTTACCATTTGTGCAAAACCGCCTGGTTGAAATTGCAGCACAGAATATAGAACAATTTATAACTGCTAACGGCAAGGGAAAGCCGGTAAAAACGATCCTGTTCTTTAGTACCCAGGAAAAAGAAGGCAAGTCTGTTGTATCCGCAAACCTGGCTGCAAAACTGGCACAGGAAGGTAAAAAAGTTTTGTTACTGAATTATTCAGGACCAAAGCAGGCAGTTGCAAGGCAAAGAAAATTTCCTTTACTCAGCCGCTTGCTGGGATATACCGATCCCAGGATAGATTTTGATAACCCATTCCTGGCATCTCCGTCAACTTACTTACAAGCTACGCAGCATTTTACATACAACCTGAACGAACAGTTTTATAAAGCAACCAGCTACACCGATATACTGGAGCAAAATAACATCAGTATTTCTTTTGTACCAGACTATGTCCTCATCGAGCTGCCGGCTTTGTTGTATAACAATCACCCGGCCGGTTTACTAGCCAATGCAGATATGTCAGTCCTGGTGTGCCGTTCAAACCGGTTATGGTCAGAGGCAGACCAGGCTTCATTAAACACCGTGTTACCCATTACCGGTAACTCAGTGGCATATATGATTAACGGTGTTGAGCTGAAGGAAACAGAATCTCTGCTGGGCGACCTGCCAAAAAAGAGCAGCACGCTTCGCAAAAAAGTAAAAAATATTTTCAGGTTTCAATTCTTTACTAAAAACCAGATATAAACAGGCACTTGAAAAAGAAATTCAACATATTGATCCGTGAAGATAATTTTCTTTCCCTGGCAGGAAACCTGGTTATTGCCGTGTTTGGCATTTGCAGTTTTGCATTACTGGCACGCAGCTTAGTTACAGAATTGTTTGGTCAATGGGTATTGTTTATTGCGGCCGGCTCTTTTGTTGAAATGTTTCGCTTTGGCATTACCAATACCGGCTTAATAAGGTTTTTATCAGGTGCAGATGAAACAGCACGAATAAAATTAATAGGGTCAAACGCATTGATAGGATTGATTGCAACAATATCTGTTGCGCTTATATTGGCCATCTGCAATCTTGCTTTTCACCAGTCAATAAACAATTCAGGATACCAGCTCTTCTTTACCTGGTATCCGTTGCTCGCTTTTGTGAATCTTCCCTGGAATAACGCCCTGGTTGTATTACAGGCCGACCGCAGCTATGGTAAGATATTGGCGCTTAAAGCCATCAACAGCATTAGCTTTTTCATAGTGCTGTTGGTAAATTTTTATTTTTTTAAGATGAGCCTCGATGCATTGGCAATAGCCATGCTTATTATTAATGCTGCTACATCATTGTTGAGTTTGATCAAAGGCTGGGATGGCTTTGTATATATAACAAAGGCAGATAAGCATACCAATAAAACGATGCTGCACTTTGGAAAATACACCACGTTTACACTAATAGGCACCAACCTGTTGCGTAGTGCCGATACCATCATCATCAGTCTGAGCCCGCTGGGGAGTGCGGCTGTTGCATTGTACAGCATACCGCTTAAGCTTACCGAGCTTCAGCAGATACCACTTCGCAGTTTTGCAGCTACTGCTTTTCCAAAAATGTCGAAAGCAAGTCTGCATGGAAAAGTTGAAGAAGTGAAATCTCTTTTTTACAGCTATGCCGGTGCACTCAGCTACCTGTTTATTTTTATGAGCCTGTTTACTTTTTTGTTTGCAGATATGTTTGTGCTTTTGCTGGCAGGCAAACAATACCTGCAGGCCGATCCTGTAACCGGTTTCAGGGCCGCAGATATTGTTCGTGTTTTTTCTGTCTATGGTTTGCTGCTTCCTATTGATCGTATGACAGGCATTACACTCGATAGTATTAACAAACCCGGTATCAATGCATTAAAAGTACTGTTTATGGTCATTGCCAATATCGCCGGTGATATCATTGCTGTGTTTTTATTCAAATCATTAATACTGGTAGCTGTATCATCTATATTCTTTACCATCGTAGGTATCTGGCTGGGTATGTATTTTTTAAACAAAGACCTCAGCCTCAGGTTCAGTAAAATCTTCTCAGACGGTATAAACTTTTACAGATCCATCTTTGCCAGGATCATTCACAAACAACCGGCTGCATTACATAATGCACAGGTAAAAACAATCAACGGATGATCAGTAACAACAACATACATCCGTTCGATAACTACACAGCATCTGCCAGCCTGGTAAGGCCCCGCAATGTTTTACTGCTGATTGCTGCAACGGTTTTGTGTGGCCTGGTAGCTGCAAAGCTTGAGCTAATGGGTATTGGTGTGTTGTTTGGTTTAATAATCGCCATTGTGTATTTGTATGTTTTATTCACCAGGCCAGTAGTTGGGTTATATACATCCATAGCACTTGGTTTTGTACTTATAGGAATGGGCAGGTATGTAAAAGATGTGCAGGTTGGCCTGGGTATGGATGCCATACTTATTTTAACCTACCTGGCTTTGTTCATGAACCGGTTTAAAGAAAGAGTAGACTGGCGCCCGGCGAAAAAAGACATTACCTTATTTGCCGTGATATGGTTTGCATATTCCATATTTCAACTGGTAAATCCCGAGGCACAAAGCACAGCAGCCTGGTTCAGCGGCCGTGGTGTTTCTGTATATATGTTTTTACTGGTACCTCTTACATTGCTGCTTATTAACAGCAATAACAGGCTCGATACTTTCCTGTACATCTGGGGAATTTTTTCTGTATTGGCTACGCTGAAAGGCATTATGCAATTAAAGTTTGGTGTAGATGCTGCCGAGCAGGCCTGGCTCAATGAAGGCAATTATAAAACACACATTTTGTTTGGTAAGCTCAGGGTATTTTCTTTTCTCAGCGATGCAGGGCAGTTTGGCGGTAACCAGGGTTATACGGCGGTGGTGTTTACCATTTACTCAATGGCACAAAAGAACCTGCGCAAAAAATATTTCTTCCTGGCTGTAGCTTTACTTGCTTTTTATGGCATGGTCATCTCAGGTACCCGTGGCGCAATGGGCGTTCCGGTATCCGGCTTTATGGCGTTCTTTATCCTGCGTAAAAATATTCGTGTATTAAGTATTGGTGTGGGTTTACTGGCTCTGGTTTTTATCTTCTTTAAATACACCACTATAGGCCAGGGAAACGATCAGATAAGAAGAATGCGTACCGCCTTCGATCCCAATGATGCTTCGTTGCAGGTAAGACTCGATAATCAGAAAATACTAAGTAAGTACATGACTTCACGTCCTTTTGGCGGGGGCATTGGTCATGGTGGTGTAAAAGCTCAGCGTTTCCTTCCAAACGCATTCCTGTCGCAGGTAGCAACCGACAGCTGGTATGTATTGGTTTGGGTAGAACAAGGGATCGTTGGCTTACTGCTTCACCTGTTCATCCTGTTTTATACAATCGGCAAAGCATCTTACAAAGTGATGTTTAAAATAAGAGACCCTTTGTTGAAACTGAAAATAATGGCGCTCATATCCGGCATGTTTGGCGTAATGGTAGCATCCTATGGAAACGCGGTATTGGGCGGTATGCCAACAGGTATTCTTATTTATGTTTCGATGGCTATTATGCTGAACACTGCCATACTGGATATACCTGAACAACAAATGAATAGTATAGAAAATAAACCATAACCTATGAAAGGAAAAGATTTTATCATCACCGGCCTTCAATCCTGGGATATTCCCATTGGCTCCAATGCAATTGATATTGCCAAAGAAATAGCACTGGATAACCGGGTGCTGTACGTGAACAGCCCGCTGGATATGATGACCTTGTACCGTAATAAACCAACACCCGAAACAAAACGCAGGTTGGAAGTACTGAAAAAACAAAAAAGCCCCGTCAGGAAAATATCCGATAATCTGTGGGTGCTTGATTGCCCCTTTTACGTATGGTCTATCAATGGCTTGCCCGATGGTTTTTTATTTGATGCATTCAACAAAGCCAACAACAAAAAAATATTCAACTACATAAAAAACACAGCCAAAGAGCTTGGTTTTAAAAAGCCGGTACATTTTATCGATAATGATATTTACCGGAGCTTTTATGCTAAAGATATACTGGATGCAGGGCTCACGGTATATTACCGGCGTGATAATGTGCAGCCTTATGCTTACTGGAAAAAACATGCAGTACGTTTGGAACCGCAGCTTATCAAAAAAAGTGATCTTATTGTGTGCAATTCGCCACAGCTGGCAGCCTATGCAAAAGATTTCAATGAAAAAAGCTACGATGTAGGCCAGGGGGTTGACCTATCAGCCTATGATCCGGAAATGCCATTTGAAGTGCCGGCTACTTTAAAAAATATTCCTCAACCCAGGATTGGTTATATAGGTGATATCAACAGCATGCGGTTGGATGCTGACCTGATTTATGAACTGGCAAAAAACAAACCGGCTTATTCATTTGTAATGATCGGTAATGAAGATTCCGTTTTTAAAAACCACGCACTGCATGGTTTAAAAAATGTTCACTTCACCGGAAGTATTGCCAAAATGGATGTGCCACAGTATATGAATGCACTGGATGTGTGCCTGAACCCGCAACTGATTAATGAAATTACCATTGGTAACTATCCACGCAAAGTAGATGAATACCTGGCGCTGGGTAAACCGGTAATTGCCACTACCACCCACACCATGGAACTTTTTAGAGATCATGTATACCTCTGCAGCAATGCAGATGAATATAAGATTGCCGTGGACAAGGCGTTGACCGAAAATAACGAAGAGAAAAAAACACAACGCATACAATTTGCCAGGTCTCACTCCTGGAAAAATAATGTACAGCAGATATATAACCAGATTGAAAAACTTGTAAACTAATTCCTATGAACTACAGAAATATCCGTGACCTTAATAATATCATACTAAAAAGATTAAGCATCATTCCCCGTGATTTTGACCTGATAGTAGGCGTGCCCAGGAGTGGCATGCTGCCTGCAAACCTGTTGTCGTTATATCTCAACAGGCCTTATACCGATATTCATTCTTTTTTAAATGGCCATATTTATAAAGCCGGAGCCAGGGGACAGTTCTTTGATGTAAAACAGTTTAAAAAGATACTGGTGGTTGACGACAGCGTGGCTTCTGGTGCTGCATTAAAAGAATGTAAAGAAAACCTGAAGGAACTGGAGTCGCAGTTTGATATTAAATATTGTGCCGTGTATGTAATTCCCGGTAAAGAAAAAACAGTAGACTATTATTTTGAAACAGTGCCCTTACCAAGATATTTTCAATGGAATATACTCAACCATACCACGCTTGAAAAAGCCTGTTTCGATATCGATGGCGTTTTGTGTGCTGATCCATTGCCCGAACAAAACGAAGACGGAGAAAAATACATTGACTTCATTTTAAATGCACCTCCATTATTTATACCCGGCAGTAAAATTGGCACCATTGTTACATCCCGCCTGGAAAAATACAGGCCGCAGACGGAAACATGGCTTAAAGCAAACAATATTAAGTACAACGACCTGGTAATGCTGGACCTGCCCGATATGGCTGCCCGGCAAAAAGCAAATAACCATGGTACGCACAAAGCCAAAGCCTATGCATCCAAACCTTATGTACTTTTTGTAGAAAGTGAATACGGCCAGGCGGTTGAAATAAACAGGATCACCAAAAAGCCCGTATTATGTACTGAGAATTTTGAAATGATCTTTAACTCCGAATCTGTTCTGTATAACCTGAAGAGTGGTAAATACCTGCCCTTTCTGCGCAGGTATGCACTTAAAGCAAGAGATCGTTTCCGCAAACTAAAAACACCGGCTGTAAAAATCCCTCAGCTGCAAAAAAGCATTAACTGATCGCAGCAATCATTCTAATTATAAGATCCATGTCTATTTTCAATTCAATACAAATTATTTTACTTATCCTGCTGGGGCTGGCCACCCTGTATATACTGGTATTTTCAACAGCAGGTTTATTTTATAAGCAACAGGCATTTACAGCAACAGACAAGCTTTTGAAAATAGCCGTATTAATACCGGGCTACCAGGAGGATGAAGTTATTTTAGAAGCCGCCAGGAGTGCCCTGCAGCAAAAGTACCCCATGTCGCTTTTTGATGTGGTGGTCATTGCCGATTCATTTAAGCAGGATACTTTAGATTCCTTGCGGAAATACCCGGTTAAAGTTATTGAAGTGATGTTTGATAAAAGTACCAAGGCCAGGGCGCTTAACGCTGCCATGTTTAGTCTTTCCGAAGCCTATGATGTGGCTGTAGTACTGGATGCAGATAATATTATGGAGCCGGGGTTTCTTACCAAAATCAGTGCCCCCATAGCGCAGGGCTATATGGCTGTCCAGGGTCATCGTACTGCAAAAAACACCAATAATTCCTGGGCCATTCTTGATGCGGTAAGCGAAGAAATAAACAATCATATTTTTAGAAAAGGGCACCGGGTATTGGGCTTATCATCTGCCATTATTGGTTCGGGAATGGCATTTAATTACAACTACTTTAAATCGCTGATGTTAACCGTTACAGCTGTGGGAGGCTTTGACAAGGAAATAGAATTAAAGATGCTGAAACAGGGACATAAGATCATGTACCTGAACAATGCGGTTGTGTACGATGAAAAAGTACAGAAAGCAGAAGTGTTCGGTAACCAGCGTCGCAGATGGCTTTCAGCACAATTTCATTATTTCCGCAAAGATATTCTGAGTGCAAGCCTACATCTGATCACTAAAGGAAATGTGGATTATTTTGATAAAGCGATCCAGTTCATTCAGCCGCCACGTATTTTGTTACTGGGCGCTGTTGGCATTTTTGGAACTTTGTTTATTACTGTTAATTTGTTGGTTGGCAACCAGTTTCTTTTAACGGGTTTATGGATTGGTATAACTTCAGCCTGCTTGCTCTCTTTTTCGTTTTCAATACCACGGTCATTATACAACATGGGTACATTAAAAGCATTGGTAAGTTTACCAAGAGGCATGTTAACCATGCTGATCTCCCTGTTAAAAATTAAAGGAGCTAACAAAAAATTCATTCATACAAAACACACAGCTACTTCGCAGCCGTAATGATGTAAATCAACAATTGCATAATTCGGTTTTAAAATAATATCCTATGAAAAAGAACAGGCTTGAAAAGCTGGAAGCGCTCCGCGGATTCGCCGCATTGTATGTAGTTCTGTTTCACACACTACCTCAAAAGATAATGCTTGGGGGTATTAATATAGGGTTACTGTTTCGCTTTGGACCCGAAGCAGTAATTGTATTTTTTGTGTTGAGTGGTTTTGTGATCAAATATACATTTCACAAATCGACTGATAAATCCTTTAAATATTATTTCACCCGTCGTTTTATACGTTTATACATTCCGCTATTTTTTATTTTTCTATTAGGATACGGTATAAAATGCTACAGCCAGGGAACATGGGCCAACCCCGAATGGAGAACACTGCTGGGTAATATTTTTATGCTGCAGGATGTAATATCCCAAAAACCAAATGTAATTGCTGCTGCCTACATGGGCAATGGAGTGCTGTGGTCTTTATCGTACGAGTGGTGGTTTTACATGCTCTTCTTTGTGCTGGCAACCTATATAAACAGCAAAAAACTGAATATATGGGTAAATATTCTGGTGCTTGTTGCCGCAGCTTCTTATGTTATCTATCCATTTATGGTCAACCGCCTGGCCATGTATTTTGCTATATGGTGGATCGGTGTCCGTTTTGCCGAAACCTATATCAAAGGAGCGCAATACAGCATACGTTCTATAATGCCTTATGCTTATGTACTGTTTGGCATAACAGTCATACTAGCCCTTAACCTGTATATCCATTTTGATTATACAAAGATCTACAGCTATCCATTGGTTGCCTATCCGTTTATTGAACTCAGGCATTTCGTCTTTGCCATCCTGGTTATGTTCGGTGCCATCATCTGGAAAAGCCTTAACTGGTATGGTTTCAATGCCCTGTTTGGGGTTTTTAAATACCTGGCCCCCTGTTCATACGTGATATACATTTCTCACCACTACCTGGTAGTAGAAGCTACTTACCTGCATTTTATTGGCAATACAATTATTGAATACAGCCTATATATAGTACTGATGATCGTATTCTCATACCTGCTGGAGGTAGTGGTATATAACAGGATCAGGAAATTATTAATTGGCTGAAACTTTCAGGCAAAATAAAAAAACATGAAAATAGGAATAGAAGCACAGCGCATATTCAGAAAGAAAAAACACGGCATGGATATGGTTGCACTGGAACTGATTCGAAACCTGCAACAGATAGACCATAAGAATGAGTATTTCATCTTTGTAAAACCTGATGAAGATAATAGTGTACTGAAAGAAACCGCCAACTTTAAGATCATCGAACTTAATGGAGGTGCTTATCCTTTTTGGGAGCAAATGAGTTTACCAGCTGCCGCTGAAAAAGCCGGCTGCCAGGTTTTACATTGCACCAGCAACACCGCCCCGCTGAAATGCAGCATCCCTTTGGTAACAACCCTCCACGACATCATATATATGGAAAGCACTTATGCCGGTATTCTTACCGGCAGTGCTACCGCTTACCAGAAATTTGGCAATGCCTATCGTAAACTGGTAGTGCCGCAGGTTATTAAAAAAAGTAAAAAGATTATTACCGTTTCTCATTTTGAAAAAGACAGGATCGGCAGCTTCTTTCACCTGGAAGGTAATAACAGGCTTACTGCAGTTTATAACGGAGTAAGTAATCATTTCAAGCCAGTAACTGATACTGCTGCATTAAAAATTGTAAAAGAAAAATATAATCTTCCTGATAACTATTTTTTCTTTTTAGGTAATACCGATCCAAAGAAAAATACGCCTGCTGTGTTAAAAGCTTTTTCAGATTTTAAAAAGCAGACCGGCAGCGATCATAAACTGGTGATGCTGGATTATGACCGTAAAGAACTGGATAAATTACTTGCGGCTATTGGCGATGAAAAACTGGTTGATAGTATTGTACTTACAGGCTATGTAATCAATACTGACCTGCCGGCCATTTATTGCCAGAGCCAGGCATTCTTATATCCATCTCTCAGGGAAAGTTTTGGTATTCCCATGCTGGAAGCAATGGCCTGCGGCGTGCCGGTCATTACTTCCAATACTTCTTCCATGCCGGAAGTTGCAGGCGATGCTGCCGTCATCATCAACCCATACAAGCCAGCAGAAATTACTGAAGCAATGATCAGGTTGATGAATAATGAAAATCTGAAACAAAAACTGGTTGCAGCCGGATTAAAACAGGCGGCAAAATTTTCGTGGAAGTCAATGGCCGAAGATGTTCTGAAGATCTATACCGAAGTGCAACAGAATAATATCCTTAAAATCAAAACTCATAAAACTTACAGAAGATGCTTACGTTAAAAATAATATTCTGGATACTGGCTTTCATTGTTGTGTATACCTATGCAGGTTATGGCATATTACTGTATGGTATCATTAAGCTAAAGCGTATTTTCTATCCCGCTAAAAAAGAAAATGCCAACGATAGTTTTCAACCCGATGTAACACTTTTTATTTCAGCCTACAACGAAAAGGATTATGTGGATGCCAAAATGAAGAACAGCCTGGCATTGGACTATCCTGCCGAAAAACTACACATAGTTTGGGTTACAGATGGATCGGATGATGGAACTCCGGATCTGTTGAAAAGATACCGTAACGTTACAGTGCATCATCTGCCTGAACGCAACGGAAAAATAAGCGCCATGAACAGGGGAATGCGTTTTGTTACGACACCTATTGTGATCTTCAGTGATGCCAACACCATGCTGGGCAAAGAATCTATCAAAAGAATTGCAGGCCTTTTCAGCAATCCCACTGTAGGTTGTGTATCTGGTGAAAAAAGAATTATGGATAAGGAAACGGATACTGCATCCGGTGCCGGCGAAGGCCTTTATTGGAAATATGAATCGGCATTGAAAAAATGGGACGCTGAATTGTACTCTGTTGTTGGTGCCGCAGGTGAATTGTTTGCCATAAGAACAGAACTGTACCGCGATGTAGAGAAAGATACACTACTCGACGACTTTGTAATTTCATTACGTGTAGCACAGGATGGCTACACCATTCAGTACGATCCGGAAGCTTACGCCATTGAAAGCGCTTCAGCCAATGTAAAAGAAGAACTGAAGCGTAAGATCAGGATCTCAGCAGGCGGTATTCAATCAGTTGTAAGGCTACGTTCGTTGCTGAATATTTTCAAATACGGCACACTGTCTTTTCAATACATTTCTCACCGGGTATTGCGCTGGACCATCACGCCCCTTTGCCTGCTCTTGTTAATTCCGGTTGGTTTTATGCTGGCATATAAAGAAGGGCTTATCAATACAGGATTTTACGCAACGCTATTCTGGCTGCAGATCATATTTTACATAGCAGCATTAACAGGATGGTTCCTGGAAAACAGGGAGACAAGGGTGAAAGCACTATTTGTTCCCTATTATTTTTTCATCATGAACCTGTCTGTATTCCTGGGTTTTTTCAGGTATATGAAAAAAACACAGTCGGTGAATTGGGAAAGAGCAAAACGGGCAGCCTGATAGTTTTGGAGGTCTACAGTTTCATGAATTTTCCGGAAGCTATTTTGCCTTCATCCTGTACAATATAAAAATAAATACCTCTTTGCAGTTTTCGCACATCAACATGCAGCTCCTGCAAACCTGGTTGTATAGGCTCATCAGTCTGTTGCATCACCAGCTTTCCATTCGCTGAATAAATACTGGTCACAGTTTTTTTTATGTAAAGAGCCAGGTACTTAATATTCAAAAAGCTTTGTGCGGGGTTGGGAAATAGTAGCGCATTCTCTGTAACGGTATGTAACAATGTGTCTGCGCCTCCCCCGTATTCCACAGCACCAATATCATACAAGCCCCCAACAGGCCTCCGGCGATCATTAAAATCAAACAGCAGAGCGAACTTATCAGCAATACCTCTATTGATAAGTGGCGAACCGGCGAGGGTGCTGTAATCGTTCAAGGAAATCTTCGCATCTTGTATGTTCAGTGAAAAGAAATTGTTTTTCAATTCCACATCCGAATTTTTATCCGGTATCATCACATAAGCATCCCTGCCGCTGAAAGCAGTATTATCATGCTCATACAAATTATAGTTTCCAGGGTTAATGATAAGATTAGAGAATATGCTGTTATACCGGCTCTTTATGCTTTGAAAACGTATACCATCTGATTTCGGATCAATAATATCATTAAAGCAAATATAAAAAGCCGAATCTTTTAACGCTGACACATCCGAGATAAAAATCCCGTACTTCATTTTTGTGAGATCTGCAGGTAAATAGGTTTTACCGGCACTCACAATGATATTATTATAAATGCGGCCAGCCAGACCATGGTCCTCAATACCATCGCCTTTACCATCTGTAATTAAATTATTATTACAGTCACATGCCGAACCTCCACCTATTAAAATACCCGACATCTGGTTGGGCACTTCGGCCTCACTATCATAAGTAATTTTATTATTAAAGATGTGACAGCGTAAAGGAGCTGAACTTACCTGAATTCCATCCCACCCGGTATGACTTACGTTATTATTATAAACTTCAACAGCATCAAGTACAGGAGGCAAGACCATTGTATCTTTCCCGTTACAGGTAAGTCTCATTCCGCTGTAAAATGAACTACCAATATACATACCTTCATTTCCGGTGTAGGCAATATAATTATCGTGAATGCTGGTATTGAATTGTGTAAAATGATCGCGGGTTACCAGGAACAAACAATCAGGATCCGTTTTTGCATAAATACCGGCAGTCAGGCAATTTTCAACAGATACATGATCGATCTCAAAATCAGAGCTCATAGATCCTATACCTATGCCGCTGCCTGATGCCACCTTTTTTATCTGTATTCCATAAAAATCATTTTTATCGCCCTGGCCCGAAAACCGGACATAGCGGCAATTACTGATTGAAATACCATAATAGCTATTAGTACTTATTGCTACCACGCCATCCTTGTTCATAAAACAGATGGGATGTCCTGCCGTTCCATTAAAATTTCTGATGAGCAGTTTATCCCTGCTACCAGACTTTAAGAAAATGGTATCTCCTGGCTGCACATGGTCGTAGGGAGATATCAGGCCATCTATTAAATTAACAGTGGCATCAACCAGCAGATTATTTTGCTGTGCATGTGTTTGAAAAAAAGTAAAAACAGAAAAAAGAAATAAGCCGGGGCCTAAGCATGATTTATAAAATGGTTTACATTTCAGACGATTAAATTGCATAAGCATACCCATTTTTATTTAAAGCAACGCAGCTTTTAGGAAGCTGGCGTATACCGCTTTCTTAACTGGCACCTATACTTACTAATCGGATTTATGCAGAAAATTATTGTACAAAATCTCAGTAATATCAATACTTTTCAAGCCTGATGCTTAGTAGATCTTATCTACCTCCTGCATGCATAAACTATCTAAAATATCGCCCAGTTGCTCCTCTGTTATTTTATGTTTGATCAAAAAATCGAATGAGCCCGATTTCATGGCGTGGATAGCTAACGCCATATCTTCTTTGGCTGTGCAAAAGATGATATCAATACCGGGTAAATATTGTTTAGCTCTTCTTAAAACTTCCAGGCCATCTACTGCTTTCATCTGGTAATCTAAAAATATAATTGCCGGGTTCAGGTGCAGGTTGTTTATACAATCTTCCCCGCTTTCAAAGCTTATAATATTGCTGTATCCAAGATTTGTAAGCGCTTCGGTCATCTTCTTGTTCCAGAACGGATCATCATCAACAATGAAGATCTTTTTTTGTAGTGTTGTTTTCATAAGTATTTTATTTGCAGCAATCATGTCCAAATAGGTGCCAGATTTTAAATTGTTGAAAACCAGCTTTTTGATATCAGGCTTTTTAATAAATATTCCAAAGTGTGGAATGTTTTCTAAATAAATTGTTATCACTTTCATTTATCTGTTTGCACTATTGAAGACAAAACAAGATTAGTTTGTATAAGTATGTGAGAATAATCCGAAGTTGCTATTATTGCCAGGCTCATTATAAAACAGAGCTGGTCAGCGTAATGTGTTACTTTCTAAGTTGCTGGCGGGCTAGCCCTTTACAGATGTTTGGGTACAATCTTTCAATGCTATTGCAGACTTAACAAGTCAATATCCGGCTTGTTAGCATTTATAGGAATATAGAATGGCGTTTTCAGCAAAGTATTGTCATTAAAGAATCCGCAATTCCGCAGATAAAATTTTCCATCCTCGGCTCCTCCGCTGTAATCAAGCCGGTAACCTATGTTGGCCGTAGCATCCCCGGTAAACAGCATTTTGGTTATGGCTTTCCATTCACCGCTTTTTGTTACTGCCCACTGATTATGATACCAGGCTTTGCGGGTGATCACACCGGTTTCGGGCTCAAAATTTTCAAGGAATGAATGTAATTTTTTTAAGTAGGTATTTGTTTCAGGGCGATTGAAGCTGGCTATCAGTAACCATTTCTTTTTTTCAGGTGCATAAAACCAGGCTGTGTAGGTAGTATAATTATTATCAGTGGGCTTTGCATGTACCAGGAATTTATACGTTTTTCCAGCCTTCCAGTTATAATTTAAATAACTCTGTCCGCCTGAGCCTTCATTTCCAAACTCGCCGGCATGCACCTGGTCTCCTTTTTTAAGTAACAGTATTTTTTTATTTTCAGGAATCTCTTTGGGGTTATCGGTTACAAACGGGCTCCAGACCGAAAATAATACTCGTCTTTCCTTAGCCGAGTTTACCTGCATCCCAAAATAACCTTCTGCAAATCCATCAGCCATAAAATACGACCCGATCACATCATTACCTTCGGGTACAGTAATCTCACTGTAAAACCATTCTACCTCGTCAGTCACTTCAGAAAGATCATAGTTGATATGTACAGAAGAGCCACGCCGGCCCCAGTAAAAATAATTGCCTTCATTATTTTTTACAAATGCAATGGGGCCGTTGGCAACTGTTCCTTCAACCTGCAATTCGCTTACATCAGCAAAAATATTCCCGGTCCTTGCGGTTCCCTGTGCAGCTATTGTAATATAGCCGGGCTGTGAAATGCGCCACTCACCTATTTCATACAGTTTATCAACCGTACTGTTTACATTGATCGTTTTACTAATCCCATTGATCGTCCATTGCAGAGTACTTTCGCCACCCTGAACATGTAAAACCACACTCAGTTTAAGTGTTCCGGGTTTTTGAATTTTTATATAAGTGCCGAAAATGGCATCAGCAAATTGCCAGTTTATCCATCCTTTGTCAGTCACTTTTTCATCTCCGTTCTTCGACCTGGCCGTAACCCAGGAGTTACCCCCAAGCGGAACCATTATTTTACCAGGCAATGTTTGCCCAAAACAATCAACACCCATTAGCAAAATCAAAGTAAGTATAGTATGCCAGGTATTCTTCATGAATGCTAATATAAAGTTTATTACTTTTTAATGTGCAAAAAATCAGGTTGCCTTTAAAATAAAGGATGGGTTACAGTTTTATTTTTGAATTACCACGAAACTTTACCGGTAACGGTTGAAAATAATAACAGGAAAATTGTTATTAATGAAAGGCAATAGACAGTTGAAAATAAATAAGGCCAGGTTTTAATCAGATCCCAAGTACTTCCTTCAGCTTTTTATAACCCGCTTTACTTACCGGTAAATAGCCACCTGTTTTTAATACAACGCTGTAAGTATCTTTTTCATAAAGATCTATCCTGTTAATAAATGCTGCATTTACAGTATAAGAACGATGAATGCGGATGAATTCCTTTTTCGGCATAGTATCTTCAAAAAACTGCATGGTCTTCTTTTTTAAAAATACCTTTTCTTCGGTGTGTATTTTTACATAATCATCAGCCGCTTCCAGGTATTGCACCTGCGCTAATGGAATGATGCGAATATTCCCTTTATCTTTTACCACAATACGGTTGCCAACAGCAGTTGGTGCCGTTACTGCTTCCAGTACAGCGGGTGTATGCTGGTTGTTTGCCTGCAGGCATTTTTGCATGGCTTTATCAAACCTTTCTTTGGTAAATGGCTTAAGCAGGTAATCGGTGGCATGTGCTTCAAATGCTTTGATGGCGTATTCATCAAAAGCGGTGGTAAATATAACCGGCGGCGGATCGTCAACCAGTTCAAGCATTTCAAAACCGGTTAGCTTGGGCATTTGTATATCCAAAAAAATAAGGTCGGGCTTATGCTCCTGTATAGCTTTAAATCCTTCAAAACCATTTTCGCATTCCTGCACAATATTGATATGGGGATAAGATGCCAGGTACTCTTTTACCAGCGATCTTGATAAAGGTTCATCATCTATAATAATTGCATTCATGTTCGTTGTGGTATGGTTATAATGGTAATAAAATTGCCGGCTTCTTGTTTAGTTTGCAAAAGATCCTGCCTGCCAAATAACAAGAACAACCTGCGCCTGATGGATGAAAGCCCAAAGCCAGTGCCCCCGGCCGGCATGGATGTCGTTTCATCAAAAGGGTTGCTGACAGTCACTTGCAGGGCATTGACTGCTTTGGCTACACTTATGCTGATGCAAACATCATCAATGGTATCATAGAGGCCAAACTTGATGGCGTTTTCAACCACAGGCTGCAGCAGCAGGGCCGGCAATTGCAATTGCAACAAGTCTGCATCGCAGTTTACTTCAACACTAAGGCGGTGACCAAAGCGCAGTTTTTCTATATCAAGATACAGTTGCAGTTGCTCCAGCTCTTCTTCTATACTAATAAAGCCCTCATCTTCTTTTTTTAATGTACCTCTTAAAAATGCAGCAAGTTGCTGTATCATCAGCCTGGCTTTTTCGGGCTGTGTGCCCGTTAGTGCGCTGATGGAATTAAGACTGTTAAATAAAAAATGAGGTTGTAATTTTAGTCTGAGTTTATTCAATTCTGCATCTTTGGCTATGCGTTCAGTTTCCTGTTTGTAATAAGCGTCTTCCGCCTGTCGCTGTGCGGTTCGCCTGAGCAACCCCGCCAGCGTAACACAGGCAAGCAGCAAAAATCCAATAGTAAAACGCAGGCCCAGGCTGGCTTTAAACACAGCCATGAACAAAATATCTGCTTTAAAAATATTGGTTTCGGCAATATAGGTTATCAGCAGCCAGAGCCCGCCCAGCGCAAGACTTACAATTAAAACGTATAAATATTTTTCCCTGCCAGGCAGGTAATATCTCATATTGCTGAGAATGACCCCGCTAAAACCTGCCAGCACAAGTATAGAAATAACTGCATCGGCTGCCGCATGCGTGGAAGCTACCCCTGCCGTTTTCATAGCATAATATTGCCCGGCACCCCATACCAGCCACCAAAGCAAAAAGAAAAAGGCAGGCCTTTTTCCACTCCGGTTTTGTGTGGTAGTTTCTATTTCCATTTTTGTCTCTTAATCTGTCAAAACATGCAGGCCTGCTTCAAGCAGTTTAGCTGCCCGCTTTTTTGTGTTGCGAATATATAGATCAGGCTCTTCTTCTTCCCGTACATTCGAATATAATTCTGCTCCGTCTGTAAGTTCTGATAATAAATGCAATTCACTTACATCTAAAAATATCCATTTTACCTGCGCACTACATTCTGCATTTCCTTCCTTTTCACCAATAAGCCTGGCCTTATAAAAAGCTTCCAGACTATCGGTTGCAAAGATCAGCCTTAGCTGTTCATCAAACTGGGGCTTATGATTACCGGCGCCGCAGATGATCCTGAAATTAATTTTTGCTAAATACCAGTTCATGGTGAAGTTGTAGTTATTGGTAATTGAAATGCAGAAAAAAGAGTCAAACGGTCGCTTCCATTAATAGCTTCTCACATCCATGCCGCCAAAATTGGCCCTGCCCTTTAACAGCAATACTTTTTTAGGGTCGGGCAAAACAGTGCTATTCTTCCTTTTATCATCCACTTCGTGAAACATGCCGTCAATCTCATTTACAATAGTCCAGTTGGCCGGCACAATAATTTTGGCGCCACCAAACAGCAGCTCTACTTTAAGTTCTACTGTTCCGTTAATATCGGCCTGCATAAAATTTATTTCGGCGCCGCCAAAAACACAGCGCATACTTCCACCCTGGAAATTCTTCGACATCATATTTTTATTTACCCCGCTGAAAACAGAATCCACGAACAGGAAATCGCTGCTGTCGGTTGAACTGGATGGTCCGCCGATGTTAAATGCTGTAGTGCCAGATTCATGGTGCATTCTTTCCCGCCAGCGGCGTCTGCTGCTCCAGCGCTCATTGCGGGGTCTTAAAATAAACATCACCCCCATAGCAATAATAAGCACCGGCCAAAAAGCCCGGTCAATATTAAAGCCAGGGTAAAAATCGCCCGCCAAAAATGCCCCGCCAATACCCATCAGTATCAGCCAGGTAAAATTGCTGAAATTATGTTTAACCCCCGAGTAAATGCCCGCCAGTATCAATATCACAGGCCAGGTAAAAAGCCAATGAGGCAAAATAAAACCCATATTACGCAGCAGAAAAGCAGCACCCACGCCTACAAGCATAAGCCCGGCTACAATTCTGGCACTTTCATTATTTTTTTCATAGCTGTTCTTTTCTTTATTATTTTCCATCTTATTTGTTTTAGTAAGGCAAAACTATAACGGTATATCTCTCCTGCAAAGCTGCAATAGGCATGTATAAGAAAGTAGTCGGTAAATGAGTGAAAAACGTCGGTAAATGAAATTCCTGAGTTTAGGAAATAAAAAAGCGAAGAATTGATCTTCGCTTTGGTAGTCCCGACAAGAATCGAACTTGTATCTAAAGTTTAGGAAACTTCTATTCTATCCATTGAACTACGGGACCAGAAATTTGGACGGCAAAAGTAACATTTTTGACTTATAAATAGTCTTTATTTCTCATTTTGAATTGTAATAATAAAAAAATAGTGAGTCCCAGACTTTTAACAGCTATTAAGAAATAATAATTTTCGTTCTGCGTTCTTGGTACAAATTAAAATAGTTCACAAATCGTTAACATGGTTTACAAACCCTGGTATTTAGATTTGTCGCCGTTATGAAATCCGCATTTGTTTTCCTGTTTACCTTATTATCGTTGCTGGCTCCTGCACATGCATCGGCTTTCGGCATTGGCAGCAAAAACAAAATAAAGCAGGGCAATACATATAGGGCAGGTCTTAATAAGATACTTGTTCAGGAAAAGAGATATGACGACCAGTTTGGTATTGATAATAATGACCTGAACAAAGATACTACCGACGGAGAAGTGCTGGATAACGATGATTATAATAACGAGAACAACAATAACAACACTGGCAGAAAACGAGCTAATACTGCGTGCTTCCAGGCATCAAATAACCAGTTCGTAAAAACTAATATTGCCGCAACCCGCAGGATCATATCCACAAAACATTATATTGTTCCCGCCGGCACTCCTGTTATCATTTTCATAAGCCAATTCAGGCTATAGTATACAGCCTCAAAACTTTAAGCTTTTCCAAAAAGCCGTTTTTCCCAAAAACCAAAGTGACATTTTTTACCATACACATGTTGTATCGGTTAAACTTTTATTCAACTGATTATTAGCCTATGCCGGAAAACCCAGCCAGCATGCCTCAATTTTCTTAAACCAACATTTTTATGAAAAGAATTATCCTTTTTATCAGCTTACTGGCGTTGATAAGCATTACTGCCTGTAAAACAAAAAAAGAAGAACTAAAAGAAATTCCAAAAGTACCGGTAACCAACCCGCTGCTGATGGACACTTCCTTCACCAAAGAATATGTATCAGAAATAGAGTCCATTCAGAATATTGAAATAAGGGCCAGGGTAAAAGGGTTCATGGAATCTATCAAAGTAGATGAAGGGCAACAGGTTACAGCCGGGCAATTATTATTTACCATACGATCAAAAGAATACGAAGCCGAACTGGCAGAGGCACAAGCAAAAGTAAAAACCGCCACGCTTGAAATGCAGAATGTACAAACCCTGGCCGATAAGGACATCGTTTCAAAAGCAGAACTGGCCTTAGCCGTAGCTAAACTCAATGAAGCAAAATCTGAACTGGGTATTGCAGAAACAAACCTTTCTTTTACAAAAGTTACTGCGCCTTTCAGCGGTATTGTAGATAGGTTGAAATTTAAAGTGGGCAGCCTGGTTGATGAAGGCACGCTCTTAACTTCCTTATCAAACAACCGCGACATTTACGCATACTTCAACGTTACCGAATCGGAATACCTGGATTATAAAGCCAAAGATCAACACAATGATGTGGCATTATTGATGGCCAACGGCCAGCCTTTCAAATACAAAGGCAAAATAGAAACCATAGAAGCCGAGTTTGATAAAAACACCGGCAACATTCCCTTCCGTGCAAAATTTCCCAACCCCGACCTGCTGTTGAAACATGGCGAAACCGGGAAGGTACAGTTGACCGTTGATCTGAAAAACGCATTGGTAATTCCACAAAAAGCCACATTCGAATTGCAGGATAAAACCTATGTGTATGTTGTTGATGATAAAAATATAGTTAAGGCAAAAAACATAACCATCAAATACCGGCTACCTAACCTGTATGTTGTGGATAGCGGCCTGCAACCATCCGATAAGATATTGCTGGAAGGTCTTCAAACCATTAAAGAAGATGACAAAGTGCAGGCTGAATTTTTACAGCCCGAAAAAGTCATTTCGGAATTACAATTGATAAAACAATAGGCCGCTAACCTCCACAACAAAATATTATGTTCAGTAAATTCATACAAAGGCCGGTACTGTCTATCGTTATATCTTTAATTATAGCGTTACTCGGCATACTGGCACTTACCCAATTGCCCGTAACACAGTTCCCGTCTGTTTCTCCGCCCAAAGTAAATATCAATGCAGAATATCCCGGCGCCAATGGCGAGCTCATGATCAAAGCCGTGGTGATACCGCTTGAACGTGCCATCAACGGAACACCCGGCGTAAAATATGTTGCTTCCGATGCAGGCAATGATGGAACAGCAACCATACAGGTAGTTTTTAATCTCGGTACCGATCCCAATATTGCTTCAGTAAATATCCAGAACAGGGTGGCCGCCGTTATCAATAAATTACCACCCATCGTGGTAAGAGAAGGTGTAAAAATTACCAGAGAAGAATCGAACATGCTGATGTACGTGAACGTATTCAGCAATGATAAAACCATGGACGGAAATTTCCTCTACAATTTTGCCGATATCAACCTGCTGTCTGAATTAAAACAGGTAGATGGCGTGGGCTTTGCCGATATCCTGGGCGATAAGGAATACGCTATGCGTATTTGGTTAAAGCCGGACAGGATGCAGGCCTACGGCATTTCGGCAGATGAAGTATTGAAAGCATTAGATGAACAAAGCCTGGAAGCTTCGCCGGGTAAAACGGGTGAAAGCTCGGGCAAACAATCGCAGGCTTTTGAATACGTTTTAAAATACCGCGGCAGGTACACCGATAAGGAAGATTATGAAAATATCATTTTAAAATCTACGCCTGATGGGCAGATACTCCGCGTAAAAGATGTTGCCAATGTTGAGTTTGGAAGTGCTTACTACGATCTGTATTCAAAGCTAAACGGCAATCCTTCTGCAGCCATTGTTATCAAACAATCCTATGGCAGCAATGCCAGCGATGTTATTAAAAATGTTAAGAAGCGGTTGGAAGAGATCAAAAAATCTTCCTTTCCCAAAGGTATGGATTACGAGATCAGTTATGATGTATCCAAATTCCTGGATGCATCTTTTGAGAAAGTAATTCATACTTTAATTGAAGCATTCATACTCGTTAGCCTGGTAGTATTCATTTTCCTGGGCGACTGGCGGTCAACATTGATCCCGGCAATTGCAGTTCCGGTTTCATTGGTGGGCACATTCTTCTTCATGCAATTCTTCGGCATTACACTCAACCTTATCACACTATTTGCATTGGTGCTTGCCATTGGTATTGTGGTAGATAATGCCATCGTTGTGGTGGAAGCCGTGCATGCCAAGATGGAACAAAAATTTCTGGGCCCCGCCGCCGCAACCAAAGAAGCCATGCATGAGATCAGCGGTGCCATCATTGCCATCACACTGGTAATGGCGGCTGTATTCATTCCGGTGGCGTTTATGGGTGGGCCGGTTGGTATTTTCTACCGCCAGTTCTCGGTTACAATGGCCACATCCATAATTCTATCTGGTTTAATTGCCCTAACCTTAACCCCGGCTTTGTGCGCCATGATGCTTAAAAATCCGCATGGCTCAAAGAAAAAGAAAGGTCTGCTTACCCGTTTCCTGGGTGGTTTCAATAACAAGTTCAATGCTTTATTAGGTGGATACCGAAAAACGTTGATCCGCATTGTTCCGATCAGGCTATTAACTTTTTTAACACTGGTATTATTTTGTTTGGGCACCTGGTGGATCAGTGGCTCCATTCCTTCCGGCTTTATTCCTAATGAAGACCAGGGCGTGTTCTATGCCATCATTCTTACACCGCCCGGCTCTACGCTCGAGAGAACAGATAATGTGGCAGACCAGGTTCAAAGGATCGCTTCAAAAATTGATGGAGTGCAGTCTGTTTCTACCATGGCGGGGTATGAGATCCTGTCAGAAGGTACCGGATCCAACTCAGGCACCTGCCTCATCAATTTAAAGAACTGGAGCGAAAGAAAACATTCCATGCAGCAGATTATGGATGAACTGGAAGAAAAAACAAAAGACATCAAAGGAGCTACCATCGAGTTCTTTCCACCACCTGCGGTACCGGGTTATGGTGCTGCTGGTGGTTTTGAATTAAGATTGCTGGATAAACTGGGAACAGGCGATTACAAAAAAATGGAAGAAGTAAGTAATGCTTTTGTAAAAGAACTGAACAAAAGAAAAGAGCTCAGTTCTGTTTTTACTTTTTACAGTGCCAGCTTCCCGCAATACATGCTGAAGGTAGATAATGACAAAGCACAACAAAAAGGAATAACCATTGATAATGCCATGAACACGCTTTCTACTTTAGTAGGAAGTAACTACGAAACCAATTTCATTAAATACGACCGCCAGTACAAAGTGATGGTACAGGCATTGCCGCAATACAGGGCTTTGCCGGAAGACATCTTAAAGCTGTATGTAAAAAATGATAAGGACGAGATGGTTCCATTCTCGGCATTCATGACAATGGAAAAAGTGTATGGCTTGTCAGAAATTACCCGGCACAATATGTACAACTCTTCCGAGATCAGCGGTGGTGCTGCGCCCGGCTACAGCAGCGGCGCCGCCATTAAAGCGGTGGAAGAAGTTGCCAAAGAAAAACTGCCAAGAGGTTTTGGTATCGACTGGGCCGGTATCTCTGCAGATGAAGTAGGCCAGGGAAACCAGGCAATCTATATTTTCCTCATCTGCCTGGCTTTTGTGTACCTGTTGCTGGCTGCACAATACGAAAGTTTTGTACTTCCCTTCCCCATCCTGCTTTCGCTGCCAACCGGTATCCTCGGTGCATTTTTATTTTTAAAACTGATGGGATTAGAGAATAATATTTTCGCCCAGATATCCATGGTGATGTTGATAGGTTTATTGGCAAAGAATGCAGTACTGATCGTAGAGTTTGCCGCACAAAGGCACAGGGCCGGCTCAACAGTCTTCCAGGCATCGATTGAAGGAGCGGCTGTTAGGTTACGCCCAATCTTGATGACATCCTTTGCGTTTATAGCCGGATTGATTCCATTGATACTCGCCACCGGGCCAGGAGCCTTGGGAAATAAAACGATTGGTTCTGCTGCTACCGGCGGTATGTTGCTGGGAACCATTTTTGGTGTGCTCATCATACCCGGACTTTATTACATTTTTGGCCGCATTTCAGAAAAACCAATGGTAGAAAACGAAGAAGAAAATCCTTTAACAGAAGAAATTGATTAAACATGAAAACAACTAAAAAAATAATAATGCCGTTTGTAATGGTAGCAGGCTGCTTCCTGTACAGTGCCTGCAATATTCCAAAAGCAACGCAGGTGCCGGTTTTAAAAGCCGCACCGGATTCGTACAATTCCAACAGAGACAGTGCGAACTCAGCAACCATTAACTGGAAAGAATTTTTTGCAGACAAATACCTGGTAGCATTGATCGACACGGCTATAAAAAATAATCCGGAAGTGCTGATGACTTTGCAGGATATTGAAATTGCCCGGAACAAAGTAAGAGCCAGGCAGGGCGATCTGCTTCCATCGGTAACAGCAGGTGGGGGTTTAGGAGTAGACAAAGTTGGCAGATACACATCACAGGGTGCCGGCGATGCTTCCACTGATATCACGCCCGGTAAAGAAGTACCGGAAGTGTTAACCGATATGTCGCTGGGCATAACAACCACCTGGGAAGCCGATGTATGGGGCAAATTACGCAGTGCAAAAAAAGCAGCATTCGCTAAATTCCTCGGAAGTATTGAAGCCAGGAATTTCGCCATTACCAACCTGGTGGCTGAAATTGCAAACAGTTATTATGAACTGCTTTCGCTGGATAATCAACTGGAAATCGTACAAAGATCAATTGAGCTGCAAAAGAATCAACTGGAAATTTTAAAAGTACAAAAGCAGGCTGCTGTGGTTACTGAGTTGGCGGTAAAACAATTTGAAGCTCAGTTGTATAATTCACAAAGCCTGGAATATGAGTACAGGCAGCACATTGCAGAAATAGAGAACAAGATCAATTTTTTAGCCGGCAGGTATCCGCAAAAAATTGAGCGTGATAAATCGAAATTCCTGGACCTGGTCCCGCAAAATATCAAAGAAGGGATCCCGTCACAGCTTTTAAAAAACCGGCCGGATATAAGGCAGGCAGAAACAGAACTGCAGGCTACCAACTGGGACCTGAAAACCGCACAAAAGGAATTTTATCCTTCGCTGGAACTATCAGCTACACTGGGTTTGCAGGCATTCAAACCATCTTACCTGTATAAACTTCCTGAGTCGCTTGCTTTTTCATTGGTGGGTGAGTTGGCAGGGCCAATCATCAACCGCAAAGCCATCATTGCTGAATACAAAACAGCCAATGCCTACCAGGTAGAAGCCATGTATGAATACCAGAAAGCTATTTTGAATGGCGTAGTAGAAGTAACTACTGAGTTATCAAATATCAGCAACCTGCAGAATAAATATTCCATCAAATCGAAGGAAGTAGATGCACTTACCAGATCGGTAGACATTGCAGGAGAATTGTACAAATCGGCCCGTGCAAATTACCTGGAAGTGCTGACCGCACAAAGGGATGCACTTGCATCAAAACTGGAACTGGTAGAAGTAAGAAAAGATCAATACCTGGCGCAAACCAATGTGTACAGGGCTTTAGGCGGAGGATGGAAGTAATGATAGCACTTATTCCATAAAAAGTACCGGCTGCAAACTCAACGGGTATGCAGCCGGTACCGGATATGGTAGCACCATATAATAATCCTGACAGTAAAAACCAGGTTTCATTTCATATTTTATTACTCGCCTTTACCCTCACAATCTTCAACACTTTTTTAGCCACCCTGCTAACCGGCTTTTGCTGCTCCTGCTTGCGTGCCAGCAGCCATTCCTGTTCCCGTTTATCAAAACTGCCTGCATCAATGACCTGCATCCCTTCTGCCAAAAAAGATTCTTCCTCAACTTCATTTCGTGCCAGTCTTATACGTAAACATACCATCCAATGAATAGCGCCGGCGGGCTTCTTAAAAACAAAATCAAACACCGGTAGTGCGTCTTTTTTATACACCCACTCACTGTATTGTGCGTCACAATCACCCGGCTCTTCTTTTCTGTTCCAGGTACAGGCCACTACTTCGTAATAATAGCTGTTAATACCCCTGGTTAATGTAAAAGGGTGCCGCCGCACATCCAGGCGTACAAGCAGGTCGGTTTTACGGGCAGTGCAGTTTATAACAGGCAGGCCATGTTTGCTGAATGGATAAGCATCATGTACCTCCATCCCCTTCAACTGCTGCAATAACAAAAGCCGGTTATTTTCAGGTTCCCGCCTGAACCTCCTTTGTAAGTTTTCGTAAAAGCGGCCGCTCTTAAAGTTTCCGCAATTTGCCTCGATCATGGTATTAATATCTGATGCAAGTGCATTTAAGAACCCGGTACGGCTGTACTGTTGTTTTAAAGCAGGTTCATTTTTTTTGGTGCCGGGTTTCACCACCTGGCGAATCGTGCTTCCGTAACGGCCTTTGCTGGTTGTAATAATCTGATCCCCCAGCTTGCCTTTAACAGCTATAAGACCACTTTGAACTTTGGCCATATATAGTTTTTAAAGCAATATAAGGCTTTTATTTCACGGGATACTCACGGGACATCCACAAGACACTCACGAGACTTTCACAAGACCATACTTAGTACTTGCTTCTCCTTGAAGACATGGATGAACTACTCCCGCAATATTAAGTCGCCATGGCTTCCTGCAAGTCAATATCATACTGTAAGCTGCAGCATATGAATATCAGGTTGCATGGAGTCGTTACCGGCAATGGTCTATTCCTTCACAAACTTCAACACCCTTGATCTGCTTCCCTGCTGCGATGCAGAAATAGCATAACTGCCAGCGGCCAGTTGACTTACATTAAAGTTGATGCTGTTAATTCCGGCGGTGATATTTCTTGTCTGTAGCTCTACCACCCTTCCCTGCATATCCATTATTTTAATGTCAACAGGCGCTGCCGAGCTGCTGAATAAATGAAGATCAAAGTTGCCATTTGTTACCGGGTTTGGCGAGATATTGAGAATATCAAATCCCTTCGTGTTATTGACAAGCACCACTATGTTACTAAGATCTGTTTTACCATCTGCCGATATCATTTTTAACCGATAATAATTAGCTCCCGGCAGTGGACTGGCATCAATATGATCAAACGGTTGATTGCAGCGTAAAGCAGTAGCGTTAATGCTGTAGATACTATTAAAGTTTATGCCATCCGCACTGCGTTCCAATATCAGAGTTGCAGAAGGCGTTGCATTGCAGGTTACCTTCCAGTTCAGCAAATGATTATTTCCCTGTTTGGTGCCCGTGAAATAATTAAGCGTAATGGGCAAAGGGAAGAACAGGTTGGTATGCACATAGAATCCTGAGAAACCATTCACCGGTATGGTTACTTCCCAATAATTGAAAGTACTGTTGTAGTTAACCGACGTTGGTACAATCAGGAGCCCTGTTGGATTCGTATAATAGCCCGGCGCCGGGTTACCTGCATTGTGCGGAAATATAGGCAGGCCATGATATTGAGTTACCCGTAAGTTCGTAATATTCGGATCCGCATTACCGCCATTGGCTACCGTAGGCAACGCCGGAAAACCTCCCCTGTTTGCATTAAAATCAACAAATTCCTGGTCCCTGAAATAAAGTGTTACTGTTGCCGTGGATGAAGCTGCATTGGTTGCAGGTTCAATATCAAAATGGCGCTGTACATAAGGTTCGCTGTTATACAGTTGTACAGATGGATCAATAATAACCCGGCTGCTCACTGCTCCGCTTACAGGTGATGCACCTGAAGGAACAACCCTTGCTATTAAATTGCAAAGTGTATCTAAATAAGTAGTGCCATTGGCTGCAACAGCGCCTGTAGTAGAAACCTGCAACCCACCTGCAGTTGCAGCTAATAAACCAGAAAAGCCATTTGTTGTATTTACAGTAACATTCAACGAATCGATACAGCCCCTTGCATCCTTAACCCTGATGAGATAAGTATTGGCAGCAAGACCGGTAAAAATATTGCTGCTTTGATAGGTAATCCCATCTTTGCTATATGACAGCGCCGTTGTACCGCCGCTTGCATTGGCAGTAACAGTTCCATCGCTTTTGCCGCATGATGCAGGAGATGAAGTTGCTGATAAAGATGGCCCTGCTAAATTCAGAAGGGTAACTGGTAAAGTTTTTGAACAAAGATTTGCATCTCTTACATACAATGTATAACTGCCGGCCGGTATTGCGTTAAAAGTGCCGCTTACCTGGTATGTTATTCCGTCAATTGAATACTGCAGCAAGCCTGTACCGCCTGATGCACTTGCCACGATGCTGCCGTTGTTTGATCCGCATGCTGCATCTGTAACAACTGCAGTTAATGTTTGCGGCCCTAACAGATCGGCTACTGTTACCGCCCTGGTATTCAGACAGCCGTTTACATCCCTTACCGTAATAACATAGTTGCCGGGCGTTAATGCGTTAAATATACTGGATATCTGAAAGGTTGTTCCATCCTTGCTGTACTCAAGCCCGCCACCACCACCGGATGCAGTAACAGTGATACTTCCGGTTGCATTACCGCAATTTGCAGGTGTAGAAGATGCTGCAGTTATAACGGGTCCGCCAGCATTGGCAACAGATACACCGGTTGTGGTTATACAATCACGGGCATCTTTAATATACACCGTATAAAAACCGGCAGCCAGGTTGCTAAATATGCCGCTGCTTTGGAAAACTGTTCCGTTAATGCTGAAAGTATAAGCTGTAGTACCTCCTGTTCCCGATGCTACAATACTGCCATCATTATTATTACAACTGGCAGCAATGGTAAATGCTGTTGCAATTGGTAATGAAGTATTTGTAATAGTTACCGGTAATGTGGTATAACATTCAGTAGCATCTTTTACAAATAAAGTATAGTTGCCCGGCGCAAGGTTGCTGAAAATATTACTATTCTGGAAAATGGTGCCGTTAATGCTGTATTGCAACGGCGCTGTGCCGCCGGTTGCAGATGCTGTTATGCTGCCATTATTTAAATTACACGAAGCTGGTTGCAGAGAAGCAGTGAGTGTTGGTGCTGCTGCATTGGTTAATGTTACATTCACTCCGGTAATGCAACCGGTGCCATCTTTTACCGTTACGGCATGGTTACCGGGTGCCAGGTTATTAAATAGGCCGCTGGGGAAATACGCTCCCCCATCTATATTATATGTGTATGGACCTGTACTGCCGCTGCCAACTGCTGTTATACTTCCATTGTTTGCGTTACAGGTTGGATTAACCTGTGATACAGCAATATCCGGCCCGCCGATAGATGGCACCACCACAAATATGGTGGTTAAACAGGCTCCCGGTATATCCGGTGAGCCTGCTGTAAAATCTGCATCATCAGCCATGGTAATGCTGTGTGTACCCACAGATAAACCAGTAAATGTAAATGTGTTCGCACCGGGCGGAAAGAAAGTATTCCAGGTGGCAGAACCATCAATACTTGCATGATAAGGTGTATTGGCACCAACACCACTAATGGTTATAGTACCTGTACTTGCATTGCAAAGTGTGGCAGTTGCTGTTGCTGTTGCTGTTGCAGGCACACCTGTACCAATGGTAACCAGCTTGGTAAATGTACAGCCATCATCATTTCTTGCTGTGAGCGTATGTGTACCAATACTTACCGGCCTGAACTGGTTAGCGGTTGTAAATGCCCCTCCATCTAAACTAAACACATAATGATTACCTCCACCCGAAGGAACTCCCTTGATGTTTTTTATTCTTCCTTCACCTGTACAGGTCAGCACACCATTCACAGTAAAAGTTACATCAGTAATGGCATTGCCTGATCCGGAATTGGTAATAGTTACAACCTGTGCCGGTGATAAACAGCCTGTTGCATCCTTTACAAGTATAGTATGCAAACCGGCGGCAACAATAAATATACCTGTCGGTTGAAAAGCTCCACCATCAATATTATAAGTTAAAGGTGCAACTCCTCCGCTGCCGGTTGCCCTTATTACGCCACTGGCTGTACCACAGGTTGCCTGCTGCTGCACAGTTACACTTAAGGAAGGGCCAGAAACCGTTCCAACAGTTGCAGGCCTGGTTACTATACAGCCATTGGCATCTTTTACATACACAGTGTAGTTTGCTGCACCAAGACCTGTAAAAATATTACTGCCCTGGTAAGTAACTCCATCAATACTATATTGTAAAGGTGCGGCACCACCGGTAGCTGTTGCTGTAATGGTTCCGTTATTACTGCCGCAACTTGATACAATGGTACTCACGGTTAACGATAGGCCGGAAACATTGGCAACAAAAACATTGGCAGATCTTATGCAACCATTCGCATCTTTTACATAAGCAGTATAATTTCCGGAAGCAAGCCCTGTAAAAACAAATCCGGCAACGTAGGTTGTACCATCAATACTATACTGATAGCCGCCGGCTCCGCCACTGGCAGTAATAGTGATAATTCCATCGTTAACACTACAGGATGTAGGTGTGGGAACAGCAATAATAGATGGCGCAGCTGTATTGCCCACAGCAATTGAAAACGTTCCAATGCAACCATTAGCATCTTTTACATAAGCCACATAATTTCCTGCAGCCAAATTAATAAATGTGTTACCCGCCTGGTACGTGGTTCCGTTAATGCTGTATTGATAACCTGGCGCCCCGCCACTGGCAGTAATGGTTATTGTTCCGTTATTAACATTACAGGCAGATACGGTTGATGTTGCACTTGCTGTTGGTCCGCCGGTGCTGGCAACAGTAACACTCGCAATATTTGTACAGCCGGTTGCATCTTTTATGGTAACTGTATAATTTCCTGCTGCAAGTCCGGTAAAAATATTGCCTGTCTGAAACGTTGTACCGTTAATACTGTATTGTAATGGAGCAATACCGCCGTTGCCGTTAGCTGTAATGGTTCCGTTCACATTATTACACAACGCCCCGGTAGATGTCGCGGTAACTGTAGGTGCAGGCGAGTTGGCAACTGTAATCGTGGTAGTGGCAAAACAACCGCTGGCGTCTTTTACATATACAGTGTAGCTACCGGGAGTAACACCAATAAATATATTACTGGGTTGATAATTATTACCATCAATGCTGAACTGCAATGGGGCTGTGCCGCCGCTTCCGAATGCAGTAATAGTACCGTTATTACTGCCACAGGTTGCAGCAGCAGGTATGGCCGTAATAAATACGGCTGGCGAAGTAGTGATGGTAACTAAAGCAGAGTTAAGGCAATTGTTTGCATCCTTTACAACCAGTGTATAAACCCCTGACGTTAATCCTGTAAAAAAATTATTGGTTTGGTATGTAGCTCCGTTATTGATGCTGTATTGATACGGCGATGCGCCTCCGGTAGCATTGGCTGTTACAGTACCGGTATTGCTGCCGCAGCTTGCATTAGTATTGGTAAAAGACAATTGCGGCCCGTTTGTATTGATAAGTGTTACACTTGTTGTATTGCTGCAACCATTTACATCTTTAACAGTAACGGTATAAATACCTGCAGGCAAATTTGTAAAACTTCCTGAGGGAAAAAAGTTTGTTCCGTCAATACTATAGGTGTATGGGCCTGATGTGCCCGAACCGGTTGCAGTAATTGAACCAGTGCTTGCACCGCAGGTGGTGTTCGCAGATGTAATACCGATCGTTGGGCCGGGAACCACAAAAGTAGTTATAGCCTGTGTACCACTGCACAAGATATTAACAGTTGCAATAACTGTATAAGTAACATTTGGACTTAATCCCGTAAATACACCCGTTGTATTTGTTGCAATTAAAGTAGTGCCATTGTATAAGTTATAAGTAACAACCGAGCCTCCCGGCGGAGCAGGACTTACCGAAATGGTTGCACTTGCTGTTAAACAATTGGGGGTTGCATTTAAGGTATAAGTGGTGCTTGGGCAATAAGCAGCCACATCAAAAGACCCGACAAAACCATCGCCACTGGCATAAATTAATTTTTTCGATTCATCATAAGCCAGGTCATACACGGCTTTGCCTGAAAAACCCGGTACGTTTATATCTGCAGGCGCATCACTGAAAGTTGTTCCATTAAAATTGTAAACTTTAATAACGCCATTGCCTTCTCCAACAAAAATATTATTGCATGCATCCGCAATAATACCCCCTTGCATCATGGCCGTATTGGCCGTTGTTAGCGGAGTACCAATATTAGCCCCTGTTGATTTATTAAATGCTTTCAGGTTTTTTCCATCCCAGTAAAATAAATAAGATGGATTTAGAGCAAGCATGTTGGCCGAGTTATCATTATAACCGGCAGCTACATTTGCCATATAAGGTCTGTTATTTGCTTCCGACAAAACAGTATAGCCCGATTGTACCGACCATGCAATAGAAGCGCCACTATACGGTGCGGTATTTTTAAATATTTTGTTGTTGATAGAAGGCGTACCAAATACAGAAGCAAAAATGGAATAGATATCGTTGGTGGCCGGATCAAAAACCATATCTGCCATATCCTGGCAGCAGGATGATGGAACGTTGGTAATATTTAATGCACTGATAGTTGTTGATGGAGGTGTTAAAACACCCAGGTTTAAATTAGAACTGGTACCACCGCCCACGACAAGTATTTGCGGTGAGCCGCCATTGCAACTCCAGTACATCTTCCAGTTTTCATTGAATGCTGTATTTCCGGTAGAAATATAGTTATCATACAAACCACTCGTGCTGATGCGCACCACCCGGTAACCAGTACCGGGACTAAAACCTTGACCCAGGTAAATTTTACCCGTGTTTTTTTCTACCACAAAACCGCCATAGTAATCTCCAAAATTCCAGGCTGGTATGGTAGTGGTACCATTAAATGTCCATTGCAAAACTCCGGCTGCATTATATTTAGATAACTTGTAGGCTGCACCATCACCACCGCCGGTTACATAAATATTTCCTTCGTAATCAAAATCTACATCTTTAGCTTTCCCGTTATTAACACCACTCAATCCAGTGGTACTGCTTACAAACGGATCAATGACCAGTTGTTTGGTTTTGTCAATCCCGTGCGGAAATGAAAACCCTATCTCAAATCCCATCAGTTTATAGCCTGACTTAATAGGGCTGGTTATATTCTTCGATACCTGGTCTCCATAATAGCTAACAGGTATGGAGCTTACGATTCCATCTATATCTGATTTAATGATCAGGTTTCCCTTTGCATCTGTTTTAATCGATTTTATATCTCCATCGTATTTCAATTTAACTACCGAAACATCAGCACCTGGTTTTACCAGCAGGCTGTATTCAAAACCCGCTTTGGTATTTTGAGTAAATGAATAAACAATGTCAATACCCGGATAAGCATTTTTATAAACGATTTTTTTATACCCAAATGCTTTCTGTGCAATCAGTCCATAGGTTTGGTAAGCGGTTGATGGCTCCTCTGCAACGATCTGAACATCCGGGTTTATACCTATCCATTCCATGCTAATCACCCTGTCTGTCACTGATTTTTTTTTCTCGATCACATCTTCAGCCACACCCTGTTGTTTCAGTTTTTTTTCTTCTTTTTCTGATAGTTTTTCAATTTTCCTTTGCAGATGAATTAACCCTTTGGGAGTAAACAGTATTGGCATATTCAATCCTTCATAACCAAACTTAATGGCTCCCATAGCCGGGAGCACCTCCAGGGCTTTGCCATACTGCCCTATATTTTCAATAAAAACATGCTGCCAGCTGTCAGTTTGTTTTAAATCTGGCACCACCTTCATATTATTTATGCTGGCATTTTGCGCAAAGCAGCAATTGACGCTGCCTGTTAAAATCATCAATAGGCCTATATAAAGAAAACCTGCAAATTGAGTATATGAACTGCTTTTAACCTTCATAACAGCATAGTTTTAGATCATTAGAAAATACGAGCGCCCGGGCTGTAGTTTTTTATTAAAGCACTTGATAAAGCAGGTTGAGGGGAGTATTAACGATAAATAAACGTGCTATTCTCGGTTAACAGTTGCCTTACAAATTAAATAAAAACCACAGTCTGCTATTGTATAGTAAACGCTGAACCACGTTTTGTTTTTCTGCAAACGGTTGCAGTGATTATTTTTTTGAAGATTTTTTGTGTAGGTAGATTTATAAAACATCAAAGGGTATTATAACCGTAAGTCCTATCTTTGCGCTCCTAAATTTTACGATTATGAAGTGGTTGAATACGCTTATTAAATATCGCTTGTGGATCGGGCTCGTATTTCTGGCCCTTGCCATTTTTACCAATATGCAGGCCGGGTTCTGGCCATCTTTTGTATTATACCTGGTTGCCGTAATAGCCATTGTGGGCCATTTTCTATTTGGGCCCATGCGCTTGATACAAAGCTATATGGAGGAAGGTGACATGGCTGGTGCCAAAAAAGTGGTGGATTCTATCTGGTTTCCTGCAATACTCATCAAACCCGTTCGCTCGGTGTATTACACCATCAAGGGTAACCTGGATATGGTTGACCAGAATTTTGAAGGGGCTGAAGCTAACATGAAAAAAAGTCTTGCCCTGGGCGGTGGCGCTTTAACCAAGCAGGCAGAAGGCCCCAACAAACTGCAACTGGGTATGTTAATGATGCAGAAAGGTGATGTAAAACAGGCTGAAAGTTATATACGCCAGGCCATCCGTGCCGGCTTACCTGATAATGAGAATAATGCGGCTGCTTACTTACAGCTTTGTTCTATCATGATGAACAAAAGAGAGTTCAGGGCGGCTAAAGATTATTTCAGGAAGGCAAAAGGTTTTAAGCCAACTACACCCCAGATCGTTGATCAGATAAAGCAGATTGAGAAATATATAACCCGTATGCCGGGGTAGTTGATTTGCTGATGAACTAATTTGATAATTTGAAGATGCCTTCATCATCAAATTACCAAATCTTCAAATCATCAAATCGCCCCAAACAACTCCTCTACCTTCTTAAAACGGTAATCAAAAATTCCGTTCAATTGTTTTTTTACAAACAAGGCATTGGCAATATCTCCCAAAAACCACAGCGGTAGTTTATAGTGTACAATGTCAGTCATCTCTACACCGCCTTCAATAACTTTAAAATGATGCTGGTGATGCCATAGGCTGTAAGGCCCAAAACGCTGCTCATCCACAAAATATTTTTTATCATCCACATGGGTTATCTCCGTCATCCAGTATAGAGGAATACCTAACAGCGGACTCACCTTATATTCTATCACCTGGCCGGCATACATTACAGGGCCATGATATTTTGAAATGGTTTTAAACCCCATATTGCCCGGGGTTATATTGGCAAGATTGGCAGGATTACTGAAAAACTCCCAGGCTTTATCCAGGCTGATGGGGATCTTTTGAACGGTTTTAAAAGAATAAACTTTACTCATAGCCCTTATAACATCGTTTGAAGTTTTTTGTTCGGCAAATCGGGTTATCGGGTATCTTTGGCCAATGCGCCACTACCGCGAAATACTGCAAAATAAATTCTCAGAAGAATATCAAAAACTAAATGATCAGCAGCGCCGTGCTGTTGATACCATTGAAGGCCCCGTGATGGTGATTGCAGGCCCCGGTACCGGCAAAACCCAGATATTGGCAGCCCGTATCGGCAAAATATTACTTGATACAGATGCCTTGCCGGAGAATATTCTTTGCCTCACCTATACCGACGCCGGCACCATTGCCATGCGCAGGCGTTTGCAGCAATTCATTGGTGCCGATGCCTACAAAGTAAACATCTATACCTTCCACGCTTTTTGCAATGATGTGATACAGGATAACCTGAACCTATTTGAAAAGAATTCGCTGGATGCAGTTTCAGAACTGGAGAGTATTGAACTATTTAAGCAACTGATAGATGCATTTCCAAAAGGCCATCCTTTAAAAAGATACCGCGGTGATGTATACTACGAGATCAATAACCTGCGCAATTTATTCAGCAGCATGAAAAGGGAAGGCTGGACCCCGGCATTCATCAATGAAAAAATTGACGCCTATATAAATGACCTGCCCCATCGTGATGAATACATTGCCAAACGTGCGGTGAAAGAATTTAAAAAAGGCGATGTACGCACCGATAAGATAGCAGAAGAAAAAGAGAAGATGGAAAAGCTGAGGGCTGCTGTGAATGAGTTTGAGAATTTTCAAAACCTGATGCGGAGAAGAAACCGTTACGATTTTGATGACATGATCAACTGGGTGATACGGGTGTTTGAAGAGAATAAAAACATTTTGGCCAATTACCAGGAAAAATTTCAATACCTGCTGGTAGATGAATACCAGGATACCAGCGGTACACAGAACAAGCTTGTGCAGCTCCTCATCAACTATTGGGATAAGCCCAATGTGTTTGTGGTGGGCGATGATGACCAGAGTATTTACCGCTTCCAGGGAGCTAACGTGGAGAACATGCTGGAGTTTGCAAACCGCTACACCAAAGATCTGATGACCGTTGTGCTGACAAACAACTACCGCAGCACACAACCCATCCTCGATATTTCTAAAACACTTATCAACCGGAACGAAGAAAGGCTTGTAAAACAAATTAACGGGCTGAGCAAAGAACTGATCTCTTCCAATTCAAAGATCAATACATTAACCAACAAGCCTGTATTACACGAATACAATACGGCCAAAGACGAAATGGCAGATATCACAAACCAGGTTTCTGAGTTATTAAAACAAAATATTGAACCGGGCAGGATCGCTATCATTTATAAAGAAAACAAATACGGCGAAGAACTGGCAACTTATTTCAGGCTGAAGCATATTCCATTTTACAGCAAGCGAAGCATTGATGTATTAATACATCCCTTCGGCAATAAGATCGTTGAGTTGCTGCGTTACCTGAATGCAGAACATGATACACCTTATGGCGGTGATGAGATGTTGTTTGAGATACTGCACTTTGATTTTTACAAAATTCCACCCATCGAAATTGCCAAGCTTACTGTTGAAACAAATACGCTGAAATATAAAGGAGAGCAGACTTCCATCCGCAAACTCTTATCTGACAAGGCTAACAGGCCGGCAAAAGACCTCTTTGATACCGGCATTCATGAAGGACTGAAGCAATTCAGTTTTATGATTGAGAAACTGATCGCTGAAGTTTCCAACATCACACTACAACAATTGTTTGAGCATATCATTCAAAATGCAGGTGTTTTAAATTATATCATGCAAAGCGATGATAAAATTGCACTGATGCAATTACTTACTGCTCTGTTTGATTTTATTAAAGATGAAACCAGCCGCAACCCGCTGCTGAGCCTGGAGGAGCTTATCAGCATTTTTGACCTGATGCAAAAGGAAGGTATTGCCTTACCCATGGTGAAAGTGGCCGGAACTGATAAAGGTGTAAACCTCTTAACCACGCATGGCAGCAAGGGACTCGAGTTTGAGTATGTTTTCTTCGCCGGTGCCAACGCATCCTTTTGGGAAAAGAAACGCAAACCAGGCGGCGGATATAAATTCCCGGACACCATGTTCACCTCGCAGCCAACACCAGCCGATGACGAAGAATTGCGCCGCTTGTTTTATGTGGCATTAACCCGGGCAGAAAAACATTTATTCATCTCTTACGCCAAGTTTAAGAACGATGGTAAGGAACTGGAGCCATCTATGTTCATTGCGGAGATACAGGAAGAACATAGCCTGACGGTTGAAAAAATAACCCTGACAGAAGAGCAGCAGGTTGAATTTGAAATACTACACTTCAATGCACAGGCACCCGAAATTGAACAGGCCGAAGAAGATTTTATCAGCGGCATACTGGATAAATTTGTGATGAACGTGACTGCATTGAATGCTTATTTGGATTGTCCCCTTGGATTTTATTATAAGAACCTCATCCGCATCCCTTCAGGTAAAAGTGAATCACTGGAGTTTGGTAGCGCCATACATCATGCTGTAGAAAAGCTATTCAGGAAAATGCAGGATAGCGGGAAAGACGCATTCCCATCCAAAGAAGAAATGGTTGCCGATTTTAACTGGTACATGCACAAGCACCGGGAGAATTTTACCAAAGAAGCTTTTGACAGGCGTATGGAATACGGCGATGAGGTATTGCGTAACTATTACGATAAATACATCAACAGCTGGAATAAAGTGGTAGCGGTTGAACGCAATATAAGGGGCATTGTGGTAAACGGTGTTCCCTTAAAAGGAAAGCTGGATAAGCTCGAATTCAATGGAAAGGAAGTGAACGTAGTTGACTACAAATCGGGCAATATCGATAATGCACTGCCAAAAATGAAACCACCATCCGATAAAGATCCCAATGGCGGTGACTACTGGCGCCAGGCAGTTTTTTACAAGATACTGGTTGATAATTACGAACAAAAAGAATGGAAGGTCATCAGCACCGAATTTGATTTTGTAGAGCCAGATAAACAGGGCGAATACCGCAAAGAAAAAATTGTCATCAACCCGCAGGATATTGAAACAGTAAAACAACAATTAACCGATACCTGGCACAAAATTCAAAACCGTGATTTTTACACCGGCTGCGGTAAAGAAGATTGTCACTGGTGCAATTTTGTTAAGAATAATAAGCTGGCGGTAGCGCTGCATGATCTGGAAGTGGAAGATGATGCTTAATAGTTTTAAGAATTTTTATGATTTCTAAACAAGCCAAAGAAGTTAAGTTTGTATTTTAATTGCAATTGATGAGATCAACACCTATACTGTTTACCATTTTTATTGTTTCGTTGCTGTATGTGCTTGCGGTCGGCAATGCAGGCTGCGGACAAATAGGTATGCCCACCGGCGGGCCAAAAGACAGTATTCCACCCCGGCTAACCAGCGCCTCTCCCAAACTGAACAGCACGAATGTAAGTGGCAATAAGATCACACTTAATTTTAATGAATATGTTGATCTGAAAGATCCGCAAACCAATGTACTCATATCTCCATTGCCTAAAAAGCAACCTGCTATCGACTTTAAGTTAAGGACAGTAACAGTAAAACTAAAAGACACTTTATTACCCAACACAACCTACAGTATCAATTTTGGCGATGCCATTGTTGACAACAACGAAGGCAACCCACTAAAAAACTTCGTGTATGTTTTTTCTACCGGCAACCAGATTGATAGTTTTACATTGTCCGGCAAAGTGATTATTGCCGAAACCGGCAAAACAGACAGCACCATGATAGCCTTGCTTTACCGCAATGCCGATGACTCTGCGGTGCAGAAAAGAAAGCCTGATTATGTTGCAAAGCTGAATGGTGATGGTAGTTTTACTTTCATCAATTTACCCGCAGGCAGGTTTAATGTATATGCCCTTAAAGATGGCGATGGTGGTAAAAATTACAACTCAAAAAAAGAAATGTTTGCTTTTGCAGATGCAGCTGTAACAGTTTCTGAAAAAACCGATCCGGTTGTTCTGTACGCCTCTGCTTTGGAAAAAGAAAATGCTGCCGCAAAAAATGTTAAGCGGGTACTCAATAAAAAATTACAGTATTCTTTAACTGCTACCGGCTCTCCGGCACAGGATCTGTTAAGCCCTTTTGAACTTCAATTCAATAATCCGCTTAAAAAGTTTGATGGCGCTGCCCTGGTGCTGCGGGATACCAACTACAAACCAGTGCAGGCTTCTGCCTGGACGATAGACAGTACCAGGACTAAAATATCGCTGGCTGTTACATGGCAGGAAGCAATGCAATACCGCCTCATTATGGACACACTGGCCATTACAGATTCTGCAAATAACCGGCTGGCAAAAGCAGATACCATCCGCTTCTTTGCAAAACAGCAGTCGGACTATGGCAATGTGGTTTTACGTTTCAGTAATCTTGACCTGGGCAAGCATCCGGTGCTTCAGTTTGTACAGGGTGATGATATAAAGAACAGCTATCCGCTTACCACATTGGAATGGAGCAATAAACTCATCAATCCCGGCGAATACGAGATCCGCATTTTGTTCGATAGCAACAACAATGGCAAATGGGATACCGGCGATTATTCTAAAAAACTGCAACCCGAAAAAGCCATCACTCTTAAAGAAAAATTATCTATAAGGGCCAACTGGGATAATGAACGGGACATCAAACTTTAGTGCCTGCCTGCCGGCAGGCAGGTATAATATTTTAATGGATAATTTGTTCAACTCATAGCGTCTGCATTTTTAGCATACAGCAAGCGTTTAGGGCATTATCAATTATCCATTACATCATTATCAATTATATTTGCGCTATGATTTTCTCTTCTTCTCTTTTAGAAAATGCTGTGAACGAATTTGCAAAACTGCCGGGCATTGGTAAAAAAACTGCCCTGCGCCTGGTGTTGCATCTTATTAAACAGGATGCCGGAGAAGTAAGCAAGTTCAGCGAGATCGTTGCCCGTATGCGTAACGAGATCAAGTTCTGCAGCCATTGCTACAATATATCTGATAAAGAGCTTTGCAATATCTGCAGCAACAGCATGCGCAAGCAGGAGATCATTTGCGTGGTTGAAAACATCCGGGATGTAATTGCGATAGAAAGCACACAGCAATTCAATGGTGTTTACCATGTACTTGGCGGTGTTATTTCTCCGCTAGATGGTATTGGCCCAGACCAGTTAACCATTGACGCTCTGGTTAACCGCATTGAAAAAGAAGATGTTGAAGAAATTATTTTTGCTTTAAGTCCAACAATACAGGGCGATACTACCATTTATTATATCAGCAAAAAAATCAAACACAAGCCTGTTAAAATAACCAGCATAGCCCGTGGCATTGCCTTTGGCGGCGAGCTTGAATATGCAGATGAAATGACCCTGGCAAAAAGTATCAGCAACCGCATCCCTGTTGAAAATTTCATTGTAAGCGGTAATTAAGGCTTTCTCTTTCCGGTTCAGTACTTTAAAATACGGGTTCGGTGCCCGGTTTTGCCCGTTCGGTTTCCAGATAGCTACAATTAGTAATAGCAGGTTTATCTTTATGCAGCATTTGCAATGCAAAAAATATTGTGCTTTCCTTTTTAACGATTTTTGTTATTGGCAGGGTAACCAGGTTTTATTTTTATAGATACGGGCCAGCCAGTTTAAAAGATTCACAGGCAAAAAATTATGCTGGAAAAATCCTTTAAGTTTCGTGCATTGCAAAACCGGTTAAGTAATATCTTTTTTTAAACAGAGTTCACTTAATGAAGCGAAAGCACTTTATACTTTTTTTCATACTGGTATTGTCGTCAGCATACGCATATGCCCCTAACCTGCTGTTTTCTGCTAAAACCGGCACCATCACTTTTACCTCAGATGCACCGCTGGAGCTGATCAAAGCCGGCAGCGACCAGTTGAAAGGTTGGCTAAATCCCGATAGCAGGCAATTCTCCTTTTCTATTGATATTAAAACCTTCAAAGGCTTTAAAGCGTCTACCCAAAAAAAGCATTTTAATGAAAATTATCTCGAAAGCGATAAATATCCGCAAGCTACTTTTGAAGGAAAGATCATTGAGAATATCGACCTGCGCAGGGATGGTTTATACAATGTAAGGGCCAAGGGCAACCTGTTTGTTCATGGCGTGGTTCAGGAACGTATCATTAAATGCAACCTTACCATCAAAAACGGGCTGGTAAGTGTTAAATCAAATTTTATTGTATTACTGGCAGATCATAATATTGCTATACCTAAAATACTGGACCAGAAACTTGCTTCTGATATTAAGGTAGAAGTGATGACCGACCTGACCGAAAAATAACCAATACTGTTCAAAGGCTGATGAGAAGCATCTTACCAATATTATTTACTTGCCTGCTGGTACAGGGTATTCATGCCCAGGATCCCGGGTTCAGATCCTTCAATCTTACAGTAAATAATCACCCGGTAAAAATAAATACCATCTGCAAAACCGATCAGGGTTATATTATGGCCGGAACCACAGATGGCCTCTTTGCATTCGACGGTATCAATTTCAAAAAAATAAATTTTTCAAAGCCGGGAGTAAAAGATACTGTTACCGCCATTTTCCAGGATAATACCCGCCAGCTTTGGGTTGGTTTTAAAAGCGGCCATATTGCTAAAAAAATAAACTCCACGTTGGAATATTTTGAACCGGAGGAAGGAAACCCCGGTGTTGCCATTACTTCTTTTTTGCAGGATAAGGAAAACAATATCTGGATTGCCACCAATGGGGAAGGCATCTATCATTTTAAAAAGAACCGGCTTTATTTAATAGATACCGCCAACGGGCTTAGCGACCTTCATATACACGCCTTGATGCAGGCGGCAAATGGAGATATGCTTGCAGCAACAGATGCAGGACTCAACATCTGCAAAAATGTAAACGGAACCATACAAGTTAAAGTAATAGAGCCAGAGCAGGGCTTGCCCGATTACTATGTAACAGCAATAGCTGCTGCCGGTAAAAACAAGTTCTGGATTGGCCTGCAGGAAAAAGGGTTTTGCCTGTACGATCACAACACCGGCACCATTGCTGTGCCGGCAGCCGATTCAGCCTGGCAATACGGCCAGGTAAATGCATTGCTGGTTACACAAAAAAATTTATGGATCAGTACCGAGGAAAATGGCCTGTTTTATAAACCTGCATACAACCAGCCTGCAATTACCTACCCGGGCAAGGCGGATATTGGAAATAAAATAACCGGTTTACTGCTGGATGATGAAGGCAATGTATGGGCAAATACAGGCACAAAGCTGGTGGCAACAAGCGGCAACCAGTTACAACTGCTGCCACTGTATGACAATACAGCTTTTGAAACCATTCGTGCCCTGTTGCGTGATTACCAGGATAATTTTTGGGTAAGCACTGCCGGACGCATGGTAAAATACACAGCTGCCAGCGGAACTTATACAAAGAAGGAATATCGCTTTGCGGAATTAAGCAGCCAGACAGATATTACCTGTTTGCACCAGGATGTTAACCATAACATTTGGGTTGGAACTATGGGTGGCGGACTGTTCATCCTCGACCCTCAAACCGGTAAATACCGGGCTCTTAATGAAAACCCCATTCTTAAAAATGCCAGTATATTGTCTATAACCGGCAATGCTAAAACTGTTTGTGTGGGCGGATTTGAAGGAGTGGCTGCTGTTTTTGATATTGAAAGTGTAAACGCTGATATAAATGTACGCTATACATACAGCAACTACAACAACAATGAAAATATCGCCACCAATTATATCTATTCCATGTATAAAGATTCCCGCAACAGAATATGGTTTGCCATGGGCGAAAAGGGTTTAAATGTTCTGGAAAACGGCAGTTTTGTTCATTACGGAAAAGAAAATGGCTTGCTGGACGATCGTATTTTTTCCATTGCCGAAGATAAAAAAGGCAATATCTGGTTCAATACAAAAAGCGCCGGTATCTACAGTTTCAACGGAAAACATTTTAAAAATTATTCCACAGCCAGTGGTTTAAGCGACCTGGAGATCGTTTCACTAAAAACCGATCCCTGGGGTAATATCATTGTGGTAAACCGCAAGGGCATTGATATCCTGGATCCCAATACCGGAACCTTTTCATACGCAGATAATAACCAGGGTATTGCCGATGTGAATTTGTATGCAGGCTCAGTAGCAAACGATCTTGCATTTAATGTAGCATTCTGTACGTCAAAAGGCATTGTTATTTATAGCCCCGCCGAGCAAGCCCGGCATCAGCCAAAAACCATCATTGAAAATGTGCAGTTGTTTTTATCAGATGTAGATAAAGACAAGCCGGGTAATTACAACAGCGATCAGAATACCTTCCAGTTTTATTTTACCGGCCTTTATTACAGCAGTCCCAACGATATCCATTATCAATATAAATTGGATGGACTTGACACCGCCTGGATATCTACCCGTGATAAAAACGTTTCTTTTCTGCGCCTGCAGCCGGGTAAATACACGTTTCATGTACGCTCATCACTAAGCGATAATTTTGAGAATGCCCATGAAGCGATTTACCAGTTTGAAATTGCCAAACCGCTCTGGAAAAGATACTGGTTCATTGCCCTGGTTATTATGCTTACCGGCGGCCTGCTTTACTGGTACATAAAAAACAGGGAGAAGAATTTAAAGAAACTGCAAAAGCTGGAACAGGAAAAGATACAGTTTCAGTTCCAGGTTTTACGCAACCAGGTTAATCCCCATTTCCTGTTCAACAGCTTTAACACCCTTATCTCTTTTATTGAAGATGACCCGGCAATGGCAGTTGATTATGTAGAAAAACTTTCTTCTTTTTTCAGAAATATTGTGAATTACCGCGACCAGGATATTATAAGCCTGGAAGAAGAGACCGGCATTTTAAAAACCTATTTTTATCTGCAGCAAAAACGCCATGGCAAAAACCTTACCCTACATGTTTCCATATCTGAAGAACAAAAAAAACGTATATTTATACCACCGCTTACCTTGCAGCTTTTGATAGAGAACGCCATTAAACACAATGCCGTTTCTATAGAATCACCACTTGAAATACTGCTGTACTTGGATAAGGATAAGCTGGTAATAAAGAACAACATTAATCCAAAGGTATCAAGGGAACCAGGCACTGGCACAGGTTTGCAGAATATAGTGAAGCGATATAATTTGCTGAGCAAAGAGCCGGTAACGATACTGAATGACGGAATTAATTTTACTGTAATTTTACCCGTGTTAAATAAAATCGATTAATGACCATACTGATCATCGAAGACGAAGAACCAGCTTACAGGCGTTTGCAAAAAATGCTGAAAGAGATTGAGCCCAACCACAACCTGCTGCCGCAGATCGTAAGCGTTTCTTCTGCTGTAAAGTTTTTTAAAGAAAATGATGAGCCCGACCTGATCATTTCCGATATACAGTTGTCTGATGGTATCAGTTTCGAGATATTTAAGCAGGTAGATATTAAATGCCCGGTTATTTTCACCACCGCATACGATCAGTATGCCATTGAAGCATTTAAAGTAAACAGTATTGATTATTTATTAAAGCCGGTTAAAAAAGAAGAGCTGGAAAAAGCGGTTTCTAAATTTAAGTCGCTTACATCAGCTGCTCCGGGCCAGCCAGCTATCGATATTAATAAGCTACTGCAATCACTACAGCCGGCAGGAGCTACCGAATATAAAAAACGCTTTGTAGTACGCTATGGCGAGCATATTAAAACGATCGATATTGAAGAAGTGGTTTATTTCTATACAGAAGATAAAGCCACTTTCCTCTGCACCAAAGACGCCCGCCGGTTTGTGGTAGATTTTAACCTCGATACCCTTGATTCCATCCTGGACCCCAAAATATTCTTCCGCATAAACAGGCAATACATCATCAGTATTCATTCTATTGCCGAAATGTTTGCTTATAGTAAAAGCCGGGTACTTATCAAATTAAATCCGGCGGCAAAGCACGAAACCATTGTAAGCACCGAACGTTCGGCCGATTTTAAGCATTGGCTTGGCGATGAGAAATAAGTGGTTGCCGGTTCAGGCACCGTTAATTCCCGTTCAGTATTAAAATAAGGGCAATGAGTGTAATTTAGTTTTGCAGGGCATTTTTCTGTTGTATGTTTGTATCACAGAAGTTAAGCGTTTTAAAATTCTGTAATCCTAGAGAAAACCAACACCAGTTAACCAAAGAAAACATTACCAAAGAAACACAACATTATTAAAGCCCCGGACCCAACCGGGGCTTTTTTGTACCCCGAAACAGGTATTGCAGCTTGTAAGTATTGCTAAACAGGATTGGTACCTTACTGGTCAATACCTGTACTTGCTTGGGTATACGTTCTGCCGCTTTTAATTATCATGTATTAGTGGGACCATTTATTACCAGGCAGTATACAGGTATTTGAATACTGTATTTCCGGTTCAATACCCCAAAATACCGGTTCAGTATTAAGAACACTGGTTTTAATGCCTTTTAGTTTTACAGCAACAAATAGCACACTACTTTTACATTGTAAAGCACCAATATCCAATTTAAAAACCAAATCCAGTTCTTTACGAAAACCAAATAATATCCAATTATCCCGTTCAAAAACCAACACCCTGAATCTCTTACATTTTTTCAAAACCCCCGGTAAACCGGGGGTTTTGCATTGTGTATGACCCACGGAAAAACTATTTTCCGGTTCGGGGGAACTAAATTCCCATTCGGCATTAAAAATACACAGTTGAATGCCTTTTAGTTTTACAGCAACAAATAGCACACTACTTTTACATCAGAAACCGAATCCAATATCCAATTAAGAAATCAGATCCAGTACACTAAGAAAACCAAAGGTTAAGTTAAGTATCCAATTATCCAGAAAATCCAGACATTACCACTGAACAAAAAGTTCTTGCAAAGCCCCAGATAAGGGGCTTTGGTTTTTTATATAGGTCTGCCTGATATTACATACTTATATTTTTAGATGTTATTCAGCTGAAAACCCGGTTCAGTTACCGAAAATGCCTTTCCAGGCGTTAAAAGCATGGGTTAAATGCCTTTTAGTTTTACAGCAACAAATAGCACAGTACTTTTATATCAGAAACCGAATCCAGTATCCAAAAGAAGACCAAAAGTTAAGTATCCAGATCCACTGAAAACCAAAGATTACCAAAGGAACCGAACCCTATTAAAACCCCGATAACCCCCGGGGTTTTGCTTTTATACCACCCGCCATTTTTCCAACATTAAAACTGCTTGTATTCAATATCCGGAGGCATTGCATGGGGTATTTTGTGTTTCGGCATAGATATTATAAATTTGCAGTGCTAACGGGCAGATTTGTTTATTGTTCAGCCTGTTATCCTGAGCGAAGCCGAAGGGCCAACTGAACTAATAAACGAAAGCAATTCTGCAACACTTCTCCCAGATTGATTCTCGTTTATAAGTTTAGGGTAATTTTTTGAACCGGGCATAATACCTTGGTGTGGCTTCATTGGCGTCACACTCTTGTACAGCTGTCCTTTATTCAACTTTAATTAAAGCGAATGAAAACATTACAGGATTGTTTAAAAGAAAGAATTCTTATCATTGATGGCGCCATGGGCACCATGATACAGCGCCATAAACTGGAAGAAAAAGATTACCGCGGCGAACGCTTTAAAGACTGGCATACCGATGTAAAAGGTAATAACGATCTCCTGAGCATTACCCAGCCACAGATTGTGGAGGGCATTCATAAACAATACCTGGAAGCCGGTGCCGATATTATTGAAACCAATACTTTCAGCAGTACTTCCATTGCCCAGGCCGATTACGATATGCAATCGCTGGCTTATGAAATGAATGTAGCTTCGGCTAGATGTGCCCGCAATGCTGCAGACGAATACACAGCTAAAAATCCGGATAAGCCCCGTTTTGTAGCAGGTGCTATAGGGCCATTAAATAAAACACTATCTCTTTCACCCGATGTAAATAACCCGGGATACCGTGCTGTAACTTTTGATGAAGTAGCAACCGCATATACCGAGCAGATAAAAGGGTTGGTTGATGGCGGCGTGGATATCATTTTAATTGAAACCATTTTTGATACGCTGAATGCCAAAGCTGCTATTTACGCAACAAAAAACTTCTTCCGTAAAAATAATTTACCAGAGTTACCCATTATGATATCGGGTACAATTACTGATGCATCCGGAAGAACTTTAAGCGGCCAAACCCTGGAAGCTTTTTATGTTTCTGTTATGCACGCTAACCCTTTAAGCATTGGCTTGAATTGCGCACTGGGTGCATCTGAAATGCGTCCTCATATTGAGGAACTGAGCCAGATTGCAGGCTGCTACACTTCAGCTTATCCCAACGCTGGTTTACCCAATGCTTTTGGAGAGTACGATGAACAGCCGCATGAAACAGCACATATCATTGAAGAATGGGCCAAAGAAGGCTTTGTAAATATTGTGGGTGGCTGCTGCGGCACCACACCCGATCATATAAAACATATTGCTGAAGAAGTAAGTAAGTTTAAGCCAAGAGTATTACCCGTTGTGGAGTTGGCATAACCACGAAGGACACAAAGAAATACACACAAAGAACACTATTGATATGACAGAAAATGAAATATCTAAAATTGTTTTTGATTGTGGACTTAAAGTGCACAGGTCTTTAGGACCTGGTTTACTGGAAAGTGCTTATGAAGAATGCCTGTTTTATGAACTTATTAAAACCGGAGTTACTGTAGAGAAACAAAAAGGATTGCCTTTAATTTATGAAGAAGTAAAATTAGATATAGGATACAGAACTGATTTAATAATTGAGAATAAACTGATCGTTGAAATAAAAGCAGTTGAAGCTTTAAATGATATTCATCTTGCGCAGGTTCTTACTTATTTAAAACTGTCAGGATGCAAACTTGGTTTACTGATCAATTTCAACTCAGTTTTATTTAAAGATGGAGTAAAAAGAATAATAAACGGCACTTTGTGAACCTTGTGTTTTCTTTTGTGGCCTTTGTGGTAAAACTAAAAAAATGACTGTAATTAAACCATATTTGAGATTAAGCGGCCTGGAGCCACTGATCGTTCGCCCGGAAACAAATTTTATTAATGTTGGAGAACGCACCAATGTTACAGGCAGTAAAATGTTTGCACGCCTCATACGTGAAGGCCAGTATGAAGCTGCCCTGGCCGTTGCACGCCAGCAGGTAGAGAATGGTGCACAGGTAATTGATGTGAACATGGATGATGCCTTGCTGGATGGTGTGCAGGCCATGACTACCTTTCTCAATCTTGTTCAATCCGAACCGGATATTGCGAAGATCCCCATCATGATCGATTCTTCGAAATTCGAGATCATTGAAGCAGGCTTAAAATGTGTGCAGGGGAAATGCATCGTGAATTCAATCTCTATGAAAGAAGGCGAAGCCAAATTTATTGAGCAGGCTTTCATTTGCAAAAGTTATGGCGCATCGGTAATTGTAATGGCTTTTGATGAAGTAGGACAGGCAGATACCAAAGACCGAAAAGTGGAAATATGCAAACGGGCCTATAAAATATTAACAGAGCAGGTTGGTTATGCTCCGCATGATATTATCTTCGACCCCAACATATTTGCCATTGCAACCGGTATTGAAGAACATAATAATTACGCAGTAGATTTTATTGAAGCTACCCGTGAAATTAAAAAAGCCATGCCGCTAACTAAAGTAAGTGGCGGAGTAAGTAACGTTTCTTTTTCTTTCCGCGGCAATGAACATGTACGTGAAGCCATTCACAGCGTTTTCCTGTTTCATGCCATTAAAGCCGGTATGGATATGGGCATTGTAAATGCAGGCCAGTTGGTGGTATATGATGAGATAGAACCCAACCTGCGGGCACTTTGCGAAGATGTGATCCTGAACAGGAACAACGATAACAATGAAGCCACAGAAAAAATGATCGCTTTTGCAGAAACAGTTAAAGCAAAAGGCAAGGAAGTAGTAAAAGATGAAAGCTGGAGAAAAGAAGAAGTGGAAAAACGCTTATCTCACGCACTGGTAAACGGCATAACAGATTATATAGATGCGGATACCGAAGAAGCCCGCCAAAAATATCCAAAGCCATTGGATGTAATTGAAGGACCGCTGATGGATGGAATGAACATTGTGGGTGATTTGTTCGGCAGTGGTAAAATGTTTTTACCGCAGGTTGTAAAAAGCGCCCGGGTAATGAAGAAAGCCGTAGCGGTTTTAACGCCATACATCGAACAGGAAAAAGAAGATCGCAAGAATGCACATATTGCAGCCGGAACAGTAAATGAAGAAACAGCCGGTGCGGCAAAAATATTATTAGCAACCGTAAAAGGCGATGTGCACGATATTGGTAAAAATATTGTGGGCGTAGTACTCGGTTGTAATGGCTACGATATTATTGACCTGGGTGTAATGGTGCCGACAGATAAAATTTTAGAAACTGCCGTAAAAGAAAAAGTAGATATCATTGGCCTGAGTGGTTTGATCACTCCATCGCTGGATGAAATGGTACACGTGGCACATGAAATGAAACGCCGTGGTATTACCTTGCCTTTAATGATCGGTGGGGCTACCACATCACGCATGCATACAGCCGTAAAAATTGCACCACAATATGATGAAGGGGTTGTGCATGTACTGGATGCCAGTCGCAGCGTTACGGTTGCCGGAAGCTTATTAAGCAAAGAACAGAAACCTGCATTTCTGCAAAGCCTGAAAGAAGAGTATGATAAACTGGCAATAGATTTCGGCAATAAAAAATCGGTAAAGCAATACCTGAGGTTTGAAGACGCACAAAAGAATGGTGCAGTAATTGATTGGGCAAACTATAAACCTGTTACCCCCACATTTACCGGCACAAAAGTTTTAGATAATTATGCTTTGGCAGAAATTGCCGAATACATTGACTGGCAGCCATTCTTCATTGCATGGGAAATGCACGGAAAATTTCCGGCCATACTTACCGATAGTGTAATTGGTGTGGAAGCAACCAAACTTTATAACGATGCTAAAAAACTATTACAGCAGATCATTGATGAAAAATGGCTGAGCGCTAAAGGCGTTGTTGGATTTTGGCCCGCCAATAAAGTTGATCATGATACCATAGATGTGGATAATGAATCGGCAATAACCAAACTGCAGTTTCTGCGCCAGCAAATAAAAAAAGCCGAAGGCCAACCCAATTTATCTTTAGCCGATTTTATTGCGCCTGCCGAGCAAAGTTACCAGGATCATATCGGCGCCTTCAGCGTAACCATCCAGGGCATTGAAAAGCATATCAAAAACTTTGAAGCCAATCATGATGATTACAATAAAATAATTTTACAGGCTTTGGCAGATAGGTTGGCTGAAGCATTTGCAGAATTGCTTCATAAAAAAACCAGGACTGATTACTGGGGTTATGTTGCAGAAGAGCATCTTACCAATGAACAGTTAATAAAAGAAGAATATCTCGGCATCCGCCCTGCCCCGGGTTATCCTGCATGCCCTGATCATACAGAAAAATATAAATTATTTGAATTGCTGGGTGGCGAAGAAACAACTGGTATTCAGCTGACCGAATCATTGGCCATGTACCCTGCGGCATCGGTATGCGGCTGGTATTTTGCCAATCCTGATAGTAAATATTTTGGTGTTGGTAAAATTGAAAAAGATCAGCTGGATGATTATGCACGCCGAAAAGGGATGAGCGTGGAAGAAGCAACCAGGTGGTTAAGGCCGATTTTAGAATAAGCTTTATTTATTATTGAACTGTTCTTTCATTTGCTGTGCCTCTTTGGCATCGCCCAGCCCTTTAATTAAAAAAGCAATAACAGCTATTTTAAAAATAATGCCTCCAACAATAGTACTGGGATCTATAATTGCATTCACCACAATAAAAATGCCCATCAGAATCAGTCCGCCAATAATGGCATAATAGGGCTTTCGCTTTGTCCACAATGCCAAAGCAACAAAGCCGCCAATATACACAACCCATATCAGGTAATCAAGCCACATGATCTCCAGATCAACCGGGTATTTTGAAAACAGCAGCAAAGCATTCAGCAACAAAATAGCTGCTGCTATAAACAATGCATTTCTTGCCTGCCGGATATGTTTGTCATATCCTTCCATCGAAAATTCCTGCTCATTAAAGATTGTTTCTGTATTATTTTCTGTTTTTATTTCGGGCAGGTTATCGTTTTCCATGTTACCTTTATTTATACAAGTTTAATAAATTATTTCCAATGCGTATTATTTCTTACAATGTAAACGGCATTCGTGCTGCTATCAAAAAAGGATTTCTCGACTGGCTTAAAACCAACCCGGCTGATATCATCTGCCTGCAGGAAACCAAAGCCAGCCAGGGTGATGTGGATGTAAAACAATTAGAGGAACTGGGTTTTCATCATCACTGGTTCAGCGCACAAAAAAAAGGATACAGCGGCGTTGCAGTTTTTTCTAAAATAAAACCCGATAATGTAGTGCTGGGTAATGGCCACAGCGCCAGCGATGATGAAGGCCGGGTTATACAGCTTGATTTTGGAGATATAAGATTGATCAATGCTTACTTCCCATCAGGCACCAGCGGCGATGAAAGGCAGGCATTTAAATATGTATGGCTGGATGAATTTCATACTTACTTAAACAAACTGAAAAAGAAATATCCTAAACTGGTCCTGGTAGGCGATTATAATATTGCCCACAACGAAATTGATATTCATGATCCCAAAGGAAACAAAAAAAGCAGCGGCTTTTTACCCGAAGAAAGAGAATGGATGACCAAATTTTTAGCCAGTGGCTGGATAGATACTTTTCGTGAATTTCATAATGAGCCGCACCGCTACAGCTGGTGGAGCCAGCGCTTTCCATCGGTTCGTTTAAATAACAAAGGCTGGCGAATTGATTATATTACTGTTACAGAGCCATTGAAAAAACAGCTGCTGGATGCAGATATTTTTCCGGATGTAAAACACAGTGATCACTGCCCCGTTTATGTTGAACTGAAAGTTAAATAAGCACATTCTACCTATGATCGTATATAATGTTACTATTAAGATCGCTGATGCGGTTCATACTGCCTGGCTGCAATGGCTGCAGCAGGTGCATATACCGGAAGTGATACAAACCGGTTGTTTTACCCATGCGGTTGTTTTAAAACTGATGGAAGTTGATGATGCCGAAGGACCCACATATGCCGTGCAGTATTTTGCCGAAAGTAAGGCGCTTTACAACAATTATATCGAAAACCATGCAGCTGCTTTGCGGCAAAAAAGTTTTGAAAAATGGGGTAACCAGTTCATCGCTTTCAGGTCGGTTATGCAGGTTGTTAACTAATTGTGCAAAACAATTGAATTCAGATTTTTTTTATGCACACGTCATTTTGTATCCCTTTAAAAACCGCACGGGTAGCGGATTTCATTACAAGAACCCTTGAAACCCTTTACAGTAAAGGATTTTAACAAAACCTAATTCTTTTCTGCCACCAAAAAAACACCTGCCCTGCAGCCGAAACCCCTTGTTGATTGTGGTTTACAGCTAATTTGTATAACAAAATATTTTTTAAAAAAAATTTTGTTGCAATCAAAAAGCATCTATATTTGTTCCACTTAAAAAATTCAAAAAAAATCAACATGAACAAAGCTGAATTAATTTCAAAACTTGCTGATGATGCAGGTATTACAAAAACGCAGGCAAACGCCGCTTTAGATTCTTTCGTAGCTGCAGTTACTAAAACTTTAAAAGGTGGTGGTAAAGTTACATTGGTAGGATTTGGTACTTTTTCTGTTTCGAAAAGAGCTGCCCGTAATGGCCGCAACCCACAAACAGGTGCTGTTATTAAAATTAAAGCAAAGAAAGTTGCTAAATTTAAAGCCGGTAAAGAATTATCAGCTAAAATGTAATGCTGTTTCAACTACTGAAAAAAGCAAGGTACATAGCACCTTGCTTTTTTTGTAACAACTAAAATTTAATCATTTATAAAAAATAAAACAGAAAATTATGGGACGTGGTGATATTAAAACAAAGAAAGGAAAAATTTTTGCAGGCTCTTTTGGTAAAACAAGACCTGCTAAAGCTGCCACAAAAGCAGTAGCTGTAGCTGAAGCCGCAGCTCCTAAAAAAGCAGCTAAGAAAAAAGCTTAATCTGAATCAGGAATTAGGAATTAGGAATTGACTTATAATAATCAAGTTTTTCTAATTCCTAATTCCCAATTCGTAATTGTTAAGGCGCCAGTCTTTCAATTTTCCAGCTTCTATCCTCCATTTTTGCGTATTGCAGGCGATCGTGCAAACGGTTTGGTCTTCCCTGCCAGAATTCAATAACCGATGGTATTACAATATAACCTCCCCAATGGAGTGGCCTGGTAATTTCAGCTCCTGCAAATTGTTCTTCAACCTGTACAATATTCTTTTCAATCACTTCTCTTGAAGGTATTACTGTGCTTTGTGGCGATGCCCAGGCACCAATACGACTGCCGGCCGGTCTCGAGTTAAAGTATTCGTCGCTTTCTGCTGCACTTACTTTTTCAACCCGTCCGGTAATTCTTACCTGTCGCTCCAGTTCTTTCCAGAAAAATACCAGGCAGGCCTGCGGATTTTCTTCCAGCTCCTTACCCTTATGACTGTTGTAGTTGGTAAAAAAAATAAAGCCTTCTTCTGTTACTGATTTCAGCAAAACGATCCTGGCTGATGGTACCCCGCTTACAGAAGCAGTAGCCAGGGTCATTGCATTAATTTCGTCCAGTTCGCTTTTTACAGCATCATCCCACCACCGGTTAAACTGGATAAATGGATCTGCAGCAATATCTGTTTCCGATAAACTTTGTAACTGATAATCCTTTCTTATATCGGCAATGTTCTTATTCATGTGTTGTTTTTTACCTGCACAAAATTCAGCTAATTCAGCCAAACAAAAAAGCATCCCGGTTAGCCGGAATGCTTTTTTGTTGTTTATAAAGTATGATATAGATCAGTATCAGATGCTTTTGAATATCTCCTGTGCTTTTGCCCCGATCAGCGGCATTGGCTTTTCTTCTCCGTTTATAGCCGCAATCAATCCCATGATCCATAATACCAGGAACACAAGACCTACAAGTGACAAGATCATGCCTATTGCAGGTACAGCCATAGTAATAACAGTTATTACTATCTGGTACACAATTGCACAGATGAATAATAGCAGGGTTTGGCGCAAATGAAAACTGCCAAGTGATGTTTTTTTGGATTGATGCATGGCAAAATAAGCAATCAGCCAGCCGATAATTGTAATATAACTTACGATTGCTGTGGTTTTACCATTGTCTGCGTTGTTTTGTGCTTCCATAAATAATTAGCTTTTAGTTGATTTTGTATGCAATAAGTTTTAGAGAAGTAAAATAGAAAATAGAAAGCAGCAATGCAAGTGTTTTGAAAAATATTTTGGCTGGCCGGGGCTGCCACTGTTTAAATTTCTTTATGTAAAACAGCAGCCTGCAGTATTTTGATCCGTTCTGTAAGGCTCTCTCTTTCCTGTAAACCATTTTCCAGCAGGCTTTCCAGCTCGGCAATACGGCTTTTAGCCTGATCCAGCTGAAGGCTTTGCTCCTGCAGATCCAGGTAACGGGCCTGTATATCTTTAAACTGGCTTTGTAAATAGGCATAATCCTGCATCAGTTCACTGTACTGCCTGTTTAAAACGGCCATTTCGGTAAGTTCCTGCTGTAGTTCAATTTCCCTTTCTTCGGCCCCTTTGGCAGCCTGCTGCTTTTCGCCCAGCCGGTTGCGCATACTTTCAATTTCATCCTGCTGGCCATCCAATGTGCTGCGCAAGGCGGTCGATTCGGCCAGTTCTGCACTTAAAAAATCAATTTCCTGCTCACGGGCAGCCAGTATGGCATTGGCATCTGCAAGCTGAACCTGCAGACTTTCATTGGCCGAAATTAATTTTTTGATCTGTTCTTCTGATAACATAGCTAAAAGCGCCGGATTTACGCCTCCGGTTCAAATTATAGGTTTCACCAGCATAAAACAAAAAAATCAGACCTTTATTGTACCTTATAGCAATAAAGCCGGTTCAGGCAGCGTATAAATGAGTAATAGCATCTTATTCCCTAAAAGCCCCATGTAAACCCGGTTATATTGACGGAAGACGAACTCATACGAGGATGTTTAAAGAAAGATGCCTTCTGCCAGAAGGAGGTCTTCAACCGCTTCGCCGGGCGTATGCTGGGTGTGTGCAACCGCTATGCCCGAAACAGTGCAGATGCCGAAGACATTTTACAGGACGCTTTTATTAAGGTTTTTGATAAGATCTACCAGTTCAAATCGGAAGGTTCCTTTGAAGGCTGGATCAGGAGGATTGTGGTGAATACAGCCTTAAAAAAATATGCTTTACGCAGGTACGAAAAAGAAGTGACAGGTTATGAAATTACTGATAAGGACGAAAGCATACTGGAACCTGCTGCCTACGGGCATTTAACCGAAAAAGACCTGTTGGCCCTGGTGAATAATCTGCCCGATGGATACCGGCTCATTTTTAACCTGTATGTTATTGAAGGATATCAACATGATGAAATTGCAGACATGCTCAATATTCAACCAGGTACCAGCCGCAGCCAGCTGGTAAAAGCAAGAAATATGCTGCAGAAACAAATTTTACAATTACAAAAAGTTGCGGTATGAACAATAACCGGCATTTTGATGAACATATAAAACAACAGTTGGGCAATTACACGCCTGATGTGCCTCCGCATATCTGGGAGAAGATCGTTGCTGAAAAAGACAAAAAACGGCCCGCCGGTTTCTGGGTATCTATGTTCAGCAACAGGAATAAACTGCTGCTCATAGGCCTTATCATTGCGCTTAGCAGTGGCGGGGCTTTGATCTGTTATAATACATTTATCAGCGAAAAAGAAAATAACACAACTTCAACCAACACAAAAAAAGCAAATAATAAAACCACAATAAAAGAAGATGATCCGGCAAACCAGAACGCAGATAATGTAACAACCGGTTCATTGATATCAAATACTGATGTTGTTACACCAAATGATACTTATGCTGGTTCAAATACAAGTCTTGGCAGCAACAGTAAAACCACCATAAACATAGTTTCGCCTGCGGCAGAAGCTGATGATAATAACAACTATACAAGCAGCACAAAAGGAACTAAAAAATACTATACCGGCCTGGGCAACGTTTTAGTAAATACCACTACCCCCGATACTGAAGAAGATGAATATATTGAACAGGGAGGCACTTTGCTTGGCAGGCTGAGTTTTAATGCCGAAAAAATTACTGAAAAACGCAAGACAGGAAAACAGGAAACGCTTCACTTTAACCCGGTTGTTTTCTTGCCCGGCTGCCCTTCCATTGAAAAAGATGCATCAGGCAATAAAAAATATTTTGAATTTTATGGCGGCCCCGATTATGCCATCCGTAGCCTGCAGGATACCGGCAACTCCAGCTACCTGCAAAAAAGAAAGGAAAGTACAAAATTCAAATCGGGTTTTAGCGCTGGTGTTCGTTATACCAAAGTGTTCAACAATTCTATGAGTGTGCGTGGCGGCGTTAACTACAGCCAGATAAATGAAAAATTTACTTTTAACCAGGGCAATGTAGTGCAGGTTACTTATATCATCAACAACAATGGCGATACCATAGGTAGTTACACAACCACCGGCACCCGTTATAAAACAACCATTAACAGGTATCGCAGTATTGATATACCGGTAGTAGTTGGCTATGAAGTAGGTAACGGTAAACTGCACGCAAATATCAATGCAGGTGCCATTGTAAATATTTACAGCTGGCAAAAAGGTGATGTGCTGGATGCTTCGGGAAACCCGGTAAGTATCACCACCGGCAAAAGCTCATCGCCCTACCAGTTTAAAACCAATGCTGGCGTAGGTTTTATTGGTGCCGTATCTGTTTATTATAAACTGAATGACAGGCTGCACATTATGGCTGAGCCTTATTTCAGGTATAATCTTACACCCATGAACAAAGAGAGTGTTACATTAAAACAAAGATATCAAACCGCAGGTTTAAGGCTTGGAATAAGGCTTGATCTGAAATAGAGGCAGCAGAAATAAAACTTAACGTATCTGTTGTTTAGGGACCATTTTTAAACATGAAATGATGAACAAAAAAATTTTCATATTGATATTATTTGCAGGCGGCTTATTATTAAATGCCTGCCAGAAAGATATTGATGTATTTGTACCCGATCCCGGGCAATTAAATGCTCCCGACAGCAGCTGGCAAACTGCCATTACAGCAACTACACCAGTATCAATACTTAAAAACAGTTTGCTTACAGAGCCTTACCTGGATACCATTAACGTAAATGCAAATATTGCAACCATTACCACGCCCCTGGGCATACAAATAAATTTTCCGCCACATTGCTGTGCTACCGCAGCAGGGCAGCCGGTTGCCGGCAAAGTAGACGTAGAGATACAGGTTGTAAAAAAGAAAGGTGATATGATAAGACTGGATAGACCCAGTACTTATAATGATAGTATGCTGATAACTGCAGGCCAGCTTTTCATCAGGCTAAAAAAAGAAGGCCAGCCATTACAGTTAGCACCTGGTGTAAGGTTTAACATCAACTATGTTGATCTGCCCACCAATCAACAGGTTAAGTTTTTTATGGGCGACGAAACCAATCCACAGGCTTTTAACTGGCTGCCTACGCCGGAGCCCAATCTCGATACCATTATAATAACCCCGCAATCTTACCAGGTATATACCAAGCGGCTGCGCTGGATAAGTATTGCACAGCAGGTTGAAATAAACACGGTGGCCAGGGTAAGCGTGGTTGCAGATATGGCCAACTATTTTACCAATGCCAATACCATTGCGTTTACCGTATTTAAAGATCTGCGCTCGGTAGTAGCCATGCGTCCCGATTTAACTACACGTAAATTTATAACCGGCAAACTACCTGTAGGAAAGGCAATTACAGTGGTTGTGATTTCAAAACAGGGCAATGATTATTACCTGGGTACCGAGTCTGCAGTTACAGCAAATCCGTCATCAAACCCCACTGTACAGTCAGTGCATGTTGTGCCCATAAAAAAATCGCTGGCCGACATTATTTCTTATTTGAATAATCTCTAGTGCAAAACAATCCATAAAAAAGGGATGCTGTAAAACAGCATCCCTTTTTATTAAGTTTAATATTTTTAAGATACCAGGGTTCCTACTTTCTCACCGGTAACCACTTTCAGCAAATTACCTTCAGTATTCATATCAAAAACCACAATGGGTAAATTGTTTTCCATACAAAGTGTAAATGCCGTCATATCCATCACTTTCAGGTTCTTTTGTATACACTCATTAAATGAAATGGTTTCATACCTGGTTGCGTTGGGATCTTTTTCAGGATCGGCTGAGTAAATTCCGTTAACCCTGGTTCCTTTTAAAATAACATCAGCCTTTATTTCAATGGCTCTTAATGAACCTGCTGTATCAGTAGTAAAATAGGGGTTACCGGTACCGGCACCAAAAATTACAACACGTCCTTTCTCCAGGTGGCGCATGGCCCTTCTGCGTATATAAGGTTCTGCTATCTGTTCCATTTTTATAGCGCTTTGCAGCCTGGTATATATGCCCGCTTTTTCCATACCACTTTGCAAAGCCATACCATTAATAACCGTAGCAAGCATACCCATATAATCACCCTGTGCCCTTTCAATACCGCTCTCAGCCTCATTCATGCCCCTGTAAATATTACCGCCACCAATAACAACCGCTACCTGCACACCCAGCTCAATAACAGATTTTATATCCTGGGCATAGCGTGCAATTACTTCACTGTCTAACCCAAAATTTTTATTGCCCATTAAAGATTCACCGGAAAGTTTCAGCAGAATTCGTTTGTACTTAGGTAACATTGGCTTTGTTTTTTGCGAAGATATATTTTTATTCCCGATTGTTCCGACAGCTAGCTGGATTTAATCGCTTTTATAGTATACATCATGGGCAGTTTTTCATCCATCCCTTTAATGCGCCACATTTCATCAGCTCCTTTTTCCAGGTTATTAAAACAGTTATAAGGCGAATAAGGAAATTCGTTGAACAGCGTTATCTGCAGGTCATTAGTAAGTAAAGCCTTTATTATTTCAGAAAAAGGATGATTCCATCCATGCTCTATTGATTTAATAGGTGCATTTCTATCAGAGTAAGTACCTGATATCTCTTCTGTAATTACTTCTGTATTAAAATAGCTGTATTTCACATGCTCAAAATGATCATCCAGCATCCAGAGCGCCGGGTGAAAATCAGCAATATAAAATGTGCCGCCGGGTTTTAGAAAATGAGCTACAATATCGGCCCATGCATCCAGGTCGGGCAACCAGCCAATAGTGCCATACGATGTAAATACAATGTCAAATTTTTTATCCAGGTGCTGTTTCAGGTCGTACACATTACAGCATACAAATTCAGCGTTCAGCTTTAGCTCCGCATTTATTTCATTTGCAAGATTGATAGCTTCATCACTCAGGTCAACTCCTACACAGCTGGCTCCTGCCCTGGCCCAGCTCATGGTATCCATCCCAAAATGGCATTGCAGGTGCAACAAAGATTTTCCGCTTACATCTCCCAGCTCTTCCAGCTCTATTTTATTAAGGGATGACTTCCCTTGTTTAAAAGAATCCAGGTCGTAAAAAGCAGAGTCTTTGTGCACAGCTGTGCGTTTGTTCCAGGATTTTTTGTTTTCTTCAAAATAAGACTGATACATTTTCATATTTCAAATATACCGGTTTTAAAAAATACCCACTAACGGGTATATACCTGATAGCTTATAAAGATACTTTTATACAGTATTTTATAAACGCTAATCACCAAAAAAATTAATTATGACAAATGTTTCAAAATGGATGAGTTGGGAAGGTGGTATTGATCTGGTAGCCGTAACATCGCCCGATTTACAAATGCCTAATTTGATCGTTCACTTAGGCCGTATGGTAAATACGCCGGTAGGCAATGCTGCCAGCGGTATGGTACTCTGGCAACCCGATCCCAATGCCATGCCGGCAGTAATGGGTTTTGTAAGTACCAATGCAGAAGTGGGCAAATATTTTGGTCCTAATATTTTTGCAGGTACGCCTTTTGAACAGGCCCCTGTTTTAAATGCAACCATAAGCATTGATATAACTGCAGATAAAGCTACCAGCAAATGCGTGGTGGGTGATTATACTTTTGAAGTAGAAATGAGTGACTTTACCGATCCTTATCTTATCAATCGTGAGCCCTCGGCCATGCCACCTTTTCACCAGCAAGGTGTAGAGATCCATGCACGTAAGGTTGCAATAAAAATTAATGGCCAGGAGATAGATATTATTGTACCTCCCGTTGGAATTACCGGTGGGCCAGCCTCGGTGGTATCTCCAAATGGAGTATATGCCAGGTAAAGCTATTTGCTTAATTTGCTGAAGATGAAAAGACTAATTTTTAATGCGGCGTTAATCCTTTTTACACTACCCGTTTTTGCTCAACTGAATGCAGAGCAGGCTGGTATTAAAAAAGTATTTTTCGATTTTCTTGGCTATTACAAAAAGAATGAAGCAAAATTCAATTCTTTCAAATTGTATAAAGGCACCGGAAAAGAAAATAACCCGCCATATAAAATACAGTGGAAAGAGGTAGAAAAATATTTCGCTTACCTGCGCAATAGCGTGCCTTATGTTGGAGAGGCTTATATAAAAGCAGAAAGGTTGCATTTCAAACAATCTGACAGCAGTTTTAAGGAATACCCTGAAGAAGAATTACCTGCTGGTTTTGATTATGACCGCTGGGCCGGCGGACAGGAATCAATTGAATATACTTATAAATGGTATACTTCGTCAAAAAACAAATACAGGGTTATCATTACCGGCAATACGGCTGTTTTAAAAATAGGCTCGGGAGGAGGCTCGGGTCAAAAAGATATTTTCTGGAGCATAGTACCTTTTATAAAAGAAAATGGAAAATGGAAAATGGCTGATAATGTATACCCGGCTGATGATGGTAACTGACTTGATACACATAAAAAAAGCGATCTTTTTCAAGATCGCTTTTTTTAGTATCAGCATGTACATTCATTTTTAAAGCTGCTGCATTATTTGGTATAATAGAACTTGCCGGATAGCGTGACTGCTTTTTGAGCACCGGACTTTGGAACTTCAACCTTAAGTATATAATTGGCAACTGGTATCCTTGGCAGGCTGAGCGAAAGCTGATTCTCTCCTTTTACAACCTGGTATCTTCCAAAATCTTTTATCTTCTTTCCTTCCATATCAAATAACGAAATATAAGCACCCTGGCTTTGACCAGCCCATAGTGAAGCCCTGATATTGCCCAATGCACCATTTACCGAAATAAGGTTTAGCTCATCTGTAGCTGCCCCATTACTGCCTACTCTTATAATATTAGAGTATTTGAAATCATTATTCTTATCGATCATTTTCAACCGGTAAAATACAGGTGCAGCAAATACCTGGGCATCGTTTGTTGTATAATTTATATTACTTGCCTGCTGGTTTCCCCTGGCCGCCACCGAGGCTATTTTTGTAAAGCCTGCAGTAGATGAAGAGCGTTCTACCTCGTAACGATCCAACCTGTTCTCAGATCTACTAACCCAGCTTAATCTTACTTTGGATGTTTCTTTAACTCCGTTGAATGAAACCACATTTGCTGCCAGCGGAAATAAGCCCGTAAGCCGGATATCGTCTATGGCAACTGCGGGATCAGTTCCGCTACCATTGCCGTTATTGCGCCAGTGAAACCCAATACGCACATTGGGATTACCTTCAAAAGCAGCTGGTAACGCAAGGGTATAGGTTGTCCATTGCCCCTGGCTATAACCATTACAGGCACCGCAGCAAACACTGGTAAGGCAATATTGATAACCCACCGGCCAGGTTACTCCTCCATCTGTACTCAGTTGCAGCTGCGCCCTGTCATCACTACAGGCCGAACTGCCATAAGCTATAAAATCGAATTTCAAGGTAAGGGTTTGTCGGTTTACAGTACTGATCAGTGGTGAAACCACACGCTTAAAAGTTGCATTAGTTGCGCCCGTTTCATTAAAAGTTGCCCCCTGGTCTCCGCCAGATCCTGCATCAGATCCAATATGCAGGGATGCATCGCCAACACACGAACTGCCACAGCCCGGAGGTGTTACACCTTCTTCTGCACAACTGATATACCAGTTGTTGGGAGATGCGCCGCTTGTTCCGCCAATATTATTCTGTATCGTCCAGCTGTTCCAGGTACTGGCAAGACAATTGGCACTGCAGCCATTATTAAAATTCTCAGTCCAGATGGTGGTTGTTTGCGCCATAGCCGGTGCCGATAAAAAAAAGGCAGTTATAACTACTGCTGTTTTTTTTGAAATGAATGTCTTGCGATTGAAGTGAATCATGTTTGTTTTTGCAGTTAATTTTTTATAAAGATATTGTTTAGAAATTATTTTATGAAAAGCTATAGTGTTTTACTACGCTGTTTATGCAATAAATGTACTGCGCTGGAAACAATAAAGCCTGTTGCCAGCAATACCCACAACCAGTTTACCGGGAAACCGATCATGGGCGCATTACAGGCGCAAAAACCTGCAAAAGCAAACGCCACCAATACCATGGCTTCCAGCAGGTTACCCAGTATGGGAATTTTTATAAGCATTAAAGGTGGCTCGTTCATTAAAAAGATCAAACCCCACACCAATGCCATTGAAAAAAATATCCTGTCCGACAGCAACGAACACGATATAAGTAATAACAGAACCAAACAGTTTTTATAGAGGTAGAAATGTTTTTCACCTGGGGTATTACCCTGCAATTTCTGCACCGCAGTATAAGCAGCGATAAAAACAAAGTTTGCCAAAAGCAGCGGAAACCAGAATAGTGTTGTAGGAGTCAGCAGCCAGTTACCGGGATAATTTGTTAAGCCAAGATAAACACCCAAAGCACCTGCCGGCAATGCTAACAACATTTGCAACCACGAAATATTTTTAAATACCCTGTAAATAAAGGAAGGCGAATGACGTTTAAAAGCAACGCACAATAGAAAGATATCCATTGTCAGCAGCAGCAGCACCGTGCTTTGATCATCATGCTGGTATTGAAGATGAAATTGATTTACAATATAACCCAGTAAAAGAGGTACTGCTCCCGACAGAAAAAGTACTGTATATATTGAAATGGCGGCTATTATCCCCCGTACAACACTTTTCTTTTTTGTACGAACATAATTGAAACTGGCTATGATCAGCAACGCTATTTCTATTCGTATGCCTGGCGTGGCACCACGGGATAAACTGGAACCTCCAACTGTAATATAAGACCAGGCCACATCTTTAATAGAGTGCAGCGACAGATAATTCATTTTGGCACCAACACCTCCTGTAATGATCAGATCTATTATGGGTGCAGTTAATGCTATGCTGAAGAAAACAACAACCAGCCTCGCTACTTTTATTATTCTTTCGCCTGAAAACAAATGCAGTTGTACCAGAAAAGCCAGTACAATAAAAATAAACCAAAGGCCTATGTGCAAAATATCGTTCATCGTAAAAAGACGGTGGCTCGAAAAGAACTCAAGCGTAAGCCTTACCGACAGTATTGCAGCAAATAAAAAATAATACCTGCTAAAAGGTATTTGCTGGTTCTCAACATGATCAACTGTTTTTACAAACAATTGCTGAATCTTTTTTAGCATAAAATCTTTACTGTTTAAATATATACATGTTGCCTTTCCCTGCCCGCCTGCCAGAACTGCTGTCTGTTGCTTCCACTGCGCCCATCCAGCACGAGCTTCTATTTGCAGTTATTTCCTGGCCGGCCATTCTGGGTTGTAGTTTTAAATTTATCTGCTCACTGGGAATTACAACAGAAAAGTACAAAGGATAAGGCCTGCTTAAAGAAGCTGCAGGTACAGAATCAATATATAGCTGCTGCAAAAATAATGGTGGTTTTGCCATAATTTCCCCCTGCTCATCCCACAGTAAAACCGCATCTGTTGTAATACCACCATTGGCATCTGTTGTAAACAATACACCAAGCTGTTTGCCGGATTGCAAACTAAGATCCAGCCAGTGTACATATGCTCCTGATGATTTCTTAAGCAGCACTTCTTTGTTGGCAAAAACCCGGATACACAATTTTTCGTCCTTACCTGCAGCATATAGATCACCCTTCATTTTGCTGGTTGCTATTATGGGATTAACCGCCCATGCCTGTGGCAGAGAACTGATCACCGAAACGGCAAAGGGATCCTGCTTTCTGAATACCGATACCAGTTCGGTATAGCCACCTGCTTTATTTGTCTTTTTATTACTGAATGATGACAGCAATTGAATAGTGTTTCTTTTAAACAGCAGGCTCCACTCTATACCGCTTGAATCAACAGCAGGAAAAGATATTCGCACCGGAAAATTGTTTCTGTATTTAATACCAGTATCCTGGCTGATTCTGGTTGCAGCATAGTAAGTACTATCACGTTCGCTCCAGGCCGAAACAAAACAAGCTGTATAGTTTTTTCTACCTGTTTTATCAATACTAATCAATGAATTAAAGTGCACATCCTTTCCATAACTATCCTGTAAAATGGTATTGATGATCCACCATTTACCGCTTTCTGTTCCGGGTAACAATGCAGCTTCCTGTCGGGATGCATGTCTTGTTAAACAGGCAGCAAAACTTACCGTACCAATTAAAACAACAAGAAGATAATTCCGCATTTAATGGCTGTTATTAAGTAAATAGGTTTGCATCACATCAGTTGCAAGAGCCGTTGCAAAAACATACTCTTCCTTGCTATATCTTTTTTCAGGGATAGGAAAATAGCCTCCGTTCCAGTTACCCTGTTTTTGCTGGCTGCTTACCAGGTACTGTATCCCTTTTAAAACAGCGGCTGTGTTTGTTTCACCTGCATGTTGCAGGGCCAATAACATCAAAGCTGTTTGCAAAGCGGCCGATGTTTGTTTCTCAATTGACGGGTCTTTATAAAACCAGCTGCCATCACTGTTCTGGTTAGATAGAATAAAAGCAATCGCTCTCTCTTTCGCCAGCCTGGCTTCTGCTGAATTCTCATGTTGCAGTACTTCAAGTACCTGCCACAAGGCATAACCGCTACACCCGTAATACTCCCAGGCCTTACCCCAGTCTCCCTGCACCGTCTGTTTTTTCAAAAGCCAGTTCAGCGCTTCTTTTTTATGGTCAGGTTCAAAACCTGCATCATGAAAAAGGTTTAAAACAAATGCGGTTACCGATGGAAAGTCTTTTTCAATATTCACATGAGGGTTGCCGATTTCCCATCCGCCTCCTGGTTTTTGTAAAGCAGCTATTCTCGTTAGCCGCTCTCTTAGGTTTCCATTTTTACCGGCAAGTTTAAGCAGCTTAAAATAGGCTGCCGTAGTTTCAAGGCAGTAGGCTTGCCGGCATTTTTTATTATGGCAGATAAGTCCTTCAGCATTTTCATTCTTTTCTAAAAAAGAAAGGCCGTTTTTAACCACCATTGTATTTGTATCGGCGTCAGATCTGTATATGGCCGATAAAGCAATAATGGTTTCCCAGGTTTCGAAAAGCGGGTTAATAGTATCACAAATGGCGCCATTGCTTCGTTGAATATATTTCAAAAAAGCAATACCCTTTTGTTTACTCAACCTGATATCTTCGGTTCTGCTAGCTCCTGATGGAGTAATAAAAAAAATATTCGCCGCAAAAACAAGTATAAGGGCAGCTGTATATTTCAGGAAGTTAATAGTATGCAGGTATTTTGTTAAGGTCATCATTCACAGCAGGTATTTGTTCAGCAGCAATATGATATTTAAACCAAACAAGGCCGATATATAAATAAAGAAAACCGGCTTTTCATTATACGGCTTCCGGTAAAGCAGGGCTATATGTATAGATGCCATCAAACCGCATAACGGGTACACCCAAAGTATGTGAATAATAGCAGCCGCCATTATATAAGTACAGGCTGTAAAAAAAGCGATCAGTTGAATAGCCCTAGTTTGTCCCAGTATCACAGGAAGTGTTTGTACCCCGGTTTGCCCATCGCCGGTTGTATCTTTCAGGTCCACAAAGTTTGCTGCAAGCGATAATGGCAGCATGATAAAGATTACCCAGACAAGCGGAAAATCTGCAACCTGGCCACCCGCAAGTACAAAGCCACAAATGGTTATTACCAACGAATTTAAGCCGATCAGCAGCTTGGCAATAAATGGTATTCGCTTTAAGCGAAAAGGCCTGCAGGAATAAATATAGTACCCTGTACTGATCAGTATGATACCATAAAACATAGCAGCATGTACAAGTAACGAGAGCAGTGCTGAGTAAACCAGGCAAAAAATGCCGGCAATTAAATACGTATGCTGTTGTACTGTACCTTTTACCAGCGGCCTGTTTGTGTTAGATATCTTATCTGCCTCCAGGTCGGCTATATTATTGCTCACAATGGCAAAAACAGCTGCATACAGCAGTGCTGCTATCAACAAAATAAAAACCAGTACCTGCTGTAGCCCTGTAAACAAATTACGGCTGCCCGAAAAATACAGCACAGAGCCCAGCAATGCCAACGCTATATAGTGCAGTATCCGTAATAGCCGCAGATCCTTTAATATTTCCCGGGTAGTTACCGGCCACATAAACAGGCACAATACAGGAATAATAAAGCTCACTAGCAACAATATGCTGTTAAATACCATCGGCTTTCTGTTAATTTCCGGAAAAATAAAATAAAAAAGGGAATCAGTTGATTCCCTTTAAATAATTATATCAAAACTATATTATCCTAAAGCCACACGTTTAAAATCGGTCACTTTCAGATCAGCATCAATGCTCTTTAAGTAATCAGCAACAGATTTACTGTTGTCTTTTACAAAAGCCTGTGCCATTAAAGTATTGTCTTTAAAGAATTTGTTCATTTTACCATCGGCAATTTTTTCAGCCATTTCTGCAGGTTTACCTTCTGCCTTTATCATTTCAATGGCAATGGCTTTTTCCCTGTCTTTGGTTTCCTGGCTGATAGATGTTTCATCAACCGCCAGCGGGTTCATAGCAGCAATCTGCATCGCTACGTCTTTTCCTGCTTCAGCAGCTTCTTTGGTCATGCTAACCAGCACACCCATGCGGTTTGCACCATGTATATAAGATGCAACATAAGGAGCATCCACTCTTTCAAATTTTGAAACTGCTATCTTTTCGCCAATAGCTGCCAGCTTATCGTTGATCAGCTGTTCAACGGTAGAACCATTAATGGTAACTGCGTTTAATTCTTCCGCTGTTTTTACATTGTTTGCAATGGCTGCATCTGCAATAGATTGTGCAAAGGCAACAAAGTCTGCATTTTTACTTACGAAATCAGTTTCGCAGCTGATGCAAAGTACAATACCACTTTTGCCATCGGCTGTAGTTTGTGCAATTACCACACCTTCTTTGGCTTCACGGTCGCTGCGTTTTGCGGCAACTTTCTGACCTTGTTTACGCAACCAATCAATGGCTGCTTCAAAATCGCCATTGCTTTCTGTTAATGCTTTGCGGCAATCTAACATACCGGCGCCTGTTGTCTGGCGTAATTTATTGATATCTGCTGCTGTTATTGTTACACTCATCTTAATTAAGAATTAAAAATTAAAAATTAAAAACAAGAAGCTTTCAAAAGCATGTTTTGCTTTTTGAATTTTGACTTTTTATTTTTTATTTACCCGCCGGCTTTCTGCCACCCTGGCCCGGACCCGCAACACGACGCTTAGGCTGAGAAGCTACACCTCTGCCACCACCACGCTTGCTTCTGTCATCAGAACCGTCCTGCTTGGCTTCAAAGCGTGCTGCTTTTGCTTCTGCGCTTTCTTCTGTATCGCCGTTATCTTCTTCGTCTTTATTAGCCTGGCGCTCCTGCAACCCTTCTGCAATAGCTGCAGTAAGGTAGTTAACGATGATAGCTATTGATTTGGTAGCATCGTCATTGGCAGGAATGGCAAAATCAACTTTATTAGGATCACAGTTGGTATCTACCATACCAAATGTGCTGATACCCAGTTTTCTTGATTCAGCAAGTGCAATATGCTCGTGCCCAATATCCACCATAAACAAAGCAGCTGGTACACGGCTGATCTGAGAGATACCGCCCAGTACTTTTTCCATCTTTTCTTTATCACGTGTTAAAGTAAGACGTTCTTTTTTTGTTAAGCTTTCAGCACTTCCGTCGGCCAGCATTTTTTCGATGCTCTGCATTTTTTTAACACTCTTACGTACGGTGTTGAAGTTGGTTAACATACCACCTAACCAACGCTCGGTTACAAAAGGCATGTTTACACGTTGTGCGCAGTCGCTAACGATTTCTTTAGCCTGTTTTTTGGTAGCCACAAACATGATCTTTTTACCACTGCGTGCAATGGCTTTTAAAGCTGCAGCTGATTCCTGTAAACCTTCTACGGTTTTGTTCAGGTCAATAATGTGTATGCCTTTCTTTTCAGCAAAGATGTAAGGCAGCATCTTAGGGTTCCACTTTTTCTTTAAATGTCCAAAGTGTACACCTGCTTCTAAAAGTTGCTGTTGTAAGGAAGTATTTTCCATTGTTTATTATTAAAATAGTTTTTAAAAAATTGATTCTGGATACCAGATTCCGGATGTCAGATATTGGAACCTCTATCCAGTATCTTGTATCAAGTATCCAGCATCGGTTCTTATCTCTTAGAGAACTGGAAGCTTCTTCTTGCTTTCTTACGTCCTGGTTTCTTACGCTCAACCGAACGTGGGTCACGCTTTAATAAACCAGCAGCTTTTAAAGCCGGACGGTAATCGGCGCTTACTTCAATCAAAGCACGGGCAATACCCAGCTTGGTTGCTTCAGCCTGTCCTTTTACACCGCCACCTGTAGCATTAACCACTACATCAAATTTATCGGCAGATTCAACCGTTTTTAACGGAGCTTCTACCTGGTTCTGTAAATAAACCAGCGGGAAATAAGTTTTGTAGTCTTTGCCGTTAACTGTGATCTTTCCGTCTCCCTTTGAAAGGAAAATGCGGGTAACAGCTTCTTTTCTGCGGCCGACTGCGTTTGTTTGTTTTTCCATTTTTATTTAATTAGACCTGATAGCTATCAGGATGTTTTTTAAAATTTTGGCTCCGGGTTCCCCCTTCAGGGGGCGGAGGGTGTTTAGAATTTTAATTCTTTTGGCTGTTGAGCTCCGTGTGGATGCTCTGCTCCCTGGTATACAAATAATTTTTTGTACATCTGGCGGCCTAAGCGGTTTTTAGGCAACATACCTTTAACAGCTCTTTCAATAATAACTTCTGGCCTGCGTCTTAAAAGATCTTTTGCAATTTCTTCTTTACGGCCACCTGGGTAACCACTAAAGTTGTCATATACTTTTTCATCCATCTTATTACCCGTAAGTTTTACCTTTTCGCAGTTGGTAACAATGATAAAATCGCCGCAATCAACGTGAGGCGTGTAGTATGCTTTATTCTTACCACGAAGAATGGCCGCAATACGGGCGCACATACGACCAACGGTTTGATTAGTACCATCCACAACGTACCAGTTGTGTTTAACGGTAGCCTCGTTCGCATGTTTTGTAGTGAAATGTAATTTGCTCATTTTGTTTTTTTTAAGTTTCGTCTTCCGACATTACCCATGGCCATCCCCATGGTTTTAAATTTGGACCGCGAAGGTAACTGCAAACCACCCTAATTGCCAAAGAAAAAGGGAAGTATTTTCAATTGTACATTTGTAACTAATTGATTTTCAGTAAAAATTTTGACTAAAATTTTTAATCGTCGGCTGTTTTGGCAAAAAAAAGCGGCCCCGGGGGCCGCTTACATTCATTTGGAGCCAAAACAGTTACTCTTTGGCAAACTGTTTTGTAAAGCTATCCTTACCATTGCTAAGCCTTACATAATATATACCACTGCCAAATTGCGATACATTTACCGGCATGGAATTGCTGCCGGTTTCCAGCACCATTTCCCGGATATATAACTGCCTTCCGGCAGCATCTGTAATGCTCAGGACCGATCTTCCTGTTATTCCATTCGTTTGTACCTGTAAAACATGGGCTACGGGGTTTGGAAATACCAGCAGCTCAACATCCCTTTTATTAAGATGTACGGCCACCACCTGGCTGTTTGAAAATTGCCCGTCTATATCAACACACTCGAGTCGGTAAAAAACCGTAGGTACAGTTTGCAGCAGGGCGGGCAACACATCTGTATAATTATAGGTAAGCGGAATGGCAGAATTGCCGGCGGCGGTTACCTTATCTATATCCGTAAAATTAATTCCGTCAGTACTTCTCTGTACCACATAATGCTTGCTGTTTTGCTCATACTGGCTTTGCCACTGCAACTTAATAAGGTAATTGTTATTTACAGCTATAAAAGAACTAAGCTTTATGGGCAACGCATCAAGTGCCAGTTCAAGAATTTCTGCTGGTGTAAGCGCCCGGTTGTAAATTCTGAATTCATCAATCTTTCCATTATGACCATTGTATTGCGGAGGCGAAAAGCCGTTATAAAACATGCTCCCGAAACGGGCTGGAAAACTATACACAGGTGCTGTTGTTCCGGGAGCGCCTGTTACATTCAACACACCATTTACATAAATCCTGGTTACAGCCCCGGCTCTTACACAGGCAACATGTTTCCATACGTTAATGGGTAATGCACCATTGGTAGTACCTACACTGCCGTTTTTAAAATTAAATTGAAGCTGCGGAAAGCCATTAGTGTTCCACATAAATATACCGGGACCAGAATAGTTGAGGTTATTATCATATATACCATTAGGGTATGGGTAGCTGGTTACAAGTACTGAGAAATCAATGGTAAAGTCCTGGTTGGTTCCAAAGTTAAGATTGGCATTAACAGGATGTGTGGCATACTGTACCACCGTACTGGACGGATTAGCAAAAGCCATGGCTGTATTGGCAACACTTTTATTGTTGGTAGTAGCAGTTGACCCGGCATTGGTTCCATTAATAAAATTAGGGCCGGCATCTACATAATTTCCATCCATACGCCAGTAGGCCATCAGCCCGGCTGTAGGCTGTGCCGTTGCAGCAATGTACACAAACAGGGCCGCCATTAAAGCTGGTAAAAACTTCTTCATGCTTAAGGATTTTACAAATAGTGATCACAACACAAAGCGTGTTATGCGGCCTTCATGGAATTGAAAATATTGGTGGCTTCGGTTCGGTTACGGACTTTCAGTTTCTTATAAATATTCTTGCAATGCTTTTTTATGGTATTGATATTCACATGCTGGATAGCTGCCATTTCCTTATACATCAGGCCCTTGGCCAGCAATTTCAAAATGATTGCTTCTGTGGGAGTTAGTTGGTGCTGCTTGATCATCTTGTTGGTCAAAAATAGATTGAACGGTATTGTAAAACAATGGCTCTTTTGTGTACCAAAGCTTTCATACAAATATATCAGCAACGCAAAAACGTAAACAGGGTATTAAAACGGATTACAAAGGGGGTTAAATCACGGTACTTATACAGCTTTAATTTTATGTACTTTTATTGTAACGTTTTTTTAACGGCTCCAACTAAAACTTCTGTTATGAAAAATGATTTAATGCCCGGTGTAAAAACACCCGCAAAAAACGACCAGATCATCTCTTACTTTGCCCTGCGTATATTAATTGGTGCCACAGGCATTCTGCTGCCGCTGTTGCTTGTAACAGGCAACCTGATTGCTAACAGCACACTACAGATAGAATTTTCCGTAAGTGATTATTACGATAACAGCACTGCCGGAGATATACTGGTAGGCGTATTGTTTGTACTCGGCTTTTTTTTAATGACCTATAAGGGTTACGATAAAACAGACAGCAGGGTGGCAAACCTGGGCTGTGTATTTGCCTTGGGTGTGGCACTGTTCCCAACAACCAGCAGCAACCATATAGTACACGTAATGCATTTTGTTTTTGCGCTGCTCTTATTTACCGTGTTCATTGTTTTTTCTATCTACCTGTTCCGCAAAACAGACCCCAATGCTATTAAAACAAAACAAAAAGACAAACGTAATAAGGTTTACCTGGCCTGCGGAATCATTATGATAGCCTGTATTGCAGGCATTGCCCTGGCCATGCTGGTTTTTGAAAAAGCCGCTGAAGCATACCACCTGGTTTTCTGGTTCGAATCGGTGGCACTCATTGCCTTTGGGTTTTCCTGGATAGTAAAAGCAGAGTTTTTATTTATGAAAGACGAGGAATAGAAAATTATAAAGGAATAACTCAACAGGTTGCCTGTGCTTTTTTAATTTCTATGGTTTACTTATGCTATTGAATATGATTTTTATTTAAGGTCTTTTTTATTGCCAAAACCGGTTATTAAATGCAGCGCTGCAATTAAATTTCCTCCCTTACTGATCATACCATCAAAATCTCTTCCAAAGCTTATACTTATTTTTTTATTGAATCCAAGGTCATACTCGGCCGAGAAGTTAAGTTTCCAGGAAGGTTTTACAATGCTTTTGGATAACACACTCCGGTATATAGATTCAAACGAAAGAGAAAAAAGCTCGTCTTTTGTTGAGTATAGTAACCGGCCCCCCATATCAAAAGTGGAGATTTTATTGGTAGGCATTTTACCGGTTGAGTCTGCAAAAATAGATTCCGGCTGGTATAAGTAACGGGCTATTGCAAGAATACTCAGGCTCTTCTCTCCTCCGTCATAGCCACCGGTTAACCATGCCCCGGACCTGTCTCCTAAAGAATAATTAAACTTATTGGTAGGAAATTGAGCAGAAAACCCACCAGCAAAATCAAGGAAAGGCCCCACACGTTCAATATGAAAAGACCTTGCTTTTTTCTTCAATTGATTTTGTAATTCTGCATTAGCTGCAATCCGTTCGCTGCGCTTTTCTGTCATCAGCGTGGCAAGCATTTTATTAACCGCAGCATCAGCATCTTTATATGCCTGGCTTTCTTCATCTTCAATACTATCTCTTTTCTCCACTAATTTAATATAGTTCGGATCCGAAATTACTTCCTCTAATGCAACATTTATTTTACCGGTAACTTTTCTTTGCAGGGCTGTTACTTCATCATACAGGCCCTGCGTTTTTTTTGACCAGGTTGGGCGGAAAATAGAGAACTTGACCCCAAAAGCTGCTTTAAAGAATGAATTATTGGTGAGGGTGTCTGTTTCCTGCTTTATGCCTGCAGATACAACAAAAGACTGCCACATAATATTGCCGGTATTGCTGCTGTTCAGATCTTTTAAAGTGATCATCTTGCTATTGAACAAAGATGCCGGAGAAATATCAACCGCATAGTTAGTGGGAAATTTTGCAAGCCCGTCTGTGGCATTGTTAACCGATATCCAAAGCGAGGTGATATCCGTTGGGCGCTCAATGGTATTGGGTGCAATATTAAGTAATTGTGCAGCCGGAGACGAGGGAGCTTTCAGCAGATCTACCCCTTCTTCTGTATTTTCCTGCGCCCATGCAAATGCAGTAAGCAAAAGCCCAAGGGCCAGTTGAAAGATTTTCTTTTTCATAAGCCTTATTAAAAATTAAACCGGATAATGAATGCTATATCTACTTCTTCGCCATCTTCCTCCACGCTAACGCTGAATTTTTTAGACAGATCATTTACCCCTCCCTTTACTTTTATGGTAACAGTTATTTTGTTTGAATCATCCGCAGTATCAACCACATTACCTGTGATCTTCAATATTTTTTTATCAAGGTCGGTATCTTTTCCTACCAATAAATTTTTGATAGAAGTATCCTGTCCGGGTGGCAGCAAAGCTTTTGAATTCAATTTTATATCCAGGTCCGGCTTTTGGCCTTTATCTCCAATGATCACATCTAAAAAGATATCAGTACCATCATTTTTGAGCTTATATTTCTTATCCAAAGTAAATACCAGCTCTGAAGGATCCTGTGCCATATAAAAATATTTAACTGCCTACTCTATGATACCGTTTTCGGCTTACCGGTTCCATATTAACTGCCATGGCAAAGCATATTTTGCCATCGCAAAAGAAAAAAATTGCTGAGAAAAGGATTGTGTAATGCCCGAACAGGATACTAATGTAAAACTTTTAATGAATGGCTGCAAGTAACAGGCATTAAATTTACCTGCTATTTAAATTCCTCACTCCTGTATGCAGCTGCTGCATCAATGCACGGTTTTACCAATATCGGTAGAAGGTATTTTGTCGGCCTTAATGTCCAGAAAAAGATTCATGTTATCCTTCATGTTTTTATTGTTGTCCCAAAATACCCGCAGCATCGAGCTGTCGGCACAGCGCCTTTCAAATGCGGTATCAACCGCCAGTACATCATAGATATTCGTTTGCAGGTTGGTAAAATAAAAGTACTTCGATATATTCTTATTTACATTATCCGCATTGTTGAACGTGTTCATCAGCACACCCGTTAAACTGGCCGTAAAAAAGAAACCGATAAAAGCAGCCTTAATCCCCGGTGTCTGGTTCTGCCAGCCCGTTCGGCCAATAAGCACAGCCATAATGGAGGCGATTACCGCAGCTATCGTAAGTATTAAAGTGAACGCAAAATAATAGGTCTCAAAATTGGTGGCTACATGCAGGTGCTGTTGTTTATACGAGTCTATATACAGGTACTGGTTATACAATGCCTGCGTACAATGATTGATATTGGCCTTTTGCTGTATAAACTGGTGCCTGATGGCTTCTGAATTATCAAGCGTATCTACCATATTCTTTGCCACCCGCCTGAAAACATATTTGGTTTCGGCCGTTACCCAAAAAACCGAAATAAAGAATAAAACAATGGCAATGGTAATGGTGTATGGATAAGCCAGCACACGGGTTGCCAATAGCTTCAGGTTTTTTTGAAATGCGTTCATGGCGTTTTGGTTGAGAAATACTAATATAATGTTTTACGAGGATATATGCAATACCAACCTGGCTGAATTTGAGAGAATAAATCCATTTGGTAGTTTTTGGGGCTGTTAAAAGTTCAGGTATCTGCGTAAAGCAGGTTATCATCAGAGGAAAAATATCCGACCTCTATATCTGCGATTGTACACAAACACTTCCGTTATTTCATCACCGAACATACTACCAAAAAAGAATTTTTTTTAGCAAAGAAATAAGATAAACTTATCGTAGATAAATGGCAAGATATTACCATTCAGTTATTTTCTTTCCTGATGAATTTACAAGAAAACTTGGTTTTTCTTTAAATACAAAATCTTCAGGATTTTTAAGTACCATATTATCTGCTGATATGAATTCGTCAAGGCTAAGTACCTTGGCTGAATTAAGGTTATTCACTAAGAAATCATTTAGTAAAACCAGTTGATCAGGTTTCTTTTTCAGATATGCCTTAAAAGTGGTGGCGGCAGTAATTATTTTGGCTTTTTTTGAAATTAACCATGAAAGTTGGCGACGGTATATTTTGGGCATCAGAACTTTGCCTTTGTCTTCCCCCATCGTAAAATCAATTTCCTCTTCTTTTTTAGGCTCACGATATATCAGGTCGAAATCAAAATCATTTGCATTTTTTGAACCTGCTATGCCTGGCCGATTAGCTTTCTTTTTTCCCTTCTTCCAGGCATCCAAAATTGTTCCTATTTCCTCTTTTGACATAGAGGTATAAAAAGCCGGATGCCCCCATCCGTTCTCTATCAGCCATAAATTAATATCGTGGTCGCCAGCTACCCGTATATTTCCAACAAAGCGGCCATATGTGTCCACTGAATCCCCAGGTTCACTCACGTTCGTTTCAAATACTGCGTTCATAATTCCATCGGCATTTGCAAATTGCTTAAGGCTTTTAGCGAGGGCTACAGTTGATGTTTCTGCAAAACACTGCCTCCTATCTTCATTGATTTCATTAAACAACTTTCTTTTTGCATCAGTTATATCACCGCTTTTACTCAGCGGCGCTGCATGATAATGAAGTTCCGGAGCATCTACACCTTGTAACCTGACTGTAATTGTTTTATCACCGGTTTTCTTACTGGTTGTTACAACAGCTTTAGAAACCTGTCCCTTTGATATAGCATCCCAAAATACTGAAATAGAAGAGAATTTTGTTGCCCCTTCTCTTTTGTACTCGAAAGAATTTTCATTAACCACAAGCTTAATTTTAGTGGTATCGGCATCAGATGAGCCATTGGGCCAGAATTGAATAAGATCAATCGTCCCTTTAATTCTTAAAATTCCCATATTTACTATAATTTATGTAATAAAATAAACGCAGTAAAAAGTTTACAAAAATTTTGAAAATTCTTTTTATTGTCCGGAATTGCCTATCGGACCGTCTCCTTTTTTCTTATCATCATCCTTTTTAAAAATCTTATCAAGGTCGAACGTAGTTCCTAGATGTACTTGGAAGAAATTATTATAAAAAGACTTTTTTTCAAAAGAGATAGGTCGACCGTCAACTATTGTAGAAAGGGGTCTTAAATAGCTACCAGTTTGCAAAGTATAGTTAAGCCTGACAAATGAAGATACTACTCCATCTTTACCCAATCCTTTTCCAGCTCTTACTGAAACAAAATACATAGGCCTACTCTTTCTATTGCCATTAACAGTAGAAAGCGCTATTGCTTTTTGAAAAGGGTCTTGCTGGTATAAATCAATTTGCTCATAGTAAGAATCCAGCAATTTAAGCCACATTACCCCTGTATTGAGAGCAATCTCAACCTTTTCTTTAGCATTGTAGTATTTGAAATAAAGCTCAAGGTATTTTGTAAAGGAATAAACTGACCTGAAATCGGCTTTAACTTTTCCCGAATCATTTCCTGATCGTACGGTATCTTCTGAAAAGGGTAAATTTTTTATTAGTTTTATACCAGCTTGAAGCTGTACTCTGAAATCGCCTTTACCAATAGTAAATGGTACCAGCCGGGCTCCAACGTGAAAATTTGAAAAACGCCAGATATCTGTTGTTGCAAGCCAGGGTCGTGTCGCTTTTTTTGCAGTATCATTTTGATACAGATATGCAGTATAATTATAATCAACCTCTTCTTTTGATTTGTCTATCCTGTTTAACAATACATCAAATAATATAGCTCTCATACCTTGATAAAACCATCCTCCCTTCATTACGGTTTTGTGATTATTTAGAGGAATTTTTACAATAGCCTGAAATTGAAGCAAACCATTAGGCTTATCGTTTTTAATGCCAGATATGTCTGTGTATTGTACAACCTCTGCTTTAAAATAATTATTACTATCGCCCTGCCTGCCGGTCTTAATTTGATCCGCATTGCCTTCACTTTTATTTTTTTCTTTTTTAATAATTTTGATTATTACAATTTTCTCAAATTCGCCATCTTTTTTTAAAAGATCAGGCCAGGTTATTTTAAGTTCTGCAAACAATTCTTCATGTTTAGTTTCTCCTTTGGGAACCTCTATTTTAACAACATACTCTCTGTTGCTGGCATTATCAAAAGATACATTTGTTGGAAGTGATAAATTCTGGTAACTATAATCTTTACCAACTAAAGCGGTATTATTACCATAATCATAAAGAGATACATTCATATCTACCGTAGTGTTTGACATTTTAAGTTTAACCTTGGCAATATTATCATCATCTTTCTGCTGCACTATAGTAAGCGTGTCTGCAGATTCATTCAGACTTCTAAAATCTGAAGGATTAATAAGTTTAATATCCAGGCTTTGGCTATTTGCACAGCTAACCATAAAGAAAGTACCAAGTATCATTTTCAGCTTTTTCATTTTTCTGGTTTTGATTTTAGAAAAGTACACAAATGTGTTACTTCCTTTAAGTGGAATCAAGAGTATTTTAACGGGGAAATGATGGGTGAAAAAACGGTAAGTGATATTTATGAAGGGAGAATTGCAATTAGCGTACCGTTACCTGGTGAAGATGAAAGCGTAACCTTATATTTTATCTGTCCCGCCCTATACTGCATATTTTTTAACCCATATCCTTTCTTCACTTCCTCCACATTAAATCCTTTGCCATTATCGGCAACAACAATTTGTACTCTTTTTCCGCTGGCACTAATGCTAACATCTATCTGGCTGGCGCCGGAGTATTTAATGCTGTTATTAATTGCTTCTTTACAAATTAAAAACAGGTTACGCTTTTCTTCTTTGGTAAGTTGCCGACTGTTTACTTCACTGTCTGCTTTTATAATGGCTTCTATATTACTGGCCGCTGCCACTGGTATGGCAAACTGTTTAAGCCGGGTTATTAATTCATCCACGGTATCTAAAGAATCATCCAGCACCCATATCATATCCCGCAAACTCATGGTAGCTTCCGTTAAATTGTCCTTTACCTGCTGCAGGCTTTCCTCCTGCTTTACGCCACTGATGGCTAAGTTGGTAAATATTTTTACGCTATTGAGGGTGCTGCCCAGATCATCGTGCAAATCGGTAGCAATATTCTTCCGTATTTCGTGTTGTTTTTTTATTTGAGAAAGACGATAACGGTAAAAACTATAAAATACAGTTATACCGGTTAAAAGCAACAGGCCTAAAAACCACCAGGTTTGATACCACTTGGGCTTTATATGAATGGTAATTTGCAGGGCGTCCTTTACATAAGTCCCATCCGGTTTTCTGTAACCGATAAACACATGGTAAGTACCATACCCAAGGGCATTTAAAATGATGCTGTTACCATTACCTGTTGCTACGTAGTCTTTATGTATACCCTCAATTTTATAGCTGAACTTTACTTTATGATTTTCAGTAAAAGTTAATGCTGATAAAAATATTTCAATACTGTTTGTTCCGTTTGGAAGGTCAAGTTGGTTCCAGTTTAATTTTCGGATACTGAATTTCTCATTATTGGCATAATATTCCACGTAGTGAATAAATACCGGGAAATTATTACGGTAGCTTTCCTGTTTTTTCAAATCCACAGCCGTAAATCCGTTGATACCTCCAAACAACAACTTGTTTTCAAATATCAATCCTCCTTTTTCATCAAAAGAATTGTCCTGCAGGCCATCCTCATAAAAATAATTAGAGCAGAGCTTGGTAAAGTGATTTACCCTTGATAATCCCATATTGGTACTCACCCAGAAGATACTGTCGCTTTCAGGAAGAATACTGTATACGCTATTATTGCAAAGGCCTGTTTGTTCGTTTATAAAACGCCATTTTTTCTCCTTTTTACTGTAGCCACAAAGCCCGGCTCCATAGCTGGCAAACCATAATGTACTGCCGTCATCATACATGTCAAAATACAAACTGGCATTGGGGGAATTTTTATCATTCTTAAAATAAAGTATTTCTTCAACCGTATCTTTTTGCATATTGAATTTATGCAGGGTAGCATCCGATAAAACCCATAAAAATCCCTCCCGGTCTGCCTTAATATTCCGGATATGATTTTCAGATATACCACCGGTCCTGGCCGTACCGGCCTTAAATTTTACTATTGTATGCTGTTGTTTATCCCATTTCACCAACCCTTCCCGCTCTTCACTTGCCCAATACCACACATTCCCAAAACGATAAGCTGTATTAAAATAATTGGTTCTGCAGGCATTCCATTCAGGGAACTTTTGCAGCAATCGTTGCTGAGAAATTTGGTTGGTCATTGGGTCATAAGCAAACATTCCTTTATCGGTGGAAACAATCCAGCAATTCTCTTCTATTTTTTCAATATGGTGCACAAGCCCCAGCGTGTTTGAACCAGGTATTCGCTTGGTGTCGCCGGTTTGCAGGTTGGTTATATATAAACCATCAGTACCGGTGCAAAATATTTCTGTTTTACTTTTGGGTACCAACGAGTAAATATGCTCCATGTAATCGCTCCCTTCCTTATCTCCCGAATAACTTTGAAACTGGTTTCCCCTTAGACTTGCCATCTGCAACACATTAAAAGTGCTTATCCATAAATTATCCTGGCTATCAATCATTAAGTGATTGATGAAGTTGTCTTTTAACCAATTATTCTTTTTTTTATCTGCCTTATATACAAAAGATTTTTGCGTGGCAGTATTAAAGTAAACAATGCCGGCATTGGTACCTATCCACAAGCCGTTTCTTTTATCTGCAGCCAGGCAGGTAGTCAGCAGGTTATTCAAAGTCGGGGGTGTATATGCAAATAGGGTACGCCATTTATTATCTATAATAATACCTTTTACAATTGCTCGGTTGGTAATTGCAAAGGCGGTATCTCCGTTCCGGCAAAAATCATTTACAGCTTGTCCTGCAAATGCATCATCTGCAACTTTAATAACACTACTTTGCTGCAATGTATGAATATTGTAAAATATAATTCCGTAATCTGCCACTCCAACTGCCACGGTACTATCCGACACCTGTTTTATGAAGTTTACATTAATGCCTTCCGGCAAACCTGGTAAATCATCCAGTATAATGAAAGACCTGTCTTTTTTTCGCTTAACTGCCATATAACCCTTGCCCCCTAACCAAAGATTAAGTTGCTTGTCTACACAAATTTTCTCAATCCAGTAATTCGGCAGTTTGTGCTCGGCATAATTTTCGGCACCTATATAATTTACCTGCCAGGTTGTTGCATCCAGGATGTCAATGCCATAGTAATAATCTGCAGTGTAAACTTTATTATCATCCCCTATTTCTACATCAGAAAAAGCATTCCCCATGGTGCTGTTGGTTGTCCCGGTGTTATTTTTTATTATTTCAAAAGATTTACCGTTAAACCTGAAAAGTCCATCCTGCGTAGCTATCCAGATAAATCCAAAAGCATCCTGGGTCGTTTTGAAGATATTATATGAATTAAGACCCTGCGCAAAAGAGTAGGTTTTAAATAAAAGATTATCCTGGGCTGCAGACTGATTAAACAGAATAAGTAATAAAATACAGTTAAAACACCCTTTTTTCATTGCTCCATTTAAACTTAAATTTATAGAAAAAAAACTATGTATAAGTGGACCATTATTTTTTTAGTAAGTGCCGAAAATAATTTGGTAAACGAATCAGTAAAAGCTATTGAAGAGATTTACCGGGCAGGCTGTAATGAAAGGGTTAAATTCCTGATTATTTTTGATGGCCTGGAATATGGTAAATTTTCTAAAGAATTTGCAAAACCCTCTTTGTATGAAGTAACTGCGGAGAATGGTTTTTTTACAGAAAAAAGAGTGATCTATTCTTCTAAAGACAACCTGGCAAATCCAGAGACCCTGAAGTATTTTTTAGGCTATATCAAAAAAGAATACCCGGCTGAAAATTTTGGATTTTTTTATAAAGGTCATGGCCAGTCGGGAGGAACTGATATAAGTTCAGCCACATTTATAGAACAAGCGGTCAAACTTCCGCTGAACATTATTGACGATGAGGAAAAAGTTGAAGAATATGTTCTAGAGCATTTTTGCAAAAAATATGAGCTAGAGGGCATATATAATTATATGGGTTATGCAAAAAACAAAAAAGCAAGGCGCCATGTGATGGCTATATTTACCAGAACACAAAATGTTAAGTCATTAAGCTACCAGGGGGTAGCTGAATGTATCAAAGCAATTTTTAAACAAAAAATCGGATTTATTTGCCTTGATTGCTGCTGGGGCCAGCAAATTGAAAATTCCTTTGTGTTTGCAGATGCGGTTGAATACGTAGTTGCTTCGGCTGATGAATCGCCGGCTTTAGGTATCGGCTACCAGGAACTTTGCAGTAAAATAAACCAACGGCCCCATATAAAACCGGAAGAGCTGGCTAATATGATTGTTGCCGTTTACTTTTATCGTAATTACAGCGATTATGATTCGCCAGTAGCCGAATTCAGGAAAATGGGCGTATCTATTACCAATGTAAAAACAGATATGCTTAGAAAAAAAACAGGAGTTAAAAAAGATAGCTTTGAAGAGAAAATGAGAAACCTTTGCGACTACCTGATTAAAAACATAGCCAGGTTTAAACAAATAATTTTACCGGCGCGAAATAAATGTAAAGATTATACTTATAAGGATACTGATTCGCTAAAGCCAGACAAGATAATTTACCCGGTCTTTAATATCGACCTGCCGTGGTTCTTAAATAATCTGCGCTATTATAACCAGGAAAAAGATGAAAAACTGGATAACCTGATCAACGACATTTTACTTTTTATAGAAACAAAACTGATAAAAGGTTTTTTATCCAGTAACTACAGGAATCCGATTCTGGGTAACAAAACGGCCTATACAGGCGGGAATGGATTGACTATTTTATTTCCGGTATCAAAGCTGCAGGCAGAAGAATGTTACTCATTGTATCAGGCAGAAAACCATCCCTTTTATGTAAAAACAAACTGGCTGAACTTTTTAAAGAAATATTACGAAGAACTGGAAAATGTAGACAAAGCACTTAGTTATGATCCTGTTTGGGACAAGAACAATACCTATCAAACACCATACGGGTATTTTAAATTAAACAATAAGGCATTTAAAAAAAGTAAAAATCCGGAAGCTTTTGCATACAAGCGTTTTAAAATACAGGTTGCAAATGCAAACAAAAACACTTCTGACTGGAGTGGTTTTATTAAGTCGAAGAAAAAATAAAATTAGAACATTAGCCGGGCGGGATTCACAGGTACATTAGTAACACTTGGCTCCTTTTTTAAAACCGGGTGATACAACATAAAAAAGGGTGAAAAGGCCATCATATGTACAAAATATTTTTTATACTTTAGGGTTATCTAATTAAAAAAATCTATTTTTTATGAATTTCATCAAATCAAAACCAGTTCAGTTTTTTACAGTATTTACATTCCTTTTTTTAATTGCAAAATTTTCCGAAGCCCAGATAAGACCTTCTATTGGTAACATCTTAATTTCCAGGTACCAAGGCAATCGCCTTAAGGGTTTTTACGGATCAAAATTCAAAGTATCCCAGGTAGATAAACAAACATTACAAGAATCATTTGTAATAGATTATTGCTTTATTGAAAAGTTCACGAACATGCTTGAAGATCCGCAAAAAGACTATAACGGGTTCAGAATTGTTTTTGGCACAGATGAAAATGATGCAAACAAACAGAAAATGTTTCTTGTGCCAACTAAACAAATAGGAAGCCAGGATCATGTAAATCAATGGGATACACCCCCCAACGCTAATCTTTGTAATTTTAAAAATTTCTCGGTAATCGGATCTCAGGTTGCTCAAAATCAGGAAGGTAGATTCTCTTCGTTTCATAGAGGAGATAATACTGCGAACCCAAGAAATAACCTTACAAAATCTGTTTTCTTCTTGAAAGAAATTATGCAGTTTATCAGAGATACCATAAAAAATGATCCAACCAGGCAACTCGTTGATATAAGAATTTTCAATGCCTCATATATTAATTATATAGACAATGATCCTGTTTCGGCTTTAAAAAAATATGGGCAGATAAGTAAAGTACAAAGCACCGTTTTAATTGTTTTCAGACGAAAAAACCCAAGAACAGGTGTTATTGAAGATTATTGGCAGTTTAATGAAAGTCTTTTATTGCAAAAAATTAGAGAAGTTCCAAATTTTGTTCGTGATGTGCTTAACCACGGTTCATTGTGCCCGAATCAATGCAATTAAACATGCCCTCATTTCCATTATATTTTTATTTTGAAACCGGCACCTTATTAATAAGTATAGCTGTATTGTACAAGTTTGATAATAAACCATTGTGTTGGTTTATTCCGTTTTTATCAATGATCGTGTGTGCAGAGCTAACCGGCCTTTATTATCAAAAGGTTTTGCATAAGCCCAATACCTGGCTATTTAATATTACTATCCCCGCTGAATATCTGTTCTATGGTTTCATAATTGGCAGCCTGTACCTTACCAAAACTTATAAAAAAATAGTTTTTATGCTGACTGTTATATATGCAGTATGGGCAATTTTAAACCTGGGCTTTTTCCAGGGGTATCAAAATCTTGCAAGCAATAACCTTACAGCCGGCAGTATTTTGATGATAACAGTAAGTGCTACCGGTTTACTTGACCTGCTTAGAAACGACGAGCATAAGACCTTACTGGCAAATCCGTTATTCTGGATTTGTACTGGTGTTTTATTTTTTAACAGCGGAGAGTCTTTATATTATTTTTTTATCGACACACTGTTAAAAAACAATTGGGACAAATTTGCCCATGTGTTCGGACTTATTAATAACAAACTAATTTATGTACTTTATACATGCCTGTCAATAGCTATTGTATGTTCAAAGATGTTGGAGAAGAAAGTTTAACAACCCTGATCATACTGGGTTCTGTAATTGTATTTGCGCTGGTTTCGTTTGTGATTTTACTGTCTTATTTGTTCACCTCAAGAAAAAATAAGTTGCTGAAAGAAAAACAACTCATGCAATCCCAGTTCCAGCAGGAACTCTTACGCACCCAAATCGAGATCCAATCACAAACCCTCCAAACCATCAGCCAGGAAATTCATGACAATGTGGGGCAGGTATTAAGCCTGGCCCGGTTAAACCTCGCTACTATTGAAGTGCCGGGCAATACCCCTAACCAAACCAAAATAAATGATACCAAACAACTGGTAAGCAAAGCTATTAACGATCTTCGTGACCTCAGTCGCAGCCTGTACGGTAATAAAATTGCAGAGTTGGGTTTGGTAGATGCAATAGACAATGAACTCAAGATCCTGCAGAATTCCGGGCAATTTAAAACATCATTAAAAATTACAGGAGAATCTTTTAAACTGGAGGCCCAGAAAGAAATGGTGATTTACCGCATATTGCAAGAAAGCCTCAATAATGCTATCAAACATTCCAAAGCCCAGAATATAGATATTGTGCTTACATACAATACCGGCCTTTTCCACCTTACCATTACTGATGATGGTATTGGTTTTGATCACAACAACCTGTCATCGGCCAATATGGGAATGGGCTTAAAAAGTATGCAAAACAGAGCCGCTATGATTGGTGGAATATTTTCAATAATTTCAGGAATCGAAAAGGGAACCAAAATAACGATTGAAATAAAAGGAACCGTATTATAAACCAATACATACATGGCAAATATAGTTTTAGCTGACGACCACACACTGCTTCGTAATGGCCTGGCCGAACTGGTAAAAAGCCAGGGGCATACTGTTTTATATGAAGCTGATAACGGCAGCGATTTTATAGCAAAACTCGACCCCGCCAACCTCCCCCAGCTCGTCCTCATGGACATCAACATGCCCGAAATGGACGGCTTTGAAACCACCCAGTGGCTTAAGCAAAACCACCCGCAGGTGCATGTGCTGGCGCTCAGTATGTACGATAACGAAACCTCCATCATACGCATGTTAAAGTGCGGTGCCAAAGGCTATATTTTAAAGGATAGCGAACCGGCCGAACTTAAGGAAGCTATTCATGCCATCAGCACCAAAGGCTTTTATTACAGCGACCTGGTAAGCGGTAAACTGATGCATGCCATCAATAAACTGGATGATGATACCGATGACCTGAAGAACCTGGTACCCCTCAATGAGCGGGAGACCGATTTCTTAAAATATACCTGCACCGAAATGACCTACAAGGAAATTGCCGATAAAATGTTTGTAAGCCCACGCACCATTGATGGCTACCGTGATGCACTATTTGAAAAACTGAAGCTCAAAACCCGGGTTGGCCTGGTAATGTATGCCATCAAACACGGCATAGTACATGTGTAGAAAAAGAAAAAACCTGTAACTCCGTATTTACTCCATACCTAAGTGCTGTTAACTCCGTACCAACTCCATACTAAAGTCCCGTTAAAGCCCTGTCACTTACCTGTCAAAGCCCGATAAAAGCTATATCGGCAACGGTCAACGAACAACCTACCCACGCCCTTCAAAGCCCCATAAAAAATTATGTCAAATAGCAATTGCCCGCAACAGGTATTATTCTGCATCTTTTTTATAGTGCCTTTTATAAAACTCTTTAAAAAAGTTTACTGTAAACAGGTAACTCAGCAATACCGAAAAGGAAACCTGAACAGAAAAGATAAACTCTGATAACACGGCTAGCAAGAGGCAAATGCCAAAAAAAGATATGTATTCGTTTACAAAAAGCTGCATCACAAGATCCAGCCAGGCGTATTTATGTATGGCCGGGGCTTTTACTTTTTTAAAGAACAGCAGGTAACTGATGCCACTAAGACCCGCAATCATAAACAGGGCCCACCACCAGCTGATGGCTCCCCGGTTGCGGATAGAGAGATAGCTGTTCAGCAAAATAAGCGGACCCGGAATTTTACCCACCGCACTGTTCTGCACATCGGTATCGTAGTTGCCTATCACAATGAATTTATCTTCTAAAAAGGTATGATAAAAAGAATCCGCCTCCGAAAGCAGCAGCAACTCGCCCAGGTTATAGTAGGGATATTTTTTTGTTTCAAAAAGCTGGGCCGGCTGTATATAATATTTGGGGAACACCGACTTAAAGTCCAGGTAAGAACGGGGGTATTTCTTTTTGTCTATCTGCTCCAGCAAAGCCACCGGCGTGGTTTTAATACTATCGTTATACAATAGTTTAAACTTCGAGAAATCACCGGTATTGGTTATAAAATCAGATAAAGCTGCAGGTACATCCACGCAGGGTTTTATAATGCTGTCGCCGGAGCGGTGATAAGGAAATAACAGTTTGGTACACCTGCGGCTTGCTGCCAGCAATGCACTGTCATCATCATCCGGGAACTCCGGAAAAATATCACATAATACAAAATGATGCTTGTTGCCGTTATCTGCCAGTATCTTAAACAACTGTGCAAGCTTGCTTCTGTCGGTAATGGCAATTTCACCATATTCTGCCGGGTCGCTTATCAGCTTAATATCACGGGAAACATTTACAAATACAAAATCATGATCGTAGTGTGTATTGCTGCCAAACAACCGGATGCTGGTTGCATTTACTTTTTTAGAAAGCTCCTCATCCACTTTGGAAGTATAAGAACTGTTACTTATCTGCCACAAAACAACAAACAATACCACGGCATGCAGCAGCACCACGATGATCTTGTAGTATTTTTTCAAAAATTTCAATGCTGATGGCGGTTTATTTAAGCGTGTTGTAAATTGCTTTTACCGCCTGCTCATCCGGCTTGCCATACTGGTAATACAGCTGCGTACATATTTCGGCCAGTATCTCTTTTTCAGGTCTGCCTTTCAGGGGTTTTTTAATGGCAGCAACAACAACAGCAACTTCTTCCCTGGTTGTAAATGCCGGTTCTATAAGTGTTATGAATTTTACTTTTTTATCTCCCGAATAATTTTCAATATAGCCCAGGTTCAGCTGTCCATCTGCTTTTTTATATACGCCATCAGCAAAAGAAATATCGGCTTTTGTAATGTACAGCATATTGTTGCGGCACAGCAGCTTATGGTTAGATGTTTTGGCACCGGATAATTGCAGGAAAAAGAAATTCTCCTTGTTATCTGCATTGGTATACGAGCGGGGCAGTCTTACAGTAAGCGTATCAATAATTAAAAAATTACTGTTGATCTCTGCATCGGTTTTAAAATAATCTTCCAGCGACAAAGGCGCATCATCCAGCGTTCTGCTGCTTAGCCTTACCTGTTGCTGGTTCAGGTCTAAAAAATCTTTTACCAGCAGCACAAACTTATTATCCTTTGATGGCGTGGCAGCCTGCGGCGACACAACAATTCGCCCCTTGGATGGATGCAACAAAATAAGCAGACTTTCTTTTGAACCCATAGTCACTTTATCAGCAGTGGAAAGTTTGGAACCCGGCTTAATGGCCGAGCCATCTGCTTTGGATACGCTTCCCTTAACAACGGTAACAAAATAAGTTTCCTGTGCAAAGCCGGTTGCCATGCTCATCAAAAACAATGACAGTAATACAATTTTTTTCATGCTGATCTCTTTCTATAGTTAAATATCAGAAATATAAACCACAAAGCTCACAAAGGATTTTCACGAAGTACACAAAGAAATTTTATGCTGTTACTTACCATAAACCTTTTTGCCGGCACTATAAGTTGCCAGTACTTTTGTTTTTAAAATAGCTGCAGGTTCGCAGCTCATCAGGTCGGTATCCAGTATAATAAAATCAGCAAATCTTCCTTTTTCCAGGCTGCCCTTTTTCTTTTCTTCAAAACTGGCTTTGGCAGCCCAAATGGTCATACCCCTGATGGTTTCTTCGCGGCTTAATGCATTTTCCATCTGGTAACCTCCCGCCGGAAACCCTTTGGCATCCTGCCTTACAACCGCCGCAAAAAATGTTTTAAACGTGCTGATATCTTCTACCGGAAAATCGGTACCTAGCGGTATCCATTTATTTTCTTTTAATAATTGCCGATAAGCATAAGCACCTTTTACTCTTACCGGGCCCAGCCTGTCGCCTGCCCAGTACATATCGGAAGTGCCATGTGTTGGTTGTACAGAGGGAACAATATTGTTCTCTCCAAACAGTTTAAAATCATTTTCATTGATCACCTGCGCATGTTCAATACGCCAGCGCAGATCGTTTTTACCTTTCAGGTATTTTGCATAGATCTTCAGAATAGCCCGGTTGCCACTATCGCCAATGGCATGCGTACACATTTGCCATCCCTTTGCATAAATGATATTGGCAACCGAATCAAAATGCTCAGGCTTGCTCAGCAAAAAGCCCTGCCAGCCCGGCTTATCGCTATAAGGTTGCAGCAAACAGGCTCCTCTTGATCCAAGCGCCCCATCGGCATATACTTTAAAGGAGCCCACATTCAGGTAATCTGTTTTTATCTTGCCTCTTTTAAAAGCATAATCAAAGTTTGCCGGGGCATCACTCAGCATAATGTTCATACGCATTTTCAACTCGCCGCTTTTTTGCAGGGCCTCTATTTTTTCTACTGTGGCAAAATCAAGTCCGCAATCATGCAAGGATGTGAGCCCCACAGCAAAACAGTTTTCCTGTGCCATCAGCAATGCTTTTTTAACCTGCGCCAGGTCTGGCTCCGGTATTTTTGAAGAAACCAGGTCCACCGCATTATCTACCAGCAGGCCGGTCAACTTGCCATCCTTCACTTCAATATCGCCTCCGGTTAATTTGTCTCCGGCCTTTACCCCGGCCAGTTCCAGCGCTTTGGCATTGGCCATGGCAGCATGCCCGTCAATACGGGTAATAATTACGGGCCTGTCCGGAAACAATTCATTCAGTTTTGTATTATCAGGAAACTCTTTCACCGTCCAGTCATTCTGGTCCCAGCCGCGGCCGGTAAGCCATGCTCCTGCAGGTAATGTTTTGGCAAATGCAGAACATCTCTCAACCACTTCATCCCAGCTTTTTGTATCAACCAGGTTCACCGTTAACAGGCTCATGGCATAACCCACAAAATGTGCATGTGCATCATTAAAGCCCGGAAATACAGACTTACCTTTTGCATCGGTCATAGAATCCGACTCGTATTCTTTAAGTATATCATCATTGCTACCAATGGCAATGATCTTACCGTCGTTAATAGCCATTGCTTCTGCAACAGAGAATTTATCGTCCACTGTGTAGATCTTTGCATGATGAACAATGAGCTCAGCCTTCTGACGAAACTTGCAGGAAGTAGCGGAAATAAGAAATAAAAAAGTATAAATAAGCAATAAGGAACTTGAAAGTATTCTTTTTAGCATAGCATCTGTTTAGTTTTCAAAAATAAGCTAAATGAATGCATGAAACGCAATGAATAGCTCATCGAAGAAATTTGCGCAATCTTATTCAATCATACAAATCTGCGTTTATCTTTACAGCATGTTGTTCAACCAGATCATCAACGCCAAAATCAAGAACGATTCCGACCGGCCGCTCATGAAAAAGGACCTGTTTCCCGTAAGCGACCGGCTGCAGAAATACCTGTCGCAATACGGCCGTGATGTAAAACTGCCGGTTGAATATAAAGACCTCTTAAACTACCGGCACACCACAGCCTTACGCAACAAACAAGGAAAACTTACCCATTGGGAAACTGCTATTTACGACCTGAAGGAAATGGAGTTTTTAAAAGAGGGATTGATTAAAACCTATGCCGCTTTAAAAACAGAAGGCAATTTCAGTTATATCAAACACCTGGATGTAGAACGTATAGATTTTTGCGAATTTGGCAACAGCGTTCCCTTCCGCATCCGCATTATCAACCGCATCAATGACAATTACGATCATTATTATATCAAGGCCGAAGATGCATCCCGTATTTATGGACTGGAGCTGGAAGACCTCCTGAGTCCCAATCGCATCACCTTTTTATCGCACAAAGGCACATTGGTAGAAGAACATATTGCCGGCATACCCGGCGATGTTTTTCTGGAAGACTATATGAACCTGCCCGAGACCAATAAGATTCGCATTGCCAAAGAATTTGTAAAATTCAACGAGCGTTGTTTTGCACGCCTGCTGGGCGATATGCGTAGTTACAATTTTGTGGTAGCCATTACACCCGATATTGAAGACAATCAATACCGCATACGTGCCATTGATTTTGACCAGCAAAGTTACGAGGGCCGTAAAAACCTGTACCTGCCTCAGTTTTATAGAGAAAACTTTGAGTTTGTAGACCTGGTTTTAAAAACCCTGAGCCCCGAAGTGATTGAGCAATACCAGGCAGAGGAACAAACGGCTATGGCTTACCGGGTGGTTGCCAGCCGCAAGCAACTGATGGAACTGCTCACCATCATGACCAAGGACGAAATATCTGAATACCACAAAATAAAAATGCTGAAAGAAGAACTGAACAAACATTTTGATACCAGTTATTTTTCGAACTGCAGCACCATGGGTAATATTGTAAAAAAACAACTGAAAATGGTTTTACAAAAACACCTGAAACAGATTGCTTCAGCCCGGTGATTTATTTTTTACCTTTATACACCGCCTTCGACAAGCTCAGGCTCTCAGGTTTTTGTCATGTTGAGCTTGTCGAAACATAGACAAAATGCGGTTTATTGAAAAAGATTAAGCGATATTCATTTTATGTACAACAACGAACAAACAAAAGAATTACAACAACATAGTTCCGAATGGTTATCGGCTACAAAAGCAGATGGCATTGCTGAAAAAGTAAAGAACAATACCGAAGACCTCCGAAACTGCCTGCGCTTTCACGAGTACAGGTATTATGTGCAGAATGATCCGCTTATCAGCGATTTTGAATACGACACTTTGTATAAGTTACTGGAGCATTTTGAAAAGGAAAATCCGGATACTATAACAGCAGATTCTCCCACACAGCGTGTGGGAAAGGGTTTAATAAAAGATTTTCCCAAAACACAGCACCTGGTGCCCATGCTCTCATTGGAGAATTCGTATAATGCGGATGACCTGCTCGACTTTGATCGTAAGGCCAGGGAATTATCCGGACTGGATACGATTGAATATTGCGTGGAACCAAAATTTGACGGTGCCAGCATTTCCCTGGTGTATGAACACGATATGCTCAGCCGTGGCGTAACCCGTGGCGATGGCGAAGTAGGCGATGAAATCACACTGAACGTTAAGCAGATCAAGTCGGTACCGCTCTCTGCAAAATTTAGTGAGTATGGTATTGAGCAGATAGAGATACGGGGCGAAGTATTGATGAACAAAAATAATTTCAAGGCTTATAATGATGCGTTGATTGAAGAAGGCATTCCGCCACTGGCAAACCCACGCAATGCTGCAGCAGGTTCCTTAAGAATAAAAGATACAGCAGAAGTAAGCCGCCGAAACCTGGAGGCCTTTTTATATCACGTCAGCTTCATCGTTGACCGTGAGGCCAACGAACAACGAACAACCAACAACGTACAACCAACTACACATAGTGGTATGTTGGCAATGCTCTGGAACCTTGGCTTCCGCAGTCCAAAGAACGAGATGCAGGTTTTTAAAGGCATTGATGGCGTTATAAAACATGTACACGATTTTGAACAGGTACGTGATAACCTGGGTTATGAAATTGATGGCATGGTCATCAAGGTAAACGACCTGCAGCTACAGGATCGCCTGGGTATGACCTCCCATCATCCACGCTGGGCCATCGCATTTAAATTCAAGGCACGCCAGGGAACCAGCAAATTGCTGGGTGTAGAATTCCAGGTGGGTCGCACCGGCGCTGTTACACCGGTCGCAAAAATTCAACCGGTGCAGGTGGGGGGTGTTACTGTAGGCAGCATCTCTATTCATAATGAAGAGTACATCAAAGAAAAAGAGCTGATGCTGGGCGATACAATACTGATAGAAAGAAGCGGTGATGTTATTCCTCAGATAGTAAAATCGTTTCCTGAACTAAGAAAAGGTGATGAAGAAATAATAAAGTTCCCTACCCATTGCCCGGTTTGCAATAGCGAATTATATAAACCCGAAGGAGAAGCGGTATGGCGCTGCGTAAGTCTTACCTGCCCGGCACAGATCGTAGAAGGCATTATACATTTTGTAAGTAAAGATGCCATGGACATCCGCAGTTTTGGCGAAGCCAATGTGCGCAAGTTTTACGAGATGGGAATACTTAAATCAATTCCGGATGTGTACAGTTTACCTTATGAAGAGATCAGCAAACTGGATGGCTTTGGCGAAAAGTCAATAACCAAACTGCAGCAGGCCATTGAAGATTCTAAAAAACAACCACTCAACCGGGTTATTTATGCTTTAGGCATTCGTTATGTAGGCGAAACAACAGCAAAAACGCTTGCCAATGCTATAGACCACCTGCTTGATTTTGCCGCTTACAGCGAAGAGCAACTGATGCAACTGGAAGATGTGGGTGTAAAGGTTGCCAAAACAGTCTATAACTTCTTTCATAACGAGGATAACCTGCAATTATTAAAGCAACTGGAAAACCTGGGCGTACAGTTAAAGAACGAAAAGAAGGGAACCGTAACAGACGGCAATCTTTCCGGCCTTACATTTTTGTTCACTGGCACACTATCGCAATTAAAAAGAAGTGATGCTGAAGCCCTGGTAGAAAACAATGGAGGCAAGGTATTGGGCGCTGTTAGCAGTAAGCTTAATTACCTGGTTGCAGGCGAAAGTGCAGGCAGTAAACTGGAGAAAGCAAAGAAAATTCCCGCCATTCATATTATTAGTGAAGAAGAATTCATAAAAATGCTACCAGCTAGTAAATAAATATATTATATTTGTTAGCCACCTCTCCAACTGCCTAAACACAGTAAAGCACTGTTGATTGTTAACTTAATTAAATCTTACGATTATGATTAAAAAAAATCCTGGCGAAGTTTGGAAACAAATAACTTTTACCGGCCACAAACTGCTACGCAAAAAATACGCAGTTTCATCCTTAGGCAGAGCTGCCAGCTATGCCGATGATGTTTTAAAGGATGGCAAGCTTCTGAATGGGTCCCTTACATCTGGCTACAAAACGCTTAACCTGCACATTGAAAATGGTAATGGCACCATCTATATTCATCGTGAAGTTGCAAAACTTTTTTGTAAAAAACCATCCCCAAAACACAAGTATGTCATTCACGTAAACCATAAGAAAAAGGATAATGAACATAAAAACCTGAAGTGGGCAACTTTAGAAACAGTAAGCTCTCACCAGCAAAACAGCCCCGAAAAAATAGCTTACAAAAAACGCCAGGCAAACCGCACAGTGGGCCTGAAACTGAATGCTACACAGGTTAAGGCAATCAAAGACATGATCAATAACCCTAAAAGAAAATTAACTTACAAACAACTCGCTGCAAAATATAAGGTTAGCGAGATGACATTATACCGCATTAAAAGCGGCGAAAACTGGGGACGTATCAAGTAACTGAGAAATTACATGCACTAAAGGAACCTGTTATCTGGCAGGTTCCTTTTTTATTTTCCTAAATTCGTTTTTCAATTCAATATTATTATGCTTCAATCATCTACCTTAAAGTTTCTGAAAGATCTTCAAAAGAACAACAACAAAGCCTGGTTTGATGCACACAGGCCCCAGTACGAAACCGCCAAAACAGATTTTTATGCCCTGGTGGAAAAGCTGATACCGGCCATAGCAAAGTTTGATGCACCCATCGGGCAGTTGGCTGTAAAGCAATGTGTGTTTCGTATAAACCGCGATGTGCGCTTCAGTAAAAACAAGGCTCCATATAAAAACAACATGGCCTGTTATTTTAACCAGGCTGGCAAAAACGGGCTGGGCGCTGGCTATTACCTGCATATTGAGCCGGGTAAAAGTTTTGCAGCCGGCGGAATCTGGGTACCAGAGCCACAGGTACTGGCAGGCATACGCCAGGAAATAGACTATAATTTTACCGACTGGAAAAAGGTCATTGAAAACAAAGCTTTTAAAAAAACTTTTACAGAAGGAATAAAAAGCAGCGACATGCTGGTAAGGCCTCCCAAGGGTTATGATGAAAACAATCCTGCTATTGAGTTTCTTAAAATGAAAAGTTTTATCGTTACCATATCTTTTACAGATACTGATCTGCAGCATAAGAATTTTGTAGCAGATGTTGCAAAAACTTTCAATACCATGAAGCCGCTGATCGATTTTCTGAATATGGCATTACATTGATCCTTTGGAAGAAATGGTCGGTAAAAAAGACGGCCAGAGATAAAAATCTCCGGCCTTGCTTACCTCTGAAACCACAAGAAAAAATTTATAGTATAATTTATACTGTTTAATATAATTAGTAACATTAAAACATCCCTTAACGATATTTCAAACGGATTTTATATAGTATTGGAGAAAAAAGATAACTAAGCAGGCTGTAAAATTACTATTTTTTTAATATTTACATAATTTATTTTTCAATTTTCGCATTTTCTTAAGCTTTTGGTTGCCCTAAAATACAACCAGGCCTGAAGATTCGTCTTTGTCACAGGTCTCTTAGCCTGCAACACTATCGGGTTGTCTTGAAAGATCGTTTTATCACAAAAAAACTACTACAAAAACTAATAAGCATTAGTTTTGTATAAAAAGAATGCATGGCCAGAATAAAGCCGGGAAAGAATGCCAGTAAAAAGGATGTAATTACCCAAAAGGCTGCGGCATTATTTAAAACCAAAGGATTTTCATCAGCTTCAATGAGAGAACTGGCTGAGGCAGTAGGTGTTGAAGCTCCCAGCTTGTATAACCATATAGGCAGCAAGAGCGAATTACTGCAGGGCATTTGTTTTAAGATAGCCAATGCATTTACCCAATACCTGGATGATACCGAAAATAATACAGGCAATTATGCAGACAGGCTTGAACAAGTTATCCGTTTTCATATACGCATGATGCTTGAGCATTTTGATGAAGTATATGTTGCCAACCACGAATGGAAGCATTTGCAGGAACCCTACCTGAGTAATTTTCTGATGCAGCGCCGGGGTTACGAAAAACGACTCATTAGTTTAATGGAAGGCGGTATTGCTGCAAAAGAATTCAGGCCAACAAACCCTTATGTGGCTGTACTCACCATTTTGTCGGCTGTAAGAGGCCTGGAGTTCTGGCAGCAGCATAAAAAGAATATCAGCAGCCAGGAACTGGAAGATGATATGGTAAACCATTTATTAAAAGGCATTTCAAAATAAATTTTATGGCAGTTCATTTTCATAACCTAATTGTAAAAGAAGTAAGAACCGAAACCCCCGATTGTGTTTCTATTGCTTTTGATATACCGGAAAGCTTACAAAACGATTTTCTATTTGAACAGGGGCAAAACATCACCATTAAAAAAGAAATTGACGGCGAAGAACTGCGCAGGTCTTATTCAATATGCTCCGCCCCTTTCGAACATGAATTACGGGTTGCTGTAAAAAAAGTAGAAGGCGGAAAATTTTCCACTTATGCCAACTCCGCATTAAAAGCAGGAGATACATTAGATGTGCTCCCTCCAACCGGAAGATTCAACACAAAACTCAATACGCAAAACACAAAACAATATCTGGCATTTGCAGCAGGCAGCGGTATCACACCTGTTATTTCTATCATTAAAACTGCATTGCAAACCGAGCCTGCAAGCAGCTTTACACTGGTGTTTGGCAACCGGGGCCGTCATTCCATCATATTTTTTGAAGAGCTGGAAGGCTTAAAGAACAAATACCTCAACCGCTTTAATTTCATCAATATTCTCAGCAGGGAAAAAACAGATGCTCCCATTAATTCCGGCAGGATAGATGCCGCCAAATTAACTGAACTGAATAAACTTATCGATTATAAGAACACCGATGAGTTCTTTATATGCGGACCAGAAGAAATGATCTTTTGCGTAAAAGAATTTTTAGAAGCAAGCGGCATAGCCCAAAAGAAAATTCACTTTGAATTGTTTACCACACCAGGGCAAAGCCAGTCGGCAACAGCCAATAGGCAGGTAGCAGCAGGTAGCAACGGACCCACCAGCAAAATAACGGTAAACCTCGATGGCCGCAGTTTTGATTTTGATCTTGGATTTAACGGTGAAAACATTTTAGATGCAGCCCTGAAACAGGGAGCCGATCTGCCCTTTGCCTGTAAGGGTGGCGTGTGTTGCACCTGCAAGGCAAAACTGCTGGAGGGTGAAGTGGAGATGGACGTAAACTGGGGGCTGGAACATGAAGAAGTGGAACAGGGATTTATCCTTACCTGTCAAAGCCACCCGGTTACAGAAAAAGTGGTAGTTGATTTTGATATTAAGTGATCTTTTACAGTTCCTGTTTATTACCCCTGCATAATTTTCAATTGTATCGGCAAAATGGCGGATAGGATACAAATAGCGTCGAAATAAACAATAACCAAAGTCCCTGTTTTCTTATTTATTTTACTACCTTATTCCCAGCTTTTTCTTAACAGCTGCAGTAATATCAGCAGCTTCCGGAAAAACTATTGCTGATTCTTTATAAAGTACATGATCGTAGCCCACTTCTTTGGCAACCTGTTTAATATTGGCAATTAATTTTTCCCTGATAGGTTTTAGCAGCTTTTCCTTTTCTGCTTCCAGCGAAGTATTAAACTGGGTTTGTTTGTTCTGCAGTTCGCTGATCCTCGTCTGCAGATCCTGTCTCCTGGCTTCTTTAACGGCAGGGCTCAGTTTTGCTGAATCTTTTACAAATTTATCCATAGCAGTATTCAACTCTGTCTCATACTGGGCATAAGAATCCTGCAATGCTTTTTGAAATTCGGCCAGGTCACTATCAGCTTTCTTGGTTTCCGGCATAGCTGCAAAAATTTCATCAACACTTACATAGCCAATTTTGGTTTGGGCAAATGAAATAAAAGGAATTGCTGTCAATAGAATTGCCAATGTTGTAAATACTGTTTTTTTCATGACTGATTTTGTAAGGTTAATAAATTCAAGTTTTACAGTTGTACATAAAAATTATTCACGGCTAAATGTAAAGAAATTCTGCCCTACAGTTAATCCCCACTACTGGGTATTTTAAGTGTCATGATTAAAAGCCGGTATATCACAAAGATTTTGGCAATTTTTACTAACAGCTGTTAGTTTTTTTGTAGTTTTACTCATTAAATTTAAAATCATGTCCATACAGGATCTTGAAAAAATATTCCAGGATAAAATTGATAATGAAATAAAGATCGAGCCAAAGGACTGGATGCCGGAAGCTTATCGCAAAACCAATATCCGCCAGATAAGCCAGCATGCACACAGCGAAGTAGTTGGTATGCTGCCCGAAGGCAACTGGATAAGCAGGGCACCTTCTTTAAAACGTAAAGCCATTTTAATTGCCAAAGTGCAGGATGAAGCCGGGCATGGTTTATACCTGTATTCTGCCGCTGAAACCTTAGGCAGCTCCCGTGATGAAATGATCGCCGACTTGCTTAGTGGCAAGGCAAAATATTCTTCCATTTTTAATTACCCTTCCCTAACCTGGGCCGATATGGGTGCCATTGGATGGCTGGTAGATGGCGCTGCCATTTTAAACCAGGTAATGCTATGCCGCACCAGTTACGGGCCTTATGCCAGGGCCATGGTACGCATTTGTAAAGAAGAAAGTTTTCACCAGCGCCAGGGCTTTGAGAGCCTGCTGGTATTAAGCAGGGGAACCGATGAGCAAAAAGCGATGTGCCAGGATGCCATTAACCGCTGGTGGTGGCCAAGCCTGATGATGTTTGGGCCGAAGGACAGCGAAAGCACCAACAGCGACCAGAGCATGAAATGGAAGATAAAAAGAAAGACCAATGATGAACTGCGCCAGCAGTTTGTAGATATGATTGCCGAGCAGATAAAGGTACTGGGCATGAAATTGCCCGATGACAAACTACGATGGAACGAAGAAAGAAAGCACTACGATTTTGGCGAAATAAACTGGGATGAATTCTGGAATGTGGTAAAGGGAAACGGCCCCTGCAACAAACAACGCCTGGCAGCCAGGAACAAAGCACATAATGAAGGTGCCTGGGTAAGAGAAGCTGCTATTGCGTATGCCGAGAAGAAGAAACAAACCAAAACACAGGCAGCCTAATGAAAAACCTGTTGTTTCTTTTCTTAACAGTAGCTTCTGTATTTAGTTGTACCAATCATACAACTGAGCAAGATAAAGCAGTTACAGACAATAAAATTATGTTAAGAGCTGATACGATCAATGTTGTTAAGCTTTCGGATACATTGGTGATCTACGAAAGTACCTGCCGTGGCTGTGCTTATGAAAACTCTACCAACTTTGCAATTAGTGATAGTATGAACATGATAAAGCTGGCAGATATTATTACCACAGATAACAGCCCTGCCGATATGGACGGAGGAAGCATCAGCAAAGACCTGGTACTGGTACCACAAAAAACCGGTATCACAAATATGAAGCTGTACAAATTCTGGAAGCAGGAAAAAACTGCCGAAGATTCTGCAAGATTCACTACCTATAAAATAGAAGTGAAACAATAAACATTAGTTCAACTAAAAAACTGAATTATGAAGAACTCTTTTTTTAGAAAATTTTACTACGGCGATATTCCCGAAGAAAGCGGAGGAGGCAATACTCCGGTAGCTAAAAACGAAAATGCGCATGCATGGCCTTTGTGGGAAATTTTTGTGCGCAGCAAACAAGGGCTTGATCACAAACATGTTGGTAGCCTGCATGCAGCCGATGCAGCCATGGCCATCGAGAACGCCCGTGATGTATATACCCGCCGCCAGGAAGGCGTAAGCATTTGGGTAGTAGAAAGCAAATACATCACCGCATCTAATCCTGAAGAGGCAGGCGAATTGTACGAACCTGCAGCAGACAAGATCTATCGCCATCCGACTTTTTATGAATTACCGGATGAAGTAGGACACATGTAACGCAGATTTTTTAAGATTAAAAATGATTTCGCAGATGAGTAGCTTGCTGATTGATTATACATTACACCTGGCAGATACCAATTTAATTCTTGCTCAAAGAAATGCAGAATGCTGTGGCCACGGACCCATACTGGAACAGGATATTGCCATCACCAATATTTCGCTGGACCAGCTTGGGCAATCCAGAAATTTTTACCAGTATGCCGCAACCTTAATAGGAAACGGTGCTACAGAAGATAGCCTTGCTTATTTAAGAACAGAAAGAGAATTCAAAAACTGTTTACTGGCCGAGCAGCCAAATGGCGATTGGGCACAAACAGTGCTACGCCAGTTTTTTGTAAGTGCATTCCAGTTTTTGTTGTATGAAAAATTACAGCATTCAAAAGATGGGCAACTTGCTGCCATTACCGCCAAGGCACTAAAAGAAGTTACCTATCATCAGCGCTGGAGCAGCGAATGGGTGATCAGGTTGGGTGACGGAACAGAAGAAAGTCATCAACGCATGTTGCATGCCATTGATGAACTGTGGAGATATACCGGTGAACTATTTATTGCAGCAGATTATGAAGCTGTTGCCGGCTTTGATATAGCTTCTTTAAAAGATGACTGGATGAAAAAAGTCACCACTGTTTTTGAAGAAGCCACATTACCTGTTCCTGAAAAAGTATTTATGCAAACAGGTGGCAAAACCGGAACACACACAGAGCATCTTGGTTATATACTTACCGAATTGCAGTATTTGCAAAGAACATACCCAAATGCAGAATGGTAAACCCATGCCAAAAACTAAAGAAATACTGGTATCACTCTGTGCAATCGCTTTTGTAGTTTTATTTCCGCATACGGGACTTATCCCTTTACCATTTGGATATTGTATTCCTGTATTACTGCTCGTATGGCTTGTTTTAAAGATTAGCAAAGAAACTTTCAGCAGCATCGGGTTTAGTGTGAAAGAAATTTCAGTTAGAGCATTGGCTATTGGCATTGTAACGTCTATACTTTTATTTGCTTTTCTAAATGGAGTGTTTTTTCCTTTACTTCAAAAATTTAAAGATCTGCCTCCAGTTGATCTAGGGGATATAGCAAAAATTAAAGGAAATACAGGCTTTTATATTTTTCTGCTGGCGATGGGCTGGCTGGTAGGTGGTTTGTATGAAGAAATTATTTTTCATGGATTTATATTTACGAGATTAGAGAAATTACTTCCAGCTAAATATGCTGTAGCTGCAGCATTTATAATCTGCAATATCATCTTTGCGCTCTATCACTTGCAACTAGGTACAGAAGGAGTTATCACCGCATTTATTGCAGGTTGTATATACCATGCTCTAATGCTTCGTAATAAAAGAAATATGTGGTATGCCATTTTTTGTCATGCTGCCTATGATACCATTGCTTTAACATACATCTATGCAGGATATTGATAAACAAAAAATACTTGCGGTACTTGAGGGTGTTAGTGATCCTGAAATACCCGTTCTAACAATCACAGACCTGGGTATAGTAAGAGATGTAAAACAGAATGGCGATGAAGTTGAGGTAATCATCACACCTACTTACACAGGCTGCCCGGCCATGGATATGATTGCTATGAACATAAAAATGGCATTAATGGAAAATGGCTATTCAAAAGTAAAAATTAGTTCTGTACTCTCCCCGGCCTGGACCACTGACTGGATGACCGAAATTGGAAAAGCCAAACTGAAACAATATGGTATTGCGGCTCCTGATAAAAAATTCTCTATACCTGTTGATGGAGTTGAATGCCCGCTTTGCAATTCAACCAATACCAGGCTCATCAGCGAGTTTGGCAGCACAGCCTGCAAGGCATTATACCAGTGCAACGATTGTAAAGAACCTTTTGATTTTTTTAAATGTCATTAAAAATAGTCGCTATTATCTCAGGCTGAACTTATATTTTCCTTTCACTTCGCCCTTGCCTCGCTTATCCCATACCCTAAACTGGACTTCAAAATTATTTACACCAGGATCTGCATTTGTAATAAGAGCCGAAAGGCTTATATCCTTTGTATCAGTAGCATCAAGCCCTTCCATTTCCTGGGATTTAAAAATATCATCGGCACTTACTACTACTCTTCCTTCAGAAGTAAGTATTCTTTCACTGGCTCCTATAAACGACCTGCCCTTTTCTTTTACCCAGCCGGTATCCATTTTAATAACTAAGTAAATTTTTTCACCAACTCCCGTCTTATTCACAGCAAGTGGTCTGAAATCAGCATCCGCAAGATATGCTTCCTTAAGTTTTACATCAGTAACATCCAGGTCAATATCATTTTTGATAATAGCTCCATTAAGCGTAGTATTATCTTCTGAAGTAACCGGTTTTGTTTTTCCCGCAGACCTGGAATCGCCTATTGAGCATTTAAAATCGCAACTGCAAAATATAATGCTCAGCATAAAAAGGTAAGCCAGTGTTAACTTTTTCATTTGTTTTGGTTTAGTAGGTGAGAATTATAACTACAAGGTAAAATACAAAAACTATTTATACCCCCAAACAGCTATCCTTGCCCTTCCTCTTAAAAATCCCTTTGTCTCGTACCAGAACTCAATGCGTTTGATATGGCGCAATCCGCCATCCAGATCAATCACCCGGCTTTCGCCACCCTGCGGTATGCGAAAGCGAATTGACACATCCTGTACATCACCATTATCAAAATAAACCTTCATATCGTACATCTTCAGCGGGCCATCGGTAACCCTTAACTTAAGTTTTCTGAAATCATCATTGGTATTGCCGGTAACAATTACATCATGATCAACCCCAAACCCAACCATCTTATCAGCTATAAAACGCCAGCCACCCTGTGCCTGCACAGATGCTGAAGCAAACAGAAATACAAAAACGAATAGTGCGGTTATCTTTTTCATTTGTAAACATTTGGGTTATGAAAATTAAAATAATTCCTGTTGATATCTTACCTTATTCTGAACCAGTTTACTCCATTACTCTGCAATGTTATAGCACTATTGGCTGCAACAAATACAGAAGTGCCGGCAAAATCATTGTAAGAAGTTACCGCCTGGTTAGATACACTTCTGTTTACGATTACATACTCCCTTCTGTCAACAGTGCCTGCTGCAGGCAGTGTTATGCTAACACTTCCTGCAGCCGGCCCAATAATTAAAGTATGGTCATCTACATCCAAAGTAGTTGAAACAGTAGTAACCCTGATGGCATTGCCAACACTACCCATCACATCCAGCCGGCTTACAGGCGGCCCTGATGGATTGATGCCAACATATCCTGCTGTATCAACTCTCAGGATTGTAGCGGTTCCAACTAAAGAATCTCCGTATGCAATGGCATAGTTATCAGCATTGCTCATACCTGTTATCCAAGCTCTGCTGGCGGGCAAACCATCAGGCCCTGCATTTTTAAAGGCCAATGTTGCCTGGCCGGTTACAGCAGCGTTGTTGTTTTGTATCATAACTCCGTTCGACAAATTGCTGAGACCACCCACGCTGTTTGCAAGGTGAAGCCGGTAAGCCGGTGTGCTGGTATTAATGCCAACATTGCTTGCACTGGAAACAACAAAATCATTTCCGTTTACCCCAACAGCACCTGTATTTAAAACTGTAAAAGCATTGGGTCTTGTTGGCGTACTTATAATAAAACCGCCTGTGCCGCTCAGGCTATGTGTTAAATTAAAATTGCCATTTGTGATTGTTGTGTTACTTACAAGACTACCCCCCAGCGCTACATTACTTCCGGTGATTGTTAGTCCGTTATTTGCAGTAGTAACACCGCCAAAAGTAATAGACCCCCAGCTTGCTACGCCTGCACCATTGGTTTGTAAAACCTGGCCGGCTGTTCCATCTGTTGTAGGAAAAGAATAGGCATTGTTGATGTTGAGTGTGCCATTTACCCGCAGCAGGTTGGTTGCAAAATCGCCATAAACTAAGGGCGAAGCTGTGTTGGAATTATCAATGTATAATTTGTTGGATGTTGTTTCGTTGTACCCGGCATTGTATCCTACAAATACATTACCACTGCCGGTATTTAAATAACCTGCCGAATTACCGATGGCGGTATTGGTGCCCCCGGCAATATTGCTGTACATACCCTGGTAGCCAACAACCGTGTTTCCTGTTCCTGTAATATTATTCCACAATGCCTTGCTGCCAATAGCTACCAGGTTTGAAACGGTATTGTTGTACCCTGCACTGTCGCCTATTGCAACATTATAACTGCCTGCTACATTGTCAAACAAAGCAGCCTGCCCAATTCCAATATTGGTGCGGCCGGTGCTGTTGGTACGCAAGGCATAATATCCCAATCCAATATTTGCTAGCCCGGTTGTATTTACCCATAAGGTTTGATTCCCGATAGCGATATTAGCGTTACCGGATGTTTGACTGAGCGCTTCATTACCAATACCAATATTGTAGATACCGCTGTTATCCTGCAAAGTTCCATAGCCGATGGCTACGTTATAATTAGCAAACGGAGCATTGTTTTGCAGCGCTAAACCGCCTATTGCTGTATTTTGAAAACCCGATGTACTTTCTGACATTGCATTGTATCCAATGGCGGTATTACTGCTTGCTGTATTTTTATTAAGGGCACTAAATCCCAATGCAGTATTTGATCCGCCACTGATGTTTGAGTAAAGTGCATTATTTCCAAAAGCGGTATTGTTGCCACCCGTAGTGTTACTGTACAAAGCTTTATTTCCCATGGCGGCATTATCATCACCATCTGTATTTTTTCTTAAAGCCCCATTGCCCAAGGCTGTATTAAAATTTCCAATTGTGTTGCTGAATAAAGCAGAATCACCAACAGCAGTAATGTCGGCTCCTGTTGTATTTGTGTACAATGCTTTGCTACCCACGGCCACCAGGTGCGAAACTGTTGCCGAGTTTGCAGCGGCGCTATCGCCTATTGCCACATTGTAACTGCCGGTTGTGTTATCGTATAATGCTCTTGCGCCAACCGCAGTATTGGTTCGTCCGCTGCTGCTTGTGTACAAGGCCTTGGTTCCAACAGCAGTATTGTTGCTGGCACCCGTGGTTATGTTAAATAAAACGCTATCGCCTACAGCTACCGTGTTATTAACCGTATAACTTGCTGCAGGTTTGCCCATCGCATCGCCGCCTATTACTGTATTGGAATATCCCTGCATACTGCCTGCAGACCTGTAGCCCAATGAAGTATTGTTTCTGTTGTTTGTATTTGTTGAATTTTGAGAAGCGTATCCAATGGCAACATTATTGGCGCCGGTAACATTTGATCGTAATGCCACATCGCCAATGGCAATATTTTTATCGCCGCTAATGGTTTCTAAAAGGGCATACCTGCCGATGGCAATATTCCAGTTGGTGCTGCTTACCGGCAAAGCCGAATCGCCAATGGCGATATTGGCAAAGCCTGTTACATTCTCTTTAAGTGTATTATACCCAATGGCTATATTTTGAAAGCCGGTTGTTGTATTCAGCAATGCTTTATTTCCTAAGGCAATATTTTTTACCGCAGAAGTGTTTGAATACAATGCAGAGTCACCAATAGCGATCAGGTTGCTGCTGGCGGTTACGCTGTGCAGTGTTTTACTTCCAATACCGATAAGGTTTGAAGAGCTGAGATTGTTTACCAGGCTGCTGTCGCCGATGGCAATATTATCACCGCCTGATACGCTTTGATTCAATGCACCATTTCCAACTGCGATATTATCAGTTCCTGTTTGATTGGAATAAAGAGCTTCCGTTCCAACTGCCGTGTTCTCGGCCCCGCTGAGGTTGTTGAACAGAGCCTGGCTGCCAAGAGCTGTGTTACGATTGCCTGTAAGATTGGATAGCATGGATTGGCTACCCAGCGCAGTATTATCAATACCGATGGCATTGGTTCCCAGCGCCAGCAGTCCAATGGCAGTATTGGCCGTGCCTGCAGTATTTTGGCCCAGGGCCAATGCACCCACTGCTACATTGTTGTCGCCGGTGGTGTTCAATTCAAGCACATGCGATCCGATACCTGTATTAAAAAAAGCTGAAGTTCCGGCATTCAGGGCGTTATATCCCAGCATGGTATTATCTGATCCGATTAAAGACTTTGTCATGGCCAGCGAACCAATAGCCGTATTCCTTGAACCCGTGGTGATACTATTAAGTGCCGAGTCGCCAATACCGATATTATCTAACCCAGACGTTGTTTTTTTACCCGCAACTTCACCAATAAAATAATTACCGGTGCTCTTATTCCATTGACCCAGCCATTCATTGCCTTGTTTAAAACGAATGGGCATGTTATCGGTAGTGCCTAAAAAATTGATTGCCGTATCTGTGCCTGTATTTCCGGTAAGACTCCAATCATTGCCTCCGCCCGATGAAGGGCTCAGCCAAATCCAGGTCGTTCCGTTGTAATAGTGAAATCCAATACTATCAGGCGCACCCTGGTAGATCAGCAACCCGGTAGCAGGCGTAGCAATGGCATTTTTCTGTGCCTTCGTCATACGGGGAACAAGTACACCTTTATTGGTGCTGCTTATATCCAAAATAGAACTAGCGTTGGCTGTAGCCCCGGTAGTGTTAATGGCCACACTCTGGGCATTGGTTATGCTGGGAATCAAAAAAATTAAAATCAAAGCATAAAAAAAACACTTCATAAACAGCGGTTTAAATCACTGTAAATATGAAATGTTTTAAAGCTTTTTTAATCACCCCTTCGGGTGGTTTTTGCCGGTTATTTTTTAGGGAAACAGATCTGCCGTGCCGAATCGGTGAAAGCTAAAAATGCCGAAACATCTTTACCGGCTTTGATATCATCCTCTACCTTGATATAATCGGTAAGAGAATATTTTTTTTCGATCTGCTCCAGCATGCACTCGCAGTTTTGCTTATACTCTGGCGGTAACTTACCGGCACAACTGTTTACAAAATTAGTACGTACCTGGTCGGGGTATTTTTCACCAGCCTTGTTACTGTTTCCGCAGGAACTGATGGTAACAACAAAAATGAATGCAAATAATATTTTCATGATGATAAGTTTTGGTAAAACTAATTTCCTGCGTTGTAAAGACCATCCCCCATTCAGGTGATTTTATTTTGCCATCAACTGCCGCAGCCGCACAATTAATCCGTATCTGGTATTGGCATCTGTTTTTAAGTAAATACTTTTTAAATGCGTTTTGATGGTATTAAGAGAGATAAAAGTTTGCTCGGCTATCTGGCTGTTGGTAATGCCGTTGTAAGCAAGATGTGCTACTTCAAACTCACGCTCGGTTAGCGGCGATAACAGATGGCGGTTTATCTTCTCCATACTAAGATGGGGTTGGGCTCTGTTTTTCTCTGATGCAAAATTGGAAATAGCAATCTCCAGCGAAGCCAGCAAGGTCTTTTCATTAAAGGGTTTTACAATATAGCCGCTGGGCTTTACCTGCTTGGCTTTGTCAAGTGTATTTTTATCTGAGTAAGAAGTCAGGAACAGAAATGGTATCTGTATTTCCTTGTTGATATACGCTGCAATATCAATTCCATCCTGATCACTTTCCAGGTTAATATCCAGTATGGCAGCATCGGGTGTATTGGTTTTTAATTGCTGAAAAGCTTCTTCACTATCATAAGCAATAGCACTTACTTCAAAATCTTTATTATCCAGGTAAATGGAAATATTCTCGGCTATCACCGGCTCATCTTCCACAATTAAAACCTTCAGCTTATTACTCATGCAGCTTTAAATTTTGATATTTGCATTTCTACCACAGCGCCATCGTTATTGTAAACATCAAGTGTGGCTTTCAGTTTTTGTGCAAAAGCCCTGATCATTTTTAATCCAAAAGATTTGGCCGATTTCACATCCATATCTGCCGGAAATCCTGCGCCGTTATCACTCACTTTTAAATGTAGTTTTTCGCCCTTTTCCTGCAACAGGATATTTAAAATGCCCGGATGGTTTTCTTTGAAAGCATATTTAAAGGAATTGCTTACCAGTTCATTCAGCACCAGGCCAAGCGGTATCATGGTATCTACATCTAAATTCAGATCATCAATATTGGCATTCACTTTTACCTTGTCGCTGGTGATATTGTACGAATCGCAGAGCGACTGCACCAGGTTATGAATATATTCTTTAACCATGATGCCTTTAATATTTCCTTCGCTGTATAAATTCTGGTGTATCAGTGCCATGCTTTGCACCCTGTTCTTTCCTTCCTTAACAGCGGCACTGGCTTGTGTATCAGTAATGGTATGGCTCTGCAGGTCTAGCAGGCTGCTTACTACCTGCAGGTTGTTTTTTACCCGGTGATGAATTTCTTTCATCAATACCTGCAGATCATCGGATTGTTTTTGAATAAGACTATTCTTCTTTTTTTGTTTACGATATTGCAACAAAATAACAGCACCCAAAAGCAGCAGTAATAATGACCCGGCGATTAAACCCAGTTTTATAAGTTTTTCTTTTTTTAGCTGCTGAATGGCCACTTTGTTTTCCCTGTCGAGTGCAGCTTTTAAAACCGTCTCCTTCATCAGTTCATTTTTCCTGAAAGCATTTTCACGCTGCAGGGCTTCGCTCAGGTTCATTTCTTTTGCCAGTAACGAATCGGAAAGTTCGTTCTCCCTTTCAAGGCTTAGCCGTTTCAGCAGTTCACTTTCCAGCTGGCTTTTCTTCAAACCATTCTCCATGCTTAACAACTTAGCTTCATCTTTTGAAGTGGTTGCGTTCATTATATTTTCCAGCGAACCCAGGTTTGCGAGGTTGCGGCCCGAATACAGTTGGGTTATGTAATTATTGTACTTAGTAAAATTTTCGTAAGCTTCTTTTATTTGATTGCATTCGTAATGGCTTTCGGCAATATTGCGGTAAATAAGCGCATACATTTCAGGAAAACTATTTTCGCCTGCCAGTTTTTTTGCTTTGTTGTAATAAACGGTAGCGGTTGCTGAGTCGCCCTTCGAAAGATAATAATTGCCCCAGCATATTTCGTAACGCAGGCGGCGGTTTTCATCCTGGTTATTATAAATATGACTGGAGAGTTGCTGCATGATAGCTTTTGCTTCGTCCCATTTTTTCAGGCGTATCAGCGACATGGCGCTGTTGATATCAGCCATGTAGGCTTCGGTTAACATGCCTGTTTTTTCAGCACCGTTGCGGGCCATTACAGAAAAGTACAAGGCAGAATCAAACAGTCTTTTACGGTAATAAGTTTCGCCCAGTATTTGCGCAATTCTGGTTGCGCCTTTAAAATCGTTCAGGCTTTCTTTTATCTTACGGGCTTTTATATAGTAAGCTGTTCCTTCATTAAACCCCTGGAATGAGTTGTATAAGAGGCCCAGGTTTTCCAAGGCTTCTGCCTCGTAATTTTTGTTTTCCAGTTTTCTTGCCATCTGCAAGGCTTCCACAAAATTATTTACAGCCAGCCGGTAGTTACCCCGGTGATATTGTGTACGGGCCAGCGCTATGGTAACTTCTGCAACCGTTTCATCACTTTCTCCATTAATAAAAAGATTTTTAGCCTGTGTATAATTACCAAATGCCCGATGGTATACCTCGTTACCATAATAAAAATCGCCGATCTTCAGCGATGCTTTTGCATCCAGGTATATCATGCCCAGTTTACGGGCCTGCGCCCTGGCGGCTGTATATATTCGAATGGCGGCTGCGGTATCATTTTTTGCAAGCGCCTTGTCTCCCTCTTGCAGCTGGCCAAGTATGTTTAAAGAGTCGTTGGCTTGTTGGTTGCTTACAGTCTGTGCTGATATGGTGTTTACCAGCACCTGTAAAAAAAACAGTATCAGTAAGTATTTTCTCATGCTGACAATTATAAGCAGAACAAAAACGGTTAATAAAACATGGGTTATTACAAAGGCCTTGTAAACAAACGATGTTTTAAATTTACTTGTTTTTTGTTTCATTCAAAACTAAACAGCCAGGCAATAATGCTAATCACCCCATCAGGTGATTTAAAATACCTGCTTTTTGTTCGTTAACCGGCGGAGCGGAATTGTTATCTTTACTTAATAAATCAAGATCATAATTTTACATGGATATCTCAATATATTTTGAAGAAGCAGCACAGGTTTCAGTTGCATTTGTTATTGGCGCCATCATCGGCCTGGAAAGGGAGTTCCGCAGCAAACCGGCCGGCTTCAGAACTATGATCCTTATTTGTGTGGGTTCTTGTTTGTACACCATTTTATCAAAAGAAATTGGCGGAGCCAGCCCCGACAGGATTGCCAGTAATATTGTTACCGGTATTGGCTTTATTGGTGCCGGTGTTATTTTTAAAGAAGGTATCACCGTTAACGGTTTAACCACCGCTGCGCTGATTTGGGTTACTGCAGCATTGGGTATGGCGATAGGTTATCACAATTATCCACTGGCCATTGTGGTATCGGCCATGGTAGTGATAGCTTTGTTTGTTTTAGAACCGGTACAACGTTTCATTAACCGGTTTCATAAAGTAAAAGACTACCGGATAAAGACCATTGCATTGGGAAATAATTTTAAAGAGGAGCTGGAAAAATTCTTTGTAGCTAACGACATGGATTTTCGCTGCATGAAAACTATTAAGGAAAATACAGATGCTGTTTACATGTATCGCATCAGTTCACCAGACAGGAACTATGATGCTGTTAATCATTTTTTATTACAACATAAAGAGGTTAAAAGTTTTGAAGTTTGATAATCTAAAAACAACTGTTATGTCATCTATATTATTTGAAATTAAAAATGCGGTTGCATACATCACACTCAACCGGCCTGAAAAATTCAACTCCTTTAACCGTGAAATGGCATTGCTGATGCAGGCCAGGCTTGATGAAGCAGCATCGCTGCACGAAGTACGTGCCGTGTTCATAACGGGCGCCGGAAAAGCATTTTGTGCCGGCCAGGACATTTCTGAACTGGTGGGAGATAATAAAGTAGGCATTGCGCAAATACTTTCTGAACACTATAACCCCATTGTACAAAAAATAAGAAAGATGCCTAAGCCGGTTGTAGCTGCCATTAACGGTGTTGCTGCCGGCGCCGGAGCTAATATTGGGTTGTGTTGCGATGTGGTGGTGGCCGCTTCCTCCGCATCATTCATACAAGCATTCAGCAAGATTGGTTTAATACCCGACAGTGGCGGAACTTATACACTACCCCGCTTAATTGGCTGGCAAAAAGCAAGCGCCATGATGATGACGGGCGATAAGGTTTCTGCAACCGATGCAGAAAGAATGGGCATGATCTACAAAGTTTTTGAAGACGCGAATTTTGAAGAGGAAAGTAAAAAAATTGCACAAACGCTGGCACAGATGCCAACCAAAGGTTTGGCTTATACAAAACATGCGTTAAACCAGTCCTTTGTCAGCAATTGGGAAGAACAACTTGCCATTGAAGATAAATATCAGCAGAAAGCCGCAGATACAGAGGATTATGCTGAAGGGATCAATTCGTTTTTGGAAAAAAGAGCTCCACTGTTTAAAGGAAAATAATTTACAACGAATAAATAAAACTTATGCCAACATCACAGGAAGTTGTAACCCACATGATGGAGCACGATCTGTTCAGCCGCTGGCTGGGGATTGAAGTACTGGAAGTGAAAGAAGGTTACAGTAAAATAAAAATGACTGTTCGTGAAGAAATGATCAATGGTTTTGGAATTGTGCATGGCGGCATTGCCTTTTCCCTATCCGACAGCGCATTTGCGTTTGCATGCAATAACCGCAATAATTTATCTGTTGCTTTAGACACATCTATCAACTTTACAAAACCTGTTCATGTTGGTGATGTTCTTACAGCGGAAGCAAAAGAATTGCACAACGGAAAATCAACCGGGCTGTATCACATCACTGTTACCAACCAAAGAGATCATATAGTTGCGCTTTTTAAAGGAACCTGTTTCCGCACAAACAAAACACTTGTATGATCTACGAATTCCAGGGATATAAGCCAGTCATTCACGAATCTTCTTTTATCCATCCACAAGCGGCTGTTACCGGCAATTTAATTATTGGTAAAGACTGTTATATTGGCCCTGGTGCAGCATTGCGTGGAGATTGGGGGCAGATCATCATTGAAGACGGATGCAATGTGCAGGAGAATTGCACGGTGCATATGTTTCCGGGCGTAACGGTGGTTTTAAAAGCAGGTGCACATATTGGCCATGGCGCAATTATACATGGTGCAACCATTGGAAAAAACTGTTTAATTGGCATGAATGCAGTGATCATGGATAATGTGATTTTAGGAGATGGGTGTATTGTGGGTGCTTTAAGCTTTATTAAGGCGGATGAAGTTTTTGAAAGTCGTAGTTTGATCGTAGGTAATCCTGCAAAGAAAATAAAGGAAGTAACAGACGAGATGATCAACTGGAAAACTGAAGGCACAAAACTGTACCAACAATTACCAAAAGATATATTTGAAAGCTGGAAGGAATGTGAGCCATTGAGAACTATTCCTGAAGGGAGATTGCCACAAGCCGCTAATTACAAAACCTGGAATGAGAATAAATAATTGATTCAAGCCAACACGTTCCGTTTAAAGTAGTTCAGTAAAATGTTTTTCTCTGTACTTTTTTGGAACTGTCCAGATATTAATACAGGATTTCAATAGATTATCAACTGGATCAATTGAATTTGTCATTTCAATTTCGTCAATAACTTTAAGTGAGATTTTCAACGTGGTATCCTGTAAAAGAAGGCTATTTAATGTGAAAATTACCTGGCCATTTATTTTTTTCTCTTCTTTAACTTTATTGGGAGTCGTTACTTCAAAATCTTGTTTCGTATCAATAACAATAGCTCCTTGAGAACCGATATATTTAAACTTGTTAAACGATTCCGGACAGGGCACGATAGTATATTCTTTTATTAAGTCAACATCTAATTCGGTAGGGCTAATTATTACACCATTTGCTACGTAAATCGGATTACCCTTCATTGCATTTGCTTCATTTCGCTTAGCCTTTAAGACTCTGCAGGTATCTGTCCTTACTTTAAAAATGCTGGATTCGTTTTGACTTTTCACATTTAATCCAAAGGAAATAAAACATATCGTCAATAGAATTCTCACTTAGGAATAAGTTTTAGTTTTAAACGGCATATTACTTAGCCGTTCCCCACACTAATTTTTCATTCTTTGCCTCAGTAAAAAAATCCGGTATTTTGCCATCCCCTTTGCCGGTAAAGCCCCCATCCGGCGCCCCCAGAAAATTGCATTTGTCATCATATACTTCGTTGAAAAAATCGCAACAAGGCATCACCACATAGTAAACCTTTTTTCCTTTGTAAACATATTCAAGTACCCGCTGCGGCTTTTCATGTGCCTCTTTCAGCTTAAAAGAGTCTATCTTATTTTTTATGCAGTTTGGTAAAGGAGCATCTGTTTCTCCTGTTACAATAGCAGAATCCTTGGCATACATTACCCCTTCTGATTGTTCAGTAATAACTGTTGCTGAATCTGATTTTCCTGCCGACTGGCTGCTTTTTGTAGAACCACAGCTCAGCATAACTAAAGCCGGTATAAAGAAAAGTTTGATCATCTTTTACATTTTACGATAACAGTTGCAAATGTAATACCATTTAGAACTCATACAGGTATAAAATGTACAAATTATAGTTAAGTCCTGTTAATCCTTAAATTTTACAGACCTTTGCCCGTAATGGAAAAATCAAACTTTGTAGATCAGATCAAGATATTCTGCCGCAGCGGGCACGGCGGTGCAGGCAGCAAACACTTTATGCGCAATAAATTAACGGCTATGGGGGGGCCTGATGGTGGTGATGGCGGCCGCGGTGCTCATATCATTTTAAAAGGCAACTCGCAGTTATGGACCTTGTTGCATCTTCGCTATTACAAAAATGTACTTGCAGAGAACGGTGAGAACGGAAGCAAGAATAACTCAAGCGGTAAAACAGGTAAAGATATTATTATCGAAGTGCCGCTTGGTACCATTGCCCGTGATGAAGAGACGGGTGAAGTGGAAGCCGAAATTTTAGAGGACGGGCAGGAAATTATTTTAGTTAAAGGTGGCCGTGGAGGTTTGGGTAACAGCAATTTTAAAACCGCAACCAATCAATCTCCCGAATACGCACAACCTGGCGAACCTGGCTCTGAAGGAATAAAGGTTTTAGAGTTAAAAGTTTTAGCCGATGTAGGATTGGTAGGTTTTCCCAACGCAGGAAAATCAACCTTATTAAGCAGCATTACTGCCGCCAAACCAAAAATTGCCGACTATGCATTTACAACACTTGTCCCACAACTAGGCATGGTTGAATACCGCGATGGCAAAAGTTTTTGCATTGCCGATCTTCCCGGTATCATTGAAGGCGCTGCCGAAGGCAAAGGTTTGGGGCACCGGTTTTTAAGGCATATTGAACGTAATTCCATCTTACTGTTTTTAATTCCTGCCGATAGTAAAGATCATAAACAGGAATATGAAATTCTGCTGAACGAACTGGAAGAATATAATCCCGAAATGCTGCAGAAGGATTTCGTGATAGCCATCAGCAAAAGCGATATGCTGGATGATGAATTAAAGGCTGCTATAAAAAAAGAACTGCCGGAAAAGATTCCGCATGTGTTTATTTCATCTGTAACCGGTCAGGGGCTATCTGAATTAAAAGATCTACTTTGGAGTACTTTAAATAATACAGATAAAGTGTAACAAGCTTGTCACCCATTTTTAAATACATCCGCGATTTTTATCAAAACGAATTTAAACTGGTTTATTTTTTACTCGTTTTGTGCCTGCTGGGTATTTACATTTATTTAAATTACTGGCACTCACTTGAAAACCGTTTTGCTGCAGGCAGTAAAACAAAATGGGGTGCTTTTTTGGGTTACTATCTCTTGTACTTTATTCCCTTTGCAACTGCTTTTTTTTTGCAATTGCTTTTTTATAAGAATTGCCATTATTATCAGAGCTACTGGTTCTGGATCATGCTTTTCCTGGCACCCGCCTTTTTCTCCTTCAGGGTAAATTTTCACTACCAGGAAGTATTTATTGAAAGAGCATGGGGTGGCGATGCACAGATATTTTGGCTTAAGTGTCTTAACTGGATTGTTCGGGCTTTTGCAGTTATAATACCCGTATTCATAATTTGGTTCATCAAAGACAAAAATAACCAGCCCTTTTATGGTACTACGGCATTAAGCAATATCAGGCCTTACCTTATCATGTTGCTTATTATGATACCACTGATATTACTGGCAGCTACACAAGATGATTTTTTACAAATGTATCCCAAGGCAAAATTTATAGCAGCACTGGATCTGCCGAAAAAAAAATTACACTACATCATTTACGAGCTTTGCTATGGGTTTGATTTTATAAGTATCGAGTTCTTCTTTCGTGGTTTTTTAATTCTGTCACTTTTAAAAATTTGTGGCCCACATTGTATTGTGCCTGTGGCCTGTTTTTATTGCACCATTCATTTTGGTAAACCGATGGGCGAAGCCATCAGTAGTTTCTGGGGTGGTTTATTGCTGGGTATTGTTAGCTACAACACACAAAGTATATGGGGTGGTTTAATAGTACATTTGGGTATTGCCTGGCTTATGGAAGCTGGCAGCTGGTTGGGCTGGATCTTTAAAAAATAACCGATGCAGACAAGATGCCTTTTTTGTGGTAATCACATTCAGCTGGTTTTTGCACATGGCCATTACCAGTGCCCTGTATGCAAAACCAATGCCCTGCCCTGCTGCGATGGGGACAACTGCAACAATGCTTTCTTAGCCGATAACGCGACAGACAATACCACAGAAAACAATCCTGACAACCTTCCGCAGGAATAAAGAGGCCTTTTCAGGCAGCAAAAAAAGATCAATCAGCATCTTAACCCAGAGATACTTTCCTTCATAATTACGGGATTTTACTATTGCATTTGCAATATTTCAGAATTATTTTTAACCTCATGAAAAAACTTTTCGAAATATCGATGTTGTTTTTTTTGTCTGTAATACTTTGTGCATGCCCATATAGTTCTGCTTACTATTTAGATGAAACCCCTGGTTTAAATGTGGATGAAACGCTTCTTGGAAAATGGGTTGCATTTATAAAAAAACCTAATAATAGCCGGGAAGAGGCAGTTTATCTTACCCTTGAAAAAAAGAATGATACGGAATATACTATTTCTTTTTCCGGCAGCCTGGATGAACTCAGACCTTATAAATACATCACTTCTGATTCTTTATCCGGAACGGCTTTTATGAGCCTTGTTGATAACAGGCAGTTTTTAAATATCAGGATCAACTCCAGGGTTTATATTGCAGAACTTAGTTTAAAAGACGATAAACTTTCATTATTGCCCCTGGCCGAAAGTTTTACTGCAAAAATGATACTCAACAGCGAATCACTCCGTAAGTCTGTAGAGCTTCACTATAAAACACGGGTACGCCCAACTATTGATGATGATTTTTGCCTGCGGAACATGATTAAAACAAATTAACCCTTCTTTAGTTGCATTTGAAACAGTTGCAAATCCTTTGTTATTTTGTAAATTGCCTTTTCTAAATATACGATTGCATGCAACAAAGTAAGATTGCCGGTATTGGCAGCTATGTGCCTAAAAATGTTTTTACCAACGAAGAGCTGAAAAAATATATGGACACTTCTGATGAGTGGATACAGGAACGTACCGGCATTAAAGAAAGGCGCTATGCCGACCGAACCGGCGAAACCACCACCACTATGGGTGTTGAAGCATCAAAGATTGCAATAGAAAGAGCAGGCATTACCCCTCAGGATATAGATTTTATCGTTTTTGCAACCCTCAGTCCCGATTATTATTTTCCTGGTTGTGGCGTTTTATTACAGCGTGCCATGAAAATGAAAGAGATTGGTGCTTTAGATGTTCGTAACCAATGCAGCGGCTTTGTGTATGCTTTATCTGTTGCCGATCAGTTCATTAAAACCGGTATGTATAAAAATATTTTAGTGGTGGGCGCCGAAAAACATTCTTTCGGCCTCGACTTTAGTACACGAGGAAGAAACATAAGCGTAATTTTTGGAGATGGTGCCGGGGCGGTAGTATTGCAACCGGCAACTACCCGGGGCCAGGGCATTTTAAGTACACATTTACACAGCGATGGCGATAGCGCCGAAATACTGGCCATGTACAACCCCGGTACACATGCAAACCATTGGGTAACCAACCCGGTTGCCACGTTTGATGATGCAGAAATTGGCCAGATGTTTATGAGCCATGCCATGGTGGATGATGCCCAGAATTTTCCGAATATGGATGGGCCTGCTGTATTTAAGAAAGCCATTGTTAAAATGCCCGAGGTAATTGAAGAAGCATTGGCTGCAAACAATTTAACAAGTACCGATATAAATATGTTGATACCACACCAGGCCAATTTGCGCATTGCGCAGTTTGTGCAGCAGAAATTGCAGCTGCGTGACGACCAGGTGCATAATAATATTCAAAAGTATGGTAACACCACTGCCGCATCAGTTCCTATTGCCCTGTGCGAAGCCTGGGAAGAAGGAAAAATAAAAGAAGGCGATCTGGTTTGCCTTGCTGCTTTTGGTAGCGGCTTTACATGGGCAGGCGCCTTGATAAGGTGGTAATACCAGCTAGCACTATAATCCTTTGGCACTATAATTGTCTTTTCAAAAGTATCAGTTTAATTAATTAATTTTAAAAACCTAAACCTTACATCATGAAAAAGATCTTTTTATTCATCATTTTATTTGTAGCCCTTGGTACAGTTTCCTATTCCCAGGCAACCGTTGATGTTTTTATTAACGGTGTAAAAGCCGGTCAGATCTCTTTAAAAGCCAATCAAGCAACCGGTGGGCTTTCTTACAAAAAGTCGGTTTACAAAAACATTGATAAGCTTGTTATACAAATTCAGGGTAAATCTGTAGATGGCGGCTACTTCAGAAAAGTTATGGTAATGGGTGATGGCGAAGAGGTTTTGTTAACTGCCCCTGAAACACAGGGAGCTGTGGGCCAGTTTGCACTTACAGACAAAGCTGTTATTAAAAGACTTAAAAGCGGCAAATCTGTTACTTTATATGTAGAAAAAACGCCTGCAAATACTAAAAGCAAAGAAGCAGTATCAATGGTTTACCTGGGTACACTTACAAGGGAAAAATAATTCATGCACAGAAAAATTGTTTATTTTATAAACCCCATTTCCGGCACAGGGGGCAAGGGCTTATTGCTCGATATCATAAAAAATAAAACTGCCGAAAAGAATATTCCGTTTGAGATACTGCATACCAATGCGGCCGGGGATTATGGGTATTTAAAAGAAAAAATTGCAACAGAAAATATTACCGATGTTGTTGTTTGCGGTGGCGACGGCACCGTAAACCAGGTTGCTAATGGCCTGTTAGGTACTTCTGTTAATATTGGCATTATCCCCATGGGAAGTGGTAACGGGCTTGCTTTTGCGGCTAAAATACCCAAAAGGATCCATAAGGCACTGAAAGTAGTTTTTGCAGGCAATGCTGTTTATATCGATAGTTTCTACATCAATAAAAAATTCAGCTGTATGCTTTGCGGCCTTGGTTTTGATGCCCAGGTAGCCCACGATTTTGCAAAGCAAAAAAAACGCGGACTATCTACTTATATCAAGCAATCAGCCAAAAATTTCTTTAAAGCAAAGCACTATAATTTTGAGTTAATACAGGATGGTAAAACTTTGAACAGCGAAGCTTTTTTTATCAGTATTGCCAACAGCAACCAGTTTGGCAATAATTTTACCATTGCCCCACAGGCCAGCCTGCACGATGGTTTGCTTGATATTGTGGTGGTAAATAGAATGAGTAAGCTACGTATGATCTGGACAATTTTAAAACAGGTACGCAATGGCCAGGTGAGGATGTATGAAGACAAAAAATACCATCAGAACGACATTCACTATTTCCAGGCAAAAAAGATTACCATAAAAAATCCGGAGCTTGCACCTTTGCATATTGACGGTGACCCTGCAGCAACCAGCAATATTTTTGAAATTGAAATTATAGAGAATGCATTTAAGCTGCTGATAGCTTAATCTTATTTGAGCAGTAATTTTATTGCTTGCAGCGAAGCCTGGTTGTATTTACTGTTGAAAGCCTCTTTTACTGCAACTTTTTCACGGGTAGTTAAATGAAAATTAAGTGCGGCTCCTTTCTCTTCTGTTTCCGGGGCATACATAAATGTAATTCGTTGCAAAGCATCACCAAATCCCGCCTGCAGGTAGCTGTACTGATCTGTTTCGGAAAACGACTGCAGTTTATACCAGTTATGCTGCAGCATGGTTCCGGGCTTAATTAAAATATCAGTTATCGACCCTGTTTCAAAAGGTTGTTGCCAGTTGTCTTGTTGCCTGTCTTGTATCTGTAACAAAACAACTTTGCTGGTATTTTCGTTCAGCCAATCTTTAAAATTTTCTATAAATCGCAGGGCGGTTTCCTGGCCATAGTTATCCCGCAGACCTGCATCCATTACATCAATAACCGGGTTGCTGGGCAGCCACACATTAGGTAATACATACGGGAAGCTTGCATTCATACGCAATGCAGTAAGGAGGCGTACATTTAGCGGACCTTGTTTTGCAAACATGGCTGTAAAATCAACCGCATCCGGACTGGCCTGAGGTTCATTGGCCAATGATGCTGATTTCATCATAAAACTAATTGGCTGCGAACAAACCATCATTTTACGGCCATCTCTGCTGATGGTAGAATTAAAGATCATCAAAGGAATTACTGCCTGCTGTTCATCCGCCCCATATTCCTGCAGTTGCTTATCAAGCAGGTTTCCGCTGTTGCGGTTCAGTTTTTGCTCAAAAGCATAGCCCCTGTCTTTCACATACTGGTATTTGCCTACAGCAAATTTTTGTGCAGGAGAAAAAATATCCCTGGAAACCATGGAAGAGAAAAGCGGGTTCAGCAGGTCTTTTGCAATATAGTCGGTATAAAGAGGGTTTAATAAATTGATGGCGCTATCTTTTTGTTTCTGCCTGAACAACTCACGGTAATATGTGGCAGCCAGCATACCGCCGCTTGCACCGCTTATCAGCATGGTATGGTTCATCAGTTTTCCACCTACAGCACTGTCTAATTTCTGTAGCGTATTCATTACAAATGTGCCACTACGCAATCCACCACCACTCACATTAATAAAGATCATCAATGGCTTTTCTTCAGCCTGTTTGGCTTTCCAGTTTTCTAACAGCTTCAGCATATTGGCTTTGTCAGCTGCAATTTTCGACGGCACACATAAATTTTGCAGGGAGGCTTTATCGTAACCGGGGCGTTCCTGCTTGTTACTGTAGTTTAAACCATAGGCTTTATTGCGGTTGTCGATTATTTCGTTCTTGTACAATACATCAATGAATAAAATAAGCAGTATAAAAGCCGGCAAACTCCAGCTTTGCAAAAAATATGACAAAGCACCAATAACAGCTGTCATGGTTGCAAAAAAAATGAGGATGCTGGCAGCCGCAGGTGCTTCAAAAAAAGGACTGTCCATGTAAAACCCAACCACAATTAAAAAAGCAAATGAAAGTACAATGCTTAATATACCTGAAAGGTGGTGCCGCTTGAATACCGTATCCAGGAAGTCCTGGTTATAATGAGATACATTTCTGGGCTTCTTAAACCTGAAGCGATCACCCAGGTATCCACTTATTTTTAAACCTGGGATCTCCGTTACCGGGCTGCCCGAATAAAAATTAACATTGAAATGCTGTGCCGAATCGATAATGGGTGCAATGGTACGTTGTATCGTTTTTTCGGCACCAAAAAAATAAGCAAATGAAATAGCCACAATTAAAATAATGCCGCCCAGTATACCTGCTATTACTCCAACGATCTGGCCTGCACTCATCAGTTCTTTTTGTGAATCGAACACAACCAGTTTGTATAAATAAAACAGCAGGAACAGCAAAGGCAACAAGGCATTATTGATGCAGTATTTTAAAAAAGGATTGCTGGTGGTTGCAAGAAATTTGCAGCGCTTGCTGTGCAGTATAAATGTGGTGATATTCCAGCTCATAAAAAAAACACCCATGGCAACACCCACAATAGCAGCACTTAAAGCATTTACATTACCCATGTATTCAGGCGAACAGAATAATGCATCTGCGCCATAATGCTTCATAAAGCCACTGTTGATGGTACTGCCAAGCAAGTACCAGAATATGAGCAAAACCTGGAATTTTCTGAAATGCAGAATAAAAAGCTGAACAGGAAAAAAATAATAAATATTTTTCAGGGTATGCTTCATGAAAGTGGCTGTTGCTTAAAGTTACAACATAATGTTTGAAACCGGTGACTCACCTGTTCTGAACTAGAGCACCGGTTTTCTTCTAACTACAAAAAGCAGTGAAACAACAATCATCAGCAATACCATGGCTACAAACTGGTGGGATACGCCAAGCAAAACCAACCTGTTGGCATAAGTTGCATTCAGTACAGTTAATATGCCCAGCAATACCTGTAATAATACCAGCAGCATAACTACAATGCGAAGCCTGCTGAACAGTTTTTTATTGGCAACGGTTTTTGACATATACCACCAGATGCCAATGAGCACAGTTAAAAGATAGGCCAGGCCACGATGAATAAAATGAATGGTAATCGGATTGGCAACCAGGTTCTTTGCAAAAGGAGAAAGTTCGGAAATAGCAGCAGGAACCATACTTCCGTTGATATCGGGCCAGGTAGGTGCCGATATTGCAGCTCTTAATCCTGCCATAAAACCACCATATATCAATTGAAAGAAAAGTACGCCTAAAATAAGCAGTAAAAAATTCTTCAGCCCGGTATCCTGCACTTTTTGTTCTTCCTTAACAATAAGGCTTAATGCAAACCATAACGTATAACAAAGCAGGCCCAGTGCAGCAATAAAGTGCGTGGTAAGTTCAACATGGCCAACAAAATACTTTTCAGGCACCAGCCCGCTTTTTACCATAAACCAGCCGATAAAACCCTGCAGTCCGCCCAATACAAACAAAATGATCATGGGTTTTATCATGCGCTTTTCAAATTTTCCTTTAACCAGAAAATAAACGAACCCTATTAAAAATACCAGGCCCATCAGCCTTGCCCAGGTACGGTGAAACCACTCCCAGAAAAAGATGAATTTAAACTCAGATAAAGTAAAATATTGATGTACGTATTTGAACTGGTCGGTTCCTTTGTATTTATCAAACTCTATTTGCCAGGCGGCATCATTCAGCGGAGGTAAAGTACCTGTTATAGGTTTCCATTCGGTTATAGAAAGCCCCGATTCGGTTAAGCGGGTAATGCCACCCAGCAAAACCTGGATGATGATCATTCCTACGCCTATCAAAAGCCAGTAAGCTATCTGGCGTTGTGAGCGTTGTTGTTGTAAAGTATTCATTGCAGTTGCAAATTTACAGCAGCAAATATGGTTACAGCAAAATGAATTGTTTTTTTATTGTTTTATGTGATATTTGTTAAACACTGATGTTGGCCCCTTTTTTACATAATGATTTAACAGAAGCCGGTTTAGATGAAGCCGGCCGCGGATGCTATGCCGGACCGGTATTTGCAGCTGCCGTTATCTTACCTAAAGATTTTCATCACCCGTTACTGAACGACAGCAAACAGTTAAATGAAAAGCAACGTGACCTGCTAAGACCCATCATTGAAAAAGAAAGCAGTGCTTTTGCAGTGGCGTCGGTAGATAATACTGATATTGATAAAATTAATATCCTGCAGGCGAGTTTTAGCGCCATGCATCTTTCCATTGACCAGTTAAAAATAAAGCCTGATTTTTTACTGATAGATGGAAATCGTTTTAAGCCTTACCCAAACGTTCAGCACTTGTGTATTGTTAAAGGCGATGGAAAATATGCTTCCATTGCCGCAGCCAGTATTTTAGCCAAAACTTACCGTGATGAGTTTATGCTGAAAATTCATGCGGAATTCCCGCAGTATGGGTGGAATAAGAATAAAGGTTATGGTACAGCAACACATCGTAAGGCCATTGATGAGTTTGGCCTTTGCTGCTATCATCGTAAAAGTTTCAATATCTTACCCGAAGGCTTTATTCAAAAATAAACTCGCCCTTACCCTGCCTGATGATCGTCCATTCAGAAGTGGTACAATCCACTACGGTTGACGGTATCATACTTCCTATACCACCATCGATCACAAAGTCAACCTTATCTCCAAAATTTTCCTGTATCACTTCAGGGTCGGTATATTCTTCTACCATATCGCCGGGTAGTGAAGCACTCAGGATCGGGTTACCCAGTTCATCCAGTATATGCTGGCAGATAATATTATCAGGAACCCTAAGCCCTACTGTGGATTTTTTACTCTGCAGAATTTTTGGAACCTGTTTACTGGCTGGCAAGATAAAGGTATAAGGGCCTGGCAAATAACTTTTCAGCATTCTGTATAATGGTGTGTCAATCGTTTTTGTATAGTCACTTAAATGGCTCAGATCGCGGCAAATGAAAGACAGCTGAGCTTTTTGGGGATCTATATTTTTTATTTTACAGATGCGCTCAATGGCTTTATGTTGATTGATATCGCAACCCAGGCCATAAATAGTATCGGTGGGATAAATGATCACTCCGCCGTCTTTCAAGCATTCGGTAACCTGTTTTATTAAGCGGGGCTGAGGATTTTCTGGATGTATCTGGATTAACACGTTGTTTATTTTATTTAATTGATGTAAAGCAGTAATTGTACCACAACTTACTAAAATCATTTTAATCAGTTACTTTTGCAGCTTTAATAAAACAATATAAACACAGCTTATGTCAGTAATATGCGTTGGTACCATGGCTTTTGATGCTATTGAAACCCCTTTTGGAAAAGTTGATCAGATCGTTGGAGGCTCGGGCACTTATGTTGCTTATTCGGCCGGAAATTTTGTAACTCCCATTCAGCAGATATCTATTGTTGGATACGATTTTCCGCAGGATGAAATGGACGAAATGAAAAAAAGAGGCGTTTCTTTAGAGGGTGTAGAAATTATAAAAGACAAAAAATCTTTCTTTTGGAGCGGTAAATATCACCTGGATATGAACAGCCGTGATACACTGGTTACCGATCTGAACGTGCTGGCCGATTTTAACCCCGTAGTACCAGATAGTTACCAGGGTGCCGAGTTTTTGATTCTGGGCAACCTGGCGCCGGATATTCAATTGAGTGTGATCAACCAGTTAAAAGTGCGCCCAAAACTGATCGTGATGGATACCATGAATTTCTGGATGGATATTGCCATGGACGGGTTAAAAGAAGTATTGAAAAAAGTAGATGTATTGCTGGTAAATGATGCTGAAGCCCGCCAGTTAAGCGGCGAGCTTTCATTGGTGAAGGCTGCCAAGGCAATCATGGAGATGGGACCTAAATTCTTAATTATAAAAAAAGGTGAGCATGGTGCCCTGCTTTTTCATAAAGAACATGTTTTCTTTGCGCCTGCTTTACCATTAGAAGAAGTATTTGACCCCACTGGTGCAGGAGATACTTTTGCCGGCGGCTTTATTGGCCATCTTGCCAAAACAAAAGATATTAGTTTTGAGAACATGAAAACTGCTATTATTGTTGGTAGTGCCATGGCAAGTTTCTGCGTTGAAAAATTTGGCCCGGAAAGACTGAAAGAAATTACCAAAGCAGATATAGATGCAAGATTGAGTGAGTTTGTGCAGTTGGTGAATTTTGATATTGACCTGGTATAAAATATTTTTACAGGTCGGATAAAAAAACATATTTTTATTAAAACAAATTTTATGCTTGAGATAATTGCACTTATTTTTCTTACAAAAAAGATCGGAGTTTTGGCTGAACAAAAAGGCTTAAAACCGGGTACCTGGAAACTATACACCGTATTATGCTGGTTTGGGGCGGAAATACTGGGTGCCGTTATCAGCATTGCACTGTTAGGCGAAGAGAGTATGATCTTAGGAGTTTTTATAGGGCTTGCCTGTGCCGTAGGAAGTTATTTTGTTTTAAAAGCCAACCTCAGCAAGCGACCAGATGCTTTTGATGATATTGATAAGATTGGAGTAAGTGATTTATATCCTGAAAGAAAGTAAAAAAAACCGAAGCTGATCGCTTCGGTTTTTTTTATAACAGTATTCCCTTGTCCTCGTCTCCGACGAGGACAAGTTAGTTTCTTCTTGCCAACACAATCGTATTTTTAAATTGCTTCTTTTTGCCATCCAAATTAAATACCTCCGTAAAAACCACATAAATACCAACCGGTAACTTCTGAAATTTTTCTCCCAATCCGTCCCAACGAAAATTCCCTTTAATACCACACAATGCATTGCGTTGCAGGTAACGAACCGTTCTTCCGTTTGCATCAAAAATGGTGATATTGGCTACATAGCCAGGCGATGGAAAATTATATTCGATCGTTGCAAAATCATCCAGGCCATCATTGTCTGGTGAAACGATCTCCGGACTCAGCTTTATTTCTCCCTGCACCTGCAGATCAAGCCTGTATTGTGAATTTTTATACGTTGGTGTGCCATAGCCAACGCTGGTTGCAGCACTATGCCAGTTCTCTTCATTTTGTGTAGCCGCATTGTAATCAATTCTTTCCAACGCAACTCCTTCACGGTTATCAATTAATTTAAAATGCCATTTCTCATCGTATTTTAATTCATCCAAAATATTTCCCTGTGCATTTAAAATAATTGCATCCCCTTCATCATCATTAAAAGAAGGCATAGAAGATACAGTAACAAAAGCATCCATATTCTGTGTGATAAAATCCCGCTTCACAATTGCAGGGTCTTCGGTTATTACCATAAAATCCTGCGGAAATAATAAATAATTATCAGCGCTTAGTTGTTTAATGCTGCTGATAACACCCATACTATTCCGGTTGGCAATATAAGTTTGCTTTAAGTCGATGATCTTATTACTGCGATTGTAAATTTCAACATAATCAGTTCCGTTTGATTTTGGGTTGAATAAAATTTCATTGATAACCAAATCCAGGCTATCAGCTATCTCGCTTAGCCCGAGCCTGACTTTATTTTTTGTGCCAATAATATTTCCTTTGCAA
>JGI24770J26754_10000006_pt1 | contig 205754 bp, 190 predicted proteins | sample LakOneMetagenome_FD_26754 | JGI IMG/M metagenome (IMG submission 26754) | reverse complement strand
AGTCCGATAGATGGCGTATTGTTGGTCCAGTTAAATACCGCTGTACCGCCGCTCGATGGCGTGGTAAAGTTGATATTAGCCGTTGGTGCTCCGTTACATACTACCTGGTTAGCCACTGGGTTAACTATTGGTGGAGGGTTAACCGTGATCGTAAACGTGATTGGCGTACCCACGCAGCTTACTGCGCCATTGGTATACGTTGGTGTTACAGTTATCGTTCCGCTGATTGGTGCATTGCCACTATTGGTTGCCACAAATACCGGTAAATTACCTGTGCCCGATGCAGCTAAACCGATCGCTGTATTGCTGTTGATCCAGTTATAAACAATAGTACCTCCCGTGGCAGGACTACTAAAATTTACGGCTGTTGAATTGGCGCCATTACACAATACCTGGTTGGCTACAGGGTTTATGGTTGCTGTTGGATTAACAGTGTAGGTAAATGTTTTTGGAGTACCACCGGCACATGTCTGGTTACCGGATATTACCAGGTTGCGGATACATCCGTTAAATGCCCTGCCGGTAGAAAAATCATTGGTAGTGAAGTTGTGATTATTTCCGGTGTTAAGCACACCTGTAGCCTGGGTTTGAATGAGGTTTCCATCCAGTAACAGGTAAGCCGTATTATTGGCAAACACTATTTTGGCATTATACCATTGGTTCAGGTTTACTGTTGTACCCGAAAAAGCAGTATTGCTGTTGTTCCACTTCATTCCGATATTGCTTCCATTCATGTAAATACCGATCCAACGGAAACTATTTCCACCCATAATTACCGGCTGGGTACCAAATGCACTTACCTTGAAATCAACTGACAGGGTAAAATTAGCTGGGTTAAGCGATGAGATATTAGGCGTTATTACATTCTGCCCATTCGCACTGCCAATATAAATTCCATTCTGGCAAAGTGGATTACCTGCTGACGGCACTGATGGCGCAGTTGGATTACCCTGTAAAATAACATTACTAAAATTACCGGTTGCTTCTGCCAGGCTTGTTTCTAATGGATAAGCCGCCAGTGCCGGACTACCTGCTGTAATGATACTTGGTGTTACCGTAACCGTAGCCACTTCTGGAGCATTAGTGGCATTGGTGCCGGTAAAGGCAGGTATATTGCCTGTGCCACTGGCACCAAGGCCTATGCTTGCATTGTTATTTGTCCATGCATACATTACTACACCGCCACTTGTAGGGGTTGTAAAGTTGGTAGGCAGGAAAGAAGTATTGTTACATATTACCTGGTTAGCAGGCTGGTTTACCTGCGGTACAGGATTAACTGTGATCGTAAAGATCATCGGAGTACCAATACAGGTAGTGCCGCCATTTGTATAAGAAGGCGTTACCGTTATGGTTGCTGTTACAGGCGCATTAGTTGCGTTGGTAGCAGTAAAGCTGGCAATATTACCAGAACCTGATGCTGCAAGGCCGATAGAAGGCGTATTGTTCGTCCAGTTGTAAACAATGGTACCTCCTGTTGTGGGACTGGTAAAGTTCACAGCCGCAGTTGCTGAATTATTACATACAACCTGGCTCGCAACAGGATTAACAGTTGCTGTCGGGTTAACAGTAATTGTAAATGTTATCGGTGTTCCTGTACAGGTTGTTCCCGCATTGGTATAAGATGGTGTGGCTGTTATAGTGGCTGTTACAGGCGCCGAACCTGCATTGGTGGCTGTAAAGGATGGTATGTTACCAGCGCCTGCAGCAGCAAGGCCAATGGAAGGCGTATTATTTGTCCAGTTATAAACGATTGTGCCGCCGGTTGTAGGGCTGCTGAAGTTTACTGCTGTTGTTGCTGAATTATTACATACTACCTGGCTGGTTACCGCATTCACCGTTGGGGTTGGATTAACCGTTATGGTAAATGTTTTAGGATTTCCGCTGCAGCCTGTGGAGCCGGTTACAAATGTATTGCCGAATGAATAGGGTGAAGATCCAACTGTAATTGGAGAAAGTGTTGTATTAGTAGCGGTGTTGATCACCGAAACAACACTGCCTCCGCCATTGCCAACATAGGCACGTGTACCATCCGGCGTAAAAGAAACCCCGTAGGGCAAACTACCTACAGGAACAGTTGTAAGTTGGGTATTTGAGACCAGGTCTAAAACAGCCACCGCATTCGAGCCGCTTTGGGTTAAATAAGCACGATTACCTGCCGGGTTCACTGCCACTTCAATACCTCCGGAAGTAGTTGGTATAGTTGCAGTGACTGTATTTGTAGGCACATTGATCACTTTAACCGAGGCACTGCCTATATCTGCCACATAAGCAAAAGTACCAGCCGGGTTCACAGCAATTCCATAAGCGCTGCTAAATCCGGAGATGGTAGTTGCCACTGTGTTGGTAGCAGTGTTGATGACTGTAACTACAGATGAATTAGCTACATATACTTTGCTTCCATCCGGTGTTATAGCAGTACCCCTGGGCCCGCCAACTGTTGATATGGTTGCAACCACCGTGTTGGTGGCCGTGTTTATCACAGATACACTGGCAGAAGATTCATTAGCCACATAAAGCCTGCTTCCATCCGGACTTACTGAAATACCTACCGGGGTGGAGCCCACAGGAATGGTGGTGATCACCGTGTTGGTGGCCGTATTTATCACGGATACAATATTTATACCTAGATGGGTTACATAAACCCTTGATCCATCCGGGCTTGAACCAACGCCATAGGGGCTCGCAGCAACTGGTATTGTAGCAACCACTGTATTGGTAACAGTGTTGATAACAGATACAGTGCCCGATGAAAGATTAGGCATGTATGCAAATGTTCCCGATCCACCCGTAACAGGCGTAACCGTGACGGTTGCTGTAATAGGCGCATTGGTAGCATTGGTAGCTGTAAACGAAGCGATATTACCTGAGCCACTGGCTGCAAGGCCAATAGATGTTGTATTATTCGTCCAGTTAAATATGGTACCCGCTACAGAACCAGTAAAGTTCACCGGAGCAGTGGCGCCATTATTACAAATAACCTGGTTAGCCGGTTGTACCACATCAGGCGTTGGATTAACTGTGATAGTAAATGTGATTGCTGTACCGGTACAGGTTGTTCCTGCATTGGTATAGCTTGGTGTTACAGTTATAGTTGCTGTTACCGGTGCATTGGTTGCGTTGGTGGCAGTGAAAGAAGCTATATTACCGGCACCGGCAGCCGCCAGCCCGATCGTTGTATTATTATTGTTCCAGTTAAAAACCGTGCCCGGTACAAAACCTGTGAAGATAACCGTAACTGTTGTAGCCCCGTTACATATCACCTGGTTTGCAACCGCATTTACAGTTGGGGTTGGGTTTACTGTAATGGTAAAGCTTGTTGGCGTACCTGTGCAGGTTGTACCCGCATTGGTATAACTTGGTGTTACTGTTATAGTAGCTGTAACCGGTGCATTGGTTGCATTGGTTGCTGTAAAGCTGGCAATATTGCCTGTACCCGATGCTGCAAGACCAATGGATGGCGTATTGTTGGTCCAGTTGTACACTGTACCTGGCACAAAACCAGTAAAGTTTACTGCAGTAGTTGCTGTGTTATTACATAATGTTTGATTAGCTACCGCATTTACCGTTGGAGTTGGATTAACCGTAATGGTAAATGTGATCGGTGTACCCGTACAGGTTGTGCCCGCATTGGTATAGCTTGGTGTTACGGTTAGCGTTGCTGTTACCGGCGCATTGGTCGCATTGATTGCTGTAAAGCTAGCTATATTGCCAGTACCTGCTGCTGCAAGGCCAATCGTTGTATTATTATTAGACCAGTTATAAATTGTACCTGGTACAGATCCACTGAAATTAACCGCTGCAGTTGATGTATTGTTACATACTACCTGGCTGGTTACTGCATTTACGGTTGGAGTTGGGTTGACTGTATAGGTAAAGGTTGTTGGAGCACCTGTACACAATACCCCGCAGACAAAGGTTTCAAAAGTATAGTCAAATGTCGGAAATGATCCGTAACCCGCATTGGCATATACCTGTCCGTTTGGATAAGGATTTGCAGTGTTTCCGGATACACATAAACTGGAGTTGGTTGATGTAAACACCAGGTAATAAGTATTGCCCGGTGTTACCGCTATGGATGGCCAGTTTACCTGCGCCCATTGTCCTGCACCAATACCATTCACGGTTCCCTGCGCCATCAAAACTCCGCCTGCATTAGGCAGATTGGTGTACAACTGGATGGTTATATCTCCCGTACCACTACCAGTACCTGAGGTCATGAATATCCTTGCACCGCAGATCGAGTTTGCAGCCGGTTTGAATGATTGCGCCAGCCCTGTCTGGGAGAAGTTAGCCATACAGGTATTGCCGGTTACCTGGCTTTGATCGGCACTGGAGCCTGATCCGGTAGTTGGTGTTACCGTTATTGTTGCCGTTACCGGCGCATTGGTTGCATTGATTGCCGTAAAGCTTCCTATATTACCTGTACCACTGGCAGCAAGGCCGATGGAAGGAGTATTGTTTGTCCAGTTGTAATTAGTTCCTGCTACCGCACCGCTAAAGTTAACTGCGACAGTTGAGCTTCCGTTACATACAACCTGGTTAGATACAGTATTTACAGTTGGTGTTGGATTAACCGTAATAGTGAAAGTTTGTGGAGGCCCATCACATGCTGTAACATAGCTTATTACCACCTGGCCGTTACCGGATTGATAACCCTGTGTATGTATAACACCGGTTGCTCCTGATATGGTGTAACTGCTTCCGCCTCCACCGCCGCCGCCGGTCCAGGTTGTACTGGATGTGCCCGTTGCTCCTGTTGTGTTTCCTCCATCACCTCCATTAGTCCCAGGTTCATCTGCACCCTGGTTATTGGTTATTGTACCACCGCCCAATCCACCCTGGCCTGATGAACCTGCTGTACCATTAACTCCTCCTGTAAAACCTAAAATACCGCCGGAACCACCGGCTAATTGGGTTCCGCCACTACCTGCTGTTCCCATATATCCGCCACCGCCGCCGCCGCCGTAATAACCACCACCACCGCCGCCGCCAGAGCCCGGCCCACATCCCGCTCTTCGTGCTCCACCGGCTCCGCCGCCACCGCCTGCTACTAAAATTCTGTCGGCTAAACTGTACGGTGTCCTTAAAATATCAGAAGAGCCGCCACCACCGCCACCGGTTGCAAGTGCGCATCCGGTAGTTCCTCCATTTGCTCCTCCGTTGTATCCACCTGTTGCAGATACATTACCACCCTGGCCTACTTTTATTTGTAACACTTCTCCGGGCACTACAGTAAGCGTTGCCTGTACACGTCCTCCTTTACCACCTATGGCATCATTGTTTGTATTGTTCATGCCTGCCGCGCCGCTTGCATCTACATTAATAGATGTAACGCCCGGTGGCACCGTCCATGTTTGCACCGCTCCTGTATAGGAAAAAGTCTGGGTTACAGGAGTTGATCCTGCAGAAGTTGGTGTAACTGTTATGCTTGCTGTTACCGGTGTATTGGTTGCATTGGTTGCAGTAAACGAAGCTATATTGCCGCTGCCACTGGCTGCAAGACCAATAGAAGGGTTATTATTTGTCCAGTTATAAGTTGCCAGCGGATCAGATCCGCTGAAGTTGATGGCTGCAGTAGATGAATTATTACAAACAACCTGGTTTGCCACTGAATTCATCGTTGGAGGAGTACAGCTAACGACATTGAAAAATTCATCGGATGTTTGTTGAATTTCAAGTGCCGTTAATGCACGGTTATATATCCTGATCTCATCTACTTTTCCATTTAAGGGATTATACCTTGGTGGTGAGAAACCAGCAAAAGAAAATGCACCCGATATCATATTGAGCGGATAGCTGGGAGCCGTCGAGCCTTCTGTCGCAGAAAGCCGGAGTACACCATCTATATAAAGAGAAATAGTACCATTGTTTCTTACAGCTGCCACATGGTGCCATGCATTTAAAGAAAAATTAGTAGCTGCTGCACTACCAACGGAATTATTCTTGTAATTAAATTGCAGGTTCCAGGTTCCGGGTACAGTTGACCAAAACCATACGCCCCAACCTCCATAATTCAGGCAATTATCAATTAAACCGCCTGTGCTGTTTCCATTAAAGAAAAAGCCAAAAGTAGTTGTAAAGTTGGCCGATCCTGTAAAATCTATACTTCCATCATCTGTAAAGTTTACATAAGAATTCAGATTACCGGCACACTGCACTGCCGTATTGGGGGTATTGGCATAGCCTGTTGTTAAACTGGTACCAATACCCGCAGCAGTTACATTGGCCGGTCCGGCATTATTGTAATTTCCGGTAAATGGCCAATAAGCTAATAAGCCTGCAGTTGGCGCCTGCGCAAAGGTTCCAATAAAGCAACATAGCGCAATGCTTACAAGTAAAGATCTCAACATGATTTAGGGTTTAATTGAGTTGTAAAAATTTTGGGTATTTCTATCTTTTGGGCAACATATGTAACAGTATCTCAAACTGCCAGAAAGCCCGTTTTATTAAGGTTGTAAAATAGGTTTAACAGTTAATTTTTAATCCGGCTATAATAATAACTGGTTTTATTTGAATAAATTTTATCTGAATACCCGGTAATTTGCAACCGGTAGTTTCTGTTTGATTGGGGAGGGAAATCAAATACAAATATCTGATTACTGCGTGAAATTATAGATTCCATCTGAACTATGCAAATTGTTTTCTTATTATCATTTACACGTACTGTTTAGTCTCCATATTGTTTCGCAACAATATAATTTTAAGCGATAATATATAAACAGTATAGCCGTTACAGGTAGCTTTAATCATACACGAAATACGGATACACATTTTATTTATATACCGTTCATTCACCTGTATAAATATAAAGCCGTTGAAAACACCAATATATTTACTACCCCCGTAATAAAGACAGGTTTTCCGGCTTATGCATGCCTGCTTTCGGTGTCATAATTCAGGTAACCTGTTAGATAATCATCTGGCAATAAAAAATCCGGTCGCACAAACCGACCGGATTTTCGTTGCATTAAAAAGATTTTCTAATTATCTGTCATCAGCTTATTCAGCGACATTTCATTGGCTGAAATTGGCCAGATATAACCCTGGTCACTTGGTGCTTTTGCAGGAACAGATCCTTTAGCTGGGATGGTTTGTAATAAACGCATCAGATCGTTATTGCGAAGTCCTTCGCCGAGGAATTCAATCCTTCTTTCCAGCAGAATAGCGTTTATCAGGGCAGTTTGGTTTGCCGGAGCAAGAGTAACGGATGCATCAGAGCGCTGGCGAACCGCATTTAAAAGTGCCGTTGCTTTTGTTGCATCGCCGGCACCGTTCCTTCTTGCCAGAGCCTCAGCTAGGTTAAGTAATACTTCAGAGTAACGCATAACTGGTGCCCAGTCAAGAAATGGAGATGGCTGTTGATATTTATTTACAAATCGTTTCCCATTTCCGGCATTAGTAAAAACAAGGTTTATTCTTCTTGCATCAGTTGCTGGCCAATTAGTAAGGTCCCCAACAATTCCTAATGGATTCAGGGAATATTCTGCAGAACCCGGGTTTGTGGCATTACGTAAAAAATAAAAACCAAGCTGATTTTGTGTACCTGGATTATCACCCGAAGCAGCAGACATTGGAAACGAAAGTATTGATTCACTAGTTGAATAATTAGTAAAAACCGTCGCAATATTTGCCTGTAATGCATGCGCTACCCCTCCATTTGTTGCACTAAAAGGTGCAGTTGCTTGCGGGGCAAGTTTGGTACCCTCAGTAATTACATTGGCATAATCCTGCATTGACAGATATACCCTAGTTTTTAAAGCAATAGCTGAATTTTTGTGAGCACGTGTGGTGTTTTCAGCTGCTGCTGTGGCAACATAGCTTGCGGGCAAATTAGCTTCTGCAAAATTCAGATCCGTAAGGATTTGAGCATAAACCTGTGCAACAGTACTTCTTGCCAAATCAGACGAACCAGGTCCTTTAATAGCTGTTAACCGCAATGGAAGGCCTAACTTACTTCCAGCACCATCAGCATATGGTTTGGCGTATAATTGCAACAAGCTGTAATAACATAAAGCTCTAATAAACGAGGCTTCGCCCAAATAGTTACTGGTAAGTGTATTTCCAACAACAGCAGGACCTTTTGCTGTAACCCCTTCAATTGCAATATTACACAGATTAATTGTATAATATGCCTGAGACCAAAGGTTTATAACCGAGTTGGTTGAAGTGCCAGTAGGATTTAAAGCCCATACATCTGCACCTGTAACCAGGTTTCCTGTTTCATTGAGAAAATCTTCACCCCGGATATCGCCATACACTATATAACGACCTGCATAAAATGCACCTCCCTTTGTATTTGCGTATAAGCTTCGAATATTTCCCAAAATACGTTCTGGTGTATCGAATGCTGTAGCGTCACTGACACTTGTTAGAGGAACTGCAGTAAGATATTCTTTTTTGCAGGATACGCCCGAGATTAATAAAAGGCTGAGGACGATTATATATTTGAATTGTTTTTTCATGCTGAAAATTTTTATTTTATAAGAGTTACAGTTATCAGAAACCAACATTTAATCCAACAGTCATGGTACGTCCGTTAGCCAGTGTATTCCTGTCAACACCTTGCCCGGTTGCTGCTCCATTTCCGTTTGAAGATACTTCCGGATCGGGACCAGGATATTTGGTAAATATCCATAGATTCTGACCGCCTACCCAGAACCTAGCATTATTAATTTTTACCCTCTTCAATAAGTCAGCAGGTATGTTATATCCAAAAGTTACATTCTTAAGTTTAATGAAGTCTCCTTTAAATACATTGAAACTGATAGGCAAGCCTGAACCGTTTGATACGTTATCGCCATATACTGGCTTAGGTATATCCGTAACATCTCCAAACTTTCTCCAGCCATTCAATACCTCTACAGAATTATTCCAAAAGCGCTGATCGAAAAGGCCTGCACGTGTGCCGTAGTAAACAGAGAACCCTGCCTGATAGGTAAATAGCACATCCAGGTCAAATCCTTTATACCTGAATGTGTTACTGAAACCACCGATTGCTTTAGGGTTGGTGTTAGCATACATAACTGCATCAGCCGCCTGGTTAATGGTGGTTGCAGCCCCCGAAGGCAGATTATACCTGGTTCCATCTGTATTTTGATAAGCAAATTCACCTGCTGGCAAAGTGCCAAAGCGGTATAATATGGCATTACCTGCTTTATTATAGAATATCCTTCTGCCCGTTGCAGGATCAGCCCCCCCAGAACGAACTACCCACAGATAACCTGCCGGAAACCCAACGGCAGTTCTGTTAACAGTTTCAAGCCCACCGGTACCAGTAAGAATCTCGGTAAGGCCTGGTGCTAACTCTGTAACTTCATTTTGGTTATTTGTATAGTTGAAGTTTGTAGTCCAGGTAAAGTTTTTGGTATTTACTACATTTCCGGAAAGCGTTAACTCAATACCTTTATTATACATTTTACCAACGTTCTGCAATACGGAATTAGGCACACCAGTAGAAGGGGCTTGAGGAACTCTAAGTATCAGATTACTGATATTGTTTTTGTAATAAGTCATTTCCAGGCTCATTCTGTCCTTGAAAAATCCAATAACAGCTCCCAGGTTAAATTGCTTACTTGTTTCCCATTTCAATTTATTATTTCCTGCATTGGTAAAAGCTAAAGTAGCATTACCACCAAACACGCCTGAACTGAATGATGAATATGTATCATAATCGCCTATACCTGCCGTGTTACCAACTTTACCATAGCTGCCTTTTAGCTTGAGGCTGGAGAACACCTTTCTAATAGCATTGCCCCAGAATTTTTCCTGAGTAACTTCCCAGGCAGCTGAGAAGCCATAGAAAGTTTCTTTGGGATTTGGTAATGCTGAATACTGGTCTTTACGGATATTTGCACTGATGAAATATTTCTTCTTATAGTCGTAGTTGAAACGTCCGAATGCAGATTGAAGGTAATTTTCACCAAGGCCCAAACCGCTATTAACATCTGTAGTAAAACCTCCTTGTATCACAGTGTAAACAGGGTCTGTAACCACACGGCGTGTTAAACCAAACTGATTTGTGGTTCTGCGATCCTGTTCAAGACCACCTAATATAGAAACTGTGTGTTTATCTTTAAATGATTTGTCAATTTGCAGTGTGTTGCTGAATGTCCACCTTTTAAATTTGCTTAAAGTGGCAAACGCATCACCACTATTTGTAACGCCATCGCCATGTTTTGCGTCACGGAAAATATCATTATCAACCAGTATATAATCAACACCAAAAAGCGATTTGAAAGTTAACCAGCTTAATGGTTTTATCTGTACATTAACATTAGACTGAATATGGTTGGTTTCACTATTAGAACGATTCTTGTCGAATAAATATACCGGGTTATAAAAACCTACCTGATTTGTCTGGAGAAGGTTTCCCTGTTGTCCAATAAAGTTACCCGCAGTGCTGATATTGTAAGAACCATCATTATTATAAGGGCTTATGTTGGGAGCATTTGCAAGTGCAAGGCGCCCAAAACCACCTGTAGAAAATGCATCACCCAAAGACCCGGTTGCAGATGAAACTCGGTTACGTTCGTTAGAGAAAGAAATTTTACCCCCTATTGAAAGCAACTTACTTACTTTGGTATCAACGTTCATTAAAATGTTCTTACGGGCAAAATCGTTATTCCTTAAAATACCTTCCTGGTAAGTATATCCAGCTGAAAAATAATAGGTGGTATTGTCGCTGCCACCTGAAATATTCAGGTTATGATCCTGGTTAAAACCTTGGCGGTAAATTACATTACCCCAGTTTGTATTGATAGGGTTACCATCTGGTCCTGGAGTTAGAGCATACTTGATATAACCTGTATTGGGAGCTGGATTGGTTGTATTAACACCCAGTGTGGTAGATGCAACATAGTTCTTGTAATCGGTGTATTGTTGCGCATTCAGCACTTCTGGCACACCATATACGCTGGTGAATCCCATAGAAACGTTATAGTTAACTTTGGTTTTACCTGCTCTACCTCTTTTGGTGGTAATGAATACCACACCATTAGCGGCACGGCTGCCATATATGGCTGTAGCTGCAGCATCTTTAGCTATATCCATACTTTCGATGTCGGCAGGATTAATGCTAGCCAGCGCATTTCCGGCAGCATTAGAACCAGCAATATCCCCGGTTGTTACAGGCGTACCATCCACAACTATTAATGGTGAGGAACTCAAAGAAAGAGAATTGATACCCCTGATACGAAAAACCGGCGGCGTATTTAATACACCGCTTGGTACAGTGATTTGAACACCAGATGAACGACCTGCAAGGGCTTGCTCAAAACTTTGTACAGGTTTCTCCGCAACGGCAGTACCCTTTACATTTGTAAGACTACCAGTAACTTCTTTGCGCTTCTGCGTTCCATAACCCACTACAACCACTTCCTCTAATTTGGAATCCACAGATCTTAAAGTGATATTGATTACCGTGTTATTTCCAATTGACTTAGATTGAGATGCGAAGTTTACATTGGAAAAGTTCAGATTTTTTACTGAAGTAGGTACAGAAATACTGTAAGTTCCGTCTTTGTCAGTTTGAGTTCCCTGTTTACCGTTTGGTGAAGTAACAGAAACACCTTCCAGCGGTGCTCCTTTTTCGTCAGTGACCTTACCTGTTACTGTACGGTTTTGAGCGGCAGCATTTAGTACGAATACAAATACAGCCGATACAATTAAAATCAATTTTCTCATTTGCTTAATAGTTTATGGCGACAAATATAATTCAGATTCCCTGTAAATATCAAATACTTTGACAATTTTATTGGCTTTATTGCTGCTTTTCTTTTTGCAAAAGCGCTTTATGGGCCTGTATTTGATAAAACAGCTGATAATAAACAGGTTATAAAAAAATCAGCCCTTTTTTGCTGCTGCTTTATTGGGGGCAAACAAAAGCAACAGAACGGGCAATAAAACCAGGTTGGTAAGGGTGGCAATTAACAGGGTTGCCGAGGTTAGCCAACCCAATGCCCGGGTACCGCCAAATCCGCTTACACAAAAAATTACAAACCCCGCAATTAATACCAGGGCTGTGTACACAATGCTTAATCCCGTGTTTTTTATGGTAGCACTTACGGTTTCAAGCACCTGGTTGTTGTAGGCTGGTAATTCCTGCTTGTAATTAACCAGAAACCTGATGGTAATATCTACAGCAATACCCAATGCCACACTAAAAACCAATACGGTAGAAGGTTTTAAGGGAATGCCTGCCCAGCCCATAATGCCCGCTGTAATTACCAGCGGTATTACATTGGGTATAAGAGAGCATAGCAGTATACGGGCCGATTTAAACAGGTAAAGCATGCAAAACGCAATAAGCACAAAGGCCCAGAAAATGCTGTCCTTTAACCCATTTACAATAAACCGGCTTCCCTCTAAAAAAGTGATGCTGGTACCTGTGAGCTGAACTTTGTATTGAGGAATGGTATCTTTTTTTGAAAATGCGGTATCAACCGTAATTGTTGAATCAATATCCGAAGTAATTGTATCTAATGTATAAGCCGATTTTCTGTCAGGTTCTAAATAATAATACTTAGATGAGTCGAAAACTTCGTTAACCTTTTTTTCTATACCTGCCAATAATTTTGGCAACTCTACAGTACCAATATCAGCCATATTCATACTGATACGGATATATCGTTCGCTGGAATCTACAAAAGAGCCCATTAGTTTGGCTGTAGCCGAGTCAGATGCCGTCATTTCATTATTATTACGACGGGCATTCAGCTGAAGCAATTGTTTATGAAGATCCTGCAAGGGATTACCAAAAGCAGGTAAAACGTAAGTAGAATCACCGGATCCTTCGCTGGCAGCCTGGTAAAAAAACTTGATCCCATCCACCACCGAAAGCGGCTTGGCAACATTTTTTTGGATATTCAGCACAGAGTCTTCAAAAAATGCCAGTAAATGAATATCAATTTTGGGGTTTATAATACCTCTTTGCTTTTTTGTATCAATCACAATTTCAAGCGGCATTACACCACCAAAATGCTTTTCAAAAAATTTAATGTCGGTGTAAATTTTATCCGTTTTAGGAAGATCATCAACGATATATGAAACACTTTTCAGTTTTACAATACCCGCCACCGAAAATACCAGAACAAGGGCCGTAAAAGCGTACACCATTTTTTTATGATGCAGTACCCATTTTTCTATCTGCAGTAAAAAATTGGTGATCCATTTATTATTCAGGTATTTTGTTTGCGAGGGTTTGGGTGCCGGCAAATAACTCAGCGCAGCCGGTAATAAAATAAATGAGATCACAAAAATGATCATGATGCTGATACCCGCCACCACACCAAATTCTTTCAGGATGGCGCTGCGTGTTAATGCAAAAACTGCAAAACCTATAGCGGCAGTAAGGTTGCAAAACAAAGTAACCACTCCCATCTTGCTAACCATATCAACCAGCGATTTTTCCTTTTCGCCGGATTGTATGTACGATGTATGATACTTATTGATAAAATAGATACAATTGGGTATGCCTATCACTACCACCAGGCAGGGAATTAATGCCGTTAACAACGTGATCTGGTAGCCGCATAAATACAAAACACCCACACTCCACACAACACCCAAAACCACTACCAGTAAAGAAAGCATCGTTGTACTCAAAGAGCGGAAGAACAATGCCAATATAAGCGTGCTCAACAAAAGCGACCCAAATAAAAAATATTTCATTTCATTTTGTATCCTGTCTGCAACCACAGTTCTTATCAATGGCAAACCACTCAAATGAACCTCCGATCCTGTTTTTTGTTCAAACTTTTTTACCGTATTTGTAATATCATTGATCACTGCTGTGCGCCCCTTGGAGTTCATCACATCTTTATTCAGGCGTACGCCCATCAGGTAAGCTTTGGTGCCAGGGTTATACAGCCGTTGTTTATAAAAAGGAAGATTAAAAAATGATGTGGCAGCAGCATCAAGCCCCTCTTGTGTACTGATAGAATCGGCAAATATTTTTTGTGCCGCCAGTTTTTCTGTTACCGTATCCTTTGCCAGTTTCACGGCCGATGGTATACTTAGGATATCTTCAACATACTTTATTTTTTTTAACTGTTGCTGAAGTTCACGGTAAGCATTAAAATAACTTAGTTTAAAAAGACTGCCTGTTTGTATACCCACTACCAAAATATTGCCATCATCACCAAACTTTTGTTTGAATGATACATAGTCCTGGTATTTGGTATTATCCAAAGGAATGGATTTGGTAAATTCATAGCTCATCTTAACCTTACTGGCATAAAAACCCATTACCACTGTTATCAGTAATAAAAGAATCAGTAACGGTCCTTTGAATTTAAGCACTGATTTTCCCAGACTTTGCCACATAAATAACGGATAATTAATAAATAATAATAACCTGCCTGCCGGCAGGCAGGTTGATAATTGTGCAAAGAACGATAATTTGTGCCGTATATAATTCATGTAATACTTAAACTTGCGTTACATAATTCTCTCTGTGTAATTGAACTATAAAGCTCCCTCAGGGGATTGGGGTATGACACACAAAACCAAAGGCATAGTATTACGAAGCATCAAATATGGCGAAACCAGCCTGGTGGTTACCATATTTACCGAAATGTTCGGCATACAAACCTATATGGTAAATGGGGTACGCACTTCCAAAAAATCGGCTTCCAAAGCCAATCATTTTCAGCCTACAGCTATACTTGACCTGGTGGTTTATCACAGCGAAAACAAATCCATGCAACGCATTAAAGAGTTTTCCTGGGCTGTTTTGTACGACAGGCTGCTGAGCGATGTTATAAAAAACAGCGTGGCTTCATTTATGGCCGAACTGCTGCATAAATGCCTGAAACAACCCGAGCCTAATGCAGACCTTTTTGCTTTTTGTGAGGAATCATTTTTATCGCTGGACAGGGCAGATAAAATAATAGCTGCAAACTTCGCCCTGTTCTTTACCCTGCACCTGGCACATTTTTTTGGTTTCAGGATGACGGATAATTTTAGTAACGAAGATCCGGTACTCGATCTGCAGGAAGGGGTTTTTATCGATCATCAGCCAACGCACCCATACTTTATGGAAGGTAAAAATGCAGAACTTACTGCGCAGTTATTAAAAGTGATGCAACCGGCCGAGCTGGAAGAATTCAACCTGAACGGCGAAATAAGAAGAGCGCTTTTATTAAGATACCTGGAATATTATGCCCTGCATATTCATGATTTCGGGCAAATGAAAACTTTGCTGGTGCTGCATGAAGTTTTATAAAATTCGCTTTACTGTAGAATTGTCACTCAATTTCATATTTTCAGTTCCTTCGATCAATATCAATCCCGGTTGTTTTCCTTTTTCAAAACTCCCTAGCCTGTTATTCATTTGAAGGGCTTTGGATCCATTGCTGGTAGCCCATTGTAGCAGCATCGCCAGTTCTATGTCTTTAAAATTATCCTGCAGGGTTTTTATTTCTGCCATAATACTCAGCTGGTCGTTAGATGCAAGGCTATCGGTTCCCAAAACAATATTTTCAGTGTGTTTCATCAGCATATGTACATCGGGTAGTGTATTGCTTATGTAAAGATTGGCATTGGGGCAAAGGCAGAAAAAGAGCCTGGAGTTTTGTGTTTTGTGTTTTGCGTTTATGAACTCAGTATCTATTGCAGATGTTACAACATCATGCACCAGGATAATTGATTGCTGTTTGTTGAAATAGGGTAACCAGCTTTGCAGGCTTGTTTTGCCGGAAGGTTTAAAGAAAGAGATATCAATGCCCATTTGCTGGTACAGTCTTAAAAAATCTCCTGTTCCTTTTTCAAAAAATTCATTTTCAGCGGGGGTTTCCTGGTTATGTATGCTTAGTAAGCTGTTATCAGGAAACTCATTGATCATGCTGAACATTTCTGGCGATACGGAGTATGGAGCATGTGGGCTAAGGGTTGAGCATTGCTGGTTGTTCGCTGACCGGTATTCGTCAAGTATTTCTTTTGATTTGCCAAAGCGCTCCTTTGCAAATGCAGGAATAAAGCCACTTGTCTCAATAAAATTGTGATAGTGCAGCCTTCCTTTATTTTTCTGAGCGATGGTAAGTGTGTTGTTACAAATATCTCCAACTGCCACTATGCCGTTTTGCAGCATTTCATCTTCGGCATTTTCTATTGCTTCCAGTATATCGTGTTCGGCATAATGCCTTTCGGTAACTACTTTTAAAATAAAATCAACCAGGCCTGTATGTTTGGGTATATGACCCTTCATGTGACTAAGTTCCAGGTGACAATGCACATTAATAAACCCCGGGCATAAAATGCCATGCAGTTTCTCAATACCAGAGCCGGCCAAACTCTCTTCAACAATATCAACGATAACACCGGCTTCATCTGTAACTAACACTTTTTGATGAAGGAACTGGTAGCCGTCAAAGATTTTATCTGCTGAAAATTTTCTGTTCAAAATGATTGATTGATATATTGTAAATTTGCCGCTCCCAATAAATAAAAAACAAAGGTTCTCTGCAAGTTGGCGGAGTTGGGAACAAAGATACTATGTTAGATAAACTAGACGCCATAAAGGGAAGATTCGATAACCTGGGAGTAGCACTCACCAACCCGGAAATTGTGAGTGACAACAAAAAATTTGCTGCTACCAGTAAGGAATACCGCAGCCTGGAGAAAATTGTGAATGCACGCAACGAGTATGTTAAACTACTGGATGATATTGAGTTTAATAAGGAAGTACTGAATGGTGATGATGAAGAAATGCGTGGCCTGGCAAAACTGGAACTGCCCGACCTGGAAGCCAAGAAGGAGGAGATGGAAAAAAGCCTCCGCAACATGCTGATACCAAAAGATCCGTTTGATGAAAAGAACGCTATCCTGGAAATACGGGCCGGTACCGGTGGCGACGAAGCTTCCTTATTTGCCGGCGACCTGCTGCGCATGTACTTAAAATATTGCGAAAAGAAAGGCTGGAAAACCGCCATCCTGAGCGAAAGCGAAGGAACAGTTGGCGGGTATAAAGAAGTTCAGGTAGAAGTTACAGGAGATGATGTGTATGGTACTTTAAAATTTGAAAGTGGTGTACACCGTGTACAACGTGTGCCTGATACCGAAGCAAGTGGCCGTGTACATACCAGTGCCGCAACGGTAGCTGTAATGCCCGAAGCGGAGGAAGTGGATTTCGAATTAAAGGAAAGTGACGTTAAAATGGAAACTGCCCGTAGCGGTGGCGCCGGCGGACAAAACGTAAATAAGGTAGAAACCAAGGTTTTTTTAACACATATTCCTACCGGCATTGTGGTCATGTGCCAGACAGAAAGAAGCCAGCTTGGTAACCGTTTAAAAGCCATGGACATGCTGCGTACCAAGCTATATGAAGCAGAAGTACAAAAGGCCGAAGCTGCCATTGCACATATACGCAAAAGCCTGGTAAGTACCGGCGATCGCAGCGCCAAAATACGTACTTACAACTATCCCCAGGGGCGTGTAACAGATCATCGCATTGGATTAACCGTGTATAATTTAGATGCTGTTATCAACGGCGAATTAAACGAATTTGCAGAAGCCCTGCAGTTTGCGGAAAATGCAGAAAAACTTACATCACAGAATTAAATATCATTATATTTTTAATACCTTCATTGCTCTTAGCCTTTCTCTCAATTGTTTTAAAATATTTCATCTTTAAAAATTACATGTATGTTAGAAGAATTATTTAACCTGGTGAAAGGAACAGCCGAAGAATCGGTAGTTAACAACCCCGATGTACCTAATGAACACAATGATGCCGTAGTTGCAGAAGCTACCAATACTGTAGCATCAGGACTGCGTAACATGGTTGCCGGTGGTGGTTTGGAGAGTATCGTTTCTTTGTTCAATAACCAGGGTAACAGCCAGGGTTCGGGCAAGGGTTTGCTTAGCAACCCTATTGTAAATATGATGATTGGTCATTTTGCCGGAAAGCTCATGAGCAAATTTAACCTGGGCGGAAACCAGGCCAGCAGTGTTGCCAATAATTTAATACCCGGCGTTATCAGCGATCTCATCAGTAAAACCAACGACCCTAATAACAGCACTTTTTCATTAGAAGGTTTACTAAACTCAATTACCGGTGGCAAAACTGCCGAAGTGGTGCAGGAACAGCAAAGTGCCGGAAACAGCGACTTTAATTTCCAGGACCTGATCGGTCAATTTACCGGCGGCGGCGGACAATCTGGCGGTGGCGGAGGCATTATGGATATTGTGTCTAAACTGGCAGGCGGAGCACAGGATCAGCAGGCCCAGAATGGTGGCGGCGGTTTGATGGACTTGATAAAAGGCTTCATAAAATAGAAAATTCTTAATGAATTGTTATAGCACGCTGATTTACAGCGTGCTTTTTTATTTGTATTAAACCCGGGTTTAAAGAAATGGTCTATTCCGTAGATTCTGTATTGTGCTTTTATTGTTAAAGAATGATAAAACAGCAGGATTTAAAAATAATAAGTTCTTTTTTCCGTTTAGTAAAACATAGGGTTTGCAGTGCCGGCAGGCATTAAGAAAGTCTTAACAGAATTATTGAAACCTTTGGCATCCCTTTTGCGTATATAAGAATATGACCACCATATGAAGAGGAAGAAGAACTGAAGCGGTGGTAAAAAACAAAGAATAGTTTAAATTTTCTCATAAGCAGTTAGTTTTGGTAACGGCCCCTGTTTCTACAGGGGCTTCTCTTTTGCAATAACAATTCGTTTAAAATTTCTGTTGCACAGTACTCTATCTTTGCGCAAACAGATATGACCCACTCCTCGCAGATATTTCAAACCAATAGCCCTTCCCGCTGGAAAAAGATAAAATGGACCGGGCGCATCATATTCTTTATTTCCCTGTTTGTTTTAGCCGTGGTTGTACTGGCTATCATTCTTGCAAAAAATCCTTCCACCATTGTAAGCGCTGGTCAATATTCCAGCGATCAGAAAATATCGGCCTATCACAACAAAAAAATTAAAGGCTTTAAGGAGTTTCTGGCAAGCAAAGAAGCCGAAGAATTGCGGGCCAGGCAATCAAAATCGGACACTAAAACAACAGGACAGTTTATCAGGGCAGCATTTTATACACCCTGGTCGGGCAGCAAATCCACCCCCTCGCTTGAGCGATACGGCGATAAAATAAATACCATTTTTCCGGAATGGTTCTTTATCGATACCAACAACAATATTAAGCTGCAAACCAGGATAGATAGTGCCGGACTGGCACAGATGAGGCGAAGGAACCTGCGTATTATGCCCATGCTTACCAACTTCAACTCTTCAAAAAAAAATAATGAAGGTAAACAGGCGCCCGATTTTGATGGCAACCTTATTCATACCATATTAAATGATACTGTAAAACAGCGTGTGTTTATCGAGCATCTTATTGATACACTTTCAGCCTACAATTTCCAGGGTATCAATATCGATTTTGAAGAATTGAATGAACCCAGCAATAAACCGCTTACCCGTTTTCAAAAAAACCTGTACAAGGCGCTGCACCAAAAAAACCTGCTGGTTACACAGGATGTGAGTGCCATGAATGATGATTATGATTTTGAACAACTATCAAATTACAATGATTATGTAATACTGATGGCTTATGATCAATTCAGCAATTCAACCGCTGCAGGGCCTGTATGCGATCAGAAATGGGTGGAGGATGCTGTTGACCAGGCTGCAAAAAAAATGGACAGTAAAAAGATCATCCTGGGCCTTGCCGGGTATGGATATGACTGGGCCACCTGGACAAACGAGGAAGGTAAAACAGAAACCGAAGTTAAAACCTGTACTTACGCTGAAGCTATTGACCAGGCAAGGATTGCAAATGCTTTTATTGATTTTGATAATGACATTTATAACCTGCATTACAGTTATACCGAAAAATCATACGATGCTGCCAGCCCGGTAAAAAAACATGAAGTGTGGTTTACCGATGCGGCCACTACATTCAACATCATGCGCTTTGCCGATGAATATGGGCTTGCAGGTACATCGCTCTGGCGCATGGGTAGCGAAGACCCACGGATATGGAGTTTTTATAACCTGGATCTTAATAATGCATCCCTCCAGAAAAATCCTTTCAACTTTAATTTACTAACGCAGATACCCATCAACCCAAATCAAAAACCATCCTGGGTGGGGCAGGAAGGTGGTGAGATCCTCAATATTTTAGGCAGCCCTCAGGAAGGGAAAATAAAATTAGAGATCGACAGCACCGAACAACTGGTATCTGAGCAGGTGTATACTCAATTGCCATCGGGTTATGTGTATGAAAAAACCGGGGAAGACACCACGGATATTGGCCCGGGCCACAAGATCATTTTAACCTTTGATGACGGGCCCAGCGGCGATTACACGCCACAAATACTCGATATTTTAGAAAAGGAAAAGGTACCCGCCACTTTTTTTATTGTTGGCCGTGCTGCCGAAGATAACCTGCCGGTATTAAAACGTATTTATCGCGATGGTTTTGAAATAGGCAACCACACTTTTACCCACAACAATATAGCCACCATGAGTGCGCAGCGGGCCGATATTGAAATGAAAGCAACCAGGCTGCTGATAGAAGCCGTCACCAATCATTCTACTATTTTATTCAGGGCACCCTATAATGCAGATAGTGAGCCGCAAACCTTTGAAGAGATTGAGCCACTTGCCCGTAGCAAAAAAGACAATTATATCACCATTGGCGAAAGTATTGACCCTAACGACTGGGATGCTAAAAACAATGCAGATTCGATTGTTACTAAAACCATACGACTGGCTGAACTGACCAGCGGCAATATTATTTTGCTGCACGATGCCGGTGGCGAAAGCAGGCAGGCTACCGTAGATGCACTGCCCCGTATCATTAAATACTTTAAGGATAAGGGTTGCAAATTTACCACCGTAGCCGACCTGATGGGCAAAACCAAAGACGAAGTGATGCCCCCGGTAAAAAATAGTTTTGGTAATTCGTTCGACTATTTTTTTCTTGTATTTATTTACTGGGCCGGTAAGATCATTTTCTCATTATTCCTGATAGGTATTTTCTTATCCATTGGCCGTATTGTACTCATGGCAGCGCTTGCCTGGTTGCAAAAGAAAAAGGAAAATGGAAACGCTTTACTGGTTCCGCTGAAAAGCCAGCCCATGGTAAGTGTTATTGTTCCGGCATATAACGAAGAAATTAATGCTGTAAGAACAGTGAATAGTTTACTGATGCAGGATTACCCCAACATGCAGGTGATTTTTGTTGATGACGGAAGCAAGGATAATACATTTAAAATTGTGCAGGATGCATTTATGGGCAACAGCAAAGTAAAAGTATTTACCAAGCCCAATGCCGGTAAAGCCTCTGCATTAAACAACGGTATAGAAAAAGCCGAAGCCGAATTTGTTGTTTGCATAGATGCTGATACCCAATTAAAGACCGATGCCATCAGCCGGTTAATGGAAAAATTTACTGATGAAAAAGTAGGTGCCGTTGCAGGCAATGTAAAAGTGGGCAACGAAGTAAATATGATAACACGCTGGCAGAGTATTGAATATATCACTTCTCAGAATTTTGACAGGAGGGCATTTGCATACCTGGACTGTATTACAGTGGTTCCCGGTGCCATTGGTGGTTTTCGTAAGGCAGCAGTACAGGAAGCTGGTGGATTTACAAGTGACACACTTGCTGAGGATTGCGACCTTACTATGAGGCTTCACCGTGCAGGTTACACAATAGCCAATTGTACAGAGGCTATTTCCTACACAGAGGCCCCGGAAACCATGAAACAGTTTATGAAACAGCGTTTTCGCTGGAGTTTTGGGGTGATGCAGTGTTTCTGGAAACACCGGGATGCTGTTTTTAATGCCCGTTATAAAAACTTCGGGATGATTGCCATGCCCCATATTCTCGTATTCCAGATGATATTGCCTTTTCTGGCTCCCCTGGCCGACCTGGTACTTGTTTTTAGCCTGGTAGCTGCGGCGTTTAATATTATTCCTGTTAGCGCAGGGCATATTGTATTATTTTATGTTCTTTTCTCGGTGGTAGACATGGCTGGCGCCGCCCTGGCCTTTGCTTTTGAAAAAGAAGACTATAAAAAACTGGTGTGGATGATACCACAGCGTCTCGTTTACCGGCAGCTGATGTACTATATTCTTTTTAAATCGTTCAACAAAGCGTTAAAAGGCGAATTACAGGGCTGGGGTATTTTAAAACGAACCGGAAACGTAAAAAAAGTTCCGGCTGTTTGATTAACGCTTTAGAACTTTACCTTTGCAAATCAAATTTTACTCTTGGCCGAAACATCATCTGATAGAAAAAACTTTTTTAAACGCCTGCGCAACAAGAACGATGTTGCCCATGAGCCCGAGGAAATGTCCTTTATGGGCCATCTTGAAGCCCTGCGCTGGCACCTGGTAAGGGGTGTTATTGTATGGCTATCGGTGGCAATTGCCATATTTGTTTTTATTGACTGGGTTTTTGATAATATTATTTATGCCCCGGCCAGGCCATCATTCATTACCTATTCTGCATTGTGCAACTGGAGCCACAAACTAGGCCTGGGCCAGGCATTGTGCATGCCACCGGTAAATATTCCATTGCAGGGTAATACTGTTAGCGGTCCATTTATGTCGGCTATCAATATTGCCATGATCGGCGGTATCATCGTTGCCTTTCCATACCTCTTTTGGGAATTGTGGCGTTTTGTAAAACCCGCTTTATCTCCTAAAGAAGTAAAATATGCCAGGGGTAGTATCTTATGGGTGTCGCTTTGTTTTTTCCTGGGGTCGGCATTCGGATATTTTTTACTGGCACCGTTCACTTTTAATTTTCTGGCAAACTTTACCCTGGGTACTGTTGGCGCTTACAAATACATGCCCACGCTGGATGATTATATTGATACGTTAAACAATATCATACTGGGTTGCGGTATTGCTTTTGAGCTACCCGTTTTAGCCTATGTAATGGCCAAGATCGGTTTTATTACAGCCAAATTTTTAAGGAAGTACCGCAAATACGCTTTTGTGATCATTTTGATTGTGTCGGCCGTAATTACACCTTCGCCCGACTGGACCAGCCAGACCATTGTTGCCATTCCTTTATTGATCTTATACGAGATCAGTGTAATACTTGTTGCCAGGGTTGATAAGCAAAAAGCCAAAGAAGAAAAAGAGTGGAGCTGATGCAAATTTAAAATGAAGAATTAAGGAATTAAGAATTGGGTTTGTGCGTAACTTTAATCATCATTAATTTATTCATTCCTTAATTATTCATTAAAATGTCTCCCTTTAACTTAACACTACCCATTGCCATCGGATGCGATCATGCAGGATTTGATTGCAAAGAAGACCTCATCTCTTTCCTGGAAGGAGAAGGCGTTAAATTTCACGACTTTGGCACTTATAATAAAGATTCAGTTGATTATCCTGATTTTGCACACCCTGTAGCATCTGCAGTAGAAAAAGGCGAAGCAGCTTTTGGTATTTTATTATGCGGTAGTGCCAATGGTGTTGCCATTACAGCCAACAAACACCAGGGCATAAGAGCTGCCATTTGCTGGGGCGAAGAGCTGGCCGAACTGGCCCGCAAACACAACGATGCCAACATCATTTGTATACCTGCACGCTTTGTACGTGATGGCGATGCTGAAAAAATGCTGGATATTTTCATGAACACCGCTTTTGAAGGTGGCCGCCATCAAAACAGGGTAAATAAAATTGCCTGCTAAATAGATGAATGTTTGAATTGTTTAGTGGCTTTTAGGTACGTTAAGCTTTTAAAAAACAATTTAACCATTCAGCACTTAAACAATACAGCCGCCGCTTATCAAAAATAAAAGCAGGGCTTTATTGTTTTCATTATTTTGGTCTTCACTAAATTTTAAAAATGAAAAAAATATTGTTATTCGCCTGCTTCGTTACGGGCATCAGCAGTGCGTTTGCACAAACCGATGCTGAAAAATATGCTGCATTTATTACCGGCAGCAATCTTAAAACACACCTGAGTATTATAGCCAGTGCCGATATGCAGGGCCGTGAGACAGGCACCGAAGGTCAGCGTAAAGCAGCAACCTATATTGAAACTCAGTTTAAAAAAATGGGTTTGCTATCGGTTCCTTCGTTAAATGGATACCAACAGTTTTACCCGCTTTACCAGGATAGTTTAAAAACCGGGGAACTTACTGTAGCAGGCAAGCCTGCTGAATATGGTAAGGACTTTATTATAAACATGAATAACAATGAAAGCGGCAGTTTTAATGGCAAAAAAATAATTTTTGCCGGCTATGGTATAGAAGATGAAAAATACAATGATTACAAAGGGCTAAATGTAAAAGGAAAAATTGTATTACTTTTTTTAGGTGAACCCAAAAAAGATGGTAAATATTTTTTAGGCAGTTCTGCCACCCGTGGCAGCGAATGGACATTTCCGGGTGTATCCAAAAAAGTAGCACTGGCAGCGTCAAAAGGTGCAGCAGGTGTACTCATCATCAGTCCGGCACAAGAGAGTTTTAATGAACGTGCAGTAGCCCAGGGCAAAAAAACAGGTGTTTATTTTCCACGTGCAAATACAGCAGAAGCCAAAACATTAAATTTTGCACAGCTTTCTCATGCATTTGCAAAAGGTATTATGGGCAACAATTTTGACACCCTGCTGAAAGTTGCAAAAACCAATGGTGATCTTGCTTCTATGCCTGCTGCTTTAGGCAAAGGAATGGAAACCAAAAACAAGGTTACCTATAACTTTGAAAAATACAGAACAACCATCAATGCCAGTAATGTGGTGGGTATTATAGAAGGCACAGATAAAAAAGATGAGTATGTTTTTTTAACCGGGCATTACGATCACCTGGGTATGCGTAATGGTAAAATTTATTACGGTGCCGATGATGATGGCAGCGGAACCTGTGCCGTTATCAATATGGCCGAAGCATTTGCCAAAGCCGCTGCAGAAGGACACAGGCCACGCAGAACCATAGTATTTATGACGGTTAGCGGTGAAGAAAAAGGCCTTTGGGGCAGCGAATATTACAGTGATCATCCTTTTTATCCGCTGGAAAAAACAACTGTTGACCTGAATACGGATATGGTTGGCCGCATTGATACCGAGCGCAAAACAGATGACACGCTTAACTATGTATATGTAATTGGCCACGATAAACTAAGCAGCGATCTGCCAATCATAAATGAAAGCGTAAATAAAAAATATACCGGACTGGTGCTTGATTATAAATTTGACGATCCTAAAGATGAGAACCGTATTTATTTCCGCAGCGATCATTACAATTTTGCCCGTAAAGGAGTACCGGTGCTGTTCTTCTACGATGGTATGCTTAAATCAGATTACCATCAGCCAACCGATACGGTTGATAAGATCTACTGGGACCTGTATGAAAAAAGGGTGCGTATGATTTTCCACACGGCCTGGGAAATGGCCAACAGGGATGAAATGCTGAAGCGGGATACGCCGCTGAATATGGGTACGAGGTAATTAAAATTTTGCCATTACAGAATTTTTAGAATTGATTCTTTTTATTAACTCTAATTTTTATCTTTAATGTCTTTATCTTCTTTATCACTTAAAACTCATACAATGAATCTTAAAGAAACACTTACAGGTATAGCTCAGCGCTATAATTACAAGATGACCGAATTTGCTGATGAGCTTTTTGGTTTGGATATTAGCTTAAAGCAGCAAGACGGTACATATCGCTACCAATATGCTTACGTGAGGCCGCAACAGGCAGAAGGTACCAGAAAAAAAATATACATTACCAGCACCTGTGGCGTTTACAATAACTCAATCAATTTTTATAATATTCTTAAAGAGAATGCGTATTGTAATTTTACAACCATTACCATTGGCAGCCGCAAAAATAAAGAAGGTATCCCTGAAGAAGTGATCATGGTACAGGCTTCTCCACTGGAAGAATTTCTTACGGCTGAATTACTTGATTATATAATTTTTGAAGCAGCTTTTAATGCTGACTATTTAGAGAAAACTTATTTTGGCGGAGACGCAAACTAGTACAAACAAAAGGGGCGCAGAATTTTCTCTGCGCCCTTTTGTTTTTTTAAATTCTTTTTGAATTTACCAGCCCAAAATCCACGCAAATATCAGCGGGGCTACAATCGTAGCATCACTCTCCACAATGAACTTTGGTGTATTGATATCTAATTTACCCCAGGTGATTTTTTCATTAGGCACCGCACCGGAATAAGATCCGTAAGATGTTGTTGAATCACTTATCTGGCAGAAATAACTCCAGAAAGGTACATCATGCCACTCCAGGTCCTGGTACATCATAGGCACTACGCAAATTGGAAAATCGCCCGCAATACCCCCACCTATCTGGAAGAAGCCAACACCTTTGCCTGCAGAATTATTGCGATACCAGTCGGCCAGCCAAACCATGTATTCAATACCACTCTTCATGGTAACAGCTTTCAATTCATTCTTGATTACATAAGATGCAAAAATATTTCCCATGGTACTGTCTTCCCAGCCGGGTACCACAATCGGAATATTTTTTTGTGCTGCTGCCAGCATCCAGCTGTTCTTTGGGTCTATCTCGTAGTATTGCTCCAGCACACCGCTCAGCAACATCTTATACATATACTCATGAGGAAAATAACGCTCGCCTTTGTCATCAGCTTCCTTCCATATTTTATGAATGTGTTGCTGCAGCCTTCGGAAAGCTTCCTCCTCAGGTATGCAGGTATCGGTCACCCGGTTGTAATGATTTTCCAGCAGGTCCCATTCTTCCTGCGGACTTAAGTCGCGGTAATTAGGCACTCTTTTATAATGACTATGTGCCACCAGGTTCATAATATCTTCTTCCAGGTTGGCGCCCGTACAGCTGATAATGCTTACTTTATCCTGGCGTATCATTTCTGCCAGGCTTAGCCCCAGTTCTGCAGTACTCATAGCGCCTGCAAGCGTAATCATCATTTTACCACCTTCATCCAGGTGCGTAACATAGCCTTTGGCTGCATCCATTAAAGCCGCTGCATTAAAATGGCGGTAATGATGTTCTATAAAATTTGAAACGGGTCCTTTACTCATAATAAATGTTTAAGGTTGCAAAAGTAATTTTTTTTATGAACCCGGCAGTTGATTTTCTATTAAACTTCAGTGGCGTCGCACTCTTGTACATCATTTCTATACTGAACATTACCCCCACTTTTATTCCGCTTCTTTGTATATTGGGTTTCAAATATGATCGTATGAAACAAACTTTGCTGCTTGCCTGTCTCTTTGCCTTCCGTTTTTCTTTCGGCCAAACCACCATACAGCGTGATGCTGAAATTGAAAAAATGGTAAAAGAGGTTTCGGCCGATTCGTTACAATCTTACATAAAAGCAATGGTTGGTTTTGGTACAAGAAACACATTAAGTACTCAAACCGATGCCAAACGTGGCATTGGCGCAGCACGCAACTGGGTACTGGGTAAGTTCAATGAGTTTGCAAAACAATCGAACGGACGCTTATCTGCCTTTATTGATACCACTACTTTACAACCCGATGGAAAAAGAATTGATGCCGTTACGCTATTAGGCAATGTGGTGGCAACATTAAAAGGAACTGATCCCAATGATAACCGCATCTTCATCATCAGCGGGCATTTGGATAATATGCGCAGCAGCCCTACTGACCGGCTTGGTGATGCCCCTGGTGCCAACGATGATGGGAGCGGCAGTGCAGCAGTTATTGAATGCGCCAGGGTGATGAGTAAACACAGCTTTCCGGCCACCATTATTTTTGTAACGGTTAGTGGCGAAGAACAAGGTTTGCTGGGTTCTGCTTTTATGAGTGAAAAAGCTAAGAAAGAGAACTGGAATATTGTGGCGGTACTGAATAATGATATTATGGGCAGCAATAACAGCAACGAAACCAATATCATCAACAATACAAAAGTTCGTGTTTTTAGCGAAGGCATTCCCGCTTACGAAACAGAAAAGGTAGCAGCCAATATCCGCAGTCTTGGTTTGGAAAATGATGGAAAAAGCCGCCAGCTTGCCCGCTACGTAAAAGAAATTGGCGAACGGTATGTTGATAATATGGAAGTGGTGATGATCTACCGGAACGATCGTTTTTTGCGTGGCGGCGATCATACACCTTACGTGCAGCGTGGCTTTGCGGCAGTACGCATTACAGAAATGAATGAGAATTATACCCGCCAGCACCAGGATGTACGGGTAGAGAACGGCATTCAATATGGCGACCTGGAAGCACATATTGATTATGAATACCTGCGTAAGAACACCGGTGTCAATCTTGCTAACCTTGCTAATTTATCTAAAGCACCTGCTATGCCCGATTCTGTAAAAATGGAGGTGAAAAAATTAACCAATTCAACACTATTATATTGGCAGGCACCAAAGATCGGCAGGGTAAAAGGTTATTATGTGTTGGTAAGAGAAACCACCAGCGCTTTCTGGCAAAAGAAAATTTTTACTTCAGAAACAGAAATGCGTTTGCCGTATTCAAAAGACAATTATTTTTTTGCAGTGCAGGCCGTAAATGAAACCGGGAATGAAAGTTTACCGGTAGTGCCTTTGCCGGGAAGATGACAGATCTATTTTATCATAGATTTTTTTACCTTCTTCAGGTCAGCTTCAACCATTTCCTTAATAAGCCCGGCCAGATCGTACTTTGGTGCCCAGCCCAGTTTGGTTCTTGCTTTGGTAGCATCACCAATTAACAGGTCAACTTCTGTTGGCCTGAAATAATCCGGGTCTACAGCAACCACTTCTTTACCAATCGGTAATTGATAAGCCGGGTTATTGCAGGCTGCAATAATTGCTTTCTCTGAAGCGCCTTCGCCGGTAAAATTCAGCTCAATTCCCACTTCATTAAAAGCCATTTTTACAAAATCACGTACGGTGGTTGTAATACCTGTTGCAATTACAAAGTCTTCAGCCTTGTCCTGCTGCAGCATCAGCCACATAGCTTCTACATAATCTTTTGCATGTCCCCAGTCACGCTGTGCATTCAGGTTTCCTAAATACAAAGTATCCTGTAAGCTATTTGCAATGGCAGCAACCGCCATGGTAATTTTTCGTGTTACAAAAGTTTCACCCCGCCTGGGACTTTCATGATTAAAAAGAATACCATTGCAGGCAAACATATCATAGGCTTCACGATAATTCACCACTATCCAGTATGCATATAATTTAGCAACCGCATAGGGGCTGCGTGGGTAAAAAGGTGTGGTTTCGCTTTGTGGTACTTCCTGCACCAATCCATACATTTCAGAAGAAGATGCCTGGTAAATTTTTGTCGTCTTCTCCATTCCTAAAATACGTATCGCTTCCATCAGGCGCAATGCTCCAATACCATCGGCGTTGGCTGAATATTCGGGTATATCAAAACTCACTTTAACATGGCTCATGGCACCAAGATTATAAATCTCATCAGGTTTGGTTTCCTGTATGATGCGTACCAGGTTAAGTCCATCGGTAAGATCACCATAATGCATTCTAAAGCGAATGTTCTTTTCATGAGGATCCTGGTACAAGTGATCAACACGGCTTGTATTAATAAGAGATGAACGTCTTTTTACGCCATGTACCATATAACCCTTGCCCAGCAGCAGTTCTGCCAGGTAAGCCCCATCCTGTCCGGTTATTCCTGTAATTAAAGCAGTTTTCATTTTATATTTTTTCCAGAAAATTCTGATACGCTATTTGTATCCCTTCTTTCAGTTTTGTTTTATAATGCCAGCCCAGGTTATTTATTTTTGATACATCCAGCAGTTTTCGTGGCGTACCATCTGGTTTGGTTGTATCAAAAATGAGGTCGCCTGTAAAGCCGGTTATTTCTTTTATCAATATAGCCAGTTCTTTAATGCTTATATCTTCGCCGCAGCCAATATTAATAATCTCCTTTTCATTGTAATTACTCATTAAAAACAAACAGGCTTCTGCCAGGTCACCGGCAAATAAAAATTCCCTTTTAGGATTGCCCGAACCCCAGATCACCACTTCCTTTGCGCCCTGTTGTTTGGCTTCGTGAAAACGGCGTATTAATGCTGGCAATACATGCGAATTTTCAGGATGGTAATTATCATTTTTACCATACAGGTTGGTGGGCATAACGCTGATGAAGTTTGCGGCATATTGCTCCCGGTATGTTTCGCATAATTTGATACCTGCAATTTTTGCTATGGCATAGGGTTCGTTCGTTCTTTCCAGTTCGCCTGTTAAAAGATATTCTTCTTTAATAGGCTGTGCCGCCATTTTAGGATAAATGCAGGAGCTGCCCAGGAACAATAATTTGCTAACCCCGTTTTTATAAGCAGCATGCATAATATTGGAAGCAATCATCAGGTTATCGTACAAAAAATCGGCACGATATGTATTATTGGCAATAATGCCACCCACTTTTGCTGCAGCCAGAAAAACATATTGCGGCTTCTCATCGCTGAAGAACTGCTCAACAGCTGCCTGGTTTCGCAGGTCGAGTTCCCGAGATGTACGATGAACAAAATTGGTATATCCATCAGCGATCAATGCCTGTAAAATGGCAGAACCAACCATCCCGGTATGCCCGGCAATATAAATTTTGTCTGTTTTTTGCATCATTACCCGATCAGTCTTTAATAATTGTGCAGTGCAATAAAATGATTCAGTGTTAACTTTACTGCATCAATCAACCCCACCCAATACAATAGCCCATTTAAAACGTGAAGTTAAATGGATAAATTTTAATAGCAATCAAACAGCACCTAATGGATGCTTACCATGCGTTGCAAAAATAAAAAATGTAAAATGCAAAAAGTTCATTTCTTCATTATTGGCTGCTTATTTTGCTTAAATGCTTTTTGCCAGCAAATTTCTGGCACCTGGGAAGGCGTATTGCAGGTTGCCGGAAATGAGATCCCTGTTGTTTTTCACATAACAAAAGACAGCGCCAGAAAACTCAGCGCAACCTTTGACAGTCCTAAGCAAAAAGCATATAACCTGGCCTGCGGCGATGTTATAATCAAAGAGGATAGTGTGATATTGATGATGCCCATCATAAAGGGAAGGTATGCCGGACTGTTGAATGATGATAAGAAAAAATTAACAGGTAATTGGCACCAGGGGCCGGCTTCTATGCCTTTGCTGATGAAAAAAACCAGCGAAGCTGTTGTTATAAAAGAGGTTAAACGTCCGCAAACCCCAAAGCCTCCATTCCCATACAAGTCAGAAGATGTAGAATATGATAATTCTGATAAATCAGTTCATTTTGGTGCAACTTTTACTGTTCCCTTGCCCGATCCCAATGCAAATTATTTCAGAGCCCCGGTTTATCCAACCGTTTTATTAATTACCGGAAGCGGAAAACAGGATCGGGATGAAACCATTTATGATCATAAGTCGTTTGCCATAATTGCCGATCATTTAACCCGCCAGGGCATTGCTGTTTTGCGGGTTGATGACCGCGATATGGGAAACACCACCGGCAATTTTAATATAGCCACTTCGGCCGATTTTGCTAAGGACGTAGAGGCCGGACTTAATTATTTAAAAACCAGGCAAGATGTGGATACAGGCAATATTGGTTTACTGGGCCATAGTGAAGGCGGTATGATTGCGCCGATGGTTGCATCGAAAAGAGCTGATGTTCGGTTTATTATTTTGCTGGCTGGTCCGGGTGTAAAAGTAAGTGAGCTAATGGAGCAGCAGGCTATTGATGTGGCAGCTGCAAGTGGAACACCCCGGAAATCACTGGAAAAATACAGGCCACTGTACCGTGAGTTGGTTAAAGCAATAGTTAACGAAGCCGATACCGCAAAGGCTTTTAGCAAAGGAATGCTTGTTTTTGACGATTGGCAAAAAGATAAAAGTGCTTTACTGGTACTCAGCCTTACCGGTGTAAAGGATGAAAAAAGTAAAGCCCGTTTTGTTGAGTCGTTTGTTAAACAACTAAGTACTCCCTGGTACAATTATTTTTTACAGTTTGATCCTGCTGAATATCTAACCAAAATAAATTGCCCGGTGCTTGCACTTAATGGCGAAAAAGATGTGCAGGTTTCAGCAAAACAAAATTTAGAAGGCATACAGTCGGCTTTGGAAAAAGCGGGTAATAAAAATTTTAAAACTATGGAAATACCGGGTTTAAACCATTTATTTCAGCATTGCAAAAAATGTTCAACAGATGAGTACAGCGAGCTGGAAGAAAGTTTTGATCCCGGATCTCTCGAAATAATATCCAACTGGATAAAAACAGGCCGGTTCAAATAATAAAACCCCCGGCAACCAACCGGGGGTTTCCACTCCAAAAACCAAACCATCATTTTTTCGTTCTGCTTTCTACTTCCATATCCCCGTTTGCCAGGCATTTTAATCTTATAGATTGTTTGTCGTTTGTAACCGTAACATAATACCTGGTTACCGATGCATAAGTTAATTCAGTAACTGTATCATTTACTTTGTAATCTTTATACTTTTCTGCAACCGCCAGCGAAATACTCAATGGCATCTGGGTGGTTGCAATTTTCCTGGCTGTGCCAAGCAGCTCACCGTCTTCGGTGTAGGCGGCATCAATCTTTTCGTCATTCAATAAAAATGTGGCAAAATAAAAATCATCTGTTTTCTCCCAGTAAACAGCGCTTGCATTGGCAAAGTCATTTTCAAATGCAGCTTTAACAACCGGGCTTACTTTTGCGGGATCGGTTGCAAATGAACTTACAGACAACAGCATTACGATTGCTGTTAAAACGGTTTTAATCTTTTTCATAACTATACTTTTTGTTTGTTTACAATAGCTGCTTCATGGCTGCAGCTTTAATTACAACTCAAAAGTACTTGCAGCCCACTGATGCTGCAAGCGATTTGGTACAGGCGAAGTCAAGAAAAAGTTAAACGCTGTATGAAAGGTAAAACCCTGGCATTATTTATTTACGAATGACTTCGTAAAACACTGCGCTGTAAAGCCTTTGCAGTTTTTTCTTAATGAAATGATAAAAGATGATTTTGTACTGTTAAAAAGTAAAAACGGCATTAACAGTTTATTAATACCCAACGTAAAGTAAAAGCCATTGCAAACTACCTATCTTTATCAGGTATGAATTACCTGGCCCATGCATATCTTTCCTTTAATAATCCCGGCATATTAGCCGGAAATATGATCAGTGATTATGTAAAAGGGAAAAAGCAGTTTGACTACCCGGCTGAAGTTCAAAAAGGCATCAGGCTTCATCGTGCCATAGATCATTTCACCGATACTCATGCGGCAACACAGGAACTGAAATCTTTTTTCCGATCGCAATACCGCCTGTATTCCGGCGCCTTTGCAGATGTTGTGTATGATCATTTTCTGGCCAATGATACAGAGCAATTTAAAACAGAAGCCGATCTTCAGCAATTTGCTTTTTCAACCTATCAGGTGCTGGAGGGATTTACCGGTATTTTTCCACCGGCATTTCAAAAAATATTCCCTTACATGAAACAGTATGACTGGTTAAGCAATTACAGGCATAACCGGGGTATTGAAAAAAGTTTTGATGGCCTCGTAAGGCGTGCGGCTTATCTTACAGAAAGTGAAAAAGCTTTTGAGATTTTTAACCAGCATTATACGGCTATGCAGCTTTGCTACAATGATTTTTTTCCTGATATTAAAAAATACAGCTTAAATCAGTCTGCTGAATTATTAAACAACTGATTTCTGTATCTTTAAGTATCACCGTGGTTTATTTAAATCATAATTTTCAGATTGCAGCTTATTAAACATGACTATACTTTTAAAACCAAAATCATTAATTGCTGTTTTCGCAATTATAGTACTGCTGTTTTCTGCCTGTACGCAAAGGCCAGATAGTAAAGCAGCAGGAGAAACCAAATTACTGCGTATTCCTGTATCAGTAAATGACAGCCTGCTTTTATCGATCGATAAATCGCCCATGGATATGGTTTATTACCCGGAAGATTACCCCAAGCAAAAAATGGTTACTCCCAATATGGAAAATCCTGTTGCACGAATTATTTATAGCCGCCCTCAGAAAAACGGGCGGATAATTTTTGCTGATTCTTCAGTTACTGAAAATGTTGTGCAACACTACGGGCAGGATTGGCGACTGGGTGCCAACGAGGCCAGCGAGATTGAATTTTTTAAGCCGGTTTCTATTAATGGTAAAAAAATTGCTGCAGGCCGTTATATTATTTATTGCATTCCTTATCCGGATAAATGGAAGGTGGTCATTAACGGCAACCTGTACAGCTGGGGATTGCATATCGACAAGAACAAAGACATTGCCGAAATGGAAATACCTGTAATAAAAAACAATGTGCAGATTGAATATTTTACCATGCTGTTTCAGAAATCAACCTATGGTTGCGACCTGGTAATGGCCTGGGACAATGTAAAAGCTGTTTTGCCGATCAATTTCAATCAATAATTTTTTCACGGTAATTTTCAGGAAGAGACTTACACTATGTGTGGAATTGCAGGAATATTATTACACACCCCTAATACTGCCGCGCCGGCTCATTTAAAAAAAATGACCAGCAGCATTGCACACCGCGGCCCCGACGGTGAAGGCTTTTGGAGCAATGACAAAAACACCGTTCACCTGGGCCACCGCAGACTTTCGGTAATTGACCTTAGCAGCCACGCAGCACAGCCTATGTCTTTTGCAAACCGATACCAGGTTGTACACAATGGCGAAATTTATAATTATGCCGAGATCAGGGCTTTTCTGCAAAACAAAGGATACCATTTTACAACACAAAGCGATACCGAAGTAATTGTAGCAGCTTATGATTTCTGGAAAGAAAAATGTCTGCAGCAGTTTGATGGTATGTTTGCCTTTGCCATCTGGGATGAAAAAGAAGAAAAACTATTTGCCGCACGTGACCGCTTTGGCGAAAAACCATTTTATTATTATGAAGATGAAGGAAATTTTATTTTTGCCAGTGAAATGAAAGCCCTGTGGGCTATTGGTGTAGATAAAAAAGTAAATAATAAGATGCTGCTGAACTACATCACCCTGGGCCACGTTCAGAACTGTATTGATAAAGAGCAGACATTTTTTGATGATATATATTCATTGCCAGCATCTCATTACCTCAGTTACCAGCCTTCGTCAAAACAGATTTCTAAAATTACCAAATACTGGAGCCTGAATAAAGAGGTAAAAATTGATATTGCTGCAGAAGATGCCATCGAAAAATTTACAGAACTATTCACCGGCTCGGTAAAAAGAAGATTGAGAAGTGATGTATCTGTTGGTACCTGCCTGAGTGGCGGACTCGATAGCTCTTCTATTGCATGCACCATCACCCAACTGCAAAAAAGAACAGGCAGTGATGCAACTAAAAAACTACAGACGTTCTCAGCAGTGTTTCCGGGTTTTGAAAACGACGAATCGAAATATATTCAGGCAGTTACAGATAATTTAGATATAAACAACTTCGGGGCCCAGCCATCAGCCATTGACCTGATCAGTGATTTCGAAAAACTCTGCTATCACCAGGAAGAACCATTTCAGTCGTCCGGCATTTTTGCGCAGTATAAAGTTTTTGAACTTGCCAAAAAACATGATGTTACCGTTTTACTGGATGGCCAGGGCGCTGATGAAGTACTGGCAGGCTATCCACGCTATATACATTGGTTTTTGCAGGAAGTGTTGAGCAGGCATAAACTGGGGGCAACCCAGGTTGAAAGAAAAGCTTTCCGCAGAAATAACCAGCCTTTCAGGTGGGATTTTAAAAACATGATTGCTGCTTTTCTGCCATCCCATGCAGCCATGCAGCTTGAAAAACTGGAATACCGAAAAACCATTTCGCATCCTGATATAAGCGAAGACTTTTTAAGCCTGCTTAAACACCAGGAATGGGTTGGCATACATAAACCCATTGTAACCAAGCTAAACGACATACTGCATTTTAATATTACTGAAATGGGATTGGAAGAACTGTTGAGATTTGCCGACAGAAACAGTATGGCCCATGGCCGGGAAGTGCGCCTGCCTTTCCTGAACCACGAGCTGGTTGAATTTGTATTTTCGCTGCCATCGCAATTAAAAATGCACGATGGCTGGACAAAATTTTTACTACGCAATGCTATGAATAAAAAGTTACCAGATGAAATTGTGTGGCGTAAAGAAAAAGTAGGTTTTGAACCTCCGCAAAAGAGCTGGATGGAAGAGCAAACCGTTCAGGATTATATTCACGAAGCAAAAAAGAAACTGGCAAATGCCGGTATTCTTACCAGCAGTGCTGTTAATAAAAAAGTAGATGCATTGCCTGCACATGCAGACAAAAACTATGATTGGCGCTACCTCTGTGCCGCCCAAATAATCTGACTTGGTTTTACCTGTTAAATACTGACCTTTGCATTTCTTAAACGAAAATAGCTATACAATGAAGATTGCTACTAAATTTATTCATGCCGGTTGCGAACCGGATCCCAGTACAGGTGCTATCATGACGCCTATATATCAAACCAGCACCTATGTGCAGGAAGCCCCAGGTAAGAATAAAGGTTATGAATACGCCCGTTCTCAAAATCCAACCCGCAAAGCTTTAGAAGATGCTTATGCCATCATAGAAAATGCAAAATTCGGACTGGCTTTTGGCAGCGGCGTTGCTGCAACCGACAGTGTGATTAAATTACTTAATCCCGGCGATGAAGTAATTGCGGCCAGCGATATGTATGGTGGCAGTTATCGTTTGTTTACCAAAGTGTGGGAGCGCTACGGCATTAAATTCATATATGTTGATACAACAAACCCTGCCAATGTGCGGGATGCTGTTACTACGAATACCAAACTGATATGGCTGGAAACGCCCACTAATCCATTGATGAACATCACTGATATTGCAGCCATTTCAACCATAGCAAAAGCAGCTAAGGCCTTACTTTGTGTTGATAATACATTTGCATCTCCATACTTACAAAATCCGTTAGACCAGGGTGCTGATATTGTAATGCACTCGGCTACCAAATACCTGGGCGGCCATAGTGATGTGATACAGGGCGCCCTGATGATGAACGATGCAGAACTAAGAGAAAAATTATATTTTATACAGAAAAGCTGTGGCGCCGTGCCTGGCCCCATGGATTGTTTTTTAGTACTACGTGGCATTAAAACCCTGCATGTGCGTATGAAACAGCATTGCGAGAACGGAGAAAAGATTGCGCATTGGTTGCGCAATCATACAAAAGTGGCAAAGGTTTACTGGCCAGGTTTTGAAGACAGCGCCGGTTATGCAGTTGCCAAAAAACAAATGCGTGGCTTTGGCGGTATGATCAGTTTTGAATTAAAGGACGACAGCATTGAAGCAGCTAATAAAGTATTAACTGGCACTCATTTATTTTCTTTAGCCGAAAGTTTAGGCGGTGTAGAATCGCTGATCAACCACCCCGCAAGTATGACACATGCCAGCATACCCAGGGAAGAACGCATTAAAAATGGCTTGAGCGATGGATTAATAAGACTGAGCGTAGGTATTGAAGATGCAGATGATCTAATTGAAGATTTGAACAAAGCAATCGGATAAACTAATGAAAACAACCAGGCTGATAGCATTACTATGCTGCTTATCATTTACTGCTATATTAAAAGCGCAGGAAACTAAAGAACCCCTGCTGACCTTTATACAAAACGCAGCAGATAGTGTTTATAAAAAAGAAAGTCTGCCAGGGATTTTTATTGGCGTATTAAATAACGGTGAAAAACATTTTTTTAATGCCGGATTTGCCGATCCGGAAAAAAAGATGCCATACGATTCTGCAACCATGTTTGAAATAGGCAGCATTACCAAAACATTTACAGCTTATGTGTTAACTGCTGTGCTGACCGAGAACAAAATTTCGGAAAATGATCCGATCATAAAATATCTACCTGATTCAGTTCAGCAGAATCAAAATTTAAGCGGTATCAGTTTTTTAAACCTGATGAATCATACATCAGGTTTGCCCAGGTTACCGGATAACATAAGCCCGGTTAACAGCAGGCAACCTTATGAAGATTATACATCAACAGCGTTATTTGCTTACCTGAAAAATTGCAGCCCAAAACCTGATGGTAAAAGTAACTATTCAAACCTGGGCGCTGGTGTAGCAGGTATTTTAGCCGAAAGAATTTCCGGCAAAACCTATGCAGCGCTCCTTGATCAATATGTTTTTCTGCCGTTTAAAATGGCAACTCCTGAAAATTCAGTTTCTGCCTCCCAAAACAAAAGCACAGGCTATTATGCAAAAGATGACAAAACGCCTTACTGGAACATGAATGTTTTGGCTCCTGCCGGAGGTTTAAAATGTACCGGAACTGAAATGCTCACTTATCTGCAAAACATGTGCTTTCCACAGCAGGGTAATTCCAAAATGATTGTAGATAAACTTACTACTCAAACTGTGGCACTAAATCCAAAAGTTGGAGTAGGCCGTGGCTGGCATGTTTTTAACGACAAGGACCAGCCTTTGTTTTATTGGCATAATGGTGGCACCTATGGCTTTTCAACTTTCTGTGCATTTACAAAAGAGAAAAGTAAGGCTGTTATTGTGGTCGTTAATCAGTTTAATAAAAACGCCTTTAGCGATGGCCTGGGTGTTAAAATCATTAAAAGGCTTATTAGTGAAGATTGAATCTGACAAGTTAAAGGTATTTCTGAATAATAAAGTCAGCCTGTATAATCAACCCTCTTTTATTAAAGACGATCCCATCTCTATACCACACTGTTTTACAAAAAAACAGGATATTGAAATTGCCGGATTCTTTGCCGCTATCTTTTCCTGGGGCAACCGTACCACCATCATCAATAAATCAAAAGAGCTGATGCGGCTTATGAATAACGAGCCATATGCCTTCTGCCTGAATCACTCGGACAAAGAATTAAAAAGCCTGCTTCATTTTAAACACCGCACTTTCAACGCAACCGATCTGTTATATTTTATAGATTTCTTTAAAATGCACTATTCCAAACATGATTCTCTTGAAAATGCATTCATCCAGTGGATGAACACTAAAGATGAAACAGTGGAAAATGGACTGAAAGGTTTTTACAATTATTTTTTTTCATTACCTGATATTCCTGAAAGAACCCGTAAGCATATTGCATCGCCAGAAAAGAATTCCAGCTGCAAAAGAATTAACATGTACTTGCGCTGGATGGTACGAAACGATGAAAAAGGAGTGGATTTCGGCATCTGGAAAAATATTTCTCCGTCGCAACTGGTTTGCCCGGTAGATGTGCATGTGGCAAGGGTTGCCATGGATTTAAATTTAATGAAAAGACAACCCGTTAACTGGCAGGCAGCGTTGGAATTAACAGCCTGTTTGCGTACATTAGATAAGCATGATCCGGTAAAGTATGATTTTGCTTTGTTTGGAACAGGAGTGATGGAAAACAAAACGCAGATTGTTAAAGTTAAATAGATTTCGCAGATGGGGTATGGTGAATTGATACAGCTTTTAAATAATGAACTGCCGGTTGAGATTGCGGCCAATATATCTTATGAAGAAATTCATGAAAAATTATCGGTCTATATTAACAATCTTATAAAAAACGATTTTGATAAACTAATCGCTTATCTCTATCGTATTGATGTGAGTGAACAAAAATTAAAATCACTCCTTCAACAAAACCCCGATGAAAATGCGGGAGATATTATTGCCACACTTATAATTGAAAGACAACAGCAAAAAATAAAAACCCGTCAGCAGTTCAGCCAACGGGATAATAATTTTGACAGCGAAGAAAAATGGTGATTGCTTAATGTTCCTGCAATTGCTTGGCTGCAGTCTTTTTACTAAACATCAGCTCCTGTACTTTTTCCTTGTCTTCTTTTTCTTTTTTCAGATCGAACATGGTGCCGAAAACATGATCCCATAAAGTAGAACTTACTCCAAAACCCAATTCTACATTTTTGTAATGATGCAGGTGATGATTGCGCCACAAAGGCTTCATCCATTTAAAAGGCGGGTTCCAGGCATGAATAGCATAGTGCATGCTGCCGTAAATAAGGTAGCCTATCAAAAAGCCAGGAAAAAATGCAAACACAGTGGTGGTAATGCCGAACAGCCAGGCAATACCATACATGGTACTGAACAGCGTAGATGCGATCAGTAAACTGGGAACAGCCGGCATAAACAATCTTTCTTTATCTCTTGGATATTCGTGGTGGTTGCCATGAATAATATAAACGATCTTTTTTGCCTTTTCACTTTCTGCAAAAAAATGAAATACAAACCGGTGAATGGTATATTCAAATAATGACCAGCACAGCATACCTGCTGCAAATACCGCGGCTGTTTGTAAAACCGTAAAGCCAACTTTTGCAGCGCTGAAATATAGCATGAAGCCTATAATGGGTAAGTACATTCCCCAGATAACGAGCGGGTGTGTTTTTGTTAAATACTCCAGGTATTGATTTTTAAATAACCTGGCCTGACCTTTATTATGAATTTTATCGAAATGCATAGAGGTTAATTCAGTACAAAATTAGAGAAAAAACCATTTAATCAAAATTATCTGGCTGATTTCCCTCGGTATAAATGGCTATTTTTGAACTTATAAAACTATTTTATGAAACTGGTAACATTTTTATACGACGGGCATGATCAACTGGGCATTGTAGTAAACGAAAAGATATATGCCCTGGAAGAGCTTCATCGGGATCTGCCCAATTCAATGGCCATGTTCCTCAATTACTGGGATGAACTGATGCCTATGGCCATGGCTGTAGAGCAAAAAGTAAAGGATGGTTTGGTAAGGAGCGAAATGGGCATTGCCTATGCAGCTGCCGAATTATTTGCCCCCGTGCCAACACCCACCAGCTGCAGGGATGGTTATGCTTTCAGGCAACATGTGGCTGCAGCAAGGCGCAACAGAAAGGTAGATATGATACCGGAGTTTGATCAGTATCCCATTTTTTACTTTACCAATCATAACAGCATTCAAGGGCCTGGTGATATTGTTTGCATGCCCGACCATTTTCAAAAACTGGATTTTGAACTGGAAGCTTCTATTGTTATTTGTAAGCCCGGCCGAAATATTAAAGCTGCCGAGGCTGATGAATATATTGGCGGGCTGATGATCATGAACGACATGAGTGCCAGAACCCTGCAGATGGAAGAAATGCTGCTGAACCTGGGGCCAGCCAAAGGAAAAGATTTTGCAACCGTAATTGGACCCATGCTGGTTACATTGGATGAACTGGCTCAATACGAAGTGCCATGCAAAGAAGGACACACTGGTAAGGCCTGGAACCTGGGTATGAAATGCAGGGTAAATGGCATACAGGTAAGCGAAGGTAACCTGGCCGATATGGACTGGACCTTTGCCGAAATTATTGAAAGGTGCAGTTATGGAGTAAACATGATGCCCGGCGATGTAATAGGCAGCGGCACTGTTGGCACTGGCTGTTTTTTAGAACTGAATGGCACCGGCCTGCTAAACGATCCTGGCTACCAGCCCCAATGGTTGCAGGAAGGTGATGTGGTGGAAATGGAAATTGATGCATTGGGATTGCTAAGCAATACTATTGTAAAAGATGAGAGTGATTTTTCAATATTAGCGTTAAAGAAAAAGTAAATGATCATAAATCTTCAGGATATCAAACCCGCAGATGTTCAAAACTACCTGCAGCATGCCATTGCACCCAGGCCCATCTGCTTTGCATCTACTATTGACAAGGCAGGAAATGTAAACCTGAGCCCCTTCAGTTTTTTTAATTTATTCTCATCCAATCCGCCGGTAGTAATTTTTTCACCCGCAAGAAGAGTAAGAGATAATACCACAAAACACAGTTTGGAAAATGTGCTGGAAGTACCGGAAGTGGTTATCAACCTGGTTGATTATGATATGGTACAACAGATGTCCCTGGCCAGTTGTGAGTTTCCAAAAGGCATGAACGAGTTTATTAAAGCCGGGTTTACCGAAGAGAAGGCAACACTCATCACACCGCCCATGGTTAAAGAAAGCAAGATAAAATTAGAATGCAAGGTTTTAGAAGTAAAACCATTGGGTACCGAAGGTGGCGCCGGCAACCTGGTGATTTGCGAAGTGCTTTGTATGCATATTGATGAAAGCATACTGGATACAGATAATAAAATAGACCAGGCCAAAATGCACCATGTGGCACGCCTGGGCGGCGATTGGTATGCAAAGATCGACGAAAGCAATTTATTTAAAGTTGCCAAACCAAATACACAACTGGGTATTGGGGTTGATGCTTTACCTGAAAGCATCCGTAAAAGCAAAGTGCTTACGGGCAATAATTTAGGGCAGCTGGCCAATGTGCATGAAATGCCTTTTGTTGATCCTGCCTTTCACGATGATAAACTAAAGAACATCATCCAGTATTTTTCGCTCAATCCTGATGAAATGGATAAGGAGCTGCATTGCCATGCCAAAGAGCTGCTGGATGCTGGCAAGGTTAATGAGGCCTGGCAGGTATTACTGGCAGATTATTAAAATCCCTTTAACTTTTTTTCTACGGCCGATAATCTATTTTCACAGGATGAAAAAACTGCTTGTTATTATCCTGTTCCCATCTATCTGTTTTGCTCAAAAAAATTATGAATACAAAAACTTGGTGCTTGAGGGCGGCGGCGTGCGTGGGCTTGCCTATGCCGGCGTGTTCAGCGTGCTGGAGCAAAAAGGTGTATTAAAAAATATAGAAAAGGTAGGTGGTTCTTCTGCAGGTTCCATTGCAGGTATGCTGGTGTGCATTGGTTACAATGCTGCAGAAATTGACAGCCTGATGATGGAATTGCCGGTACAAAAATTTAAAGATGGTTACGGCGGCCTTATTGGCAAATACAAAAGACTTAAAACTGATTTTGGAATATTTAAAGGCGATGCTTTTGAAAAATGGCTGCAGCAGCTGGTGGCTCATAAAACCGGAAATGCAAAACTGACTTTTGCTCAATTGCACAAATTACATACAAAGAACAGCCTTTATAAAGACCTGTACTGTACCGGCACCAATCTCAGCAAACAACAGCTTGAGATATTCTCTTACGAAACCACACCCGATATGCCTTTGGCGCTGGCCGTGCGTATCAGCGGCGGTGTGCCCCTGTATTTTGAACCGGTAGCTTTGGATAACCAGTTGCACAAGATCAGAAAGAACGACACAGTCTCTTTTGTAAATTATTAAGTAGATGGTGGTATGCTGTGCAATTATCCTATCAGCATGTTTGATACCTGCGGAGATAACGGACCAAATCCGTTATTATGCAACAACATAAAATTCAACAACCAGACGATTGGTATTAAACTGGAACGCCCCCAGCAGATCGATTCTCTGAATCAAAACAATATCAGGATACCGGCATATGATATCAGCAGATTTTCCGAATATCTTTCGGCATTCTCCAATTTATTGATGGAAACCCTTAGCAGAAAATACCCCGGGCTGGAGAACGAAAAAAGCAGAACTATTTATGTGAGCCAGGGTAATATTTCTTCCATCATTAAAAAAACAAAGCAGCAGGATAAACTGCTGCTTTATGAGAACGGCGTTAATGCCGCAAATAATTTCTTTCTTACCAAATAGAAATACTAAAACCCAAACTGCCCAAAAACCTTCTTCAGCAGATCAGTGGTTCTTGCCGCAAAATTGGTTCTGATATTCCTTTCCTCCTGTGCAACCAGGTCAAATAAAGCATTGGTTGCTTTCATGGTAACATACCCTGTCAGGTCGGGGTTTATTTTTTTTACCAGCGGAATACTGTTGTATCTATTCACCATATCGCCGTAATATTTGGTAGCGTTAACCTTATCAAGCGATGCTTTAATTACAGGCGTAAATACGGCAACCAGCTGCGCCGTTGTTTTCTCCCTGAAAAAATGAGTTGCACTGGTATCGCCGTTCCTTACTAAACCAATGGCATCCTGTATGGTCATACTTTTAATAGCGTTTACAAAAATTGGTTTGGCATAGCCGGCGGCATCTTCCGCTCCGCGGTTTATCTGTAAAATAGCTTTATCAACCATATTACCCAGGCCAATATCTCTTAATGTATTTTCAACCTTCCTGGCATCTTCCGGAATTAATATTTTATAAAAAGCATCTTTAAAGAAGCCATCTTCTTTATTTAACCTTAATACAGCGCCAGCCAGTCCCTGGCTTAACGCCTCTTTAATACCCTCGCCGGCCTCTGCTTCGGTAACCCCAGTTGCCTGTGGTAATTGTTTAATAACATCACAACCATAGAACAGGCTGCCAAACATCAATACAAATAATATCGTTTTCATTTTACTTTCTTTAGTGCCATTTAAAATTAAACAAGTTTTCGCTATCGGCACTTATAAGACTCCGCAATACACAAATGAGTTGTATGCGGTATATTTGCAGCAAAATTTAAAAAAGTCATTGGTAATTGATCATTTGTGTTGTTTATCCAAAACGGCTGCTAAAGATCAATCAACGATGACCAATAACTAAATATGAGCACTCAACATTTATCAGAGCAGGAGATCATCCGCAGGGAGAAACTAGCAGAATTGAACAGTATGGGAATTGATGCCTACCCGGCAGCCCTGTATCCCGTGAATACTACTTCTGTCTTCATTAAAGAAAACTATAAAGGAGAAGAGAATAAAGCAGACTTTGCAGACGTATGCATTGCAGGCCGTATCATGAGTGTACGGGATATGGGCAAGGCCAATTTTGCGGTGATGCAGGATGCTGTTGGTAAAATTCAGTTTTACATCAAGCAGGATGATATTTGCCCCGGCGAAGACAAAAGCCTGTACCAGACCGTTTGGAAAAAACTGGTTGATATTGGCGATATTGTTGGTATAAAAGGATATGTGTTCACCACCAAAACCGGTGAAACTTCTATCCACGTGAAGGAATTTTCTATTCTAACCAAATCATTGCGTCCTTTACCGATCGTTAAAGAAAAAGACGGCGAAGCATTTGATGAAGTCACCGATCCGGAATTCCGGTACAGGCAGCGCTATGCCGATCTGATCGTAAACCCCGGTGTAAAAGAAACATTTATCAAGCGTACCAAAATGGTAAATGCCATTCGTGAGTTTTTAAATGAGCGTGGTGCATTGGAAGTAGATACCCCGGTATTGCAGAGTATTCCCGGTGGCGCAGCTGCAAGGCCCTTCACTACGCATCACAATGCATTGGATGTGCCTATGTACATGCGTATAGCAAATGAGCTGTATTTAAAAAGACTGATCGTTGGTGGCTTTGAATGGGTGTATGAGTTCAGCCGAAACTTCCGTAATGAAGGTATGGACCGTACACATAACCCGGAGTTTACCGTATTGGAATTTTATGTTGCCTACAAAGATTACGAGTGGATGATGGATACCACTGAACAAATGCTTGAAAAAGCAGCAACAGCCACCAACGGATCTACCAAAGTAATGGTAGGCGATAAAGAGATAGATTTTAAAGCACCATACAAAAGGATAACCATGTATGATGCCATTAAAGAACATACCGGTTACGACATTAGTGAAATGGACGAAGCAGGAATAAGGAATGTTTGCCGTGAATTAAAAATTCATGCCGATGAAAAATGGGGCAAGGGAAAACTGATAGATGAGATATTTGGCAGCAAATGCGAAGGCAATTATATACAACCTACTTTTATTACAGATTACCCGGTAGAGATGAGTCCGCTTACCAAAAAGCACCGCAGCAAACCCGGACTGGTAGAGCGTTTTGAGCTGATGTGCAACGGCAAGGAAATTGCCAATGCCTACAGCGAGCTGAACGACCCTATTGAGCAGCGTGAACGTTTTGAAGAGCAGGTAAAGCTGATGGAGCGTGGCGATGATGAAGCGATGTTCATCGATCATGATTTTTTACGTGCCCTGGAATACGGTATGCCCCCAACCAGCGGTATTGGTTTTGGTATAGACAGAATTGCCATGTTGCTTACCAACCAGCATTCTATACAGGATGTACTTTTCTTCCCGATGATGAGGCCGGAAAAATCGGAATAGCTTTCTGAATTGGTATAGTTAAACCAGGCAGAGGTATTGCAATATTGAAATTTATTGCCTACTTTTTCGCCGTTAACTAAAACCAATTAGTATGAAATCATTCTTTCCAACAAGACTTGCCGAAATTTTATATGCCGCAACCATGGGCTATTTTGGTGTGCTGCATTTTATGAATGCCGATATGATGAGCGGCATGGTTCCGGATTTTATGCCTGCCGATGGCAAGATATGGATCTATGTAACCGGCGCAGCTTTGGTAGCCGCAGCGCTGGCTATTATCATCAATAAATTTAAAACAATGGCCTGTTACTTACTGGCCATTATGCTACTGATATTTGTTTTTACACTGCACCTGAAACCCACTATGGATGGTAATCCTGCCATGTTATTAAAAGATACCGGGCTGGCCATGGCTGCCTTCATCATCGGAAATAACAAATCCTGATAAAAAAAATCCTCCCTTTTGCAGGGAGGATTTTTTTATTTTAACTGTTATGCTTTTTCAGCTTTCGTTTAACTGTAAGGTAATCCAAAAAGTAAATTACTCTTACTGAAAGGCTGTTGAACTGGTTGCCGCTGATGGTATTGCCCAGGTTCTTTGTGTAATTCTTTTCAAACTCACGATTAAAGCTTTCGCCAATATCCTTCCACACAATACTAAAGAAACTTCCCTGCGCAAACTGCCAGTTGTAGACCATGTCCACACTTAAATAGTTATAGTTCTGTCTTACATTGCCTGTAAAAGGGCTATTGGGCGTTTGCAGTTTTCCATACATGTCCAAAACATAAAACTGCCGCGGATCTACCTTGCTCCAGTAATGCCTTGCTCTTAATGTAAGTCCCATTTTGTTGGTGAAATTGTATTTAACGCTCAGCACATTTTCAACGCTGTTTACATTTCTGCGACTGAAATAAATGGTATCGGCAATTTTGGCTGCCCATCCGGATTGGTTGTGACTGCTGCTGGCATATACCGATCCATCCACAGAAAACTTACTGTTAAACCTGATCTTTCCAAACAAATTCCAGTCAAAGTTTTTGCGATGAAAAACGCCACCGGTACCGGCATACAGGTTTCCTCCCCACGACAGTTTCTTTGCCGAATTGCTCTCCCACCAAAGGCTTGCATTGATCCTCGCTTTGTTTTGAAACACTCTTCCATAGGAACGTGGTTCGTAAAAATCATGACTATTGGGTCCCCCGTTAATATTCATACCAAACCACCACAGTTTTTTGGTTTGTGCATTAAAATTCAGGTTAAGGCCGGCATTTTGAAACATCATTTCCTTTCGCCTTAAAATATCTATCGGCGAAACCAGCCTGCTGTACCAGCCGTTAATATTGATCCTGATCTGGTTATACCACCCTTTTGGTTTCATCCAGTTGTAGCCAGCCCAAAAGCCCTGGTCCATGGTATTGTTATTGGTGAAATAGCCAAGATCACTTTTATCGTATTTATCATTCAGCAGATCCTGCCACACATTAAACGTAAACCTGCCGCTGGTTTTACCAAAGTAAATGCTATGGGCATAGCCGGTTGTGTTTTTATTATCTCTTCCAATGATATTGCTGAAGCTAACGTTACCACCAATATTCCAGGTGTTCTTTTTATTGTTAAAGTCGAACAATGCAGAAGTTACGTTTGCATCGTAATCATGTCCACTGCGCCATACATTGGTATTAACCAGCGAAACGCTGCTGTTATGTTTCAAAGTCTGATCAAATACCAGGATATTATAGTTGGTAAGCGCCATATTTTCTTCGCGGTATTCCTGCTTGGTAGTAGTATCCAGGTAAGTGGCATATTGTTTTTGGGTAATGGCATTTAATACGCCAATACCAAGCCCCTTTTGAGTGCGTCCGCTGATCTTGGTGGCATTTAAAATTTTAGCCTGGCCCGGATATTCGATCAATTCATCATTATTTGATCGTGGGTTGAATTTACTGTAACTGGGCTCTATGCCAATACGCCTGCTATAAAAAAGATTTCCCTTGTTGAACAGCTCGGTGCCTTCTGTAAAAAAAGCCCGGTTCTCATTAAATCTTTGTTCAAATGGGGTAAGATTTAAAACACGGTTATCTGACTGCACCTGCCCAAAATCCGGTATCAGCGTCATATCTAGCGTAAAAGCCTGGTTAAGCCCGTATTTCACATCCATACCACCATTGATGGTTGTTTTATTTTTTTTCTCTGTTGCGGTACCATCATGGTTCTGGTAAGCAGAAAAATAAGGCGACAGCTGCAAACGCATAGGTGGTTTGATATTCTCCAGGCCCGTAAATGTTCCTTCCTGTGTTAAAAAACCATTCACATTCTGATCAACCGGCTGCCAGAAAAAATCCTGCCCCGTTTTTTTTCTTCTGCGCATGATATTAAGCCCCCAGTCCTGTACATGCTTTTTACCAAACCTAATGGCAGAGAAGGGTATGAACATTTCAAAACTCCAGCCATCGCTGTGAATTTTTGCAGCACTCTGCCATACAGCATTCCAGCTAAAATCCTCGCTGTTTCCATTGGTATTCGGCGACACTTTGGAGTCCATCTGTTCGCCCAGTGGCGTTACAAAATACTCAAAGCCGTTCAGCTTATCATGATAGGTATCCAGGATAACACCTCCAAAATCATTATTACCAAACCCATCCCTGCCGATCAGTTCTGCTGTAATACTGTCTTTGGATTTTTCGTGGTAATAACCGCCTATATAAATACCTTCATTATCGTAGGCCATATATACTTCTGTTTCGTTGCCGGCCGATTCGGTTCGGTTGGCAACCGGCCTGGACTCGATAAAATTATCTGCTTTTGCTGCCTGTTTCCAGGCTGCATCGTCCAAAACTCCGTCGATTTTAATAGTTGTTGTAATTCTTTTAGCAGCAAGTTGCTTTTTAGGTATGGGAGCCTGGCTAAAAGCAGTGGAGGCTAGCAATATGCAAAAGCATAATGCTTTAAGTTTAAAACATTTCATGGCTATACTTTATTGGTTTGCGAAAGCATCATTCATGGCGTAATGATGCAGGTACGAAATTAAACGTACAAGTTGAAGAAAAGTTACCGCTCATCACAGAATGAGGGCTTTTAGGATTTTATTAACAGCCGTGTTTAAACAAAAAGGTCTTTATACAATTGTGCGCCAGGTACCACAGAATATTTACTGAGATCAGTAATTCCTTCTGCTGCAAGTACATCTTCATCAATAAAAGTATTGCCCGTGCAGGATGTGGAAGGTTTTGATAGAATATAGTATGCTGCGTCGGCAATAATATCAACCGTGCGGCTCATCTTCATCAGCATTTCGCCGCCCAGTAAATTATTTACAGCAGCTGTGGCAATGGTAGTGCGTGGCCATAGTGCATTGGCTGCAACATTATACTTTTTTAATTCTGCCGAAAGACCCAGAGCAATCATACTCATATCATATTTGCTGATGGTATAAGCCAGGTGGTTTTCAAACCACTTGAGATCCATATTAATTGGCGGAGATAAATTTAAAATATGGGCATTGGTTCCTTTTTTTAGAAAGGGAATGCAGGCTTTGCTCATCATAAAAGTGCCACGTACATTGATATCGTACATCAGGTCAAATCGCTTGGGTTCGGTTTGTTCGGTAGGCGTAAGGTTAATGGCCGATGCATTGTTTATCAGAATATCAATGCCCCCGAATTTTTCAACGGTTTTGTCAACCACATGTTGCACCTGGTCCTCAAAACGGATATCGCATTGTACAGCCAGTGCCTTACCCCCGGCTGCTTCCATCTCTTCGGCTGCCGAAAATATAGTGCCACCCAGTTTTGGGTTCTCTTCTACACTTTTAGATGCAATGACAATATTGGCACCTTCCTTTGCCAAACGCAGGCCAATGGCTTTTCCTATTCCACGTGATGCTCCCGTAATGATGACTGTTTTATTCTGAAATGACATATCGCTGTTATTTTTTTCAAATCTAATGCAAAACCAGCAACCGGCTGTTTTTGGGTTAAAAGAAAAAAAATTAAACAAATGTTTGATTAATATTAAACAGTTGTTTAACTTTGTGTTTTATTTACCGGTTATGAAATTTAATGACAAGCAAATTCAGATAATAGAAACAGCCGAAAAGCTGTTTGCAGACAAGGGTTTTTCCGGCACATCGGTACGTGATATTGCAGATGAGGCGGATATTAACCTGGCCATGATCTCTTATTATTTTGGTTCCAAAGAAAAGTTGCTGGAGGCATTATTTACCCATCGCATGGATGGAACCACAGCCAAACTGGAGAGTATGATAGAGAATAAAGAGCTGGCTCCCCTTGAAAAAGTGAATATGATGATCGATTTCTTCATCGATAAATTCCATTCACAAACCTGTTTTCACAAAATTATGATGAGGGAACAGGTTGCCAGTCACAGGGCCGCCACTTCGGAACTGATACAAAAATTAAAAAAACACAACCAGCAACTGGTTAAACAAATTATACTTGAAGGGCAAAAGACCGGCGACTTTGTTAAGCATGTGGATATTCCCATTTTAATGGCTACGCTGGTAGGCACGGTAAGCAACCTGGTAACCACGCAGCATTTTTACAGGGAGATCAATAACCTGCAGGATATGCCCGAAGAACAATTTCAAAAACTGATGAAGAAAAAAATTAGTACGCATCTGAAATTCATTTTTAAAGCAATACTTACCCATGAAGCATAAAATTATTTTATTGGCTGTTTCATTATTGATGCTGCAGTTTATACAGGCGCAGGAAACCCGTACGCTTACTTTAACCGAAGCCATTGACCTGGGTTTAAAGAACAGCCACCTGCTGAAAAATAACGAGGCAAAGATCCTGGAAGCAACAGCAAACATTAAAGAAGCCGAAGAAAGAAAATTACCAGACGCCAGTGTAAACGGCTCTTACCTGTACCTGCCGGTTAATCCAACCATTGATATGAAAACCGGTTCAGGCAGTGGAGGAGCTCCCTCTGTACACCAGGCCCTGTATGGTACGGCCAATGTTTCACTGCCGTTATATGCCGGTGGTAAAATTAAATACGGTATCGAGTCGGCCAGGCTGCTTGAGCAGGCCGTTAAACTGGATGCAGAGAATGACCGGGCATCAGTGATACTGAACATAACAAGTGCCTGCATCAATTTGTACAAAGCGCACCAGGCTATTGAGCTGGTTAAAGAAAACCTGCAGCAATCGCAGCAGCGGGTAAAAGATCTTTCAAACCTGGAGAAGAATGGCTTACTGGCAAGGAACGATCTGCTGAAAGCAGAACTGCAGTCATCTAACACAGAACTTACATTACTGGATGCTGAAAGCAATTACAAACTTGCCTGCGTAAACATGAACATCATGATGGGCCTTCCGGAGCAGACTATTTTGATTCCCGACAAAAGCGGCCTAGCATTACCAACCTCCATCAAAAGCATTGAAGAGTATGAACAGGATGCCATTCAAAACCGAAAAGACATAGCTGCGGTAAATGTCCGTAAAAAAAATGCAGACGTGAATCTGAAGTCGATCAAGGCAGATAAATACCCTTCCATTGCATTAACCGGAGGCTATATTGCTGCAGACATTCCCAAATTCCTTACCGTATACAATGCTGTAAATATCGGCATAGGTGTTAAGTACAATATCGCTTCGCTTTGGAAAAACAAATCAAAAATACAGCAGGCCGAAGCAAAAGTTAAACAATTAACTGCAAACGAAAACATGCTTACAGATAATATCCGGATGCAGATCAACGAAGCATATCAGATGTACCTGGTAAGCGTTAAAAAAATTGAGGTGTTCGAAAAAGCTATAACGCAGGCCACCGAAAACTACCGCATCACAAAAAACAAATATGATAATTCGCTGGCCACCACCACCGAACTATTAGAGGCAGATGTAGCCCTGTTCCAGGCAAAACTGAGGGTTACCAATGCAAAAGCCGATTCATTCGTTGCCTACAATAAATTATTACAAACCGCAGGCGATCTAAAATAGTAAACAAGAAAAACTGAACTATGGACCAGAATACAACAGAAACAAATCAACCAGCAGAAAAAGCAGCAGCAACCAAAAAGCGCAGCAAGGGATTTATTATTGTGCTTGCCATACTAATATTGGGTGGCGGCTGGTTTGGCTTTAGCAAATACCAGCACGGTAAACACCACGAAGAAACAGATGATGCACAGATTGAAGCAAACATAAGCCCGGTGATACCCCGTGTGGCCGGCTATGTAAAAGAAGTGCGTGTTAAAGATAACCAGGTAGTAAAAAAAGGCGATACGCTTTTATTGCTGGATGACAGAGACCTTGCCTTGCGTGTGCAACAGGCAGAAGCCGCACTGGCCACAGCAAAAAGTAACCTGGGCGCTGCTGAAGCAAATACCAATGCCGCAAGGGCCAGCATAGCCAGCACGCATGCAGGCGTATCAACCATTGATGCACAGATAGAAGCTGCCAAAGTGAACCTGATGAGGGCAAGCCAGGATTATGAACGCTATGCCAACCTGATCAAAGATCATTCAATAACGCAGCAGCAGTTTGAAGTAGCTGCAGCAGCCAAACAATCTGCCGAAAAACAGGTACAGATATTAGAGCAGCAAAAGAACCAGGTAAACCAACAGACCAATACCGTTGCATCGCAGAGCAATGCCACTTCTTCGCAAATAGGTGTTGCAGGTTCTGTTATCAAACAACGTGAAGTGGAAGTAGCAGAGGCTAAACTGAACCTTTCTTATGCAGCAGTAATTGCGCAGGAAAGCGGACTGGTATCAAAAGTAAATGTACAAAGCGGGCAATTCATACAGGCCGGACAATCTTTGTTCAGCATTGTATTAAGCAACGATGTGTGGGTAATTGCCAATTTTAAAGAAACACAGTTTGAAAAAATGAAGATAGGCCAAAAAGTGATCGTGCACGTAGATGCATTCCCCAATCATGCTTTTGAAGCAACGCTTACATCTTTTTCTCCGGCTACCGGTTCTAAGTTTTCGTTATTGCCCCCGGATAATTCAAGCGGCAACTTTGTAAAAGTGGTACAACGCCTTCCTGTAAAAATCGAATTCAATAAAACAGAAGAGACATTAATAAAGCAGTTGATACCGGGTATGAATGTAACGGTTGATGTGCATCTTGATTAATAATAACGCAGCGTAAACCAACTGTTCATTATGCAGCAAATGGATTCTTTAGTGGAGTATGGCGGCAGAAGGGTGATCATCACCATTACTGCTATATTTTGTGCCTTACTGGAAATTGTGGATACCACCATTGTAAACGTGGCGCTTCCTAAAATGCAGGGCACTTTAGGTGCTACACTCAGCGAAGTAGGCTGGGTAATTACAGCCTACGCTATCGGTAATGTGATCATTGTACCCATGACAAGCTGGTTATCGCAGCAGTTTGGCAGGCGTAATTATTTTGCTGTATCCATCATTATATTTACGGTTTTCTCTTTCTTATGCGGAAATGCTACAAATATCTGGGAGCTGGTTGCATTCCGGTTTCTGCAAGGCGTAGGTGGCGGGGCATTGCTGGTTACTTCTCAAACCATCATTACCGAAAGTTACCCGGTTGAAAAAAGAGGAATGGCGCAGGCCATCTATGGTTTAGGTGTTATCATCGGGCCAACGCTGGGCCCTCCATTGGGCGGGTACATTGTTGATCACTTTAACTGGCCTTTAATATTTTATATCAACATCCCTATTGGTGTTATTGCAACCCTGCTTACATTACAATTTGTAAGAAGCCCCAAATATGGTGAAAAAAGTTCTGTAGCAGATATTGACTGGCTGGGTATCGGATTATTGGCAGTTGCCATCGGGTCGCTACAATATGTTCTTGAAAAAGGCCAGGAAGACGACTGGTTCAGCAACAGCACTATTGTGATACTGGCTATCACTGCAGGTCTTGGACTTTACTTTTTTATCTGGCGTGAGCTTACGTTCAGAAATCCTATTGTGGAATTACGTGTTTTAAAAAATGGCAACCTGCGGGTAGGAACTATTTTATCTTTCATCATGGGCTTTGGATTATATGGATCCACGTTTATCATTCCTTTATATACCCAAACCATTTTAGGATGGACGGCCCAACAGGCCGGTATGCTGATGATACCTGCAGCACTTACTACCGCAGTAATGATGCCGATGATAGGTGCTTTATTGCAGAAAGGTGTGCCCCAGCAATACCTGGCCGCAGGAGGTATGTTACTCTTTTCTGTGTTCACCTTCTGGGGTTACAGCATCTTAACACCCGGCACCAGTGCCGATGATTTTTTCTGGCCGCTTATTATGCGGGGTATTGCTATGGGTATGTTATTTATTCCGGTCACTACACTTTCGCTTTCTACTTTAAAAGGAAAAGAAATTGGCCAGGGCTCTGCCTTTACCGGTATGATGCGGCAATTAGGAGGATCATTTGGCATTGCACTCATCACTACTTTCTTAACCCGGCAAAATGTTACGCACTGGAGCAATCTTGCATCTAAATTAGATGCCAGCAATCCGGCTATACAACAACAGTTCCAGGGTATGCAACATGCTATTATGAGCAAGGGGGCTGCTGCCGATGCTGCTTTAAAATTAAGCTATGCAGGCTTAAATGGAAGGGTTTTAAAACAGGCTGCAGTACTTTCTTACATGGATGTATTCTTATATCTCAGCATCATGTTCCTGGTATGCGTTCCGTTTGTGATACTGGTTAAGGGAAATAAAAAGAAGAAGGTTGACCTGGCAGAAGCGATGCATTAACAGAACGGATCCATCAACTATTTCCACAAGGCATTTTTAGAAGTATACCCTTTTACATAAAAGCTGTAATTACTTAGCCTGTTACCAACCCGGCTGCTCATACGCCTGGTGTAAATAGCAACAGCGCCATTAAATCCATCCAGCATTCTTGAACCCGGGCTGTAAATTTTTACCATTTCAATATCCTGCACACTCAATGAAAGCGGAGAAAAATTAGCATCGTAAAATTCATCAACGTATATATTTACGTTCTGATTTCTCCAGTACAGGATAGTACGGCCGGTTTGTTCATCATTATACGAAGTAATACCAGCTACGTTTGCAGTAATATAGCTGTAAATGTCAGGATAGTTTTTCAGATCATCATTTTCATAAAAATCTAAAGTACGGGCGTTATCAGAAGCAAAAAGCCCGCTTACATTTTCATTTTCATATTTTTCACGCTTGCTTAGTTGCTTTGTTTTTACAACGATCTCCTGCAGTAATGCATTTTTTTTATCGGCCGTAGAAAAAATATAGCCCTTTTCAGCTTCCGCAGCATTTACTGTTTCTGCTGGGCCAATCGTTACAAATTCTGTTGCAGATGCTTCGGGTGTAAACACAGAATCCAAGGGTGTTTCAATAGCAATTTTATATCGGTTTGCCTTGCTTTTCTGTGCAGGTGAAAATGTAAAATAAACAGAATCGGTATAGAATAAATTGTCGATTTTAAAAGATCCGTCAGTATTTAATTCAACTCCATCGATGATTGGCGCCCGGTTCCTCATGGTGGCAATGTAGTTCATTGCTTTGTCTTCTTCTTCCGGGTTCTTCAGCTTACCCTTTACTGCAAGAAACTTGTTTTGCAGTAAAAAATTAAAAGCATAAGTCCCGTTGGGAATACTATCGCTGATCTTTACGGAGAATTTATAGCGGCCTTTAACAAAAGGGTAGCGAAATTTCCAGCGCTGGCCGGTCTTTACATTATCGATCCAGAGATGCAGTGTTTGTGCAGGAAGATTGGCCCTGAATGGCTCGGTGTATACTTCCATTTCAATGCTGTCGCCCTGCACAAAACTCTGCTTATCAAATATTACAACCAGCGTATCAGAAGCAACTGCTTTTGTTGCAAAGGCAGCAACAACAAAAATGAGTATTGCAAATACTTTTGTTTTCATGCTGTAGGGGCTGCTGTTTAAATATTATCAGGCCAATACTGCCTCGTGTGTAATATTGGTATTGTACAGTTTTGATATAGGGCAGTTGGCCTTTGCATCGGCAACTGCTGCATCAAACTGGTCCTGGCTTATGCCGGGTACTTTTGCTTTTACATTCAGGTGCGATTCTGTAATAGAACCATCTTCCAGTGTAATATCGCAACGGGTTTCAATTTCATCAGGTGTAAATCCGGCAGCACCCAATACAAAACTCAGCTTCATGGTAAAGCATCCTGCATGTGCTGCTGCTACCAGTTCTTCGGGGTTAGTGCCCACACCATCTGCAAAGCGTGAATTAAAAGAGTACTGGGTTTGGTTTAAAACCGTGCTCTGTGTTGTTAAATGGCCATTGCCTTCTTTTCCTGATCCGTTCCAAACGGCGGTTGCATTGCGTTTCATGTTTTTAATTTTAATTGTTTTGTAATTTCTGTTTCGTTAAATCCTATAAGCAAATTTCCGTTAATTTCTATAATGGGCCTTTTAATGATACTGTTGTTTTGCATCATCAGCCTGATGGCAGCCTGTTCATTCAGTACTTTCTTTTGTTCGGCTTCTTCCAGTTCACGCCAGGTGGTGCTTCTTTTGTTCAGTACGGTTTCCCAGCCGGCTTTTTTGCACCACTGCTCCAGTTTTTGCGCTGTAATACCGGCCTGTTTATAATCATGAAAAGTATGATCAATCTTGTGCTTCTTCAGTAATACCACTGCCTTTTTGGTAGTATCGCAATTGGGTATACCGTAAACCGTTACTGCTTCCATATTAAAACTCGGGTAATACAGGTTTTGTTTTCATAATTGTTTCTATCTTCTCCATTACATCGGGTGTTAGCAGGGCAACTGCATCCAATGCTTTTAAATTATCCAGTAATTGCGCTTTTTTGGTTGCTCCTAAAATGGCAGTACTTACGTTGGGGTTTTTAATACACCAGGCAATACTTAAAGAGGCGGTACTCACATTTAATTTAGCGGCCAGGTCAGATAATTTCTTTACTTTTTTTACCTTCTCATCCATCACCCATCTTTCCTTCAGCCAGTCAAAACCTTCCAGGGCAAAACGGCTTCCTTTGGGAATACCCTCATTGTATTTACCTGTTAAAAGGCCCGATGCCAGCGGGCTCCAGATGGTAGTGCCCAAACCAACATTCTTGTATATCTCTAAAAATTCTTTTTCAACTTTTTCTCTTTCAAACAAATTGTATTGAGGCTGCTCCATGGTTGGGCCTATCAGCCTTAGTTTTTCGGCAACCCGATGCGCTTCCATAATTTCAACACCGCTCCATTCGCTGGTGCCCCAGTACATGATCTTTCCCTGCTGTATCAGGTGATTCATGGCCCATACCGTTTCTTCAATGGGTGTTTTTTTATCGGGCCGGTGGCAAAAGTACATATCTAGATATTCTACCTGCAATCTTTGCAATGCCTCGTCGCAGGCTTCCAGCAAATGCTTGCGGCTGCAACCCGTCTGGTTGGGTTTATTGTTCACTCCACGCCATCCCCAGAATGCTTTGGATGAAACGGTGTAAGAGCTTCGATCCCATTTTTTCTTTTTCAAAACACGGCCCATCATCTTTTCGCTTTCGCCCAGGGCATATACCTCGGCGTTGTCAAAAAAATTAATGCCCTTGTCGTATGCAAGGCCCATTAGTTCATCTGCCACTTTATCATTGATTTGCTTGCTAAAGCTTACCCAGCTTCCAAACGACAGCACACTTACCTGTAATCCGGATCTTCCTAAACGACGATATTCCATTTGGTTTTTATTTTAGGTATTTAAAGATACTACTTAGCAGTTTTATAATGTCATCATACTTTTATTCTGGAACCAACGGCACTGGTATTCAACAACCAGCCTGTTTAAATTGTTTTGCAGGAGTTAATATACCGGAAACTGGGAATTGGGAACATTGATGATACCGGTAACTTTTTTTATCACATATCCTTTAAAGTCCTGTCTTGCCTCCATACCTACACCATCAATGATCTGCGTTTTGGTTCTGATGCGTACCGGCTTTTCTGTATAAAATTCATTTCCTCTCCGGTTCCTGTCCCACCACAATTCATCGCAGTATAAAGTATCTCCTTTAATGTTGATCACTTTCACGCTGTCTTTTAAAAACACCTTACTTTCCTGCTCCAGGTATTTACCATACAGGGCATCCAGCCTGCTGTCAACAGTGCCGCCTTCATTAAAAAAATCAACATGTAGTTTTTTGGGAAACTCAACATAGGGGCTTGCATCCTGTACACGCAGCATCAACGGCGAAACCAGTTTTGCCTTGGCCCTGCCACCCAGGGTATAGTTGATATCGGCATTTTTTATCTCCTCAATACCCAGGCTTTTCTTGTTATACTCGCTTACCGCTTCATCACTGTTGCCACAGGAAGTTAAAAGTGCCATTGCAAAAACAGGGAGGCTGATTAAGGTAATAACAGATCTGTGCATACTGTTGCCGCTCCCGAGAAAAAGGAATATGCGTTGCAACCATGCCATCATGAAAAATTATTGAACGTATGAATAATACCTCAAATTACATTAATTGTATTTAGGTTTCTGGAACCAGCGGGCATTCATAGAAATACCAAAGCTGAACCTTACCAGGTTTTCACGCAGGTTGGTTTGCTTGTTACCCCTGCTGCCAAATTCAATGCCTGTATTTAATACCACAAACTCGCCTGAGTAACTGATACGTTTTAATGAAGTTAAAGGCATTCCGGCACCAAGTGTAAAACCATACTCAGGCCTGTTTACGGTTGATTTGATATAATCAGGACCATAGTAAAAACCTGCCCTGTATTTTACAAAGTTGAAATATTTTTTTACCGGTGTATTTATTTTTGCCGGGTAATATTGTGTACCTATTCTGATGGTCCAGTTGTTTTGAACCGCATCTGTTTGTCCGTAAAAACGATAGTTGGCCCAGTTGCCGTAATCAAAATCGGCACCCAACAGCCAGTGTGCATCTTCATAAACAGCGCCTGCTGTAACCATAGCCGGGTACTTGATTGTGCCTTTCACATCTTTCTCAGCATATACGCTGTCTAATTGGTACTGGTTACCACTGTTATCGTAAATAATGGTTTCCCTGATCAGGTCGTTATTTGCTTTCAGGCTTTGCTGCATATTTCCGTACACACCCAGCCTGAGGCTTTTGGTAACATTATCCTTGGCATCTTTAGCCAGTGTAATATCATACTGAAGTCCGGCATTTATAAAAAACCCGCCAAAGGTTGTTTTGTTTTCAGAATTCGACATGTAATGATACATGGTGTCGTTCATGAAAGTAAGTTTGGTGCTGTAGTCTTTGCTGCCAAACATATAACCGGCATTAAAGCCAATGCTGAAATTTTTATAGCGAACACCTGTTCCCAGGTGAAACTGGTTAACACCGCCACTGCCTTCATACATTGTATTCAGACTGTCAATACCAGTCAACCTTTCGTTTTTTTCTATCTTGTAATTTATTTTAGATACTGGTTTCAGGCCCATGCTCATACCCCAGGTTATTCCCTTTTTTAGCATTTTTTTACTTGCCAAAGGAAAAGCCAGCTGCAGGTAGGAAACATAGGTATTGGCCGATGTGAATTTTTTTGCCGGGCTGCTGCTCTTCAATATTCTGTAATCAATTTCTGTACCCACATCAAAAATGGTATTGCTAATGACCCCCAGCGAGGCAGGGTTTGTAAAATTGATAACATTGGGTTCTGCAATTCCGGCAGATACCCCGGCCATTCCACGGGTAAAAACATTGTGGTTAGGTGTCATGTCTCCCAGTCCGTATCTTGAATAAGGTGAGTTTTCCTGTGCTTTTGCACTCATTTGCAAGCCACAAGCCACAAAAAGTACCATTAAAATTTTAGCCATTGTTAGTTTCACTGAGTGCATATAATCCTTTAAATAAGAAATAAGGGTCGGCAAATATCCTGTTTTTAAGTTGACCAGCAAAATAGCTTGTATCGCCCCCGGTTAAAACCACGTTAAAGTTGCTGTATTTACGGGCATATTCGCTTATAAATCCGTCTATTTCATATGTAATTCCGGCAATTACACCACTTTGCATATTTGTTTTAGTATCGTAGCCAACCAGGGGAAAATTCCAGTCTTTTTGTACCAATGGCAGCTTTGCAGTAAAAACCTGCATGGCTTTAAAGCGCATTTCCATACCCGGTGAAATGCTGCCGCCTATGAATTCGGCATATTGGTTTATGAAATTATAGGTAATGCAACTGCCCAGGGCAACTACCAGGTTGTTCTTACCCGGAAAAAAATGAACAGCCGCGGCAGAAAGCGCCAGCCTGTCGGCACCAATAGACTCCGGCTTGCCAACCGGCGTAGTAAAATTTGCCCTGGTAAGATGAGAGAGTTTATGAAAAACAGTTTTTGCTGCCAGTACATTTTCAATTTCGGGATTGTGTTCAATTACCGAAGACAGGATCGTTTTCTGTGGCTGATGATCGTTCAGCAGTTTTTGAATGGTTGCTGTTTCATCGTTGGGCAAAACGATCTCTGCTGAAAAATGCTCATTTTCAAAAATAGCTGCCTTAAGCCGGGTGTTTCCAAAATCGAAGCAAATGGTTTTTGTCATTGAATCAGTTTTAAGTTAATGGTTAATGGTTTCGGCTCCCTAATTTTTACATGTAACAGGTTTGTTGCATCAGCTCAACCAATAACATCTAACTATTAACCTTTACCCATCCAGCCCTTTCAGATTTTTAAAATGCCCGTTCAGCTTTACTTTCTCTTTCAGCATTTCCATTTCAGCCAGTACAGGAATCACTTTGGTAAGATGACGCTTTAAATATTCCTGCCTTTGCGATTCGTGCAACAGCTCCAGCAATTCATACTCTTCCTGTAAAGACATGCCTGCATGGTGTGCCACATCATAACTCCATAACTCTTCATCGGGCTTTTTAAATTTCTTCTCTATGTTCAGTAATTTATGCAGCTCTTTAACACCTTTTACAATCCCGTTCATCAATGTCCTGTTTCCACGCTCATCATTATCAGGATAATTTACAATAGCACCGCTATATAATTTATCGGGTAATTCTTTGATCATTTCCAGCATCCTGAAAACCTGCAGACCCTCGGTTTTAATATCCATCTTTCCATCTTCATAAACCTGGCTTATTTCTGTTACCTGCACCAGGGTGCCCATTTCAAGCACTTTATCGTCAATAACAGATGGAATGCCGAATGGTTTTTTAGCTGCAAAACACTCATTGATCAGCTGCCGGTAGCGGGGTTCAAAAATATGCAGGTTCAGTTGTTCACTGGGATAAACAACAATAGCTAATGGAAATATGGGAATAAAATTTGTCATCAGTTAAATCAGCTTTTATTGTTTGCTGCGTTGGTCATTTCTTTTAAATACCGGTATTTTAAAAAAGTATACCGTGCTGTTGTTTTTGCAATGATAAAACCCTCCTTTCCATCCAGGAATCCGAGCCGGAAAATATAATGCTGTATAAAAGCAAATACCGGCGAAAGGTATCGTTTTAAAGAATTGGGCTTTTTACCAGCGGCAAAATATTTTTTTGCATTCATCCGGGCATAATGATCTGTCTTGGCATCATACTCCTGCCTGTTTTGTACGGTGTAGTGAAGAATATTTCCTTTCAGTTTTGTTACAGTAACATCATGAGGAAATAGCAGGTTTTCGTGCACAGCTACATTGTTCCAGTGCACGGTTTTACGGTTAAAGAGCCGTATATGCCAGTCGAAACCCCACTCGCCAAAACGTATCCATTTATTACAAAAGAAGTTTTTAAAGCGTATGTTAAACACTTCGGCATCATTGTGGCATGCAAGCTGCAAAAGGCTTTGCTGTAGTTCTGCATCTATGGCTTCATCTGCATCCAGGCTTAATATCCAGTCGTTTTTTGCTGCTGCAATACCTTTATTTTTATTGATCCCATAACCGCCCCAGTCTGTTTCAATTACAGTGGCGTTGAATTTTTTGCAGATGGTAACGGTATCATCGGTACTGCCGCTGTCAACAATTACAATATCGTTGGTAACAACCTGCAGGCTTTGCAGCGTATTGGCAATTATATGTGCTTCATTTTTTGTAATGATAACAACCGATATATCCATCCTGCAAAGAAACAATAAATATCAGCATGGTAATCAATACAAAACCGAATGCCGATACCTTCAATCAAACTTAATTTATTTGGTATTTGGATACAGAAAATTGAAATTTGTTTTATGTGGCAGCAACAGATCGATGAAATTAAGAGTGGCAATACCAAAACACTGGCCCGGTGCATCTCATACATTGAGAATGAGGTTACGGGTTATGAAGAGCTGTTACAGCAACTGCCTGCTTCGCCAACACCCATCATTGGCATTACCGGCCCTCCCGGTGCCGGTAAAAGTACACTTACAGATGCATTGATAGGCAGGATGGTGCAGGAAGGAAAATCAGTTGCTGTTATTTGTGTAGACCCATCTTCTCCATTTAATTTAGGCGCTTTGCTGGGCGACAGAATACGTATGAGCGAATGGTACAATAACCCGAAAGTGTTTATCCGTTCGCTGGCTACCCGTGGCTCATTGGGCGGGCTGCACCCGAAGATCATTGAGATAAGCGACCTGGTAAAAACTGCCGGCTTCGACTATATTATTGTAGAAACCGTGGGTGTGGGCCAGAGCGAAATTGAAATTGCCGGGCTGGCAGATATTACCATTGTGGTAGTAGTGCCCGAAGCCGGAGACGAAGTACAGACCATGAAAGCCGGGCTGATGGAGATTGCCGATGTATTTGTGGTAAATAAAGCCGACAGGCCCGATGCTGATATTTTTGTAAAGAATTTAAGGCTGATGCTGGCACCTGCTTTTCATAATCATACCATGCCGGTACCGGTCATAAAAACCATCGCTTCGCAGAAAGAAGGAATTGCTGAACTGTTGCAAACGATCACCGATGCTTTTACTGTTGTAAAAGATAAAGAAAAAAGATCCTGGCTGCTTGCCGAAAAAGCATTTCACCTGATACAGCAAAAGAAAATGATGGCGATAGATAAAGCGTCGTTGAAACAAAAGATAGAAGCCGCCGGAAAGGATTTTAACCTGTATTCCTTTATTAAAAATTACTATTAAGCAGTAGCCGGTTGTTGTTTCATTTCCTGTTGCTCCTGCTCCTCCAGCTTCTTATTCCCCTTCCACCAGCGGTAGCCAATAAAGCCAACAATAGCAAATGGCATAAACATCAGGTACAGGATACCGGAATTCATTCCCTGTGCCGGTTTTTCGCCCAGCTGCAAGGCCGTTTTGGTGCAAACCGCACATTGCGCCTGCAAAGCCGGCGAAATGAGCAATGTTGCAAATAGCAATATCAATATGCTGGAAATATGCTTCATATGGTACTGCAAAGGTAAGGCTGTAAACCGTTTGGAAAACATCTGTTTAACAGAAATTAACGAATTTATTTGCTGAAAAGCGTGCAGATACTTTTAATTTGCAGCAAATTAAATTGATCTATGTTGAAAAGATTTTTACCTTTTTTAGCCTGTTTAATATGCTTTACTGCTGCAAACGCACAAAGGAAGTATGCAACAGCCTTATATAAGGCCGGCATGGCCTATAAAAGCAGCAACAATTTCAACGAAGCGCTGAACTCATTTGCCAAAGCGGTTGTGGCCGATACAAAATTTGACTCGGCCTATGTGGAAATGGGCAATATCTATGCTGCAGGTGGTAATACCGATCTGAGCATATACAATTTTAAAAAAGCACTTGAAATAAACCCCCGCTATACCGATGCCCATTTTGGCTTAGCCAAACTTTACCGTGATGCAAAGAAAATATATGATTCGGCTATCTTTTATTTCAATGCTGCCGAAGCACTTGATAAAACCAATAAAGAGATCTATTATGGCCTGGCATGGATATACAATGCCCAAAAAGAGCATGACAAGGCAATCCCTTATGCCATCAGATCGCTTGAAATAGACAATAAATACAAACCCGCTTACGGCGAACTTGGCTATGCTTACCGGTCGTTAAAGATGTTTACCGAATGTGTTGAGCAGCTTAAAAAAAACCTGGCCGTGTCCGTAGTGGATGTTGCCCTGCTGTATTCAGGCTATTGTTATATTGAATTAAAGAACAAAGAAGGCGCCATGCAGCAGTATCAGGAATTACTTAAAGTGAATGAAAGGATGGCTGCCGGTTTAAAGGGTAAGATAGATGCTGCTTTTGCGGGTAACTGATCAGGCCTGTACTTCTGAACTGATGGCTGTGTTATGAAACCTTTCCTGGTCGAAAAATTTTGGTTCTGTTACAAATGCTTTCAACTCTCCTTTCATCACGGTAGCCGACAACAGGTCATCTGCCCGGTAAATTACAGGTGTTTGTGCAACCAGCAGTTTGCGGGCCGCTTCAATGGTAATGGCATAAGCATGCGCACAATCATGAAAGCCTGCTTTTTTTAAATGTGCGCTGTATGGTTTTGGTAAAAGATTACCAACCATTTTATAGGTCCAGGCCATCCCGCCTAAAGCACTTAGTATCCGGTAAAAAAACTGTTTTATTTTTAAACCTGTTGTAACCTGTTCATGCTTTGAGTAGCCAAGGTAAACTAACTCCCAATCATCTGGCAGTTCATTGAACGCCGCAGGCAATTGGGCCAGGTTCTGTGATAAGGGGAACGGATCGTCCTCCATGATCAGAATTTTTTTCCATCCGTTTTCAACCATAGCAGCATAAACCTGCCTGTGCGTTAATGAACAGGCCACTTCAGCCAGGCTTAGTGCTTTACCCTGGCGCTGTGCCATTTTCGCCGCCTGTTCATCATAGGTTCCATCGGTTTTTACCTGCTCAAAATCAAGATTCAATTTATCGGCACCCCAGAAAAAATCAAAATCAAGGCCCTGCAGGTTCTGCTTTGCCAGTTGATGCCTGCTGGTAAACCTGGGAACCGAAATAACCAGGATCTTATCAAAGTATTGCTCCAGAAATGAACTGATGTCTGATGGAATCGCCACGGTTAATTTTTTAAAAAGCTATTGTTTGTGAAGATTACATTTTCACCTTTCATGTCAAAAGAAAAATCATATTTACCCATTGCATGGAATACCGAACGGGAACAGCCGCTTTTCATTTTATCATGCAATTCTATCACCAATACTTTTGTGAGCGGAAGCCATTTTTCAGAACCTTGTTCAAAAACTTCTTTTTCAGAACCTTCAATATCCAGTTTTAAAATATCAATATGCGGCATATTGAATTGTTCCATTAATGAAGAAACAGTTACTGCCTTTATCGTGCCATCCTTTTCACTGGTTTCAGTAACCATAAAAGCATTGTTGCCAACCTCCGTGTTTTCAATCTGCAGGTGTGTGTTATTTTTCCAAATGCCGCATTTCAGAGGTCTGATTCCGGGATATTTTTTGCAGTTGGATTGTAACAGCAGGAAGTTTTCATCATCAGGTTCAACCGTTACAATGGTTGCCCTTGGAAATTTTGTTGCAAAAAAGCAGGCAGTAAGCCCGATATTACCGCCGCCATCTATAATATACTCCGGTACAAACGGTAGTGGCAAATCATAGGTTTCATTAAGCACCACTTCTTCAAAAGTGGCATAATCAAAAGGATTGTTACGCAGCTGGAACGGAAATGACAGATTGGGTGTTACCAGTTCTGAAAAATTGCCATTTTTTATTTTACTGTAAAACGAAACCGCTTTTAAAAAACCGAGTTTTCTTTTTAAGTTTTTAAATCGAGACATACAAACAAAAGTACTAATTTAGTCATGAAGTTACAACCGCTGCTTTACCTTAAAATATTAATTATTTATGCGACAGGCTTTACCACGTTTAAGTGGAATAACGGTCAAAAAAAAGAATCCGGATTATATTCACCTTTATTTTTTGATGAAGGATGTTAAAGATGCATTAGACAGGTTTGCAAAAAACAAACTCCTGGACCTGGGATGCGGAAATAAGCCTTACAAGGAATGGTATGCCCCGCTTACCAGTTTTTCAACCGGGTGCGATGCAACACAAAGCAGCGAAAATGTTGTTGATACCGTTTGCCTGGCATCTGATCTTCCCTACCAAAACGAATCATTTGATACCGTTTTTTCCACCCAGGTGCTTGAGCATGTTTTTGAACAGCAGCAGATGATCAATGAAGCTGCCAGGGTACTAAAACAAAACGGACATCTTATACTTTCAGTTCCATTTACATGGGAACTGCATGAGGAACCTTATGATTTTTTCAGGCTTACCAAACACGGACTCAAAGAAATGTTTGAAAGGAGTGGCTTAGAGGTTGAATATATAAAATCCAACGGAGGTAAATGGGCCACCATGTTCCAGATGATGATCAATACGGTTTACTCCACTTTTAAGTATAAAACGGTGAAGGCAAAAATCCTTAAAATAATTTTCCTGGAGTTTAAACTCACCTGGCTGATAAACCAGTTCGCTATCTGGGTTGATAAGCGCCATTTTGATGATGTGTGGACCTTGAATTACCTGATAGTGGCAAAAAAGAAATAAATGAGATCTGTTTTCTTTTTATCATTGATGAACGGCGGAGCCTGGGGTGGCAGCGAGGAAGTGTGGTTCCGCACGGCTTTGTGGATGGCCCGTTCCGGCTACAAAGTTGGCATTGGCTGTTACCACTGGCCCGAAAAGCAGGCCCGGATCGATGAGTTAAAAAATGCAGGATGCGCTGTTTATTTATTGCCCAATAAAAAAGGGCTGTTTAAAAAACTGGTTTTAAAAAAAGCCTTGTCTGCATTTCCGTTTTCACAATATCAATTAACCGTTATTAACCAGGGAGGCTGGGAGGAAGTGCTGCATGCGCCGTTCCGTCATCTTTACAAAAAACTTCCGGCCTATGTACTCTTAAACCATAATTACAATGAGCAGGCAACGCTTTCTGCTGCAAAACAAAAATTACTGCATCAATGGCTGAACGGAGCAAAAATGAATTTTGGCGCTACACAAAAAATATTTGAAGTGATTGAGCGGAAATTCAACATCAGCATTGAAAAAAAAGAAACGCTGCTGAACCCGATAACCTTTACGCCTGATGCAGAACCGGGTCATTATCCTGCATATACAAACGACACTTGCACCTGGGTGATGCTGGCGGAACTGGATACGGCAAGAAAAGCACAGGACATACTGATCAACGCCTTGTCATCATCAAAATGGAAAGCAAGAAACTGGCAGCTGCATTTGTATGGATATGGAAAAGACAAAGAAAAGCTGGAAAAACTAATAGCTGAACAAGGGCTTGAAAACAAAGTTTTATTAAAGGGTTTCACTACCAAAATAAAACAAACCCTGCTTGATTGCCACCTGCTGTTACAATGCACACTTATAGATGCCATGCCTTTAAGTGTGGTAGAAGCTATGGCAACCGGAAGACCATGCGTGGTGAGCAATGTGGGCGATATGCCTGTTTGGATTGAAGATGCGGTAAGTGGCTTTATATGCCCTGAAGTAACGGCTGCAGGCATTGATGAAACCTTAGAAAAATGCTGGCAACAAAAAAACAACTGGGCCGCCATGGGAAGGTCGGCCTTTGAAACCTTTATAAAAAAATATCCGCAACCTTATGAAGAAAAGATTGCGGACATTTTATGTAATATAAGTATCCGGCCCGGTAAAGAGTTGACATAATTCAAACCCGGGTTAGATTTTATGCATCAGCATTGCTAACGTATACGCTTCTATTGTTGCAGTTGAATATATCCCATTGCCCTTTCAAGCAATTCATCCTTTCCGTTTTTTATACCGGCTCTTGTTGGCTTAACTTCTATATCGGGTACAATGCCAATACCCTGTGTTTCTTTTCCATCGGGATAAAAAACGCCAATGCCTGAAATATAACTGCCAAAGCCACCCGGGAACCAGATCATACTTACATTACCATCGGCACCTGCCGTTTGGCTGCCCATCACAATAGCATTGGGTGCGGTACGTAATGCCATGGTCTGGTATTCTGCCGAGCTTTGTGTTCTTTCATCAATCAGTATCACTATTTTTCCTTTGTAATAATCTTTATTTTTTACTCCGTTGCTAACATCATATTTAAAAGTAAAAAGGCCGGGGTTGTTAATATTCCCATTGGTGAATTTTACAAAAGCTGATGGGGCTGGTTTAATGTATTTAGCCATTTCAAAAGTCATGAAGTCTGCCGGGTAATTCCGGATATCTATAACAATACCTTTGGTATTCTCAAATGTTTTAAAAATGGTTTTAAGGTCGGTAAGTTTTGCAGTAGCCAGTGTTACATAGCCAATTGAATCATTTAATAATTTATAAGAAGGGTTGGCATTATATTTTTTTGCAGAGGCATCCCCGATCGTTTTTTGAGGGTACAATTTTAAACTACCGCTTTTTATTAAGCCGTCATGTTCGTAAGTGATGGGCAATGATTCTCCGTTGCCTCTAAGCAGGTAAGTAACGAAATTTCTATTGGCTACACTGGGGTTAGATGCACAAAGCACATTTTCCAATTCTTTTCGATGCTCCGCTATTGTTTTACCGTTTATGGTTAAAATTTCATCGCCTATTTTAACTCCGTCATTCATAGCCAGGCTATCATCTACGGTAATATGTACAATGAGTTTGCCCTGCACCATCCGTGCTTTGGTAGCGGAAAAGTTAGCGCCAAAATAAGCTGCCAGGTCCTTATCACCGTATATAGATGCATGCGTATCATGAATACGGTTTATAATTTTAAGGCAGGTAAGTTTATAACTTATCATGCTTTTACTAGCAGCATACTTTGGAATAAATTCTTTCAGCACATCATCCCAGTTTTCTTTGATCAGGTATTTTGATGGGAAAAAATATTCGATGATGTTCCAGTAACGGAAAAGCCCCAGCATTCTTAATCCGTCATCAGCAGCAGCCATGGCTGCATATTTTTCCTCGCCGTCAAAATTGGGATTCAACACACCCGGCATCAGCTTTATATAAGCATTGGATGATTGATTGCGGTAAGTATAAATACTGTTCAGTTTACTGATAATGGCATCACTGAACAAAACCTTATCATTGATCCAGCCAAGGCCGGGCTTTTGCTGTACATCTTTTTCGGGCAGTTCTACTGCTTTCTTGTAGCTGGTTTCATCGCCCAGGCTGTTGATCCAGTTCAGTAGAAGTTCGTTTCTTTTTTCAACAGAAGAAGCATTTGTAACAGGCAGCATTATCTTAAACAACTCACCATCAAAGCTTGTATTTCCTTTTGCTACATCGGGATGGTGGTATTTTAAATATCCCCAAACTTTTGCCAGCACATACAGGTTTTCTGTTTGTTGTTTGGTAAGTGAACTGTCCAGTTTTACACCGGAACCATCTGCAGCTTTTATGCTGCAACAAAAAAACAGGCATGCAATAAAGAGTAAATATTTTTTCATACAATCGTTTTTCTAAAGTTGAATAAAAAAAGCCTGGAAAAGAATTTCCAGGCTGTTAAATAAAATACATTATTTCTTAATACACTTTGCTTATGCAGGCTCGCTCTTCATTTGTTTTGAAACCCTTGAGCGTTCATTCTCATCCAGTATCACTTTACGCATACGAATGCTTTTGGGTGTTACTTCAATACACTCATCCTGCTGTATATACTCCATACATTCTTCCAATGTCATTAAGATCTTTGGAGCAGCTTTACTGGCATCATCACTACCGCTTGCACGGTGGTTGGTTAATTTTTTAGGTTCAGTTGCATTTACATTTAAATCTCCTGGTTTAATATGCTCAGCAATGATCTGGCCAACGTACACTTCTTCTCCCGGATCAACAAAGAAACGTCCCCTGTCCTGTAATTTATCAATTGAATAACCGGTTGTTCTTTCTGTATTTTTAGATAACAATACACCGTTGTTGCGGCCAGGAATATTTCCTTTCCACGGACGGTAATCAGTAAAACGGTGCGCCATTACAGCTTCACCAGCAGTACCGGTAAGCATCTGGCTACGTAAGCCTATCAAACCACGTGAAGGAATATCAAATTCCAGGTGCTGCATTTCGCCTTTGCTTTCCATGATCAGCATTTCGCCTTTGCGTTGCGTAACCAGGTCAATTACTTTACCACTAAATTCAGACGGTACATCAACTACCAGGTTTTCATAAGGCTCACATTTTTTACCATCAATTTCTTTAACCAAAACCTGTGGGTTACCAACAGTCAATTCAAAACCTTCTCTACGCATGGTTTCAATTAAAATACCCAGGTGCAAAATACCACGGCCATAAACCAGGAAGCTATCAGCACTGTCTGAATCTTCAACTTTTAAAGCCAGGTTCTTTTCAGTTTCTTTCATCAACCTGTCACGTAAGTGACGGGAGGTAACAAACTTACCTTCACGGCCAAAGAATGGTGAGTTATTGATGCTGAACATCATACTCATGGTTGGCTCATCCACACTGATTACCGGTAATGCTTCCGGAAATTCAGCATCACAAACCGTATCACCAATATTAAATTCTTCCAAACCAACCAAGGCACAAATATCACCTGCACTTACTTCTGTTGCCTTCTTTTTACCAAGGGCTTCAAAAGTGTAGAGTTCTTTAATCTTCATTTTTTTGATGGTACCATCTGCCTGTACCAATGCGATCTGCTGTCCTTCTTTCACTGTTCCTCTTGCTACTTTACCTACGGCAATTCTACCCAAGAAAGAAGAGTAGTCCAGTGATGTGATCTGCATCTGCAAAGTACCTTCGCTCACTTTTGGTTCCGGTACATGCTCTAATATTGCATCCATCAAAGGAAGAATATTTTCTGTTTGCGTTAAAGAGGTGTTCATCCAGCCTTGCTTGCTGCTACCATAAATGGTAGGGAAATCCAACTGCTCTTCGGTTGCATCCAGGTTAAAGAATAGTTCAAAAACTGCATCATGCACTTCATCCGGGCGGCAGTTCTCTTTATCAACCTTATTAATAACTACTATGGGGTGTAAACCTAACTGCAATGCTTTCTGCAACACAAAACGTGTTTGCGGCATGGGACCTTCAAAAGCATCTACCAACAACAAAACGCCATCAGCCATTTTCAATACACGTTCAACCTCACCACCAAAGTCACTATGGCCCGGTGTATCAATCACATTAATCTTAATGTCTTTGTAGGTAACAGATACATTTTTACTGAAGATGGTAATGCCACGTTCTCTTTCCAGGTCGTTGTTATCCATGATCAACTCTCCTGTTTCCTGGTTATCACGGAAAATGTTGGTGCTGTGCAGAATTTTATCTACTAATGTTGTTTTACCGTGATCTACGTGGGCAATAATTGCAATGTTGCGAATATTCATAATACTAATCTTTTGCTTCAGCCTTTATTTTGCAGGAGAACCAATATGGCCTATCCCTGCAACTTATCAGCTGCCGCTGTTTTTAAGGGCGCAAAGGTACGCTAAAACAGCCGGATGGCAAGGTTAAATGTCAATTAAATATGTTAATAGCTTAGTTTAAAGCTAATTGAGGTTTTAAAGGAATATGTATTGGGTTAACTTAGCAGTGGTATAATTTCTTAGGTATATTATTTGTAATCATTGAATCATGAATAAAAAGAAACCTGTTTTACCAAATATTGCCCTTTGCATTACCCTGGATGCAATTGGTATGGCGAGTTATATCATTCCGGGTTTAACGGAATTTACCGATGTTGTTTGGGCACCAATTTCCGGCTATCTTTTTTTTACGCTATTTGGCGGCCGCTTTGGTGTAATTGGCGGTGTACTTAATTTCCTGGAAGAGATTGTTCCGTTTACCGATGTTATTCCATCTTTTACAATTGCCTGGTTCATTAAAAAGAAAGAACTGGATCTATGGCTGGCAAATAAATGATCCCTGAGGGGTGACTCACCCTTCAATAAGCTTTCGTAAATTGCATGCCCGATCATTATGCCTTTTCAACTTCAATCACCATATTCCCCCGCCGGCGATCAGCCGGGCGCCATTCAGCAGCTTACAGAAGGGGTGCTGAACGGGGACCGGTACCAGACCCTGCTAGGTGTTACCGGTAGTGGTAAAACCTATACCATGGCCAATGTGATACAGAACACACAAAGGCCCACCCTCATCATTACCCATAACAAAACCCTGGTAGCACAATTGTATGGTGAGTTCAAACAGTTCTTTCCCGATAATGCCGTTGGCTATTTTGTAAGCTATTACGATTATTACCAGCCCGAGGCATACATGCCCGTTAGTAATACCTACATCGAAAAAGACCTGAGCATTAATGAAGAACTGGATAAGCTTCGCCTGCAGGCCACGGCACAATTGCTGAGCGGAAGAAGGGATATTATCATTGTTGCCAGCGTAAGCTGCATTTACGGTATGGGTAACCCTACTGATTACGAAAATGGTATCATCCGCATACAACAGGGCCAGGTCATCAGCCGCCAGGGATTTTTACATGCCCTGGTCAATTCTTTGTATCACCGCAGCGAAGGCGATTTCACCAGGGGAACTTTCCGTGTTAAAGGCGATACCATCGATATTAATTTACCTTATGTGGATTTTGGATACCGCATTACATTCTTTGGCGATGAAATTGAAACCATTGAAACGCTGGAACTCAGCAGCGGCAAGCGCATCAGCAGTGTGGAGAATGCAGCTATCTTTCCTGCTAATTTATATGTAACGCCCAAGGACATGCTGCAGCAGGTAATACACGAGATACAGGATGAAGTGGGTGCACAGGAACTATATTACAAGAACAGCGGAAAATATATTGAAGCGCAGCGCATCACCGAGCGGGTGAATTACGACCTGGAAATGATACGTGAACTGGGTTATTGCAATGGCATTGAGAATTACTCCCGTTTTTTCGACCGGCGCAAACCCGGCACCCGACCCTTCTGTTTGCTGGATTATTTTCCCAAGGATTTTTTGTGCATCATTGATGAAAGCCACCAGACCATCCCGCAGGTAAGTGGCATGTATGGCGGCGACAGAAGCCGAAAACTGATACTGGTTGATTATGGCTTTCGCCTGCCATCGGCGCTGGATAACCGTCCGCTTAATTTTAATGAATTTGAAAGCCTGCTTAACCAGACCATCTATGTTTCTGCCACACCCGGCGAATACGAGTTGCAGAAATGCGAGGGCGTGGTGATAGAACAGGTAGTAAGGCCAACCGGTTTATTGGATCCGCCTATTGAAGTACGCCCTTCTGTGAACCAGATCGATGATCTGCTGGATGAAATTGACAAACGGGTAACCAAGGGCGACCGGGTGCTGGTAACCACGCTTACCAAGCGCATGGCCGAAGAGATGGACAAATACCTGCACCGCATCAACATTAAAAGCAAATACATACACAGTGAAGTTGACACGTTGGAAAGGATTGAGATCCTTCGTGAACTGAGACTTGGCATCATTGATGTGCTGGTGGGTGTGAATTTATTGAGGGAAGGATTGGATCTTCCCGAAGTGTCGCTGGTAGCTATTTTAGATGCCGACAAGGAAGGTTTTTTACGCAACGAAAAAAGTCTGACCCAAACGGCAGGCCGTGCTGCCCGTAATGTAGACGGGCTGGTGATCTTTTATGCCGATAAGATGACCGAAAGTATGCAACGCACTATAGATGAAACCAACCGCCGCCGGGAGAAACAGATCGCATTTAACACGCTACACAATATCACCCCAACCACCATTAAAAAAAGCACCGAACAGATCTTTGCCCAGGGTTCGGTACTGGATGTAAAAGGCTATGATCCTTCTAACCCTTACTCGGTAGCACCCGATGAAGAACTGGTGACGAATGTGGCTGCTGAAGAACAGGTAGTATATGCCACCATTCCCCAGCTGGAAAAAGCCATTGCCAAAACCAAAAAAGACATGACCAAAGCAGCCAAAGACATGGACTTTATGGAAGCCGCACGCCTGCGTGATGAAATGTTCAGGATGCAGAAAGAGCTGGAGGGGATGAAGGGTTGATACCGCCCGGCAGCCACAGTACAACCGGCCTAACCGGCTTTAGTTTATAACATACAAAACAATAAGGCATCTGCCCTTCCGCAATTTTTTTCCTCTTTTACATAATTCACAGAAATGCATATCATTTCCCTTTACGGCACGAATAATGCGTGAATGGGGTATAATCAATTTTAAAAACTAATCAGAGAATTATGAAAACGATCATGTTAATTGCTTTAAGCGCTTTTTCTTTTACGGCCATGGCCCAGGAAAAAACAAGCAAAAAAGCCAAATGGGAGAAAATGCAATCCAATGCACCGGTGATGACCAATGGTATTGGTATGAGCTTCCAGAACTTCGACGGACTGAACCACCGCATAGCCGGTTTTCCGCAGTACAAGGGTTTAAACAACCGTATGTATACGATCACTGCAGGCTCTATGCATGTAATGGATAATTTTGTTTCGCAGATGAGCATTACCGGGGCCAGCAGTTTAACCGGCAACCCCAATGAAAAAAGCAGCACCCTGCGCAGCTTTGGTGGTAGTATCGACCTGGGTTATGATGTAATACCATCCAAAGCAGTGATGCTGTATCCCCTGGCAGGTATTGGTGCCGAAACCTACCATGCTATTTACTACCGCGATGTATCAACTGTTGAGTTTGATGCGGTAGCCAATTCAAGCAACGTGCAGAACAGCATACGCAAAACCAAATTTGTGAACTCGGCATTTACCTACAAACTGGGACTGGGCATGAGCATTGCCTCGCCCAAAGATTACGGAACCATTGGTATACAGGCAGCCTATGTTTCGGGCTTTCATGATGAAAAATGGAAAAGTGCCGAATACCAGAACCTGGCCAATGCACCACAGGATATCATCAAAAGATTTTCTGTATCGCTGATCTTTAGCGGCGGTAAGAAATGGCATAAATAAGGATGTGTGATAAATGAAAACAACGGGTATGGGTTTCCATACCCGTTGTTTTTGTTTCGGTTGGTGAGGACAGCAACCGGAACAGAAGCGGTAACTTATTTACAGGTTTGCTACCGGTTGGTGTCCCACAAAGCGAGAGAAGAGGGCAGAGACTTAAGTCAGTTGGTCAGTTATAAAAGTACAGGGTTATACTTTGATAGTATGACCCTTTTTTAATGGATAGCGCCCAACTAGCAATAAAAAAAGGCTTCAACCAGGGGTTTTATTTTACAGAGATCTACCCTGATGCAACATCAACCAGATCCCCTTGTCTCTACCAGTTAATAAGTATAGCATTTTAGTATAGCCATCAAACAACTGAATCAGAACATGAAAAACATTTTATTGGTTTTTGTGTGCGTAGCCATCTGCACAAGCGCCTTTTCACAAGCAACCCTTAAGGGAAAACTAACAGACAGTACCACAAAAACGCCCCTGGCATTAGCTACCGTAACTGTTTTTAAAGCAGCTGATACAGCCATTATCACTTACCGGTTAAGTAACGCCGAAGGTGAATTTAAAATTCCGGGCTTGCCATTTGGCGTGCATTGCAGGGTTGTAGTTTCGTATAGCGGGTACAGTGGGTACCGGAAAGAATTTACGCTTACAAGCGATCAGCCTGTTCTGGATCTTGGCCAGGTTTACCTGTCGCCTGTTTCGGCAGCCATGCAGGAAGTGATCGTATTGGCAGAACGGCCACCGGTGATCATTAAAAAGGATACGGTTGAATTTAATGCCTCTTCTTTTAAAACCTTACCCAATGCACTGGTAGAGGATCTCTTAAAAAAATTACCCGGGGTGCAGGTAGATAAGGATGGAAATATCATGGTTAACGGCAAACCTGTTAACCGGATACTGGTTGATGGCAAAACATTTTTTGGTGATGATCCAAAGATGGCATCCCGCAACCTGCCCTCGCAGGTGATCGATAAAGTACAGGTAACAGATGATAAAGAAGAGATGATGCGTAACGGAGATGATAACCCGAACAATGTAGGCAAAGTGATCAATCTTACGTTAAAAAAGAGGATAAAGAAAAGCATGTTTGGAAAAGCCTATGCAGGTGGTGGCGGCGGGCCGCAGGGTGGCCGGTACGAAGCGGGTGCTATTGCCAATATTTTCAAAGACACGCTGCAGGTAAGTGTAATGGGGTATTCCAATAATCTGAACCGGCCCGGTTTTAACATCAATGATATAAGACAAACGATGGGGCTTAACCGTTCTATCGAAACGATGGGAGGCAATTCAAACAACAATAACAATAACAGCAATTTCGGTTCCTCCTTCAGCATCAATGATATCAATTTTGGCGGAGAATCCCGTAACGGTGGTATCACCAAAAGTGATGGCGTGGGCATTAATATCAACCATACTCCCAACAATAAGCGATCTGTTTATGGCCAGTATTTTTTCGGGCGCGTTTCTACCAATGTACAAAATGAGAACAGAACCGATATTTACAAGGATGATACGGTGATCAGTAATTTTTCGAACCAGCGCTATACAGAGACCGGCAATTCGCATGTGATTGGGTTTGGTGCCAGGCTGAAGCCCGACTCCACCATTAACCTCATCATGGGCTTAAACTATGTACTATCCCGAACCCGCTCTGAAAAAAATGACAGCAGGAGCGGTGTTCATAATTTCCTGGGAAACTTAAATAACGGGCTGGTATATAATACCGGCGATCTGAAGACCAACCTCTATAGTCATAATATCATGTTCACCAAACTATCACGGGGTAAAAAAGGCCGGCGATTGAATATTACCCACTACCTGGGATGGAGCAATAAGGACCGGGATGACTATACTGATGCTGCTATTGCCTACCAGCAGCCTGTTATAAAAGATACCAGTTACCAGCAATTGCGTAATGACCGGGTACCCACGCTTACAGCCAACGTAACTGCTAACTACAGTGAACCACTGATCAAAAATTTCTTCTTCAGGCTGGGTGCACGCTACGATTATGAAAAAATGGATAACCGGGTTGCCACCGTAGCCAATAACTCCGGTGACCCTATCAAGGGCCTGAGCAGCGGGTTTACCCGGGAAAGCAATAAGTACAGCGTTTCCGCAGGTATTGAATACCGGTACAAGGATTTTACTTTCCGGCCGGGTATACGATTTCAATCGCAAAAATTTTATACCAATATATACTCATTGAACCAGTCTATTAAACAGGCGCAAAATAATGTGCTGCCCCAGTTTGATTTTGTGTTTAAAAAATTAACGCTTTCGTATAACCGGGATGTAGTGTTACCTTATTATACCAACCTGGTACCGGTACTCAACAACAGTAACCCCTATATGACCAGGATAGGAAATCCTAATCTTCAGCCGGCATTACAGGACCGGGTTCGCATTAACCTGAATACCTACAATCCTAAAAATACGTTGGGTGTATGGTCGTGGTTTGAAGCATCACAATCTAAAAACGTGATCGTAGACAGCATTTCGCTGGATCAAAGTGGTATACAAACGGTATACCCTGTAAATGCAAACGGGTATAAACGTATTGCTACCAATTTTGGCTTGTACCAGAATAAAAGGAATGCAAAGAATTTTATGATCCCCTGGAATTTTGGTACCTGGACGGAATTTGTACAAAATTATTTTTACTATAACGGAGTTAAAAGCAAGCAAAACAGGCTGAACTGTAATTTCTGGGGTGGCATTGGATTGAATTGGGATGATAAGCTGGAGTTAAACCAGGAATACTCTTTCGGATACCGGTTTGTACAGAATAGTGATGCCGGCTTTGAAGATACCCGAACATTCAGCCAAACGATCGGTACAGAGGTGATAGCCCGTTATATAAAACATGTGATCTTTGATACCAGGCTGCGTTTGATCACGAATGATGTGTTTGATGATCCGGCATTGAAGAAAATGTATCTGTGGAATGCGGCGGTAAATTTTACTTTCTTCAAAGATGAAAGAACTGTATTAAGGATCAGTGCCAATGATATATTGAACCAGGGTAAAAATGTGTACATGTCGCCCAATCAAAATACAGCCTTCTTTTCCCGGGGTGATGTGCTGGCGCAGTATTTCCTGGCAACATTCACTTATAATTTAAGACCTGCCGGGGCAAAGAAAACAGCTGCAGGGGGAAAATGGTCTTTGTTTTAAGCGGCGGGGTGAAGAGTAACTGGTTGGTTCTGTTGTTGCAGCGGGTGTGCTGATTTTTGTAAGGCTGCAGATAAAAAGCGAATGCTTACACCAGGCAGGGAAAACTTAAGCCAGTTGGCACAAGCATTTTGTTTGTGATTTAAATAATTCATTGGGAATTTCTGCGTCACACTTAAGCGAGTTAGGGGGGAGCTCTTTTTTCCTAACTAAATGCGCTTATGGTTTTACCTTATCATGTCCGTGCGATTTTTTTGAATTTATAAAAATAAAATAAACCATTAACATCAACAGTAAGATACCAGCGGCAATGAAGGAAGTGATATTATTCATCTTGTCATCAAATAATTTATTAATGATTTTTATCAAGACATAAGAAATAATAGACGAGATAAAGATCACCTTACTATAATTCATTGAAACCGTTGAATTCTCCTGGTCGATCTTATCTATTTTACCACTTAACAGAAATATACTGGCATTAGTTTTATAATAAACATAAAACCCAAAGACAATAAAAACAGGCAATAGATATAAAAAAATATGTTCTGCATGATTCAATATATTAGTCTCGTTAACCTGCTGATGATCTTCCGTAGACTTTGAAAGCAAATTTGGAGAGAACTCTCTGTAAATCATTAAACCCCCATAAACAGATGTTAGTAATATCAGTCCGTAAAAGATGACAGAGATAACAATGTGAATGAACCTTTTAACTATGTTGACATCTAACCATTTTACGATAGCAGTAAAAGCATAAAATTTTCCGTGTATCTGTGAATATTCCGTTATTTTTTTCCAGGTTGACACCCTTCCAGAAAGGCTAAGCTCCTCTTGTGCCGGATCGATTTTTACCTTTTTATCATTTTTCAGAATATTTTCCCGGATTTCGGGATAAGTATCGAGGATTTTCTGAACGATTATCTGTTCGTAAGCAACATCCGATTTCCAGATATAGTTTTCTTCAGAATACTGAGCACTGCTGACAAAGATGATCCTTTCACGTGCCTCCTCCCTAATCTGCAAAATCTTTGCTCCTAATTCCCTACCTAACTGATCATTATCATCCTTTAAAGAAATATCAATGACAAAGACATCAACGTCTTTATAATACTCCAACACCTCATCGAACTTTGCTAATTGAATAAAATCTTCCAGAAAGCAGTTAAAGCTCGCAAGGTCTTTTTCAGTTCTTGCATGTTTTGGGAAGACTTCAAAATGTTCCCCCAACGCATCTTCAAGTGCAGTTGAGATGCTTTTAAAATCTACCGGCAAGTTCTCTACCAATAAGATTTTCAGTTTTTGTTTAGCCATTGGCTGGTTGCTTATTAAGGTTAATTGAAACGGTGAAATATTCGTCTGTTCTTTTTGGAATCTCGAGGGGTTGCAGTTTCAGTTTTGCGATAATCTCCCTGCACATATTGAGCCCGCCAAAATCCTTATCATCACTATCATTTAAAAAAGCCTTCCTGATATCGTTCCTGAATGTAATCTTGTTTTGTTCCGCCGAATATTCAATTGTCAGGCCATCATTCCTTTGACGCGACGAGCATTTTTTCATGTTGATGATTAGTTCGGGAATTACAACATTGAAAATGCTCGGATACATCACAATCAGGTCAGTAGTAAAGCCAGAATATTTAATCTCACTTTCAGTAATCACACAGCCAAAAAAGCAAGGGCTTTCAAGGATGTATTTTATTTTGGTGAGTATCTTGCTTGTTTTATATTCTACCGGTGTTTCGGTAATCGTTGGTTTGTTTCTGAAATAGAACTGCCCGTCTATTGCATCGTTGATGATCTTATTAACGATACGGTTCCTGTCGATTATTTCTTCATCAGTAGAATTTGAAGATTCTTCAAATAGTTTGTTTTGAGCAATCCGGTAACGGCTTAGGCCATGTTCCAGTTTACGCTGATATGATTCACGCTTCCTGTTTTCCAAAATCTCGATGAAGGCATCGTTTTCAAATTGTTTTTGAAGATATTCGAGCAGTTCTGTTTTGATCAGTAAAATCAGCCGGATCTTTTCGTTACTCATGAACTCAAGGTAGTTCACGAGGTTAGGCTCCAACTTGCAGGTAATAACGAGCACAGCCTGACCCTCCAACTTGGCCACTAATTCGTTTGATTTTGTTTTATTTAAAGTTGACAACCTGAAATAAAGAGACATGCTGCTATCATTAATTATCTGTAGACCCATTTTTGTTTCAGGATTATAAAGATCTTTTTTATAGAGTTCTTCGATTGTAACACCAGCCTGGTTTGAACATGTGGCGTATTTTTCCTTGAAAGACCTTACCTTTCCATCTTTTGAGCAAATCACAGTTAAAAGAGATTCTTCACTGTCAAAGTCGTTGATATCGGTCAGCCCATTTAGTAAGTTAACCACAAGTCCATTTTTATCAAGTTTTACTTCAGGGGTAGAATCGGGTTTCTTTTTTGAAAGTATAGTATAAATATTCTCGTTTGCTCTACTCATTAAAGCATCTTTCCGGTATTCGATACAAAAAGCGTAATCAAGATTGTCTTTTGAAATGCCAGGTTGAATTATCTCCAATACAGCGTTCAATATTTCCACGATCTCACTGTTCAGGTCTGTACCCACAGATAATTTATCATCTTTTCTCAATTTCCGACTTTCTAGTAATGACACCGTTTTCAGCATGGCGCAAACCGAAGTCTTAATTTCGCTCAGTTTTTTTTCCCGTTCGCGTCGGTTTTCAATATTGTTGAATCTTGATTTAGCGAGCAGTTTTTTTGCATTCAGGATAATAGGGTCGTTCTTTTTCATCCTGAAATAATAATTGTAAAGCAACCTGATTTTAAACAATCCCTCATTTTCGTGTTTAGCCCAGTTTCCTTCGCCCCTTTTCTTATGTAATTCTTTTAGTTCTTTCAAAAAATAGATATTCTCTGCTTTAAGCATACCGGTAAACTGATAATAAGGGTTAGATATCACCGTTTCCAGTTGATCATTATGTAAGTGCGCCTCATGCACGTATGGGGGTAAAAGTTCTTTGGAATTGATAAGCTCTTCTAGTTTTATTGAACGATAAGGATTTTTAAGTACAAGTTCTTTGTAACAGAATATAAGAAAAAGAAAATAAGACGAGAGCTGGTCCTGTTTATACTGTATATTCCGTTTTATTGTTTTATAGAACCAGGAATCCCTTGTAGATGACTCATTATAGGTTTGATCCAGTTTAAGCAGTTCACTCTTATAACCGGCCATAATCAGTTCTATTCTTTGTTTGCTGTATTGTACTTTTATACATTTCAGGAATGCATCTGAGATGATAAAATTGGAGTTCAGCTCAACGGAACGGCGAATAAAGAACTTTAACTCACGGAAATTCATGAAATTAGGTATTCCTTTTTGCTCAATCCTGGCATTTAGTTTTGAAAGATGCTTTACACAATAATTGAAGATGGGAATGTAAATATCCTTGTAGTAGGTAAACGGATGTCTTGCAAGCAATTTGATAATGATATAATTAACAATCTCGTTCTCTAAATTGGTGTTGCGTACCCTGTTCGGTAATAAAGAATGTGCAAAAAAAGAATCAATCTCCTCTGCTGTCTTTTTATTTAATGTCAGCAGCAGTTCTTCAATCAATAGTTCAGGATTATTAATATAGGTACTGAAAAAGCCAGACTCATTGTACTTCTTTTGAGAAAGCTCGGTGTTTATATGGTGGGCAAAATATAATTTTAGAAGGTCCAGCCTTTCTTTATTGTAAACAGGAGAATATTGTTCAACCAGCTCCTTTAAGCTTAAGTTATTCTTCTCTACGAACGGAAAAAAATGAAGGGAATTGTCTTTTTCACTCAATTCAAGTTCGGGTAGTTTTTTAGGTTGATGCATGCTCAATTCTTTCATAATTATCTTTTTAACTGCATCCAGATGGCTGTCGTGAATGAGATTAATAAGATCCTTATTTCTAGTTGTTAAAGGATTACCCAGGTGCGATGCTGAGATAATGGGAACATTGAGCGAAAAATATGAAATGAACCTAGGAGCCGGATCCAGGGGCATTTTCTTTGAATGCAACTTTTTTAGGATTTCATCCTTGGTATGCAGGGTGGTTCGGTCAATAAGGGTTAGTACAAGATCTAAACCATGACGGCCCAGCTTATCTTCCCCCTGCTTGGAATGTTTGATGTAATTGCTTATTAGCTTAAACGTTTTTCCTGCAGACATTACTTCTTCGAAGTAAATAACTTTATCGCATTTTTGGTTAATGAAGTCGCTGTGCAACGAAATGAAATTATCAACAAACTCGTGAGAGGGCTGAAAACGAAGTATCGTTACTGACCTACCTTTAAACGTGTTTGAATAGGCAAGATCATCCAGGAAATTAGAATTGTGTTTATCTTCTGCTGTAATGAGGATAATGCTTTTGTCGTCATCTTTGATGTAGGCCTTTAGTTTTTCTTCAAAATATTTAAGAATACTGCTTTTATTCTTTTCGTAGAATGCATTCCCTCTTATATAATTTTTATACCGGCTCTTATTCACTTTAATATGACCGTATAAGTGAATGTTCCAGGTATCGCCTACAGTTGAAAAGCTATCAAAGAAATTAAGTTTTGATGAATTTTCAACAGGATTGAAATTGGGGTACTTAAAAATCAGTGTCGGCGTCTCATAGTTATCATGTGTTTGCAGTAGCGGTTTCTCGGTACCATTGAGACGATCAACCGGAAAGCAAATCTTACAGGTTTCCGGTAAATAGATCTCGGAAAATAGGCGTATCAGAGGGTAAGCCTGGTAGCTGGTGTTTTCGTTGCTGTTGAAAACAATATGATCGATATTAATCTCGTTCCAATCGAATGCGGAATATATCTTATGTATTTCTTCGTTTGGCTCTCTAAGATCACTCACTTTTAAGTTTTTAAACTCATATTTTTTCAGTGATTCTGATAATATTAAGAACAGAGGAATGAATGTAGGAGTGATGGTGATATCATTGTGCAAGTGTTGAGATCTAAGATAGTCATTTATGAACTTGCGCATCCGTACGAATGTGGAACAGGTGCAGGCAATGGGGATGATTATAACGAGGTGTTTTTTTAAAGAAGGAAGGTGTTGCCATATGTAATTCCCTTCTTCCTCTTCAACTATGGCGTAATTGTTATTGTTAAGGATGGAGCAGGCATAATTTAACAGTAGACCAGAATAATTCCTAAACCCTATCAGGGTGGTATTATTTTCTAATCCCAGACTTTCAAGTTTACCTGCCAACAGTTTTGCCAATTCTATACAATTGTCTGAACTCTGGAAATATCTTTTGGCAAAATAGTATTGCCTGCTGTGGAGATTACGGCCATTTGCAAAATGTGTGTTTTCCAGTTTATACCCACCCTGCTCAAAATCTTCTTCGATTTTTTGTTTGATATTTGATATAATGGCTGTTTCGTTCAGCATAGGCTGTTATCACTCAATTTGATTAGCTCGATAGAAAGTTAGTACACTAACAATAGTAAGATGGTGGGATTAATAAAAGGTCTTATGCTAAGATTTTGGATTACCGCTATTACAATTTTACAAAGAAGAAATATTATAAAAAAGGGTAAAAACACCTGTTTTTACCCTAAATCCCCAAGAGAACTCTTGCATCAAATAAAAAGTTAGCTATTGAAGATGTTGAAAACTTAGTCACGTTGGGAACTGCCGCGCCAGAGATGGCTAAGACTTAACACGGCTGGGATTTTAGCCGAAATAGAAAAGCAAATACTACATGAGAGCCCGGCAGCCTACCGCCAATATGTGGCCGGTGCAGATGAAGAGGATATTTATATCAGAAGTGCCGTATTTAAAAAGAAATACCCAGGATCTATAACAGCAGCTGCTGTATTTTGGTGTACGGACAGGGAACATAGTAGGCAAAGGCTGCTGCTATATTAATTAAGATATCACCTGCATAGGCAGCGAAATCATATTCGACAGCAGCTGTCAGGCTGACTGGTTCGATGTTGATTCTGCCCCCGGGAATAATGATCTTATATTCACTATCATTACAAATATGCAGGTAGGTTGCTACCGCATCTCTGTTGTAATCAGAAAGACCAGCGATGTATATTTCTGTCATGTTTGGCGGATTGGGTTCGGGAAATTCCGCTCACTAAAATAATATTCCTTTTGATGAGTGGAATACGTATTTACCCCTATTGATAGAAAGCAAGGGTTATAGTACTGCAATACTTCGCTTTTTTGGAACCCGGTTGCATACCCAACGTATTAAAAGACATAAATCATTTCTTTATGTTCTGAACGCCGGCGACTGGTTGCTCATTGTTATTTTTGATTTCAATTTAGCCAGTTCACCTAATAATTTTGTGCGTATCACCTGGTTTTCACAGTTCAAAGCCCGTGCTTTTTCAACAATAGCAAAATTAAAGGAGTCTATTTCAGTTTCTCTTTTATTGAGGATATCCTGGTAGGTAGATATTAACTGGCCCTGGCCGGATTTGCTTATCAATAAGAGTTTAGCTGCAACTTTTTCAAATTCAACTGGTATGCCCGATCTATTAGCCACATACACACACTCGGCTATTACCTGCCTGGCAATATCCAGTGCATTTTCATCCCGGTAAAATATGCCGTTATCGGTTTCAAGCAGCGGGCAGACCGAGTTAAAAACGCAATTTGCAATTGTCTTTGTCCATACCAGGGGCAGTATATTTTGCACGGAAATAAATTCAAAATTAAGACTGCTTAATTCCCGGACGATTATTTCCTGTGTTTGTACATTTCCCTTAATGATGCCAAGCGGGGAAGGCTCAACAGGTTTAAACCTGAATTTATTTTTAGCTACGGACTGGCTTGAAGCAAAGATCACGACCCTGTAAACCTGTGAGAATCCACTATCGATAAATGGCTGTTCAACGTCAAGGCCGTTCTGCAAAATTACCAATGCTGCGTTTTTACATTTAGCGCTTAATGACTTAGCAAGCTGTTGATTTGCGAAGGATTTATTGGTGAGCACAATGATGCCGTCCAGCGTATCCATGTTACTTAAGGTGGTTACCTTAACCTGTGCTTCAACAGTTTCCTTACCCATGATATCGACCTGGATATTTTCGACAAAGTCTGTATGGTCATCAACACTTCCACGTATGATGACTACCTTTTTATGCTGTAGTTTCAGAAATACCGCCAATGACTTTCCTATGGCACCGGCTCCAATAATATAAATTGTATCGTGATTTTGCATGTAACCGAAATTTAATTTTAACTGTATTGATCTTTATTGAAATAAAACTGCCATAAACCAGGGCCGGTGTAAACTCAACCATGTTGATCTTAACCTGCATAACAAAACTTATTGCTGCGAAAACCATCATAGCATTTCCTATGCTCCCCGACAATGCCGCCAGATTTTGCCCCTATCTTCTCTAATGCCCTCCATATTTTTCCGTGTAAATTCATACCGGTTTTTTTACAGAAGATTATTGAGATCCTGTTAAGAGAAATGACCGGGACGGCCCCCTGCGGCATTGGAGGTAATATTCAGTCCCATGATCAAAAATTCTGACTCTCCGTGTGACAGCGGGCAATGTTCTGTGCCTTTTGGCACAATAAACATCTCATGCGGGTACAGTTCAATATTCCTGTTCCTGAGCTGAATCGTTAGATGTCCTTTATACAGGATAAAGAGTTCATCCTGGTCATCGTGCTTATGCCAGTTTATTTCGCCCGTTCCTTTAGCCAGTTTGATGAGCTGGCCATTTACCTGGCCAATGATCTGCTGGCTCCAGTATTTATTAATGGCCGCGAGTTCGTGGTAAATATTTATTTTCTGCAGTTCGCTGCCGGGTACTGGCATATTTTTTTCAGCAGCCAAATGGCTTTCTTTGGTAAGGCTATCCATCTTTAATTGCAGCAATGCCACATCCAGGTTGCGGTGCTGAATGGGCAGACTTTCGGTATTCCCGGTTTTATAGTTCTCTATAAACATAAATCCATAACTCCTGTAATAGTTTATGATCTTTTCATTGGATGCCCAGGTATCCATCCTGATATAGCTGAGCTGTTTTTCCAGCGCATGGCTTACTGCCCAGTTCAACACTTTTTTAAATATTTTTTCGCCTTTGAACTGACGGTTTAAAACGATCCGGTGTAAATAAAGGGCATCGCCTTTTTCCATATCCCTCCAAATCAATTCATCGTGGTAGCAAATGCTGAAAATGCAGATAATGCCATTCTGGTTTATGATCTTAAACAATAACCCGTTCTGTATATCGGCCAGCAGGTAAGCCCTGTCATAATTATTCCAGCCGGTATAATTGTTCATTTTCTGAAATTCTATTGCTTCTTCAAAAAGGCGGCAAATGGTATCCAGGTCGCTTTCAGCGGCTTTTATTACCAGATGATCTGTGTTGTTATTATTTGATTTCATTTTTTTCCAGGTTGCTGTGCTTTGCACTGTAAAAAATATAGATGCATGTACCAATAATGCTCCAGACCAGCAGACGTATCCAGGTGGAGCTATCTAAACTGAACATTAAAAGGATATTAAAAAGAAAACCTGAACAGGCCACCAGGGGAAGGTATTTTACCTTGTAGGGTCTGTGCAGTCCGGGTTGCTTTACCCGCAGCACCCATACTGCAATGCAGATCATTGCGAAGGCGAAGAGGGTGCCGATGCTGGTCATTTTGGTAGCTTTTTCAATAGGGGTTACTGCTGCAATAACGGATGAAACGGCCCCCAGTAATATGGTGCTTTTCCAGGGTGTTTTGAACCGCGGGTGAATGGCGGCAAATAATTTTGGAGGTATCAATCCATCATTTGCCATATTCAGGAAGATCCTGGTTTGGGACAGCAGCATCACCAGCATTACAGATACCAGACCTACCACTGCAGCAATGGTGATGAGTAAGGATGCCCATTTGAGACCAACGGAACTGAACGCTGCAGCAACCGGTGCCCCCAGATCTATATCCTGGTATTTTACCATTCCCGTTAGTGTGAGTGAAACAAGGATGTATAAAATGGTACAAACGATGAGCGATGTAATGATCGCAAAAGGAATATCTTTTGTGGGATTCCTGGCTTCCTGTGCCTGCGTGGAAACTGCATCAAAACCTATAAAAGCAAAGAAAACAATACCCGCCGCCGTTATTACACCCGGCAATCCGTAATGGCCTGTACCGCCGGCATCCACCACCCTGGCCGGAATAAATGGCTGCCAGTTTACAGGGTTGATCCAGGCGATACCGGCAACGATGACAAATAAAACTGCGGATACTTTTAAAACCACTATTAAATTGTTTGTTTTAGCTGATTCTTTGATGCCACGAACAAGAATGACAGTAACCAGCCAGATAATAATGGCTGCCGGAAGATTAACGGAGAATGCAGGAGGCTGTAAGCCTGACTTTATTGCTTCTTCCCTGGCCGTAACGGGGTCATTGAGCAGCCAGGCCGGAATATTTCCGATACCAAAAAGATGCAACAGTTTAGTGAAATATTTAGACCAGCTTACGGCAACCGTAGTTGCTCCCATCATGTATTCCAGGATAAGGTTCCACCCGATAAACCAGGCAAAGAACTCCCCGATGGTTCCATAGGAATAGGCATATGCTGAGCCGGACACGGGCAGGATGGCTGCAAATTCTGCATAACAAAATGCAGCCAGCAGGCAACCTATGCCCGCCAGTACAAAGGACAAAGCCAGTGCAGGACCGGCATACTGGTTGGCTGCCACTCCTGTTAATACAAAGATGCCGCCACCAATTACGGCACCTACACCAATAGCAGTGAGCTCCCATTTACCCAGGCTGCGTTTTAGTTCGCTGTTTTTAATATCGTTGCTGTAAGCGGCCATTGGTTTTTTGCGTAAATACTTTTCCAGATTCATACGTTTAGTTTAGGTTTAATTCATGAAAGCGATCAGCTATTACTGTTCGTGACCAAATTATTAACTGCATATTCCAGAGCGGCCTGAACATGTATGCGTGTTGTATTAAAAACGGGAACATTAAAGTCATCCTGTGAAAGCAAAAGCGGGATCTCTGTGCATCCCAGTATAATACCCGCTGCACCCTGTTGAACGAGGCTGTTTGCTATTTGTATGTACCTGGTTTTTGTTTCGGGCTTAATAATTCCCTTTCCCAATTCATACAATAAGCTGTTCTCCATAAACTGACGGTCGGCAGCATCGCAGGGTATCAAGACCTCAATGCCGTGGCGGGTGAGTTCGTCCTTATAAAAAGAAAGCTCCATGGTATACACGGTGCCCAGCAATGCAACTTTTTTGATGTTTTTTTGGGTTACCGCATTTGCTGTGGCCGTCCTTATATCTATAAGCGGTAAACCAGTTTTTTGCTGAACCTGTTCTGCCACGATATGTGCTGTGTTGGCACCCAGCATAATGAGCCCGGCGCCGGCATTTTTAAGCCGGATGGCTGCTGCAGATAATAACCTGAAAGTATTTTCCCAGTCATGTGCTGCATTGTATGTTCTGAAATCGTTGAAGTTTACCGAGTACAGGATACACTCGGCAAAATTTAAACCCCCGAGCAGCTTATTGGATTCTTCATTAATGTAGCGGTAATAATCAATGGTTGAGCTCCAGCTGATGCCGCCAACGAGACCGATCTTTATCATTTTTATTTTATTTAAGTATGCCGAGAAATTCTATAAAGGGCCCGACTGCGTCTTTGTATTGCATTGCCATTACCCGGGCGATTTGTGCAATGTGGTTAAGGTCGTGTGCAACCCAGGTCGCCAATAATTCACCCAGGTTAAGCGTGCCGATCTTTGGATGAATGGCTGTTTTCTGCAAGTCATCATCGTTAAGGTCAAAAGCAAGTAATTTCCGGATGTTCTCTTTCCTGAGCTGTTCAAATTCGATTAAGAGCATGGATAGGGTTTTACCTTTATTATTTTCAAACTGTGCGTACATATCAATGGGGGCAAGGGTTTTAACTGCGGAATCCGCCAGTATCAATTCTGTCCTGGTTATAAAATCTGTTTTTTCGCAGACTATCAAATGCCCGATGATATCAAATACAGACCAGGTGCCCTGCCCCTCATTGTTGTGTACCCATTCACCGGAAATGTTCTGCAGCATGGCGTACAGCATAGCCGGGGTATGTTCCAGTATCTCCACCGTTTTGTTTAATTCAAATTTCATGGGGGCTATTGTTTATAATAAAATACCAGTGAGGCTTTTTCGATGCAGTTTTTTTCCAGGTAAAATCCAACCAGTGCGGGACTGGCAAAAGCATTTAAGCCAAGTTTTTCGGTTTTCAATGCAAACAAGGTTATGATATACCTGTGTGGAGGGCTGCCCGGGGGCGGGCATGGCCCGCCGTAACCGGGTAATCCAAAATCAGTTTTGCTTTGAACAGATTGTGCCGGTGCCATTTGTTTTAAAATATCCCCGGCACCGGTTTTAAGTTCGGTACAGTTGTTACTGATATCAAATATGAGCCAGTGCCACCAGCCGCTGCCGGTAGGAGCGTCCTGGTCGTACATGGTTACCGCAAAACTCCTGGTCCCTGCTGGTGCATTTTCCCAATACAGCTGTGGTGACAGGTTTTGACCTTTACAACCATAGTCGTTACCCACCTGGCCGGGCGCTGCCTGCCCGCCCAAATCCTTTGACCTAAGTGTAAAGGTTTGCCCATAGCTAATCATGCTGCACAAAAAAGCCATGGTAAATAGTATTGCTTTCATTTTGTTTGCTTTAGTTGTTGTACCCTGTTTTCGAAATCCATCACTGTTTCCAGCGGATATATTATCTGCCGGAAGAATTGCATGAACGCTTCATCATGCGGCTGGCTGCGTTGTGTTTGCAGGTTAAAATGAACCAGCTTTGTCCACATTACGGCTTTCAGTTTTATTTTACCGGCACTCCACATGCAGGCTTCCAGTAAGAGGCTTTTGCCGGTACAGTCAATTAACCGGGTTTGAATGATCACTTCTTCCATCAAATAAGCGGGTGAGAGGTAGGCTACCTGTGTTAGCGCTGACACCCAGCCAAGGCCCCTGTCCTTTGCGATCTTATAAATATCAAAGCCATAGTTTTCCATTAGCTGGTCGCCCCGGGCTGTTACGAAATAGTCTATATACCGGGAATTGTTGAGATGATTAAACGGGTCGCAATCATGAAAACGAATTTTCATTTTGCTCTCTACTATTTTTTTAAGTTCCTGCATGGTTTACTATTTCATCATTTACATTATTTTTCGGTTTATTTCTCCTTGTTTTGCTATTAATCAACCGGGCACCGACCGTAAAAACTTTTCTGTAAGCTGCCTGTAGACCTCTGCGTTGGAAAGCCCGGTTGTATCAATACCGTACACGTATTTTGTAAAGCCGGTTTTTCCCAGGTCGTCATGAAAATCATTCATTTCCAGCGGCGAATAAATTCTTGCCGGTTTCCCAAATGCTATGTGGTTGATTGGAATAAAGGTGTTAGCGGGACAATATGAATCAATTTGAATAATGCCATTTACGGCGAGCACGGTTCCGGTTGATAAGACTGACCCCTGGAAAACAGTGCCATTTGTTGCAACAAAGCAACAGTCGGCAATGGTTGCACCTGTAATGCCGGCTTTAGGTCCGATCAAAACATTGTTTCCAATTTTGCAATTAAACTTTGCAGAACTTCTGATAACCGCATTTTCCATTATCACCGTGTTGCTTCCAATTTCAATAGTACCGCCATTTGCAGCGATAACTGCCCCTGCAGCAACAAAAGTATTTGCTCCAATTATTATTGAACCCTGCAACATTGCACCTGCCCTGATCTTTGCTGTAGGGTGTATTATTTGTTCTGTTGTCATCTGTTTTCGTTTAAAGCGGCTACACCCAAATTTTTATACTTTTCTGATAACCGGCGAAAGGCGTTTTCAAAATCCGGAACCGGCACCTGGTATGTGGCTGCTTCCTGTATTACATAGTTTACCAGGGTATTGATTTCAGTTGGTTTGTTTTGTTCCAGGTCTAACTGGAATGAGGATTTTATATTCCCTTCAAATTTGTCTAACAGTGACAGGTTGTTCGAAACAGTATCCACATCAACAACAATATTTTTAGCGGTTGCCAATTGCAGCAGTTCATTTACCAGTGCTGCAAATAATTGTGCTGCCTCCTCATTTTTTTTTACCTGTGAAAAGGGAATTTGAAAAAGAGCAGTAACTATGGCAGCAGGTGAAACAAACATAAATTTCTTCCATAGCACAGGTTCGATCGCCGTGGTATAGGTTGCATCTATTCCGGCTTCTCTAAACAGCTGCAGCACAATCTCAGCCTGTTCATAAAATTCGCCATTGGTGCCAAAAAATAATTTTGAAGGCCCACTCACATGTTTTACCAAGCCCGGCTCAATGATGTTTGAGGCGATATAAATGCATCCTTCTAAAAGTGTTGCGCCTTCGGGTAAATAAGGCAATATCTCCGCCTTTGCAGATACCGTGTTTTGAGTGGTAATTACAGTTGTGTTTTCAGTTATACAGGCACTGTACTTTTTTAACACATCAACCGTATTATAACTTTTGGTACAAATAACCAGTATATCGATGGGTCCGATCTCCAGCGGATCGCCGGATGCCAAGGCAGGAGTGCATTGGAATTCGGTATTATTTGAAATCAACTTTAATCCCTGTTTTCTTAACACCTGAAGGGTTTCAGCTCTTGCAATACATACAATTTCAATGTTTCCTCCAGCCGGATAGCCATGTGCCAACTTACCAGCAATATATCCTCCAATGCCGCCAATACCTGCAATTGCTATTCTTGTTTTTTTGTTATTACTCATGTTTGATTAAGATTTTTTAGATCACCGTAATACTTTCATTGTTTATGTACCAATTTTGATAAAGACTTTTTATATCAGTTTCCACCACTTTCTAAAGTTGCGTGATCTTAATCCTACTTTATATTTTCAATTATCAGTGCCGTTGCACCACCTCCTCCATTGCAAATGGCCGCCAATCCATATTTACCATTTTTCTGCCTCAGCACATTATTAAGGGTACATAGAATACGTGCCCCCGAAGCACCCAACGGATGACCCAGGGCGATAGCGCCACCATAAACATTTACTTTGTTCATGTTAAGATCAAGCAGCTTTTTGTTGGCAATCATCACTGCTGCATAAGCTTCATTAATTTCGAGGAAGTCGATATTTTCTAAAGAGAGCTTTGCCCGTTTTAAAGCACCGGATATAGCTACCGATGGGGCTGTTGTAAAGTTCTCAGGAGACAGGGCAGCATCGGCATAGGCAACAATTTTTGCAAGCGGTTTTAAATGATACTTTTCAACAGCTTCGGCAGAGGCCAATAATATCATAGCCGCTCCATCGTTTACATTACTTGCATTGGCTGCTGTTACCGTACCGTTTACTTCAAAAGCCGGTTTAAGCAAGGCAATTTTTTCCGGTTTAATCTTTGTTATATCCTCATCTTTATCAAAGACTATTTCACTATTTTTTTCTTTACTTGTAACGGCAACTATTTCATCCCTGAATTTTCCCAGGTCAGTTGCTTTATTTGCCCTGGCATAGGACTCCAGTGCATATTCATCCTGTTCAGTTCTTGAAATATTAAATTTGCGGGCACATAGTTCGGCTGCACTACCCATGTGAAAGTGATCAATGGCATCGGTCAATCCATCCCTCAGCAGCCCATCAACCAGTTGCTCATCACCCAGTTTGATTGCCTTTCTTCGGAAACTATAATGAGGAACATTACTCATGCTTTCCATGCCCCCAGTTAGCACCAGGTCATCCAGGCCTAACTGTACCTGTTGTGCCCCGGCTATAACCGCTTTTAAACCTGATGCGCAAACCTTATTGATAGTAGTACAATCTGCTTCAACCGGTAAACCAGCCAGTAAAGCGGCCTGTCTTGCAGGTGACTGGCCTATATTGGCAGATAGTACGTTGCCGATATAAACAGCATCTACCAGGGAGGGATCTACAGGAATGCCATACAATAGTTCCCTGATAACAAAGGAGCCCAACTGCGGTGCAGAAAAACCACTCAATGCGCCCAGGAAGCCCCCTATTGCTGTACGTTTTGCGTTAATTATAAATACTTCTTTCATTTATTTAATTATGATTTACATAGCTCAATGACCTGCTCTTCCATTAAACCAATAATGGGCGGTGTTGCAACATTTAATAAATTCAGGTAGATACATAATGCTGCCCTGTGGTGTATTTCATGCACTATCAGTGCTCTTAAAAAATTCCGCAACTCCATTTCTTTACCATCTAATGATCTGACCTTCCTTTTCAAAGAATCATCCGTGAGCGTACTGAATATTGCCATTGATTGTACATGCATTTCCTGGAAGTATGCCATGATGTTTTCATATCCATCGGCTAATTCTTTTCCACATCCTGTATAGGATGGCTTATCCCCTCCTGCAATTGCCGCAAAAACATGTCGTTCTATTGCCGCCATATGCCTTACCAAACCGGCTATTGTAAACTTGCCGGGCATATATGCCCAATCCATTTTATCTTCTGGAATTACCTCTAACACTTTATTTGTTGCCAGGCGGGTTTTTTCAACATATGAAAGAAAGGATTCAATTTTTGTTATTTCCATTTTTCAGTTGTCTAATAAATATACCGTTCGGTATATTTTTGAGTAAAAAAAATTACGCTTTAATTCCGAGGATCCATTTTTCCAAATAGTTCATTGCCATTTTGAGTTCTGTTGGTTTACCGGTAACTTTTGCCTGCATGATGGCCCCTTCGATCAATGACATCAGGATAACCGCCACTTCAGCCGGGTTGGTGCCGGCTTTTATTTCGCCTCTTTCAATTCCTCTTTTAACCTGGTTTTCGATAGATCTTTTCCAGAAAGACAATGCATCGGCCGCTTTCTGTTTTAATAAGGGATGGGTATCATCTGCTTCGGTAGATGTATTTAAAATGGGACAGCCCGGTTGTAAGAAAGGGATCGTTAAAAAATTACGGTACACAGCCGGGTATGCCAGGAGCCGCTCCACGGCATTTTCAGTAGCCAGTATCCTGCTCTTCATATAAGCAGTTATTCTTTCAAAATTGTAATCGAAAGCTGCCAGTGCCACTTCATCTTTATTTTCAAAATTGCCGTAGATACTGCCTTTGGTGAGGCCTGTGGCCTGGGTGAGGTCGGTAAGCGATGTGCCTGCATACCCTTTTGCATTGAAGACCGGGGCGGTTTTTTCAATGATAAATTGTTTTGTGCGATCTGCTTTTGACTCTATGTTTATCATATCGGGGACAAATATAGGGATTTTTATACCGATTGGTATTTTTTATAAAAATATTTTTTCTGCGTATCCCTGGCATTGTTTAATTATCGCTGTACTTCCCGGCAGATCAACCGTTTAAAAAAGCTGGAATTTAAATTCAGTGACCCGGCAATGCATAGCATCCCGTTTGTTAAAACCGGTAGCCTTTGATACTTCGGCCTGGCTTAGTATGCCCGGGACCGGCAAAACTGAAGATGCTCGGGTAATCCCAAAAAAACAGATCATTAGAATTTGATGATTGGGCTTTGTAAGATTTGCAGGGGCGAGCCCAGGCCTTGTATGCCGGGATTTTGTGAACATAGTTTATCTTTATCTACATGGTGATAGCATGATCTTTTAACCAACCCAACCTTATTTACCATGCCAACAGAATTTCACGGTGGATTTATTTTCAGGAGCCAGGGATATGGCATTTTGAGCAGCACTTATTTTAACCATATCCAGAAGAAGCCCTACCCGGAGACTGCCATTCTGATATCGGGCAAAGACGCCGATGACCCCTATTTAGGAAGGTTTAAAACCTGCTGGTGGGAGGAAAATGGCAAGCCTAAAGATGCGGTGGTGGAGATCAAACTAAATGCGGCGGGTACTTATGATCTTGTGTGGACGTATAAGGGCGGGATTATCTGGAATGGATTGGGAATTATTGAAGGTAAAAATTTAGTGGGCTGTTACTGGCCGGAGCCCTAAGGATCATGAACGAAATTGATAAATACCTTTACCAGTTTTCAAAACTCAAGCGAGCCAGTTTACATGGTGCTATGGCGTTGGGAATCCCGCTAGCCATCGGTACGCCAAACTTAAGCCAGTTGGGGAAGAACTGCTGGAAGTGAAATAGGTTCTTTCTCTATCACCCGCCGCCCTCCTCATAAAACAGCGACGGAAAACCAAGCAGTGTAAAAATTTTACGTACCTGCGGAATAGTATAATAATTTCCCTTTCTTTCCCCGATCTCTTTCTTAAAGGGAAGCAGCCATTTTTTAAAAGTTTTTGATGAGATGTTGTACAGGGCCGATAACTCTTTCAGGTTGTGTGGCCTTAATGCAATGGATGCTTCGGCAGTTGGGGTGCCGGCAGCAGGGTTAACAGTAAGTTTCATATTGTCAGGGTTTTAAGATAGCGTACTTTGCTGTACCTGCTTTAGTCCTTTACTTATACCGCCCATGGCACCTACTGACTTTGCAGGCATACAATTCCCGCTCTACAGATCAATCAACACATTTCAGCCATAAAAATAATATTCCTGCAGAATAGAAATATAAGCAATTGTACGTATGCCTCCTTAAAAGAATTTTTTTTCAAAGAAGGGAAAAACAGGAAAAAAAAGGAAAAAACAGGAAAAAAGTGGGAAAAACAGGAAAAAACGGGAAAGCTGGTTTTTTGCTGAAAGTAGGTTTGTGTTTCAAAGGCACACATAAAAGGTCACAAAAAATAATTTTTTAAAACGCGAAAAAAAATGTGACCAAATCAAAAAAAACAAAAACTGTGACGTCACAAAAAAAAATAAATCTGTGACGTCACAAAAAAATAAAATTCTGTGACGTCACAAAAAAAATAAAAGCAAAAAGGTCACAAAAAATTCATCAAAAAAATAAACACCATGACCCGCTTAATAGAAATCAGGGAAGAACTGGGGTTTACCCAGGAACTGATGGCCATGTATTTAAAGATAAATATAAGTACCCTTAAAATGGCGGAAACCGGTTTTAGAGAATTACCAACCTATGCCCTGGTAAGGGTTGCAGCACTGGAAATGAAACTGGCTGCTCAAAAACAGCAGAACCTGTATACAGATATGCATCCTTCGGAAAAAGACGATACAGAAGGTTTCAGATGCGGGTACAAGCTTATAGGAACAAAAGAAAAAAGGTTCGATTATGAAATAGCGTTACTTGAATCCAGGCTGGCGGCCATGGTTAATAATTACCAGGCTGCAAGGGCAAGGGTGCAGCTGATTGAAACGGTACTGACCGATAACGAAGGCAGTGAATTTAATGCAGGTGCGTGGCAGGATCAGTTAAAAACAGCCGTTAAAGTATTGCATAAATACTCACTACCTGCGCAGGTAATACTTAAAAGCAGGATCGCCATGCTACATGCCCAGGTTGAACTCATCAAAAAAATAAAACTACAGGTAAGAGAAGCGTTGCCCGATCTTTTTACGGGCGGGGAAGATGAGGAAATTTAAAAAAATTTATGAATGCATTTTATAACCATCAAAAACAAACACCATGAATTACTCAGTTTCATTGCTGACCAACAGGCCTGATTGCCAGGCTTTGATCGACATCGCCAACGCTGACAAAAAAGGGCTGTTGTATCGCAGGACCGGCCTGGAGATCCAAAGCGATTCTGCCACTTCAAATTCCTCAGAAATTGACGCAGAACTTTCTGCCGTTACTGCGGAAGTTGCATCGCTGCAGGCTATTATCAACGGTTTGCCCGATGGGCCAACCAAGGATATTCTTATCCTGAGGTATAAAAAGGCAGATGTAAAAAAAGCCCTGTTGGAAAGTCGTAAAGACAAGTATGGCGTGTTAAGCCTGCTTCAAAAAGAAAATGATATCGCCTGTATCGACAAGGATATCATTGAAATTGATGCATACATAACTGCCCTTACCGACAGGATGAATGCACTATAAAGTGCAGCAACCACTCCCTGCCCCGTAAGGCAGGGAGATTTTTTTAATTTTTAAAGCCTTTCAGCATGAACAATCATCAGCTTGATAATGATACCATCTCCTGCACAGCCATGGGCACTTTATTAGTGATCCTGAATAATATAAACCCGGGCGAACTTGTAAACTCAGTTGTTGTAGCAGCTACCGGTACGGTGGTAAGTTTTATTGTTTCGTTGCTTTGTAAGTTTATCTGGAGCAAAATGAAAGAGGAATGAAACAAAGCAGGGGGAGAGAGGGTAATAAAATATTACGTTAAGTAATATTTTATTAGCTTTATAGTTAAGTCTGCTCTGCATGAACGTCGGCTCCAGGCCGTTTCCCGGGTTAAATCCAGGATTAGTGCAATAGTGGGCTTATTATATTTTTGGCAGTCAGGGATTTTTGGAGCCATAATAATTCTTCCAGTTTTCATATTTGTCTGCATAGTAGAAGTCAAGAACCAGGGATATTTTATGAGTGACGTAAGGGTATCTTTGGCCCGTAAAATGTAGCTTTATACCCATGGCCGACGTACACAATAAAGCAACCCGCAGCTACAACATGAGCATGATAAAGGGTACAAACACCAAGCCCGAAATGCTGGTGCGTAGTTTCCTGCATACAAACAGCTAGCGCCACAAATTGAAAAAACATCTGTTGATTGTATGGCCGTAAATTAATGATGAAAACATTTAACTTAGCAATTGAGCTAATAACAAAATATATTGCGCAACCCACCTTGGCATAGAGATGAAATTATACTTGCTCTGGATTTATATTCAAGGCTTGAGCCAGGACAAATCCATGCAAAAAATCCTGAGATTCAAGAACTATCCCGGTTACTAAACCGACTCCCAATATTTGATGTGCGACCTGATGAGGTAAAATTCAGGAATGCTAATGGTGTAGGCTTAAAACTGAGTAATTTTTTGGCTTTAGATCCTACTTACCATGGAAAAGGAATGCAATCATACAGCCAATTAGATAAAAAGGTATTTGCTGAATTTGAATTTGATACAGAAAAATTGCACCGGCTGGCAAATCATATCCGAAAAATAGCAGCAGACCCAGTTTTACCCAATAAATTGTATTTAATACCGGAAGAGGAGGAAGAAGGAGAAATTTATGAAGTGCAAGAAGGTGCAGTAATTTATAAGCTGCATAAATACAGGGAAAGAGATACTAATATAGTTGCTAAAAAAAAGGACTTTATTTTTGAAAGAGATGGTAAACTACTTTGCGAAGCCTGTGAATTTGATTTTAATGTTACTTATGGTGAATTAGGGTTTAAGTATATTGAATGCCACCACCGCACCCCTTTAGCAGATTTTACCAGTACCAGTAAAACAACCCTTTTAGATCTTGCACTGGTTTGCTCTAATTGCCATAGAATGTTACACAGAAAAATAGATAGTTTGAGTGTTGAAAAATTACGAAGTTTGATAGCTAGTTAACTATTGATTAATTATACAACTCATCCATATCATTGAGCACTTAAATAAATCGAGCCATAAAGGTTTGGCCATCAGATAAATACGATATCATTAATTTTAGTTTTGCGAAAACAACATTCTCTAGAATAAAAACTAGAATTTGGAAATAAATTATTAATTTTGTTTATATATTAATTTATTTCTTATATGTCTATAAAATCAATTTCGAATATTGACTCTAAAAAATTGTCTCCTGATGAAGTTGATGTACTTATAGTTGACAAGATAGAAAAAGTTACTTCAGAAAATTCTGATATTTGGACTTGCCCTGAGTTTAATAGAAGAGAGTATGTTCATAGCTTTTTTCAATATCCGGCTATGATGATTCCCGTGGTTCAGAAAAAATTAATTGAAATCATTATTGAAGCCAAACCAGATATTAAAAATATGGTAGACCCTTTTATGGGATCTGCTACGACATTCGTGGCAAGTATGGAAAATGGTTTGAATTGTTATGGACAAGATGTAAATCCATTAGCAATATTAATAGCAGAGGCAAGAACAGGGCCATATTATATTGAAGCTCTTAAAAAAAAATATGAAATTTTATTAGAGAAGATTGATGTAGATAATAGTGTTAAAATTGAAGCTAAATTTAATAATAGAACGAAATGGTTTAAGGATAAAGTATCGATAACTCTATCAAAGATTGTAAGAGCCATTAGACAGGAGGAACAACGGGCAATAAGGCGTTTTTTCTGGATTGTTTTAGCCGAGACAGTCAGGCTTTCTTCGAATGACAGAACATCTACTTTTAAGTTACATGCTAGAAAGCAGGAAGAAATAGATCGAAGAAATTTTTCTGCTTTGGATGTTTTCAAATTACATATGGATAAAAGCATTGAAGACTTTGAATTACATGCCAAATTGATCAAGGAAAGTGGTCAATTGGTAAACGGCAATTATACAAATAAAATTGACATTACTTTACAAGATTCTAAGCAAGCGATTTATTCACCTACAGCAGCACCGTACTATGATTTATTAGTTACCTCACCACCGTATGGTGACAATAAAACTACCGTGCCTTATGGCCAACATTCTTATTTACCATTACAATGGATTGATCACAAAGACATAAGAACTAAAATAGATAATGAGTTTCTGAAAACGACCTCAGAAATTGACAGTAGATCGTTAGGAGGAAAATTAAAAGTGGGCAATGACGAGCAAGCTCTACATCAATTATTTTTAAAAAGCCCTACATTTCAAAACACCTACGAAACAATTAAAAGTATTTCTTCAACCAAGGCATTAAAAGTTGCAGCTTTTATTTATGATTTAAGCTTGACAATTGATAACATTTTTAGTGTCATGAAAAAGGATAGCTACCAAATCTGGACATCTGGCAATAGATGTGTAGCGAAAATAGAGGTACCAAATGACGAAATCATTACTGAATTAATTACTAACAAAGGAGGGAGATTAGTTACCAAAGTAAGAAGAGAAATTATTAATAAAAGAATGGCTAGAAGAAATAAGGAAACTGCATTGATGAATAACGAAGACATTTTAATATTTAGAAAAATTGACTGATAAAAATCGCAAACCCCATTTTGATGTAAGTGCTGGACTTATACGTCAACTAGGTGAAGAATTGGTTTCTGATGAAGTAACCGCAATGATGGAATTAATCAAAAACTCCTATGATGCAGACGCAGATTGGGTTGTAGTAGAAATTAACACTAAGGACCCTTATTCAAATCCCAATATTTATTACAAAGATTCAAAGCCAGGATATATTTCAATAAAGGACAATGGGTTTGGAATGTCTGAGACTGATATTTGGGATAAATGGATGAAAATTTCCCTTTCCTCAAAGAAAAAGTTTAAAGCAGAAGGAAAAACTACAGACAAAGGGAGAACACCTTTGGGCGAAAAAGGAGTAGGTAGATTAAGTACAAACAAATTGGGCAATAGACTTGAACTTTATACCGGTGAAGAAAAAAGTGATAAAATAAATCATGTTGCATTTGATTGGGATTCTTTTGAAGAGGACACTTCTCTAACTGCAGTTCCTGTTTATATTAATCAATTTCAAAAATCTAAATCGGAAAAAGGGACAACTTTAATAATTACTAATTTAAGAGATTCTCAAAAATGGGAGGGTGGATCGTGGGACAAATTTCGTGGGCAAATATCACAGATGATTTTCCCTTTTAAAGAAAAACGAGTTTTTAATGTTTATTTAAAACTTAATGGAGAAAATATAGATTTAGACGAGTTAAGTGCAAATGTTAGGAAGAATTCTGTAGCCACATTTAATTTTAAATTGGAAAACAATAAACTACAATTGAGTGGGAAAGTAAAATTTCAAAAGCTCAATGGTTCTAATAGCCCGGATGCAATCGAATTTTACGAAACAAAAATTTTGCGTGATTTTGGTCAAGACTTTTTTTCTTTCCTAACAGATGTCGAAAGCAATAAGAAATACCATGTTAATGATCTTAAATATTCAGGTAAACAAGGTGTATTCTACACTTTTAAAAGGGAAATAGATTTCGATTTGTTACCTGGCAATTCCTTGATTCTAAATGAGAAAACCAATGAATTAGAAGTTGCCAACCCAGGAAACTTTGAGGGAGAAATAAATGATTTTTATTTCCAAGATACCAATTCTATCACCCAAGCTTTTAGTTCCTTATCAGAGTTCAAAAGAATAGTGCAAAACCAAGTTGGAATTAGAATATTTCGTGATGGTTTTGGAATTAAACCATATGGTATCGATGGTCAAGATTGGTTAAACTTATCAGGAAGTCAGACTTCTGGAAGTTCTTTCTATGGCTTAAGGCCAGGTAATGTTGTTGGTTATGTTGCTATAACTGCAATTGACAATAAAAATTTGAAAGAAAAAACTGACAGAGAAGGGTTCACTGATTCTCCTTATTCGATGAATTTTATGAAGTCAATGAACTATTTTATTAGTGAAGTTGATGGAATTTTAGAATCCACACGAAGAAGTTATAATGATTATAAAACGAAAATAGCCAAAGAAAGTAGTGACATTCAAAGTATTGCTGATTCTTTTACTAAAATCAGAAAAACTTCAACAAAAGGAAAATCTATAAGTGAGAAAGCGGTGCAGGTTAAATATAATTTAGTAAATGCCGCTAATCGCTTGAAAGAAATTTCAATGAGTCCTCAAAAAAATGCGGAGGATAAAGAGAGAGCAAAATTATTCGAAGCAATAACAAAATCGCTAGAAGAAGCCGAAAAGGTTTTAGATCAGGTAGAGTCAATTCTGCAAGAAACCACAAAACTTAATGAATATGTAAACTATCTAAAACCACAAATTGATAGTCTAGAAGAGCAGCTGTCTGATTTTGCTGAATTAGCAGGATTAGGTTTAACCGCTGAGGCATTATCCCATGAACTTTCGAATATAATAGATAGAATGGTTGAGGAAACTGACAGAATAAATAAAAAACTTAAAGGTTCCTCAGTAATCGAATTAACAGCTGTAAATGTTTATGTTGAATACATACGTAGTGCTACAAAAGCTTTTAGGAAACAATTGAGTCATTTAGCTCCTTCACTTAAATATGTTAGAGAAAGTAAAGAAAAGATAAGTTTAAAGGCGTTCGCAAATGAAGTGAAAGAATACTATGAAGAAAAGTTTGGCAATAAGATTAGATTTATTACTTCTTTAAAAGGAACTGATTTTACTGTAAAAATGAATAAAGGAAAGTTAACCCAAATACTAGATAACATTATTATTAATTCGGAATATTGGCTCAAGGAAAAGATGAAACAAAACCCAAGGTTTCAACCCAGCATCACCTTAGAATTGAAAGAACCATTTATCAGAATTTACGACAACGGAAACGGTATCAATCAAAACATACAAGACAGGATTTTCCAGCCATTTGTTTCAGGTAAACCTAAAAAAGTAGGTAGAGGGTTAGGCTTATTTATCGTTCAACAGTTAATCGAAACTATCAATGGCGAAATTATTCTGTCAAGTGAGAAAAACCAATATGGTAATAGGTATATATTTCAAATTGATTTGTCTGCAACAATAGAACCCTAATTGACTATGGCTACAGAAATAATTGAAAATGACGACACAGCTTCTTTAAACAAAGAAGCGATCACTAAACTTGGAAAATTATTAAAAGAATTAAATATTACATCAGCATTTTATGTCGATGACTACAATTGTCAAGTTGAGGGGCACATTGTTACTGCATTAATCAAAACCTTAATAGATAGTGGTGAAGCAGTTAAGGTTAAAGAAAAGTTAGGAAATGACATTGATATTGAATTACCTGAAACAAGTTTTATTCTAGATGATTTTAATACTAAATGGAGCGAATTTGATGAGGCAAAACGTATTGATATTTTCAAGAAAGTCTCAGAAATATCTGACTCAAGTTTTAGCGCAGATGATTTTGATAGAACAATGCAATTAAAAAATATTTTTCCTAACCAATCGCTTGAATTAATTAGCCCCGACAAATGGAAGAGTAATTTTGAAGTACTACAAGAAAAACTAGCAAAGAAATTAGATAACAAGGTGCTATTGATTTTTGATCAAGATTTAACTAATGCATCCCACCAGGATTTTAAATCTGGAAAATTACGAGGTGATGACTTAATTGAGCAGGTAAAAAATTCACCCATCTCAAAACAAGCATATTGCACCTTGATTACACATGTTATAGAATCTGTTAGTGATGAATTTAGTATGAGAAAAGAGATTGCAAAAGCTAATAAAGGCATATTAAAAGAGAAGGATTTTTTTGCACTTTCTAAAAAAAGAAATACTGACCCTCATTTGTTATGCGACGGAATAAAAAAAGCACTACTTGATCCGTATTTTGAACTAATCAAAACTTCCTCAATTAAAATTATAAAGGCCGCTCAAAAGAAAGTTATCCAAAAAATTAATACTATTGACACTTATGATTTTGATCAATCAATACTAATTTCTTCTTTAGAAGAAGGGGTTTGGGAAGCAGATACTTTATTGAGAGTTACTGACATTATTTATGATGATTGTCTTAAAGACTTAATGAAAACCAAAAAATATGCTTCTAAAATTAATCCGTTCATAAAAAAAGCCAAAAAGATTAGTGATATAAAATTTAAAGTACCAAAAGACATATATCCATATAAGGATAGCGATTCAATACGTAAATCAGAAATATATCTTAAGTCAGAATTATTAAATGGATTAAACTTACCGCTTGAGAACGGTGACGTGTTTGAAGTTTATGCGGGAGAAGGTATTGGCAAGTATATTTTGCTAGGGCAAGAATGCGATCTCGTTATACGAAAAGCTGGATCAAGAGAATCTAAATTTGCAGTTTTGTGCAAAATTGAAGAGAAATCCTATGAAGATATAATTTTAGAAAGCAAAAACTTTACTGACCAACATGGTGTCCAAAACCATTACTTGGGAAATAAATTTATACTTGAATATTTTAAAGATGGCAACGAAGAACTGGGCCTAATAACATTCAAAAAGACAATCTTAGTTGATTTAAATGTGCTTGATTTAACTGTATTCAACAAAAATGGGGAAGCTTCAACTTTAGGCTTAAATAAAGTTAATAAAGACTTACTTAATCAACCTTGGGAAAAAAGATTAGGCAAAATAATTAGCCATTACGACAAAATTGGAAAAGAATTAAATGCCTTGCAAAAAAATATTGGAGCTTTAGGTTTTCAGGTAAAAAATGAAATTATAGAAAGGACGAATCAGCCTTTAAGTATAGATACAGTATTAGGTGAACGAATAAGCTTTGACGGCAAAAATTTTATTTATAAGATAAAAAGAATCACTAGATTAAGATCTCCATATAATAAAGATCTTCTTGATAAATATGCAAAGTATTTAGCTAGGACCGCTAACGCTCATGATTTTGCTAAAGTAAATTAATAGAAGTGTTATTCTCAATTTTGTTAAAGAAAGAGAATAAATAAAAGAGTTTTGAAAGTTTTTAGCTTCTGACTTTAGTGACGTAGGATAATTTCATTGGTTTTTAAGACATTTCTAACCTTCCTTGTCTTTCTCCATCAACTTATTATACTTCTCTAGCAGCACAAGGTATTTTTCCTTCCATTTATTCAGCAGTTCAATTGCTTCGGGAAGTGTTTTTGGTTTGGCGTTGTATTCGGCGTCTGGTTCCTGTATGAAGAGGGCCGCTTCGGGGAGTTTGTTCCGGAGATCGTAATTCAATACCTTGGCGTATGCTAACAATGTATCCAGCGGAAGATCGGGCTGCTTTGTATGTGCATAATAGCTTGCCCGGTCTTTATAGCCCAGTTTTTTTACCAGCTTTACAATGGGTATACCACTCTCCTTCACGATTTCTTTGAGCAGCAGCCCTTTGTCAATATTTTTTGCTTTTGCCACAGTTGTAAAGAAATAAACAGTTTTGTGTAATTAATTTTTACAAATATTTTACGTTTATGTAAAAAATTTGTTTATATATTGTATTATTCTGTATATTTGAAAACAGAACTACAGTTTTTTATTTTTTATAAGTTTGCGAACCTTCAAAATAATTTGAAGCATTCGCTTTGAATCTCGTAACTGAAACCTCGGAAATTTCAATTGGAACGAGACGATAAGTAGAATGCCCACGTACTTGGCGTGGGCTCTCTTATTCGTTCCACAGCCTCCGAGGGCTTCAGTTGCGGTAAGTTGAGTCTACGTCATTTTTTTGCGTAGGGAGTACCAAACACATCCGCACATCCAGCTCTTCCCTCCACACTCAGCTTGCATTTGTTCACGATCAATTAAACAGCATGCTGCAAACAGAACCAACCCTTGTACAGATCATCCTTCGCTATGATGCGCCCCTGCAGCGTTATGCCCGTATGCTGGTAAGGGAGCCCGCTGTGGCTGCTGCTATTGTTAAGATAGCTTTTGAGCAGGTATATGAGCAAAACAGTTTTAAGGCCAGCGACAAAACCCTGCGGCGGTTGTTTACAGGCAGTGTGCGCAGACTGTGTGGAGCCTGGGTGATGCATGGGAGAGGCAGACCACGGACGACGGACGATGGACGACGGGAGGGCCACGGACGACGGACGACAGACCACAGACGACCGCAGGACCACGGACGACGGGAGAAAAGTCCATGGTCCATAGTGCATAGTAAGGACAGCCAACTGCATTACCAGGAACATAAAAATTATTACCTCTTAAACCGTTTAAAAAGCAAGGCGCTGAGCCTGCTTAAAACACAGTTTGCGAAGAAGCCGAAGAACCCCACTTAGAGGTTGATCGTTGAACGTTGTTCGTTGTTCGTTGTTCGTTGTTCGTAAGGGTGTCCACCTTATCTCCGGCAGGCTTTTGACAGCCGGCAGTATGAAATAGATTTCTCCTGCGTCAGTCCTTCGACAAGCTCAGGATGACAGAAGTGTGGAAATGACAAAGAGCTACGTTTGACCGTATAAGTTACCCATTTTTTAATTAAAAAACTCAAATGCAATGAAGACGATTTATTGTGTACTGCTACTGCTATGCCCGTACGGGAGCAAAACGCAAACCATAAAGGTTGGAGATGTGGTACCGGAGATGATATTTACCCAGGTGCTGAACAGCGGCACCAAGACTATTACACTAAGCAAGCTGAAGGGTAAACTGGTGCTGCTGGATTTTTGGGCTACCTGGTGCGGCAACTGTATTAAAAAATTTGGCCTGCTGGACAGTATGCAGCGGCAATATGCCGGAAAGCTGCAGGTGGTACTGGTTAGCAACGGCGATACCAAAGAAAAAACAGAAGCCTATTTAAACAAACATCTGAATGCAAATGGAAAAAGATATGAACTGCCTGTTGCCTGTAATGATAACGTGGCAACCAGCTATTTTCCACACAGTACGTTGCCGCATTACGTGTGGATAGGCGCTGATGGCAAATGCCTGGCCATTACCAAAAGCGATGAGGTAACGGAGGCAAACATTGTTGGCGTATTGCAGGGTAAGCAACCGGCCTTTAACGGTCTTGCTTTGATGGACGATTTTGATTTTGACAGACCATTGTTTACCCAAGGCAGTGCTGGTGATGGCAGCGGCCTGCTGGCCCGCAGTACACTCAGCCGTTTTATACCGGGTATGGCGGCCATAGCCCGGTATGGCCGCAACGATGCAGGCTTAACAGTGCAATACAAGCTTATTAACCAGCCCGTGCTGGAACTGGTTAGAAAGGCATACGATGCGGATGTACGTACCGACCGGATCGTTTTCAGGGTTGCTGATAGTATGCGTTGGCAACTGCAACCGCCAGGCGATTCAGCAAAAAAACAACACAGCTATGCCTACGAACTCTGGTGCCCGCCTATGCAGTATGGCGATGCTTTAAAACTGGTGCAGCAGGATGTGCAGCGCTACTTTGGCCTGTATGCTGTTTGGGAAAACCTGCCGGCAGCCTGTTATACACTTACGGTTGATACAGTGCTGATTAAACCTTACTTAAGCAGCGGCGGCAAACGCATCAACAACCTGTACGAACCCGAAAATAAATATCTGCAAAACGGAAAGATCAAGAGCCTTGCTGACTACCTGAACCAAAGCATGCAGCGCTATGTGCTGCTGCAAAGTAACCAGCCTTACCTGTTAAACATCCGCCTGCCCAACGAGGCCAATACCGGTGATGCTGCTGTTATTAAAGCCCTGGCCGGCATGGGGATACTATTAACGCCTATAACAGCCACCGTGCCTCAATTTGTAATTCATCAATCACCAAAACCAACATTATGAAACAAATGTTTTTACCCGCAGCTTTGCTGCTGCTGACACTGGCCGGCTATGCCCAGCCCTGCACATCGGTAGTGCTGGATGCCGTTACCGGAAAGCCGGTAGCCGGTGCCGTTATATTGCTCACAAAGCCTGCAAAGCAAACCATCAGCAATGATGCCGGAGCCTTTACCATTTCCTGCGCCACCGCCGATAGCATCGTTGTTACGGCTGCCGGTTTTAAAAATTACGTGGCAGCCATTGGCCCTGCCAACCGGCTGGCTGGCTTTATATACCTGCAACCACTTGCGAAAGACCTGGACGAAGTGCAGGTAAGTACCGGTTACCAGCAATTGCCTAAAGAACGGGCCACCGGCTCGTTTGAAGTGCTGAACAACAAACTGCTGAATGAGCAGGCGGGCACCAATATTACCGACCGGCTGGAGGCGATTGCCAGTGGTCTGTATTTTGAAAAAAAGACAACAGCCGGTACCAGCAAAATAACCATACGGGGCCTCAGTACTATACAGGGTGCCCGGGCACCGTTGATCGTGCTGGATGATTTTCCGTACGAAGGAGACATCAACAACATTAACCCGAATGATGTTGAAAGTATTACCATTTTAAAAGATGCTGCTGCTGCCAGCATCTGGGGTGCCAGGGCAGGCAATGGTGTTATTGTGATCACCACCAAAAAAGCAAGGACTAACCAGCCGCTGCGGGTGGAAGTAAACAGCAATATTACCATGGGGCAAAAGCCCAACCTGTTTTATTACAACAACATCAGTAGCAGCGATTTTATTGATGCGGAAATTTACCTGTATGGCAAAGGCTTTTATACCAGCCAGATCAATTCAACCGCCCGAACACCGCTTACACCCGTAGTTGAACTGCTGATAAAAAAAGCCAATGGCAGCATACCGGCTGCAGAGGCGGACGCCCGTATTAATGCCTACCGCACATCCGATATACGCAACGACTTTAACCGGTACATGTACACGCCATCGCTTAACCAGCAGTATGCCGTTAACCTGCGGGGCGGCAGTAATAAAGTGGCCTACCTGTTCAGCGCCGGGTACGATGATAACGGGGGCAACCTGCACGAACAGTACCGGCGGCTTACGCTGAAATCGGAAAATACCTTTAACCTTACCAGTAATGTGCAGCTTAGCGCCAGCGTTAGCTATGCCCAAAGCCTTGCCCAAAGTGGCCGCACCGGCTTAAACAATACCAGCACCGTTAACGGCAGCCTGCCGCCTTATGTGCTGATAGCAGATAGTGCCGGCAATGCCCTGCCCGTGATGAAGCAATACCGGCAGGCCTATACCGATACGGCGGGTGGCGGCAAACTGCTGGACTGGAATTATTACCTGCTTTCGGACTACAGCCATACTATAAACAAGAACCGGCTGCAATTGCTGACAGGCAACCTGGGCCTGCAATACAAAATTGTTAAAGGGCTGCAGCTATCGGTAAAATACCGCTACGAGCTGCAAACGGGTGATAACAGTACGCTGTATGATGAGCAAAGTTTTACGGCCCGCAACCTGGTAAACAGTTATAGCCAGCTAAACCGCAGCACGGGTGTGGTTACCTACATTGTGCCCAAGGGCGGCATACTGGTTAACAGCAACAGCCGCCAGCAGTCTTATAACCTGCGGGGGCAGCTAAACTTTAACCGGGTGTTTGGCAAACATGATATTACGGCACTGGCCGGTGCTGAGATCAGGCAGGCCGTAAATACCTCCAGCACGTATCGTACGTATGGCTATTACCCCGATATACTGGTGTACAGCCCGGTTGATTATGTGAACCTATACCCCAGCTTTGTTTCAGGCTCGCTGACCAATATACCCAACGACCAGGATTTCAGCGGCACCAACCGGCGCTTTGTTTCTTTTTTTGGCAATGCGGCCTACACGCTGCTAAAAAAATATGCGGTATCTGTCAGTGCCCGGCGTGATGCCTCTAATTTGTTTGGCGTACGCACCAACGATAAATGGGCGCCGCTGTGGAGCGCCGGTGCCAGCTGGGATATGCACAAAGAAAAGTGGTATCACCTAAAATACCTGCCCTATTTAAAGCTACGTGCTACCTATGGCGTTAATGGTAATACCGATCCGTCCCGCTCGGGTTATACGGTGCTCTCCTACACAACCAGCTCTAACTATACCTTGTTGCCAACAGCTTTGATAAGCCAGTATGCCAATACCGACCTGCGTTGGGAGCGCTCGGCCATGCTGAACCTGGGCGTTGATTTTAAAGCTTTTAACAACCGCCTTAGCGGCTCGGTGGAATACTACCGTAAAAGAGGAAAGGACCTGCTGGGCTTTGCCGCTGTTGATTATACGGCCGTACCGACGGAACGTATTGCCAAAAACGTGGCAGCCATGAGGGGCCAGGGATGGGATATAACTATCAACAGTGTGAACCTTGATAAGGCGGTGCAATGGAGCAGCAGCCTGAACCTGAGCAGCAATAAAGACAAGGTAACCAGCTATTATCTATCAACCCGCAGCGCCAACAGTTATTTTAACGGCGGGCTGGGCATTTCTGCCGTAGAGGGGCGGCCCGTGTATGGCGTGTATGCCTATGCCTGGGCCGGGCTAGACCCGCAAACCGGCGACCCACGGGGATATGTAAACGGCCAGCCCAGCAAAGATTATAACACACTGGTGGGGGCGGCTTACCCGATAGACAGCCTGAAATATATGGGCAGTGCGTTGCCAACGTTTTTTGGTTCGCTGGGTAACCGGATCAGCTACAAAGGTTTTAGCCTTGCTGTTCAGTTTAGTTTTAAAGCAGGTTATTATTTTTTACGCAACAGCATTAATTACAATAACCTGTTTGCCAGCAGGCAGGGCCATGGAGATTTTGCGGAGCGCTGGCAAAAGCCGGGCGATGAAGTGTTAACCAATGTGCCCTCGATGATATACCCGGCAGTAAGCCGAAGGGAGCAGTTTTACAATAATTCAGAAGTGCTGGTTGAAAAAGGCGACCATATCAGGCTGCAATATGTAACGCTTAATTACAATCTGAAAACGCTGTTTAAAAAATTACCGGCAGCCGTTGCCGATGTGTATGTAAATGCCAGCAACCTTGGTATTGTGTGGCGGGCCAATAAAAAAGGAATTGACCCTGACTACCGGGATAACAGCATTTTACCGGCAACCAGTTTTGCCATGGGCATAAGAGCCACATTTTAAACCTTAAAACTTTTATACAATGAAAAAAATATGGATAGTATTTACCTGCCTGGCTTTTACGGCATGCAATAAATTTTTAGATGAAAAGAATGATAAAAAGCTGGTGATACCGGCAACGCTAACCGACCTGCAGGCGGTGCTGGATAATACCAATACCATTGTGCTGAACGACCCGTATGCCGATGAACTGAGCAGCGATAATTTTTACCTTACCACGGCTGTGTGGCAGGCGCAGCCTGATTACGACCGGGGCTTTTACATTTGGCAAAAAGACAATGATAATGTACCCAACCCGAATGACTGGAGCAACCTGTACCGCAAAGTGTATTGTGCCAATACCGTGCTGGAAACGCTGACCAACATTGAACGCAGTGCCAATAACAAAACCGAATGGGATAACCTGAAAGGCCAGGCGCTGATGATACGGGGCAAGGCGTTTTTGCAGGCGGTGCTGTTGTGGTCGCCTGCTTACGATGCCGCAACGGCCGGTGCAGAACTGGGAATACCTTTGCGGCTGTCGAGCGACTTTGCAGAAACCAGCACCCGCCCATCGGTGCAGCAAAGCTTTGACCAGGTTATTGCTGACCTTACAGCGAGCGTAGCGCTGTTACCCAACCGGGGTGTGGCGGTTAATCGCAGCTGCAAAGCGGCAGCTTACGGCTTACTAAGCCGTTGCTATTTGTATATGCGGCAATACAATAAGGCAGGACTGTATGCAGATTCATCGCTACAAATAAATAATGCCTTACTTAACTACAACACGCTTAGCACTACGGCTACCTACAGCCTGCCACTGCCCGCCACCAATCCTGAGATCGATGTGTACTGCACAGCTTTTACGTCGAGCCTGGCCATGACCAATGCAAAAATTGATACCATTTTGTATAACAGCTATAATGCCAATGACTACCGCAAAACCATTCTTTTTAAGATCAACAGCGATGGCAGCATTGCGTTTAAAGGTAGTCATACCGGTGCAGCGGGGCATTTTACGGGTGTGGCCAGTGATGAAATGTATTTAAACCGGGCAGAATGTTTTGCCCGTGGCGGTAATACTGCCGCAGCTATGAATTATATAAATAGTTTACTGAAAATGCGCTACAAGACCAACTTGTTTGCCCCCCTTGCTGCAAGCAGTTCCGCCGAGGCGCTTGATATTATTTTGAAAGAGCGCCGAAAAGAACTGATACAGCGTGGCCTGCGCTGGATGGATATTAAACGCCTTAACAAAGAAGGTGCAGGGATTGTGCAAAAGCGGATCATAAATAATGCACAATACCTGTTACCGGCAAACGATTTGCGGTATGCTTTACAGATACCTGCCTACGTGATCAGCTTGTCGGGCATGCCACAAAATGCCCGTTAGTTTTTGTTTTGGTTAAAAGAAAGCCCCGCAACAGGCGGGGCTTCTTTTACTAAAAATAGACCGGTCTTTTAATTTCGCCGGGTGGCCGCCGCGTTTATTAAAGCGCTGGCGCTGGTAAATTCGTCCAGGTATTCCTGCAGGTCCTTATCGGTTGATACCGTGCAGGGAATACTGCCATCTTCATCGCAGCCCTGGGCAGGGGCTACGCCCTGCCAGTTAGCAGGATCCTGCATGTCTTCCAATACTGTTGAGTTGGAAGTGTAGTGATAGGTACTGAAGGTTTTACCTGTTTTAGTTGCTTTACCTGGTTGGGTAAATGCAAAAACACCTGCGGCTGAGATGGCGATTGCCAGTGCCAGCGATAAGAATTTAAACTTTTTCATTTTTAATTTTTTTTAAGTTAGAAAATAATTGCAACGGCTTTTTATTTTACAAGCTTTTTGCGGTTAATAATAGCGCCTACTCTGTTGGAGGTTTTCGGCTTACTTCCTCATTATGCATAATTCATTTCCCGTTTTCTTTTATTTTTTGATTGCGGTATTTTGCCGGCGGCAGGCCGGTATATTTTTTAAAGGCCCTGGTGAAATTGCTGCTGGTTTTAAAGCCGATGAGCCTGGATACCTGCCTGATGGTTTTTTGGTTTTGCTGCAATAGTTGTGTGGCGTATTGCATGCGCTGTTGTGCTATATATGCATGCAGGGTGGTTTTAAACAGTGTTTTAAATAAGCGTTTTAAGCTGGTTTCGCTTATGGCTGCTTTTTCGGCGAGGTAGCCGGTACTGTAATGCATACCCGGATGTGCATCGATGATGCGCTTTATTTCCCGGGCAATTTCTTTATCAAATTCAGTAAGAGGCATGATAGGTTTGTTGTTTTGCCAATCATAAACAAGGCACCGGCTTTTTTCCTACAAAGACAGGAACCTGCCTGCCGGCAGGCAGGGTAGAAAAATGCTACGTATTTTCCTTGTTCCTACGGGTGCCGCTCATCATTATTTTATTGCATCATTTTATAGCGTGATTTGAATAACAAACCTCCAAAAGAATAATATTCATTACCGGTTGATTTGTTACCAGTTTCAACATTTTTTTTGTGATACTGCCTGCTGCCTTATTTGTGCAGGAGGCAGACCCAGGTTTTTTTTAACAGCCCTGTTGAAATGTGATGTATGCTGATAGCCGCATGTTGCAGCTATTTTTTTGAGGGGCTGGTAGTTTTGAATAAGCAGCCGGTGAGCCAGCTGCATTCGTTGCTTTTGTACAAAGGCAAAAACATTGCAGCCATATTGTTGGAGGAAAGCGCTTCTGAAGGCCGTGACGCTCATACCGGCTTTGGTGGCGAGGCTTTTAGCCGTTATTTTTTGATGGAGATTATTTACGATAAATACCTCTATCTGAGACAGGTTGGTAGTATGGTGAAGAAGCTGTGCCAGCTGGATGATTTTAAGGATCAAAAATGTTGATTTTATTTACAGGAAGGATAAGGGGAAATACGTATAGGGAAGGAAAGAATGAAGGAAGGAAAGAATGAAAGAAGGAGGAGAAAGGTTGAAGTGGAGGTTAAGGTGGAGGGCAGGTAATAATCCTTGCCTGCAGCAGTAAGGGTAAATACGTATCTTTTTTAAAAAAACATTTTACAATTTGCAATCAATTATTTGTTTAACCCTTTTAAAATTTAACCTTTATGCCAACTACAACCATCCCCGGCCCCAACAGTCATTTGATCTCTTTGAGCACGGCCACAGACCTGACAGACCGTTACCGCAGCAACCGGAATTCGATCTTACAAACCGCTTACCAGAACAGTGATCTTTTGCCACAGAGTGAAACATTTAATGTACAGGATATTAACCTGCTTGCCAGCCAGGAAGGCTGTGAAGCCATCCGCATCTATTACGGTATGACGGACAATTTACAGGTACATGCAATACTGGTTGCAGTAGATGAAGACAATGCAGACATTTTACCTGATACTTCAGCATCGCTAAACGCAGCAGAAAATATAATACTTGAGGAGGGACAAAGATGCCCCAGTATTTGTCCTCCTGAATCGCCCCTGAACAGTTAAAGAACAGCTATGCTTTATTATATCATTACAGGCATGAGTTTTAGTATCTGGTTTGCTGCGCTGGCAGGATTGGTACGCTTTACAAATACCGACGGGATGTACCGGCCTTTTATCATGCTTTGCTGGACGGGTGCCATCAACGAGCTGGTTAGTTTTTTTGTAGCCAGGGCGGGCTATTCAACCAATAGCAATAATAATATTTATATACTGGCCGAATCGCTGTTGCTATTATGGCAATTTAAAAAATGGGTACCCGAAGCCTGGATGAAACGGTATTTTCTGACACTGGCGGTTGTTTTTGCGGGGCTTTGGGTTTACGAGTATGACAGCATCAGCAAGCTGGGGCAGATCAGGTATTATTTCCGGTTCTTGTATGCCGTTGTGATCATTTTATTAAGCATACACCTGATGCAGCGGCTTGCTGTTGAACATGCGAGGGGTTTGGGGAAAGACCCCCGCTTTTTAATTTCGGCAGGGCTTACCATTTATTTTACTTTCAAAATTTTATTTGATGCGATATGGCTGTATCAACTGCGGGGTTCCGTAGCATTTCAACAAGCCATATACCTGGTATTTGCCTCATTGAATTTTTTGATTAACTTACTATTTGCGCTTGCTATATTATGGATGCCGAAGAAGCCTCAATATATAAGATTCTGATACTGGCTACCAGTAGTATTTGCGGGATACTCATGTTTTCTGCTTTTATAACTGTACGCAGGCATGCCATATACCACCGGGTTTATAAAAAGGAAATTGATCATGTGCTGAACAAGCTGGAAAGTGAAAGAGCCCGGATAGCTGCTGATATACATGATGACCTGGGACCTGTACTGTCTGCTTCCAAAATCAATTTAATGACCATTACCCCATCGGATGAAGCCGACAAGGCGCAGATTGAAAAAAGTATCAGGCAAATAGGGTCTACTTCTGAAAAGCTGAGAGAGATTGCCCGTGGGCTTATGCCTGCCGTTTTAATTAAGAAAGGTCTGGTACATGCCATCAGCCAGTTCATGGAAGAATTTAATTTTACCAACGGTCTGCAGATTGAATTGAAAGCGGAGGAAGTACCCCCCATCAGTCAGAAAGCATCCATTCATATTTACCGGATCATACAGGAGATCGTTCACAACTGTGTTAAACATGCGCATGCCAGTCGTTTGATGATTCATATTGAAAACAGTGATACCCATTTAAAAATACGCACTGCCGACAACGGTATTGGATTTAATGAAAAAGAAGTACGGCAACAAAACACGGGCAACGGGTTAACCACGATGCAAAGCAGGATAGAACTGTTGAACGGAAGGTGCTCTTTACAAAGCGGGAATGGCAGGGGTACCCGGTATTCGATTGAGATACCGTTGGGCAGCGTTATATAAACAGGCAGAAAACAATTGAGTAAAGCAGTCATTATGATACGCTTATTACTTGCAGACGATCATGAGATATTCCGGGACGGGATGCGGTGTTTATTTGAAAGAGAGCCGGGGATAGAACTGGTTGCAGAAGCATCGAACGGAATGCAGCTATTGCAGCTGGCAGCTCTTTACCAGCCGGATGTAATACTTACAGACATTCAGATGCCCGGCATGAATGGTATTGAAGCTACCCGTTTATTATCTGAACAGCATCCTGATATACCGGTGGTGGCCTTAACGAGTTATGATGAAACCTATTCTGTTATTGATATGCTGACTGCCGGTGCCCGGGGTTATCTTTTAAAGGATGCACATAAAACAGAGATCGTAGAAGCGATTGAGACGGTAAACAGGCAGCAACATTATTACTGTAAAACAACGGAACAGCGGCTCAAGAAATTAATTACCGGCAATATTTTTAACCCGGTGGCCCAGGTAAAGAAATTAAAACTTTCTGCAAGAGAGCGCCAGGTACTGAAACTGATCTGTGATCAAAAATGCAGCAAAGAAATTTCGGATATGCTTAAAATAAGTGTACGTACGGTTGAAATATTCCGGAAAAAACTGATCCTGAAAACCGGTTCTATCAATACAGCTGGCCTGGTATTATATGCCGTAAACAACCGGCTGGCAGGACAGTAAACTGCAGTTTACAAGCCGGTTGCCGGACCTGTACTTTGTTTTTTTCAACACTTATTCTGAACCTTTCATTACTTATCTTGCCGGTGTTTACCCATTAAAACTTTATCATGAACCTCCTCGGCAATCTTATCTGGCTCATCTTCGGCGGCTTTTTTGCGGCGCTGGGTTATTTTTTTGGCGGCATGATGCTATGCATTACGGTAGTGGGCATACCCTGGGGCCTGCAGTGTTTTAAACTGGCCGGGCTGGTGCTGTTTCCCTTTGGCAGGCAGGTGCAAAGCAATACGGCCAATACGGGCTGCCTGTCTTTGCTGGCCAATATCATCTGGCTGCTTTGCGGCGGTTTGTACACGGCGCTGGTGCATGTGGTTTTTGGATTGTTGCTAACCATCAGCATTGTGGGTATTCCCTTTGCAAGACAGCATTTTAAACTGGTAGAGATATCGATGATGCCTTTTGGTAAAAAGATTGTATAGCCTTTTTTTGGTGAAAAGAAAGCTTTTGTAAATGGCAGTAAGATAAATGTTAGCACCCTGTTTTCGCTTGTTCTTTTTTGCTTGCCCAAAAAAGAACCAAACCTGCCTGCCGGCAGGCAGGAAAAGAGCCCGACAAAGCCTGCCTGCCGGTAGGCAGGGATTACATCCCCTTTGTCGGATGGTTCCCTGATTTAGCTTTTGCACTACTGTGGCTTGTACATTTGATCGCTACTCTTAGGTGCTACTGCATAAATAATTAAAAACTGCTTTTAGTTGAATGGATACCCACACTTCAATTTTTTTGTAGCGACTGCGACCATGGTATTTTTCGATTTTGATGTTACCAAAAAAAGCGAACTGCCCCACTTAATTTTTGAGCTGAACAAACGACTCAACAACTATTACAACATGGACTTGCTTTGAAATGAATGAATAAGAAGTGAAGTAGTCCCGTGGCGCTGGCCCGGCAAAACGGCGGAGCATTCGTTTTGCCTTGATTCCTGCCTGCCGGCAGGCAGGTTTTTTGCTACTCCTTAGCGTAGCCGAAGGGTTGCATCAAGGCAAAAAAGTAGATAACAATAAAAGCAGCCTCTCATATCAGCCTGCTTTCCATCAAAAAAAGAAAAAATAAAACATCCTCCCTCCCCATTCGTCTCCCTCATAAACACAAAGCCCAACCCATGCTCATCGCAGTCGTCATACTTATTGCAATAACCATCAGCATTTATGCTTTTATGCTGCAACCCAAATTCGGCAGCAAACCCGCAGGTCAAAGGCTGCAGGCCATTGAGGCTTCGGCCAATTACCGCAACGGGCAGTTCCAGAACCTGAGCGTTACCCCACAACTCACCGAAGGTGCCAGCTTTGGCTCGGTACTGCAGGAATTTATATTTATTAAAAAGCCACGCAAAAAACCGGCACAGCCGCTGCCTTCGGTAAAAACAAACCTGCAGGCATTAAGAAAGGAAGAAGATATACTGGTATGGATGGGCCACTCATCGTACTTTATGCAGGTAGATGGCAAGACGATACTGGTAGACCCTGTATTAAGCGGCAGCGCATCGCCCCTTAGCTTTACCACCAAAAGTTTTGCCGGTGCCGATATTTATACAACCGATGATATCCCTGAAATTGATTTTCTCTTCATCACCCACGATCACTGGGACCACCTGGATTATGATACCATCAAAAAGCTGCAGCCAAAGATCAAGACCATCATCACCGGCCTGGGCACGGCAGCCCACCTGGAGCGCTGGGGTTTTGCAAAAGATATGATCATTGAAAAGGACTGGAATGAAACTGCTGCCATCGCCGGCGGCTTTACGGTAACGGTTACGCCGGCCCGACACTTTTCGGGGCGCAGCTTCACCCGCAATAAAGCTAGCTGGGCATCCTTTGTACTGCAAACACCGGCACATAAAATTTTCATTGGCGGCGATAGTGGTTACGATACCCATTTTACAAGCATTGGCAGCCAGCACGGCCCCTTTGACCTGGCCATACTGGAATGCGGACAGTACGATAAAAGCTGGAAATACATACACATGATGCCCGAAGAAACGGTGCAGGCGGCGCAGGATCTGCAGGCAAAAAAACTGCTGCCCGTACACTGGGGTAAGTTCAGCCTGAGCAACCATGCCTGGGACGAGCCTGCCGAACGGGTACTAAAAGCCGCAGCCAAAAAGAACATGCCCCTGCTTACTCCCATGATCGGCGAACGGGTCAATATCAATGAAGATGGGCAGGCATTTGGCCCCTGGTGGAAAAATGTAAACTAGTATTGCTTCAGTAATTGCTGGTAGTGCTTGTAATTCTCATCGTCGAAACACACAAACCATAATTGCTCAATTACTGTTTGCTGATTAGAATGCATAAATGCGGTAACGGCCTGTATGGCTATTTCAGCTGCTGCATCTTTGGGGAAACGGTAAATACCTGTACTGATATTGGGAAATGCAATGGACGCACAGTTATTTTTTTCAGCCAGCACCAGGCTGTTATTATAGCAGTTGGCCAGTAATTTTTTTGTTTCTGCATTATCTCCGTTCCATACAGGCCCCACGGTATGAATAACAAATTTTGCAGGTAAATTTCCGGCAGTGGTAATAACGGCTTCGCCTGTATGGCAACCTCCCTGCCTGGCCCTGATTGCCATACAGGCATCCAGTATGGCTTTGCCACCCGCACGGTGTATGGCACCATCCACCCCGCCTCCACCTAAAAGAGATGTGTTTGCTGCATTCACGATCGCATCGGCCTTTACCCGGGTAATATCTGCTTTAAGAAGTTCAATTTTCATCAGAATAAATATATGCCTGCAAGGGCCTGGTCATTTTAAAAGGGGTCTGTAAGACAGGAGCCAGTATGGAAAAGTTACAACATTTTTCCGTGCAGCAGCCATTGCCAGCTGAGGGTGCTTTACCAGGTGCAGCTATGCTGGTATGAGGTTTCTTTAAAATAATTCAGTACCTTAATCCTCCCGAACAAACAAAATCAAGCTATATGACTACGATCGCTCTCTACAACCTGAAAGGCGGTGTTGGTAAAACTGCCAGCTGTGTTAACCTGGCCTACCTGGCTGCGGCCGATGGTTTTAAAACCCTGTTATGGGATATTGATCCGCAGGGATCCTCTTCGTTTTACTACAAAGCCAAACCCAAAACACACCCGGGCATTAAAAAACTGGTTACCAAAGATGCCGACCTGGAAAGCGCCATACTAAGTACCGATTTTGAACTGCTGGATGTGATACCGGCCGATAACAGCAGCAAGAGTTTTGATATTATGCTGGATGAAATGCGGGGCAATAAGAACCGGTTAAAAAGTGTATTAAAACAGCTGGATAAGGAATATGATTTTGTGTTCATCGATTGCCCGCCCGGCTTTAGCGCCCTCAGCGAAAATATATTTAACGCCGCAGACATCGTACTGATGCCGGTTATACCTACCACGCTCAGCATACGCACTTACAATATGGTAAAGGATTATTTTAAAGAAAAAGAACTGGACATTAAAAAGATGATGTGCTTTTTTACCATGACGGACCTGCGCAAGAACCTGCACAACGAGATCATGGAAGAGCTGTACAAAGACAAACGTTTTTTCCAGAACTATATACCTTACCTGAGCGATGTAGAAAAAATGGGCATACACAAAGCCCCCATTATGGAATTTGCCAACAGCAGTTATGCTGCCAAATGTTACAGGGAGTTGTGGACGGAGATTAAGGAAGGGGTTTTATAAAAATTGATTGAAAAAGAAAAAGGGGCTGCTAAATTCTATTTTAGCAACCCCTTTTTTTATAAACAATCAGCTATTCCAATAATCAATAAGTAACACTAAATTTTCCTTCACTAATATTTTTGGTTGCCGGACCAGTAGAGTTTTCATAAACAGTTCCGGAAAAATCACCTGTGACGGTTGTAGCTGTAATTCCGGTGATTGTAACTGTAAATGTATTGGCATTTAATAATGAAGAAAGCCAGAAAGTAGATCCTGGTGTATAACTTATCGTGCAGAACTTATTTTGATTTGACAGGGTAAAGTTCTTGAACGATCCCGATGTTGATGTAAAAGGGCTGTTATCCTGTAAACTGATAGTAAAAGCATCGCTGCCGCCTACAAGAAATCCTCCTACATCAAACATATAAGGTGAAGAACTGTTATCGAGGGTTCCCGTCATTCCATCACTAAAGTCGGTTAATACACCATTTATTTTGCATCTCAAAAAATCTGCAGGAGGTGGCGGGCCACTGGTATAAGTAATATCAAAAGAACATCCGGCTCCGGAAGGTGTATAATTGAACAGCCCTGCTGCTGTTGGGGTATTGGTACTGGTTAGTGTAATGGTTTGAGCCCCTGTGCCTGAAAATACACCTGATGCTGAGAATGTTACTCCGTTGGCACTGTTGGTAGTTACCGAGTACAAACCTGCCACGCTAACATTTACCGGCACCGTAATAGTACTTGCCGAGGTTAATGCCGTACCGGCAGCAAAGGTTCCGCTGATGGTGGGTGTGGCACAGGTATAGGTAAATGATGCAGGTGGCGGTGGCGGAGCTACTGTAATACTGAAGCTGCATCCACCGGCTGGTGTAAATGCAAAACTACCTGCTGCCGAAGGCGTACCGTTTCCGATAAGCCTGATCACCTGGGCACCGGTGGCTGAAAAGGCACCGCTGCCAGAAAAACTGATGCCGTCGGCACTATTGGTACTTACGGTATAAGCGCCCGGGGTGGTTACATTCACCGCCAGGTCAACATAGTTAGATGAACCCATAGCTACTCCTGCTGCATAGGCACCACTTATTACGGGTGCGGTACAGGTAGCAGGTGCCCCGGCATAGGTAAACACGGCCGAAGGTGCCCCGCTTAGGAATGATACGGTGAAATTGCAGGTATTGCCCGTTACAGGCACAAAAGGAAAAATACCCGCTTTTTTAGGTATGCCGCTTCCGGTTAATACAACCATTTGCGGGCCGGTAGTGCTGAACGTGCCGCTGCCCGAAAAGAATACTCCGTTGGAGGCCGTGGTTGTAATACTATATGTTCCCTTCACCGTTACATTTACGCTAAAGGTGAGCGTGTTGCTGGCGTTCAGCGGCGTACCCACACTGTAAAACCCTGCAACAGCAGGCGTGGCGCAGGTGCCGGGCGAGCCATCAAAACTGTAGGATGAAGTGCCGCCGGCATTAGAAGTGCCAATGGAATCTTTGGTACAGGAGCTGGTAAAAGCTATTACAAAAAAGGTGAGGGCAATTAATGTAAAATTTTTAAACATCGTTGGATAGTTTAGATAAAGTAATCGGTGTGTAAATCGGCTGTAAACCTAATGAATTCTGAATAAACAGAAAAAATAATAACATATTCACTGCCTGAAAAGTTAAATGCCTTACTTTTATTTTAAAATAAATTTTCCATCAGCATGAAGAAAGAATTAAACAGTTGGTTCAGCCCGGCACTGCAAAAAGAAATGCCCATTGTTACCTACGGCGATTATGGCACCGCCATCTTATTTGTACCTACTGCCGCAGCCGACTACCTGGAGTATGAGCGTTTTCAACTGATGGATACCCTGGCGCCCTATATCAACAGCGGCAAGATCAAGGTCTTTTCTATCAACAGCATCAACAACGAAAGCTGGCTTAATAAGGAAATGCTGGGCGAACACAAAGCCATACGCCAGAACCAGTTCAACGAATATGTGTATAACGAGGTAGTGCCCTTTATCAAGAACAGCACTTCTATGGAAACCCCCATCATCACCTGTGGCGCTTCCTTTGGTGCTTTGCACAGCATGAACCTGTTTTTAAAGCGCCCCGACCTGATCAATGGCGTTATTGCCATGAGTGGCGTGTACGACCTGACCGAATACACCGACGGTTATTTTGATGAGCAGGTATATTTCAACAGTCCCATGCACTATATCCGCAACCTGGAAGACCATGGCATACTGGAACAGATACGCAGAAGCAACCATGTACATATTTTAACCGGCAGCGGTGCTTACGAAGATCCCAATGCCAGCCGGGCTTTTGCCGGACTGCTGTACAGCAAGGGCATCAACTACGAGCTGGATGTTTGGGGCGAGGAATGGAAGCACGACTGGCCTACCTGGAGGGCTATGTTACCCCTGTATTTTGATACCCGATTCTGATATTCGGGCCTTTTCACACAATAATATTCCGTCTTTTCAGTTATAGATATACCAATATCCTTAATATGAAAAAGACGACACTCTTAGTAGCTGTTAAATGCTCTGTCATATTGTATTTTGCAGCCTGCACCGGAATCAACAAATACACTACTACGGTTTCTGCAACACCGCATCTTACCAACGGCAGCTGGAAGGTGAACCTCTTCATAGAATCGCAGAACGATAAGACCACTACTTTAAAAGATTATACCCTGGTATTTGAGCCAAGCGGAAAAGTAATTGCCAGCAAAGGCAAGGAAACCATAACGGGCAACTGGGCCGAAGATGATATTTCAAAAAAGCTCACCATCAGTCTTAAAACCCAGGATGCTGCTTTAGCCAGGCTAAGCGATAACTGGACCGTTTCCAACATCAGTAATAACGACCTTAGTTTTCAAAATGCCAAAGACCCCAACGGAGGCTGGTTACAGATAACCAGTTTATAAAATTAGTTTTTGTTTATTTGAGTTAAATGATCTTAAAAAGCTGTTCCTGCCAGAGGAGCAGCTTTTGAGTTTTTCAGGGTTCTTAACCTTTAAAAGGTTGACAACCCTTCATGGTCATTTAAATATTAGTTTTACCCTGCCAGTTGATTGGCAGCCACAATTGTTTTACTTTTATGGCATGTCAAAAAAACTATTTCTTTTAGATGCCTACGCACTGGTTTTTCGTGCTTACTATGCCCTTATACGCAACCCACGCATAACCAGCAAGGGCCGCAATACCAATGCCCAGTTTGGGTTTACCAATACCATACTGGAGCTCATTAAAAATCAAAACCCCACGCATATGGCCGTGTGTTTTGATACCCATGCGCCCACCGAACGGCATACCGATTTTGCCGATTACAAAGCCAACCGCCAGGAAACACCTGAAGATATCTCAGCCGCCGTGCCCGATATTAAAAGAATTATTGAAGGCCTGAACATTCCTGTGATAGCCGTGGATGGCTATGAAGCCGATGATGTAATTGGTGCCCTGGCAAAAATGGCCGAGAAAGAAGGCTATGAAGTATATATGGTTACGCCTGATAAGGATTATGGCCAGCTGGTTTCTGAAAACATCAAAATTTATAAGCCGCCCTACCAGGGTGGTAAGTTTGAGATATTGGGGCCCAAAGAGGTTTGCGAAAAATGGGATATTGCCAACGTAGACCAGGTGATTGATATGCTGGGACTGATGGGCGATGCGGTAGATAATATACCCGGCATTAAAGGTGTGGGCGAAAAAACGGCTGCCAAACTGCTGAAAGAATATGGCACCCTGGAAAATATCTTAGCCAATGCCGATAATATCAAAGGTGCTTTAGGCGAAAAAGTACGTGCTGGTAAAGAGATGGCCATCATGAGTAAAAAGCTGGCTACCATCATCCTGAATGTGCCGGTTGAATTTCATGAAGAGAATTTTCTGATCAAAGAAATGAATAAGCCGGCCCTGAAAGCCATATTTGAAGAGCTTGAATTTAAAACCCTGGGTAAAAGAATTCTGGGAGAAGATGACGGGGACAACGGAGGAACGACAACGGACCTGCCTACCGGACAGGCAGGCAACGGACAACGGACAACGGCTGCAACTGCCAAAGCAACACCTCAGCTGGATCTGTTTGGAAATATTATTGAGCAACCCGAAGCCGTCGAGGTGAAAGTAAAGGCCGAAGCCGGGTTTAGCGCTGCAGAAAAGAATATTCACAACACGCCGCACGATTATTCGCTGGTACAAACCGATGCTGAAATAAACGACCTGGTAAAATACCTGGCTGCTTTTGATGAGATCTGTTTTGATACCGAAACCACCGGCATTGATGCCAATGAAGCCGAGATCGTAGGCATGAGTTTTTCTGTTAAGGCCGGCGAAGGGTTCTATGTTTTTTGTCCGGCCGACCAGGCCGAAACCGCACGCAGGCTGCAGTTCTTTAAACCGCTTTTTGATGATGCATCCAAAACCTGGGTGGGCCATAATATCAAATACGATATGCTGATATTGAAATGGCAGGGCATTGAAATTGCCGGCAATACATTCGACAGTATGCTGGCCAATTACGTGATAGAACCCGATGGCAAGAACGGCATGGACTACCTGAGCGAACAGTATTTAGGATACGAGCCGGTGCATATTGAGGAACTGATTGGTAAAAAAGGCAAGGGCCAGGGAACCATGAGGGATGTAGAGCCTGAAAAAATTAAAGAGTACGCTGCTGAAGATGCCGATATAACCTTACAGCTAAAAAAAGTACTGCTTCCCAAACTAAAAGAAAAAGAGGTAGAAAAGGTTTTTTACGAAGTAGAGAACCCGCTGGTGAAAGTGCTTACCGCCATGGAGTATGAAGGCATTCGCATAGATGAAAACTTCCTGAATGAATATTCTAAAGAACTGGAGAAAGAAGCAAAAGCTGCAGAAGAATCGGTGTATGCCCAGGCCGGTGTTCGTTTTAACCTGGCATCGCCCAAGCAACTGGGCGAAGTATTGTTTGATAAGATGCAGATTGATCCCAAAGCAAAAAAAACCAAAACGGGCCAGTACGCCACCGGCGAAGATGTATTATTAAAACTGGCTGCCAATAATAAAATTGTAGATGATATTTTGGTTTTTCGTGAGTATACCAAACTCAAATCAACCTATGTAGATGCTTTGCCTTTGATGATCAATAAAAAAACAGGTCGTGTACATACATCCTACGCACAGGCGGTGGCGGTTACGGGCAGGCTCAGCAGCAATAATCCCAACCTGCAGAATATTCCCATCCGCACCGAAAGAGGCAGGGAGATCCGCAAGGCATTTATTCCAAGAGATAAGGATCATGTTTTAATTTCTGCGGATTATTCACAGATCGAACTACGCATTGTAGCCGCCATCAGCGGCGATGTAAATATGTGTGAGGCTTTCCGCACCGGCAAAGACATTCATACCGCCACAGCTGCCAAGGTATTTAATGTTGAAGAAACAGCTGTTACCAAGGAAATGCGTTACAAAGCCAAGAGTGTGAACTTTGGTATCATTTACGGGCAGGGGGCTTTTGGCCTGGCCGAAAACCTGGGCATCAGCAGAACTGAAGCCAAAGAGATCATCGACAATTACAAAAAGCAGTTCCCCAATATTCAGAAGTACATGGATGATACCATCCATTTTGCACAGGAGCATGGTTATGTGCAAACCCTGATGGGCCGCAAGCGCTGGCTGAAAGATATTGGCAGCGCCAACTTTACCGTTCGTGCTTTTGCCGAGCGCAATGCCATCAACTCGCCCATACAGGGCAGTGCTGCCGATATGATCAAGCTGGCCATGATAAAGATCCATGCCGAGTTCAGCAAACAGAACTTCAAAAGTAAAATGCTGTTACAGGTGCATGATGAACTGGTTTTTGATGCACATAAAGATGAAATTGAAATTATAAAACCCATCATTTTAAACTGCATGCAAACCGCATTGGCACTGCCTAACGATGTGCCTACGGATGCAGAACTGGGTGTAGGAGAGAGCTGGCTGGAAGCGCATTAAGAATTAATTTATCAATTTGGTAATTTGATGATTTGATGATGCCTTCAACTTTATCATCGTCTTATTATCAAATTATCAAATCATCAAATTTTATGACGATCATTTATTGTTACGATGCTTATTGTGGCTGGTGCTATGGCTTTAGCCCGGTAATAAAAAAAATTGCAGCCGAGTATAAAGACAAGATGGATATTGAAGTACTCAGCGGTGGCATGATGACCGGCGATGCTGTGATGCCTATTGAAAAGATAGGGCCTTATATTGCCTCAGCTTATCACCGGGTAGAGGAACTAACCGGTATCAAATTCGGCGATGATTTTTTGTGGCATGTGAACAATCCTGATAAAAGCGACTGGGTGATGAACAGCGAAAAAGCCGCCATTGCACTATGCATTTTAAAAGAGTATTATCCCGAAAGGCAACTGGAATTTGCCACCGACCTCCAATACGCTTTAAACTATGAGGGCCGCGACCTGGATGACGATGAAGCTTACCGACATCTCCTCGATAAGTATAATATTCAACCCGAAGCATTTTACAGCAAGCTAAATGACCCCGAATACAAAGAAATGGCCTATTACGAGTTTGCTTTGATGAAGCAGCTGCAGGTAAATGGCTTTCCTACTGTGTTTATACAAACCGGCGAAACCAAATTTGTAATGGTGGCCAGGGGTTTTACAGCTTACGAGGATTTGAAAGAGCGCATTGATAATGTGCTTACTGAAACTGCGTTGTAGTTATTTACCCTTCACAAATTACCACATTACGCCAAAAAGCATGATTCCAGCGTGGTTAAATTTTTGTGACTTCCCCTGCTTTACACCACTATGCGTACAATACCATATAGGCTACAGGTGACCGTATAGAAAATTTAGTTAAGCTGCAAGGTTTTAGCAACTGATGTTTTTTTATCATTATCTTTATTCTTATTTAATAATAACTCTTTTTTAACGAGTATGAAAAGTTGGAAGACCCTCTTCGTAAGGGAAGACGAGACCGGCGAGCAAAACCAGGCAAAATCAACAGATGCTTTTAGCTTCCCGGCTGCTGTAAACACGCCCCAGGCTGCTGGTACTGTTAACCCTGGTACCGGTATGGTTGAACAAGCGGTTATTAATGAAGTGCTGACGGTCTACGAAAAAGGCATCGACTCTATTAACATGCCCGGCTACGATTTCTATGAATTTTATAAAGCGATAGGCAGCATTAGCAATGCCGGTGAGCAGGCATACCAGATGGCATTTCAAATGGCCAAATCTATGGATAGCAGCCTGAGTACGCAAAAGCTTTTGTCTGACGCTGAGTTTTACATTAGTAAGATCAATGAGGTACACAACCAGTATTCCATGCAGGGACAGCAAAAGATCAGCTCGCTGGAATCAAAAAAGAATGATGAAAAAAACAAGCTGACTGCCGATATTAATGACGCAACCCAGCAGGTGAACCAGTTGCGCACACAAATGCAGGAGCTGGAAGCTCAGATCAATCAAAAGCGTACAAGGCTTACAGCCGTTGATGGCGACTATCTTCCGCAGGAAAATGCAATCAGGCAAAAACTACTGGCAAACGATAATGCCAAACAAATGAGCATTCTAAAATTAACTTCTGTAAAAGACGGTATTCAAAATTTTATTAAATAAAATAACAAATGGTACAAGAAAGCAATAAGGTGTTGGAGTTACCCATTCTGAAACATTTTTCCGCAGGTGAAATATCACTTAATCCACAAAACTGGCGCAAAGGCGAAAGAGGGATTGCAGCCGTGGCCGGCCTTGTAATATTTGGCACTATTGCCTGGGGCCTTTACCAGTTTATTTTGCCAATCGTTTTTACCTGGATTGGAAAGACCTTAGGCGCTATTGCGGTGGCGGTGCTGGTCATTGGCTTTTTTATTTTGCTGCCTGTTATCATTAAAGGATTTAAAAAACTTGCCCGGGCACTTCATAAAATGCTGATAAGATATGACCCCTTTGGCGAGTTGGCAGAGCAAAAAGAAAAAATGGTTGAAAACCGTAACAAGTTTAAGCAGGCCAAAGTGAAAATAAAAGCCATAAAAAGTAATATGGAGGCCGAGTCGCTGAAAGCTGAGAAAGAAGCGAAAGAATACCAGGAAACGGTGGTAACCATGCAGAGCAAAGCCGAAAGTCTGAAAAATAAAATGACCTTACTGGACGCAACCAAAGGTGCCGCTGCCAAAGAAACAGATGAATATGTTGACCTGCAGACAAACCTGATGCGTACTTTAAGTGAAGCGCAAAGGGTTAGCCACATGCTTAATCAAAGTACCGGCCTGGTGCGTAAGTACGGAAGCCGTGCATATGTGATCGGCAAGCTGGACCGCAAATTAAATATGGTTGATACCGCCATGGAAATCAAGATCGCAGACTTTGATGTTAGTATTGATATGCTTAAAAAAGAATACGCTTTTGCCCAGGCCTCCAGGGAAGCCACCGAGCAAGCCAAATCGGCCATGGGCTTTACCAAAAGCTGGGAACTGGAATACGCACTGGATGTGGTTACCAATACCATTTCCATGGATATTGCCAGTACCAAAGAAAACCTGATCGACCTGGACTCACTTACCAGCCAGTATTCGCTGGATAGTGATGAGTTGTATTCAAAACTGGATAAACTGGCCGACCAGATAAAGACTAACAGCTACGACACGCCCGACTCCCAGAAATATAATAACCCTAATTATAAACTTACCGGTGAGGATAAATTGGAAAGTGGTGGCTTTGGTGATATATTTAATTCATAAAAAACTCTATAAAGATGAAATGGTCTAAACTAACTTTTTTCTCAAAAGCACTTATAACAATTTTAGTGGCAGGCGGTATTGGTGCTGCTGTTTATTTTCTGGCTCCAGGTTTAAAAACATCTGAATCTAAAAAACTGGAAAAATTAGATGTAGAGAACGGTGACGTAAATAACGTAACTACATCCGAAGAAATGCCTTTGCCTTCTGCAGATGCCTCTTCAACTGCCTCATCAAAACCGCAGATAAAAATTGCCGGCTATGCCTGGAATGCTCAATCGGGTATTATTGTTGCCAATGGAGGCCCTAAAACCACCAAGGGTTCGTTAATGGAGAAGAATGGCATCAACCTGGAACTTATCCGCCAGGACTGGCTTACCGAATTGCGTAACCTGCAGATGAAATTTATAGATGAGTTTGACAAAGGGAATAATTTTCCGAAGGAAGGAGCGGCCGGTATCATGATCATGGGTGATGGTGTTCCGTTTTATATTAGCTCGGCTCAACAGGCCATTGATGATAAATATGGTAAAGGAAAATATAACCTGCAGGTGGTTGGTGCTGTTGGCTTAAGTTATGGCGAAGATAAACTGATCGGGCCACCAAGCTGGAAAATGAACCCGCAGTCTATGAAGGGTGCGTTGATCTCTACCGTAGTTGGTGATGGTGACTGGGTGGTTGCAGTAAACTATGCATTTGCCAATAACATAAAAGTAAATCCCGATCCTGCAACGTATGATGCAGATGCGGTAAACTTTATTTCGGCTGCCAATGATGATTATATTGAATCTTCAAAAGATCTTATCAAAGCACAAAAAGAAGGGTTTACCATTCCGCTTAAAGAAGTAAAAGATGGTAAGCTTACCGGCAAAACAGTCAACAAAAAAGTGGATGGTTGCTCTACCTGGACACCCGGAGACAAAATGGTTTTTGATGAACTTACCGGTTTCACTGATGTTGTTTCTACCAAAGAATTCAACAACCAGATGGCAACAGCCGTTATCATGGTAAAACAATGGGCCGAGAAAAATAAAGATGTGGTTTTAAACGTGCTTAAGTCATCTTACCAGGCCAGCAACCAAATGAAACAGTACGATACCTGGAAGAAAAGAGCTTCTGAAACAGTTGCCAAAACCTTTAACCAGGAAAATGCTGACTATTGGTACAATATGTTTAAAGGCGAAAAGGGAGAAAAGAACGGTATCTCTTATAACATGGGCGGATCAAGGGTTTTTAACCTGGCAGATGCCAACCAGTATTTTGGTGTTACCGATGGTACCAATCGTTATAAAGCTGTGTACGACCAGGTTTCAAAATACCTGAAAGAATTAAATCCCGGTGGGTTTAACCAGAATGTAAAAAGAATTGTGCCGTATGAAGAAGCTGTGAACCTTTCCTTTTTAAAACTGATTGAAAATATTGATGCCGGTAAAGCAGATGTTGCAGACTATACAAAAAATGCAACACAGCAGGTAGCATCGGGCGAGTGGCAGATCAATTTTGATCCGGGCAGGGCTTCTTTAAGGCCTGAAGGAAAAGATGTGCTTGACCAGGTGTATAATCTTTTGATACAGGCTGAAACATCCAAACTTGAGTTGTTTGGACACACCGACAATACCGGAACCAAGGAAGGAAACTATTCACTGTCGAGAGCAAGGGCCGAAGCCGTAAAAAGCTACCTGATACAAAAAGGCATTCCTGCAAAACGTTTCCAAAAAATTGAAGGCCTTGGCCAGGATCAGCCTGTTGGTGAGAACACAACCGATGCAGGAAAAGCTAAGAACCGCAGGGTAGCCATTAATCTTTTAAACTGATTTTAATAATGATAAAAAAATGGTTCCGGCCTTTTGAAAGCGTTGATGGTAAACAGCGGCTCACCATAACGGCTATATGGGTCGTGCTGGTTTTAGGCTACTGGATCTTTACATCCCGCGGAACCAAACATCTTTTTCCTACACCTGTACAGGTTTGGGAGGGTATGCAATCTTTGTATGCCGAAGGATTGGTGGTACATGTAGCAAGTTCACTGGGGCTTTGTTTGCAGGCTGCTGCCATTTCCCTTGTTATCTCACTGGCTATCGTTTATTTATCGCCATTGCCGGCAATAAAACCAATAGCCCTTTTTTTAAGTAAGCTGCGTTATCTGCCACTTACAGGCATCACTTTTTATCTCACCATCCTGGTAACCAATGCACGTTCCATGCAGGTTTGGGTATTGGTTGTTTTTATGAGCCTGTATTTTATTACCTCATTACTGGGTGTTGTAAAAGATATACCTGTAGATGAAATAAACCATGCCCGTTCGTTAAAATGCAGCCGCTGGGAAATTTTATGGGAAGTGGTTATAAAAGGAAGATTAGATTATGTATTGGATGTATTACGCCAGAATTTAGCAATCATCTGGATGATGCTGGTAACTGTGGAATCTATTTTAGTTGCTGCAGGGGGATTAGGGGTATTGATAAAGAACAGCGATAAGTTTGCCAATCATGGACGCATTGTGGCATTGCAGATAATCATCTTATTAATAGGCCTGCTTTTAGACTGGGTTTTACAGGTAACCCGCAAAGGCTTATTTCGTTATTCAACTTACTAATAACTATGGCACATTCGTACGAAGAAAAAGACACGATACTTCATGTAGAAAATCTGAGTGTTGCTTATGGCGAAAAGCTAATTCTTTCCAACGTTGGGTTTACTGAAAAAGATTGTGTGCGCCCGGACAAAGCACAGGGGCAGACCATTGCTTTTGTGGGCCGTTCCGGAAGGGGTAAATCAACCCTGTTCAGGATATTAACAGGCCTGGAAGAGCCTACCAGTGGTGTGGTTTTGATACCGGACTATGATAAAAAGATAGTGAACGGACAGCAACCAGCTAAAAAAGTAAAAGAGGGCGATGTTGGTTTTGTGGATCAAAAATATACCCTGTTCCGGCATAAAACTATTTACCAGTCACTGGACTATGCCTGCCGCAATGCCAAACTTTCTGATGCAGAAAAAAAGGAAAAAATAAATAAATACCTGCACGACTGGGGTTTGGATAATTGCAGGAACCAATATCCCAATGAATTATCGGGTGGTCAAAAACAAAGAACTGCGATATTGGAACAATTACTAAGTTCAGGTTATTATATGGTTCTGGACGAGCCTTTCTCCGGGCTTGATGTTGGCAATATTCAAAACGTAAAAGATGCTTTCTGGCTTATTAACGACAGTAATGAATTGAATACAATTATCTTCAGTACACATGACATAGAACTTGCTGTAGAGCTTGCTGATTCAATATATGTTTTGGGATATGGTAAGGGTGAAAACGGACACCTAACCCAGACAGGAACAATCTTAAAACATTTCGATCTGAAAGTAATGGGACTTGCATGGCGTGATGAATTTACCAAAGACCATCTTGACCTGGCTAAGGAAATAAAAGAGATCATGCTTGCTTCTTAAAAAGACCAGCCAATTTTATTTTAGCATTCTCCTTCTGCTGTTAACTTAAAAATCAAGTATCCTGAAAAACTGCGGCCAGGGCCCCATTTCAGGCCTGTACTGCTTTGCCATTACCCTGGTTATTTGTGAAATATGGGTAAGGTCGTGTACTACCCAGGTGGCCAGCAGATTTCTTAAAGTTACTTCTCCCAGTACAGGGTGCATTCCTTTTTTATCGAAATCTTTTTCGGTTAAATTCAGTGCTTTAAACCAAACCATATTTTCTTTTCTTATAGCACCAAATTCATCCAGCAGTTGTTGCAAGGTTTTTCCTTTGCTGTTTTCGTACTGTGCAAAGCGGTCGTACTTTTCAAAAGCCTGTGTATTGCCAAAGTCCAGTATCTTTTTTATCCTGGGCACCCAATCTGTTTTTTCGCCGTGTATCAAATGGCCAACCACATCATAAGGCGAAAAAGTTTCGGGGCCTTCATTGGGCAGTACCCAGTCATCGGGCAAACCGTCCAGCAAGGCCTGCAAAGTTGCAGGCGTTCTGTCAAGTATTTCGTACGATCTTTCTAAACTGTATTTCATTTCTTTTTCTTTTTTGAGGTCTTTGCAATGGCATTATACTCCAGTGCCAGGTTGATCCAAAACTCCAGCTTCTTCTTTGTATTCAGAACAGCGGCATCTACAAATACATATCCCTTCATCACCCTACCGGTAAAGTCCATGGGATTACAACCCTCCATTTCCATGAGCGCTTCATATTTTGCCGGGTCTATTCTCAGCATCATGCGTTCACTTTCAACACCCACACACATTTTATCATTTACCATAAAGCACAACCCTCCAAACATTCGTTTTTCTTCCACGTTCTTGCGGGTGAGCGCAATGATCTCACGGGTACGGTCGGCCAGTTTTTCATTATATGGCATAACAGAACTTCATTATCAGTTAATGTCTTTATTCTCTTTAAGCTTTGTTATAAAGCCTTCCAGTTGTTTTTTAGCAGCATCATTGGGTGCCTGTGCCATTGCTTTTTCGGCAAATACCATTGCTTTTTTGTAATCACCTTTGGCAGACCAGCCGTTCATCAATCCGCTGTTTACACCAAACACATCCCCGTATCTTTTTTGCGATGCTGTAAAAACTTCCATTGCCTTATCCGCTCTTTTTTGAGCAATCAGGTTTCGGCCATAAGCTGTGTATTGATTGGCGGTGGCAATCAGTAAAGCCTCGTTCATTGTTGAATCTGCTTCAGGTATCCGCTTCAGCTTTTCATACGCAGTGGCCAGGTTGCGCAATGTGATATATGTTTTTTGCCCGCCTTGTCCGTCAATGGCTCTTTTACTCCAAACCAATGCTTCTTCCAGGTTGATGTTTTTAGTAAAACAATACTGTGTTGCATTTAAAAGCAGTGCCGGCACAAAACCTTTGCGGCTGGTCAGCTCTTCCCGTATTCTTGCCAGCACAATATTATCAACATCTACCTCCACTTTAAAGGGTACCGACACTTTTTCCCACTGCATGGCAATGGTGCAGCTTTTTTCTTTTTGTTCAATGAATTCGTATTTCAGCCATTCCACAGTTTTATCCAGCGTTACCGGTTTTACATTCACCCGCAGTGCATCGTATTTTTCATCATAATAAAAACTTCCCCAGGCATCTGATTGATTAGAAAAGATGATGGTCACATTATCGGCACCCATGGCCATGAACAAACCATAGGTTCCCGCTTTCAAAGGTTGTCCTTCTATTTTTACATCATGTTCAAAAGTGATGATGGTATTTTCGTTGGCACCCGCACGCCAGGGCGATGTGTTATCATTGGTTATAAAATTCTGTGTGCTGAAGCCATAGGTTACCAGGTTTCCATCGCCCCATATTTTTCCTTCACGCTTATTTACATCGGGGCGGCTGTACTTAATGGTGATGGAAGTAATGCCGACTTCCTCGCTGATCATTGCACGTGTATTATTGCCGCTGGGCGGCAGATCGAGCTGTGCAAAAGCGGTAGCAGTAAATAACAGGATGGCAGCAAGCAGCTTTATTTTTTTCATTGTATTTTCTTTTCAAAGTAAGAAATTAAAGTAATCGATAGCATTTTTTGTGACAGGCGGCGATGCAGCCACGTCTATTTTCCATAAATATTTATTTTCTGTTCGTTTGCTAATTTTTAACAATTGAAATGTGTAATCATATCGGGCGCTTCATCCTATTCACAAATTCAACTGTTATGTTTTCAATACAATTATTTAAAGACGCCCGGTATTTTCAGATCATTTTCCAGGCCATTTTTTTAAGCTATGGCATTTACTTTTTGCACTGGAATGCTGAATACTGGTTGTATGCCAGCTATTTTATCAGCAGTCTTATGGTGCAGTTTCTGGCTGAATATTTTTTGGGAAAGAAAGATATTCCTTTTCTTCATCGCCTGAAAAATGGTATTCCGTCTGTGATCATTTCTTCATTTGGGTTAAGCCTGTTACTAAAAACAAATCACTGGTGGGTAGCTGTTATAGCCGCTTCGGTATCTATTCTTTCAAAATATATTTTAAGAATACATGGCAAACATATCTTCAATCCATCCGCATTGGGAATTGTAGTGGCTGTCTTACTTACAGGCAATGCCTGGATTAGTCCCGGCCAGTGGGGAAGCGGGGCAGTAATACTGTTTGGGGTGTTGAGTTTAGGGTTTATAGTTACCACCCGGGTGCAGAAACTGGATGTGAGTATTGCCTTTTTAGGAACTTTTGCAGGCCTGGTTTTTATACGACAGGTCATTTACCTGGGCTGGCCCATGGATCATTTTGTACAATCGATCAGTACCGGCAGCCTGTTGCTTTTTTCATTCTTTATGATCACCGATCCTAAAACGATTCCTAACCACCGGGTAGCAAGAATTGTATGGTGCATGATGATCGCTGCTATATCATTTTATTTAACGGCTTTTAAATTCATAAACGGAGCGCCCATTTTTATGCTGGTATTTGCACAGCCGTTGGTACCGTTACTCGATACAATTTTTAAAGCACGCAAATTTGAATGGGTTCAATCCAAAGCATACACAGCGGAAGAAAATAATTTTCTGCGGATTGTTTATTCAAGATCAAGTATGTAATTCTTCACTCTAAAAAAATAAATCATGAAAAAGAAACTTCTCATCATCGGGGCCTTTGTTGTCATTAGCCCCGTATTATTCTCCTTCTGCGGCTTTTATGTAAGCAAGGCCGATGGCACATTGAAAAATAAAACCAGCCAGGTGATACTGGTGAGGGATGGTAACAAAACAGTTATTACCATGTACAACGATTTTAAAGGCGAAAGCAGGGATTTTGCCATGGTAGTGCCGGTACCGGTTGTACTGCGTAAGGATGATATTAAAGTGGTTGACCAGGGCATTTTTCAACGGCTGAATGATTATAGTTCACCCAGGCTGGTGGAGTATTGGGATGAAAATCCCTGCAATCCATACAGGAGTTACGAAGATCAAAAATCGGCACCCATGGTTGCCATGAGCGAAAAAGCAGATGATAATATCCGCAAAAAAGACAAGGCGAGTGGAGTGAAAGTTGAAGCAAAATACCTGGTGGGTGAATATGATATCCTGATCTTGAGTGCTAAGGAAAGCGGCGGATTAAAGGAATGGCTTGTTACGAACGGTTATAAAATACCTGAAGGCGCTGAAGAAGTACTGGATCCTTATATTAAGAGCAACCTGAAGTTTTTTGTGGTAAAGGTTAATGAAAAGGAAAAGCAGAAACTGAATAACAATTTTCTTCGGCCGATACAGATCAGTTTTAACTCGCCTAAGTTCATGCTGCCCATTCGCCTGGGTATGGCCAATGCCGATGGAGACCAGGACCTGATCGTATATGCATTTACCCGCAAAGGCCGCATTGAAAGCACCAATTACCGCAATGTGGAAATTGCCAGCAACAAAAACATTCCGTTGTTTGTACAAAAGAACTTTGGTGCTTTCTACGGAAATCTTTTTACCAATCAATGGAAAAAAGAAGATGAAAGCGTAGCGTTTTTGGAATATGCCTGGGATGTAAGTCCGCAGAATTATTATCACTGCGATCCCTGCATTGCAACAGCACCCAGCGAACAGGACCTGGTACAGAGCGGTGTTTGGTGGCTGGCCGGTAAAGACTGGAGCGATTACAGTGATGTAGATAATGATGAACCGGATAATGGTATAAAGAATGTGCATTTTACCCGCCTGCATTTCCGCTATAACAGAAAATCATTTGCACAGGACCTGATGTTCCAGGTTACACCCAATACAGAAACCTTCCAGGCAAGATATGTGATCACACACCCAGCCACAGGCGATTTTAATTGTGCTGCCGGCAAAAAATACCTGCAGGACCTGAAAGCACGCAGAAAAAAAGAGCTGCTGGAATTAACAGCTTTAACCGGTACCAATATCAACAACTGGCAGGATGATGCCACTGCAAAGGATGATGAAGAAACCAATGTATCGGCACAGTATGCCACTTTATTACCACAGGTAAAGGCCGAGGCAGAAAGTAAAGATCAGATGCCGGTAAGCATAATGCTTTTTGCGGCAGCCATGCTGGGTGGCGCCGGTTTAATGAGGTGGAAAGGATTGATATAACTAATTAAATATAGTTGGCTATACAGGTTTGGTTTTTAGGTTATGCCCCGTAAGAATACGGGGCATTTTTATTGCATGATTGACATGTAGATGGAATACAGACCTGCCTACCGGCAGGCAGGTCTGTGTTCCATAAAATAAAAAGCCCCGCAAAATTAATTGCAGGGGCCTTTTTTTCGCATTCACCTTTAAAGCTATTTTCCTCCGCCTCCGCCAGCAGGTGCACCGGCAGGCCTTTGTGGCCTTAATGAGGGTTCAATTTCGTCTTTCCATTGTTTATACTGTGCTTCAGTAAAAATTGCTTTTAATTTAACATCTCTTGCATCTGCCAGTTCTTTACGTTTTGCCATCATGGCATCGCGGTCGCCGCCGGCCGCCCTTATTTCATCCATGGCTTTTTGCTGCTCATTAACAAAGTCGGTAATGATCGCATCCGATTTTGTCTTTGTAGCCGCATCCAGGTTTAATGGAGCCATTTTTTCAATCGTAAATTTTATTCTTTCTTCCGGCGTCATACGCTGGCCGCCGCCACCCTGAGCATGTACTGCGGTAATACTGAACATGGCAGCAAAAGCCATTAATACCAGTTGTTTTTTCATATTTGTTGTTTTAAAGTTTGTGAACGTATTTTATTAGACGACAGAAACTGATAAAACCGTCGTTATTTTTTTTCTCCGTCTTTTTTTCTTCCTTCGCCACCTCTTTTATTGAGCACTTTGGCAAACAGCGAATCAAATTTAGGCAGCTGGTCTGCGGTACAAATTGCCCGTATGTTTTTAAGATGATTGAACATCTGCAACTCCATCATTTTTTGCGAAACAGCTGATTGATCAGCTACCACATTCATAACCGAATCGGTAAAATTACCTGCAGCCAGCTGCCTGAACTGCCTATCCTTTGAGCTCTTCAGGCTGTCGAACATTTTCTTAATGTTATCCCGGTGGTTGCTGCTGAGTGTGTCGTATTGCTGCAGCTGTGCTGTACTAAAGCCAATTTCATTCTTCAGAAAAGCGGCGATCATGGTTTTACGTTCTTCGTACTTATCACGCTTTCCCGGATCTTTTTTCATCAAGAAAAGAGAAACCAGTGCAATGTTGGTAATGACCAGCATTACAATGATGGCCACAAATACTTTGCTTTTATTTTGTGTGTTTATCATTATGGTTGGGTATTTTCTATTTCATAAATGCCCGATACGGTGTAAGAGAACTCGTCAGTTGTATTTTGCACTGCCAGCTCTGTACTGGTAACGGGCACATTTGTTTTATTATAAAATATCACTGCTGCATTGATCAGAATGATCATACAAATACCTGTAAAAGCCACGGCCGGCCTGGTTATAAACCAACCAGCCTTTTCCCAGGTTGTTGCACTTTCTTTGTTCATCCTTGCCTGTATACGGGTAAGCAGGTAAGGTTTTGCTTCTGCCCTTTGTGCATGATCAACACTGTCAAGTGCTTCTTCAACCAGTTTGTTTATTTGTTCCTCCCTCTTCATACAGCCTTTTTTTATTATTCTTCAATATTATTTTCGTAGTACTTTTTCAGTTCTTTCCGCAAATTTGTTTTTGCCCTGCTCATCAGCGATTCTACCGCATATAAAGTAGTGTTCATTATTTCGGCAATATCCTGGTAGCTCTGCCCTTCCAGTTTATGCAGTGTAAAGGCCATGCGCTGCTTATCGGGCAACTGTTTCAGGGCGTTAAACAATTCATTGGCCCTTTCTTTTTTTTCCATTTGCACACCCGGATGTTCAAACTCTACTGCATGTACCTGTTCAGCTTCATCTGCACCAAACAAACCCTGTACAAAACCAAAACGCTTTTTCCGTTTCTTCTTCTTTTCGTGATCAAGCGCTTTACCCAGGGTGATGCGGTACAACCAGGTAGAAAATTTTGAATCGCCTTTAAAAGAACTTACCGACCTGTACACCTGTATAAAAACCTCCTGCGTTATATCATCTGCATCATCCGCATGCTGAACAATGCCCAGTGCCGTGTTATAAACCATATCCTGCCATTCATCTACCAGCTTTGTAAAAGCCTGTTCATCTCCCTGCTGCAGTTGTACAATCAATTCCGGTTGGTTCAAAACGTTTCTGTTATGTTCAGCCTAAAATTACTTAAAAGCCGGGACCAAATCCACCACCGGGCCTTCCACCTCCGAAATTCCTTTCTCCGTTCATGCTTGGTTTTGCCACACCAAAATTCTTCAGGCTGTAGGTAAACGTAAGCATAAAGTATTGCTGCAGCACCTGTGTTTGCGAATCGGTGATCGAATTCTCTGTCACTGTTCTCACAATACTCTGGTTTTGTTTCAGCAGATCAAATACCGACAACTTCAGTTCCCCTGCTTTATTCTTCAGGAATTTTTTACCAATGGCAGCATTCCATAACCAGAAGCTTTGATTAAGGCCGCCCGATAAACCACTATAGGTATTACCGGAAATATCGTTTTGTACAAACCAGCCTTTTTTATTCAACAGGTTAACCTGTGCACCAATAACCTGGTTTACAGAGCTGCTGGTAGTACTGGTTGTGGTATTTGTTTTGGAGTTGGTAAAATTTGCATTGTACGACAAATTAAAATCTACAAACTCGCTGATATTACTTGCCAATACAAGGCCTGCATTATAGGCATAACTGTTTGTAAAGGTCTTTTGATAATTTACCATGCCCGGCAGTTTAGAATAGGTGAAGCCGGTGCTCAGGTTCAATGTTGTTTTGATGAACTTCAGCGGCATGCTGTAATTAAAGAAAGTGCGTACACTTCTGTATCCATCCAGGTTTACGGGTTTGCTTAACAGGGAACCTCTTTTTAAAACTATATTTTTTTGTATGGTAGTATCCTGGCTGGCTATATAGGTTGCGTTGGAAATATAATTGCTGGCTGTTTGTAAAAACAGGTTGGCAAAAAAGCTTTTACTTGTTTTTGAATTGGTATAAGAATAACGGCCTGATAAGAAATGGGTGTATGATTGTTTTAAACCCGGGTTACCGCTGCTTACATATAATGGGTTGCTGAGGTTAACCACATCCTGCAACTGGCTGATGGATGGGAAATTGGTTGATGCCCTGTAAAATACCCGTACGTTCACATTGGCAGAAAGTTTTTTACGCCACATTAAATTGGGAAGTATATTGGCAAAAGACTGATCTACTGCTGTGGTGGTAGGGAAGATGCGATCGCTCTGTAGTTTTGAGTGCTGAAAATTCACCCCGAAAGAAAGCTGTTCATCCCTGCTCTGGCCCAGGCGGTAATTGATACCGGCATTGTTGGTAGTGATGGTATTATCAAAGCGGTTCGATAAAATGGTATCAAACTGCGAATATTTCAGTCCATCATAAGCAAAGGTTTGCTGGTCGGCTTTATTCTTCTGTACAGATAAGGTATAATCAAATTGTAATTGCCCTTTTTTACCAATTGGCTCTGTGTAGGCAACATTACCACCAATGGTATGGCCATTGGTATTATTATCACTTAACCTGTTTTGTGCCGAATCTTTGGTGAAAACACCGTTTGCATCATAATACCTGTATTTGGCATCTGTGATAGATTCTCCATCATTTTTTGTAAAAGTTGTATTAAAGCCAAAGGATAAAGTGCGGCCTCTTTTAGGAAAAGAGTGACGGTATAAAATATTGTTGCGGATGTTGAAACCATTCCTGTCTGTAGAAGAATTGGTTAATGAATTATTTACTGAATCAGCCACATCTTCATACGTGTTTAACGAAGCAAAAGACCTTGATTTGTTTTTCTGAAAGCTAAAACTGGGTATGATAAAGATGGAGTTGGCAGAGTCTATTTTATATTCTAACCGCAGGTTAAGGCGGTGATTGGTATTATCGGTAACCGAATTGCTTTTCTGCAGGCTGAACTGATTTTTAGGGTCGGCAAATGTTTCTGTATTGATAACGCTTTCGTTATTATTATGGCTGTTGTTAAAAAAATAACTGCCGGTTACCGTTAATTTTTTTGCGTACACATTGCTGAAGTTGATACCAAAGGCATTGGTTTTACTGATACCGCTTGCCTGGCCAACATTAAAATTATCAGCACCACCGCCGCCCATTCCACCACGTCCGCCGCCACGTCCGCCACCACCACTGCTGCTGGTAACCCCCAACAGATCCTGTGACGCAAAATTCTGTTGATTGATATTGTTGAAATTACCTACGAATGAAAGGCGCCTGTCGCCCTTAAAAAAACTAACGTTACCACCTGCTGAGTAGCGGCTGTCGGTTCCTGCTCCTGCATATATTCTTCCAAACTGGCCATTTTTAATACCCGATTTGGTTACAATGTTAACTGTCTTAACTGAGTTACCATCATCAAAACCGGTAAGCTGTGCCTGGTCGCTCAGTTTGTCAAACACCTGAATTTTATCAATTACCGATGCCGGTAAATTCTTAAGCGCTGCTGTGGCATCGTCACCAAAAAAATCCCTTCCGTCCACGGTTACTTTTCTTACCTGCTCGCCCATAGAAGTTACAGTACCATCCTTACCAACGGTTACACCGGGTAATTTTTTGATCATATCTTCTGCCGTTGCATCGGGGTTTACTTTAAACTGGCTGGCGCTGAATTCGGTGGTATCGCCTTTTTGCCTGGCCGGTGCGGCTTTGGAAACAATAGTAACATCTGTAAGATCGGTAGCAATTTTCCCCAGGCTAAAACTAAGTGGTGTAATATTGCTGGCCTGCAGGTTAACCCGTTGCTCTACTTTTTCGTACCCGGTAAACGTAATATACAGCCTGTAGCCGCTTGCATTCAGGTTATTAAATACAAAATTTCCGTTTTTATCAGTCACCACCAGCTTTACCTGCGAAGAGTCTCTTAGCGAAACCAGCTTTACAGTAGCACCCACAATGGCCGATTTATCGCCTTTATCGGCAACTTTTCCTTTCAGTGAAATATCCTGGCTTTTTGCAGCAATGGCAGCCAGGCTAAAAATAAATACTAACAGAACCGATCTTAATCTCATACATTTTCTTTTGTATGCAATTAGACGATGTAGCGAAAGAAAACTGTCGCATAAAGCAGCTTTTTTTAGCAAAAGCAGTCTTTTGATGTAAAAGCGGCACATATATGGTATAAGCGGCAATAACTGGCTATTAACGCATGGGATTGAAGTAAGTACATAAATTGCCTTTTTAGAATTAACTTGCAGCCCTAAAATTAAAATAACGAATTATGGAATATGGCAAATTGGTATCGGTAACCGGCTTACCGGGATTGTTTGAACTCTTATCTTCAAAAGCAGATGGCGGAGTGGTAAGATCGCTGGAAGACAAAAGCACAAAATTTGTAAGCACCCGTGTTCACCAGTTCTCTCACCTGGAAAGCATTGAGGTTTTTACAACTGCAGATAATGTGAACCTGGTAGATGTATTTACTGCCATGGCAGCCAGTACTGAGAAATTGCCTGCCGAGGGCGATGCTGCTGCTGTAAAAAAATACTTTGAAAAGGTTTATCCAACCATGGATTTTGCCCGGGTATATGCCAGCGATATGAAGAAGATGGTGAAATGGCTTGGTATTTTAAAAGCCAATAATGTGGAGATCAAATTATCTGAACTGCCTGCTGAAGCTGATGCACCTGCAACAGAAGCTGTAAAAGCAAAACCTGCTGCAAACACCAAAGCCGCCGCTGTAAGTAATGCACCTGCCAGGAAGATAAATACACCGAGGAAGATGGCTTAAAACCCCCTAACCCCCTAAAGGGGGAATAAGGCAACAGATAAATTATTTAAAATCCTGCCAATTATGCGGCAGGATTTTTGAATTTCACAACTCACGATTCAACTTTCACAACTCTCAACCATGTACACAGCTGATATACAAAAACTACCACGCCAGTTTGTTCCAAAAGACTTTAGCGTTACTGACTGGCAAAGCCTGGAACCTTTTTTTAAAGACCTGCTTGACAGAAATATTGACAGCAAAGCAGATCTTGAAAAATGGTTGAAAGACCAAAGCGAACTGGAGGCACTGGTTAGTGAAGATGCCTGCTGGCGGCAGATAAAAATGACCTGTGATACGGAGAACAAAGCACTGGAAGAGGCTTTCAATTATTTCTGCATGGAGATACAGCCCAAAATTCAGCCCTATGCGGATGCGCTGAATAAGAAACTGGTAAATCATCCTTTATGTACAGAACTGGATGCCGAAAAATATTTTACCTACCTGCGCAGTATGCGTAAAAGCATTGAATTGTTCCGGGAAGAGAATATTCCTTTACAGGCAGAGCTTTCTGTAATGCAACAGCAGTACGGGGTTATATCCGGTAAGATGACCGTGACTGTACATGACCAGGAATATACTTTACAACAAGCCGCTAAGCTTTTAGAAAGCCCCGACAGGAAATTAAGGGAAGAAGTGTACCGCAAAATAAATGAAAGAAGGCTGGTTGATAAAGAAGCGATGGATGACTTGTACGATAAACTGATAGCCAAACGAAACCAGGAAGCCATCAACGCCGGTTTCAGCAATTACCGTGATTATCGTTTTAAAGAACTGGGCCGCTTTGATTATACCAAGGAAGACTGCTATAAATTTCATGATGCAGTAAAGCAACATGTGCTGCCGCTGGTGAACATCATCTACCAAAATAAAAAACAAAAACTGGGGCTTGATAGCTTACGCCCCTGGGATATTGAAGCCGAGCCGGAAGGCGTAAAACCTTTAATGCCTTTTACAACCAGCGAAGAGCTCATCGACAAATCAATTGCCTGTTTCAGTAAGTTGCGCCCCTTCTTTGGCGAATGCCTAAAAAAGATGCAGGAATTAAAGCACCTGGACCTGGAAAGCCGCATGGGCAAGGCCCCGGGAGGATATAACTGCCCGCTGGCAGAAAGCGGCGCTCCTTTTATTTTTATGAATGCCGCCGGGCAAATGCATGATGTTACCACCATGCTGCACGAAGGCGGCCATGCTGTTCATTCGTTTTTAGCGCATCCATTAGAACTAAGTGGCTTTAAAGAATACCCTATGGAAATTGCAGAAGTAGCCAGCATGGCTATGGAACTAATGAGCATGGATGAATGGGAAACTTTCTTTACGGATGCAACTGATCTGAAAAGAGCAAAAGAACACCAGCTGGAAAGAGTGATCACTATTTTCCCCTGGATCGCCATCATTGATAAATTCCAGCACTGGATCTACGAACACCCTGCACATACCCATGAGGAACGCACCGCAACCTGGAATGCCATATTGAAAGAATTCCAGGATGATGTGATTGACTACAACGGACTGGAAACTTACCGCAGCAACAGCTGGCAGCGCCAGTTACATTTGTTTGAAGTGCCTTTTTATTATATTGAATACGGCATTGCACAGCTGGGTGCTATTGGTATGTGGATGCAGTTTAAAGAAAACAAGGAGCAAGCCATGGACAATTACTGCAAAGCACTTGCCCTGGGTGGTACCAAAACTTTACCCCAGTTATTTGAAACTGCCGGATTAAAATTTGACTTCAGCCCTGATAAGATAAAAGTGTTGATGGAGTTTGTGAAAGAAGAAATGGAACACTGATTGAAATGATCAGAGAAGATTTCGTTGATTTTCTCTCGTAATCGTGTCTGACGAGGATGCAATGGCCTTGAGTCTTTGACTCTAACTATTTGCATTGGTCACAAACACCGCTAATTACCAAATCAATCTGGTTCTGTTTAAATCCTTTAGGCAGCTTTACTTCCGGTATGCTCACATGATCCATGCAAATGGTTTTGTCGCACACATCGCATATAAAATGTACGTGGTTATCGTGGTGATGACCAGCTTCGCAATTGTCCTTACACAAAGCGTATAATATGGAATTATCGGTGGTTGGTATGTTGTGAATGATCCCTTTCTCTACAAAGGTTTGCAGGGTTCTGTAAACGGTTACCCGGTCAAAAGAGGCATCGGTGCTTTTTTCAATATCGGCATGGGCCAATGCACCCGGGCTGTTCAAGAACAATTCCAGTATCTTTTTCCGGCCTTCTGTTACACTTAGCTGATTTCTTTTAAGTATGTTTAATAGCGCTTCCATATTTAGTTTGGTGTATTGCTAAACCCGTTCATAAAACGTTTGCTGGTAATTTTTTCTTTCAGCAGTCCTTTAATGTCGTTGATCATTTTGTCCACTTCATCATTATTCAAACCATCGTACACCATACCTCTCACCCTGCGTTGTTTATCTACCAGGGCAAAAAACTGGGTATGAATGAACTGGTCTTTCATGAGCTGATTGGTATCGGGCTTGCCATTATCAATACCATAATCCTGACGGGCCATTTTATACAGTAAAGCCTTATCACCGGTTACAAAATTCCAGTTTGAATTTTCAATTTTCAATTTTGAATTTTCAATTGCCGTATCGTATTGAATTTTGTAAGATCCATCTGCATTCTTAACCAGTTTTCCATCGATCATTTTTGCTTCGTAGGCTTTCAGCAATGGAACGGAGTCTGTTTCCGGCATACAGGTATGTGATACGATCATAAAATCGGGCTCATCCTTAAAGGCATCATACACCCGGCGCATATTGGCGTTCATTTTAGGGCAAATGCCTTTGCAGGTTGTAAAAAAATATTCTGCTACATATACCTTCCCTTCAACATCCCGTGCAGTTATTGTTTTTCCGTTTTGGTTGATGAATGAAAAGTCCGATACGTTATCATTCCGCACCATCAGGTTCGATCTTGAAAAATCATAATCGCTGAATAAGGTGAGATAAAAGGCCCCCAGCAGCACAATAAAAAACCCAAAATATATCAGCAACCGCTTATTCCGCTTGTTCATAAAGATCATTTTTGCAAATTTACGCCCCTTTCATTTGTAAACTGCAGTATCAAATAGAATTTGCAACATTATTGCAAATATCTTACCTTTGTCGCCTGCCTGTTATGAATGTAAAATTAAACTGGGACGCTTTAGGGATAGGAACATCTGTACTTTGTGCCATACACTGTGCCTTATTGCCTGTGCTGGTAACTTCGTTGCCTGTTTTTGGTTTCAATATTGTTCACAACCCGGTTTTTGAATGGGGTATGATAGCCCTGGCATTTGTTGTGGGTTCTTATTCTCTATTTCATGGTTATATCAGGCATCATCGTTCTTTAAGGCCGGTTTTGCTTTTCAGTTTTGGGTTTATTTTCCTGGTATTAAAGCAGTTCTTTACCCAGTTTGAAATCCCTTTGCTCCTTGTAGCTGTAGCATCCATCATCGGTGCTCATTATTACAATTATGTGCTTTGCCACAGAAGTAAATGCTCTTCGCCACATCATAAACATTAATGACACCAGGTTAATTGACTGGTGCATCCCCGGTGATCTTTTCCGGCTGACTTTATTTGGTACTGGATTATTTATATTTATAGTTCAAACCAAATTGTATGAGTAAGATTTTTTCAATTTTCATTATCGCTGTGTTGTTTTGTTTTTCTTCATTTGCCCAAAGTAAAGACGAACAGGCCATACGGACCCTTATTGAAGAGCAACGACTGGCCTGGAATACAGGGAATCTTGAAAATTTTATGGCAACTTACTGGCAAAGCGATTCGCTGATGTTCATTGGCAAAAGCGGTGTTACCTACGGTTGGCAAAAAACACTGGCTAATTATAAAAAAGGATACCCCGATACCGCAGCCATGGGCAAACTTGATTTTGATCTGCTTGAAGTAAAAAGATTATCGGTGATGTATTTTTTTGTGGTGGGCAAATGGCATTTAACCAGGAGTATTGGTGATGTGGGTGGCCATTTCACATTGCTGTTTAAAAAAGTGAAAAACAAATGGGTGATCGTAGCTGACCACAGTAGTTAGATAGAAGCCTGTCATTAGAAAGCCTGGTACTATAATTTCCATTTACGTTTCAGGTGAATAAACAGGAAAATAAAACTGCCCAGCAGGAAAGCATAATACAGGTAATTAGCCCAGCCGGGCTTTTCCTCAAAAAAGGCAAATCCTTTATAGATACCAATGAAGACATTGGCCATCATCCATAGTAATACAATGGAAACAGTATTTAATATTCTTATCAGGAATTCCCTGGTTTCATCTTCCATAACAAAATCTCATCTCTAATTGTGTAGTTCTGAGATTATTAAAATTACTACAATCGGGCTTGCTATTTTTATTTTGTAAGAAGCTTTTTAAAAGCAGCGCTGTCTCCGTTAAACACATTAAAGTCAACATAGGCATCAATACCGTTTACATGGCCTTTTTCGTTGTGCTGCCAGATGAGCCAGTTGCGTTTGATCCTGGGTTTGTCTTTTACATAATAGTGCGCAACCCATAGGGGGTAATCATCAAACTTGCCGTCCAGGAAATTTTCATAAAAATCCACATTGGTATAAATGATGGGTTTTACTTTATAATATTTCTCGATCATCAGCAGCCAGTCCTTTGCCCTTTGCTGAATATCGGCCACAGATGCACCATTGGCCGTTTCTATATCCAGCACGGGCGGCAGATCGCCTTTGGAGAGTTTAACGGTTTCAATAAAATTTTCGGCCTGCGCCTTGCCGCTTTTACTGCTGATAAAAAAATGATAGGCTCCTCTTGGCACCATAGCTTCTTTGGCATTGAACCAGTTTCTTCTGAATCCGTTGTCAACCCTGCCCAGGCCTTCGGTGGCTTTAATAAAAGCAAAGCCTATCTTCACTTTTTTATCCTGCATGGTCTGTACTGCCTTCCAGTCTATATTATATTGGTGATGACTTACGTCAATGCCATGTATCTCATAATTTACGGGCAGGTCGATGCCAAAAGCGGGATAGCGCACAAATCTGGGCCTGCTTAAAAAATAGCTGATATAGTAAACAGCCGTGACAACTACGGCCAGCAGCAACAGGGGAATTAAAATGCTTTTTAAAATACGCTTCTTTCTTTTTGCCAAGGTTTGGGTGCTGTAATAATGTTATGCTAAGCGGTTACAAATTAGCAATAAATGCCTTCATGCATCTTGTAAAGTTTTCCTAAATGAATTACTTCAGCAGTTTTTTTACAAATTTAAAATCGCCCGCATTGATCTTTAAAAAATAAACGCCTTTGGGCAGGTATTGCGCCGGTATTTCCAGGTACTCCGACCCGTTTACCAGGCTGGCAGTACGGGTGTAAAGCCTTTGCCCTGCAGCATTGTATAAGTTAATAGTAGCTGTATTGGCCACCATTTTACGCAGGTAAATATAAAAATGATCGGCTACCGGGTTTGGAAAAACCTGTACAATATTTTGCCCCGCAGCAGCATCGGGTACTTTTGCCGAAACATTATTTTTGGTTACCAGCCAGTATTCGGGATCTATCAAAACCGTATCGGCAATAAAGCCTATGTTCTTAAAAAAAGTTTCGCCGTTGGTTTTATTATCTACCACAATTGTTTTTTCCTGTGTGGCATTTTTAAATTTCAGGGCAACCGGCAGTTCAAAAAAATCAACCGATGCATGTGATGTGGTTTGGTTCATTTTAATATTTACATATTCCTTACCAACCTGGGTCCACTGCACATTGTAACTTGGGTAGCCCTGTCCTTTGAACCAATCTTTAAAAAACTCGGTGAGGTTTTGTCCGCTGGCCTGTTCCAGGTTTCTTTTTAAGTCGTCTGTTTTGGCAAAGCCGTAGGCAATTTTTGTATCCTTCTGATATTGACGAAGCCCGTTGAAGAAAGCCGCATCGCCCAGTTTCCAGCGCAACATATACAGCAGGTAACTGCCTTTATTATAACTCAGTCTTCCATCAAATATTCTCCCCACATTGCTGGTATCATCTACCCAAACAGAGCCGCCGGGCGAGGAAGTGATGTTATTGATCACCGACCTTCTTGCATTGAGTATGTTGTTCGGATATTTATTTTCCATGTAAAATGCCGCCAGGAATGTTGCAAAGCCTTCATTCAGCCAGATGTCTTCCCAACTGGCACAGGTAACTTTATCGCCAAACCACTGGTGGCCTAATTCATGTGCACAAAGGCTTTCATCAATAGATACAACAAAGGTAGCGGTCTGGTGTTCCATACCTCCGCCCCAGCTAAACTGTACATGCCCGTACTTTTCATTGATAAAAGGGTAATCGCCAAAATTACTATGAAACAGCTGCATGGCATTCAGCGTGTTTTGTGTACCGTTTTGAAAAGAAGCCAGGTTTTCGGGATAGCAATAGGTTTGCATGGGTAAGCTGGTACTGCCCAGTAAAACACTGTTATTAAAAACAGCAAAGTTGGTAACAGCAAAACAAACCAGGTACGATGCAATGGGATAGCGATGTTTCCAGTAAGTAAGTTTTTTGGCACCGCCGGCAACAAGGGTTTCGCTTTGCAACAAACCATTGGCTGCGGATTTGTACTGGGCCGGGGCTGTTACCAAAATATCTATCGAATCTGCTTTATCATCCAGCCCGTTTTTACATGGCCACCAGTCGCGACTGCCATAAGGTTCGCTCAGGCTCCACATTACAGGCGTGCCTGCATGTGTGGTGGTTTCAAAAGAACCAAAGCCGTTGTTTGGCGGTACGCCTTTATAAAAAACAGCAATAGAATCAAGCACCCCTGCATTGATCATTGCCGGAAAATCTACAGATAGTGTATTGTTGCTGTGTTGCTTTGTCAATAGCAGATTCCGTTGCTTTACACTATCAACAGTAAGCGCATTCATCAGGTCAAGCTGAATATTATTGCTTGCTGTTGTTACTACAAAGTACAATGTTACTTTCCCGGTAATAAATCTAACCGCCGGATCTACCTCCCATTCGCAGCGGTAATATTTCACATCATAATTATTACTGGCCGATGTAATGTTTGTAATGGTATTGGGACCTGTTATAATCCTTTGATGGGCAGCCTGTTCCATTACGGCTATTTCATTTATATTTTTACAGGATGCTGCCGGCAATTGAGCATTAACCTGCAGGCTGCCTAATATTAAAAAAATAAACAGAATGCGCATATATGAAAGTTTATTTGATGTTGAATTAACTTGTATTTCAATTAAAGTTCCTAAAGTTTTGTGAAAGGGCAATAATGAGCAAAACCTGCCGTTTTGAGTATAGCCCGTATTTAATTCGGTAATCCCCAAAGAAAACATAGTCAGACATGATTAAACAACCTTATTCGTTCTTTAAAGTATCCAAAGCAGTTTGGATACTTTTTTTTACTACAATCCTTTGCGGTTCAGTTAAGGCAAACCCTTTTGCAGATACTTCTAAAAAGCAATTGTTAGCCGCCGCAAAAACCAATACAGGTTTTATAACCCTGGAGCCCAATGTGGTATTTCCTGAGATATTGACAGGAAATGAAGAGCAAACGCTGTCTTACATTGAAAAGTTTTCTGAAAACAGGAGGGCTTATTTGATACGTACATACAACCGCAGCAAAAAATATTTTCCCAAAGCAAGTGCTATTTTAAAAAAGCACAATCTGCCACAGGAGCTTAAGGTATTGCTGGCACTTGAAAGTGCATTTAATGCCAACGCTGTTTCAAAAGCAGGGGCTGTTGGCTACTGGCAAATTATGGATGAGGTTGCCAAAGAATATGGATTGAAATATGTGGCGCAGGAAAAAGCTGCTGAAGTAAAGAAAGTAGAGAAGAAGAAAGGTGCCAAAGCTGTTGCTGAAGTAAAAAAGCCTGCTGTAAAAACTGTAATTGCTAAGGACGATCGTAAAAATTTTAATAAATCAACCTCCGCTGCGGCACGCTATTTAAAAGACCGGAGCAGGAACCTGGATAATAACCTGTTGCTGATGGTTGCCAGCTATAATTGCGGCATTGGCAATGTGTGGGAAGCCATGAAAAAGACTGGTTTGAAAAACCCGGATTTCTGGGACATTAAGGAATACCTGCCTGCTGAAACACAGGCTTATGTAATGAATTTTATTACGCTGAACGTGGTTTTTAATAACTACGACAAGTTCACCAATAATACCCTGTTGTTTACCCCAACAAAGGTTAAAGCAGAAAACATTGAAGGGAAAACAGCGGAAGAAACAAACTCACTGAATGAATAAACAGTTTAATGTGTTTACGTAGTAACCAGTACATTTGTACTGGTTTTTTATTGTATATCATGAAGAAAAAATTGACCATAGCGGCAGCAGTATTTTTTGGCCTGCTCATTGTTACCTGGTTTGCTTGCCGTATTACAGGCTTGCTGATGATATTTTCGATACCTACGCCTTCAAACATGCCAAATATTAAGCCGGGTGATAAGGTTTATGCATCTGCTTTTAAAGAACCGGTACCGTACAATTTTATTGTTTATACCAGCCATATGTCTGACTCCATGAACATGTCAGAAACTGCCGGTTCGCAATACCTGCACCGGCTTTGTGGCGTGCCCGGCGATATGATTGAAATGAAGAACGGAGTATTGTATGTAAACAATAAAAACTTCGACAAGAAGATCAACCTCAATAACCAATACCAGGTAAGCAATGCAGCACTTAACCTGATGGAAGCAGAAGATAAAGAGCCCTTGTATCCTGTTGGAGGAATACAGGCTACCAGCGGCGATTCTACACTTATTACGCTGGATAATGAACTGCTCAAAAAATATGGCTCAAAGATCTATCCCGTTCTGTACATAAGTTTAGCTTCGGATAACGGACCTTTTATGTGGAACAATAAAAACCAAACCTGGACAACAGATAATTTCGGGCCATTAAAAATTCCGTACAACTGTTATTTTGTTTTGGGCGATAACAGGCATAATGCCCTTGATTCAAGATATATAGGCTTTGTTAAAAAAGAGAACATTAAAGGAGTTGCACTTAATAAATAACTCCCAATCGGCTTACCTTTGCCCATGCCCCAATTCAATTGGAACGATAGCAGAAATTTACTGAGCAAACTTACTTTCAGGCGTTTTATAAATGGCAGCAAAGTGCTGGGCAGTTTTTATATCAGCCGCCTGTTAAAAAAGCCCGTGCAATGGGGTTATCCTGTTTCCATTTCTTTTGAACCAACCACCAGCTGCAACCTGCGTTGCCCCGAGTGCCCCAGCGGGCTCAGGCAGTTTAGCCGCCCAACAGGCATGCTGCAAAATGATTTTTTTACCAGAACCATAGATGAGATCCATAAAGAGCTATTGTACCTCATTTTTTATTTCCAGGGCGAGCCATACCTGAACCCCGACTTTTTAAAAATGGTAAAATATGCCAGCGATAAAAAAATATACACAGCCACATCAACCAATGCACATTACCTGAATGATGAAGCTGCCAGGAAAACGGTTGAAAGCGGTTTAGACAGGCTGATCATTTCCATTGACGGCACCACGCAGGATGTTTACCAGCAGTACCGGGTAGGTGGTAACCTTGAAAAAGTGCTGGAGGGTGCCAAAAATATTATGAAGTGGAAAAAGGAACTGAAAAGCAAAACGCCCTTTGTGTTCTTCCAGTTTTTAGTGGTAAAGCCCAATGAGCACCAGGTTGAAGACATTAAGCGCCTGGCAAAAGAAGTGGGTGTAGATGAAGTTCGCTTTAAAACGGCACAGGTGTACGAATATGAAACCGATCCGAACAATCTCATTCCAACGATCGATAAATACAGCCGCTATAAAAAAAATGCAGATGGCAGTTACAGTGCAAAAAACAAGCTGGCCAACCGCTGCTGGAAACTGCAGCATGCCAATGTTATAACCTGGGATGGCCTGGTAGTGCCCTGCTGCTTTGATAAAGATGCCACCCATCAATTGGGCAATTTAAAAACCCAGTCGTTTAAAGAGATATGGCATAATGATAATTACAAACAGTTCCGTAATGAGCTGATGAAAAGCAGAAAAAATATTGATATTTGTGCCAATTGCAGCGAAGGAGTTTCGGTTTGGAAAGAGTAATACCTGATCAGCATTCATCAATAAAATAATTTTATGAGCCAACCCGGTTTTAATGAACGCCTCCGGCAGATCCTTATTCTGTTGCTGATACTGTTGATAGCGGTATTGCTCATCAGCCAGCTTACAGTTTTTATACCCGGATTACTGGGCGGCATTACTTTGTACATTTTAAGCCGCAGCTTATACTTTCAGCTCATCTTCAAAAAAAAATGGAAAAAAAGCTGGACAGCATTGCTATTTATTTTTTGCTACCTGGTAATTATTGCCTGCCCGGTCTATATCAGCATAACACTGGCTTCTCCTAAAATAAGCGCCCTTGCCGAAAACCAGGAACAGGTGATACAGGGCATTCAATCGGTATCTGATAAGGTTCACGAAAAAACAGGCATTACCCTTTTATCTGCCGAAAGTGCCAAAACCATTGCGCAGAAAGTGTCAACCTATATACCGCGTATCATCAACAGCACCATGATGCTGATCACCAATCTCATCATGATGTTTTTTCTGTTGTATTATTTACTGATACACGGAAGGGATATGGAAAAATACCTGGCAAAGATCATTCCGCTAAAACATGAAAATGTGAACCTGCTGGCAGGCGAAACCAAAATGATGATACGTGCAAATGCACTGGGCATACCCATTATATGTATTGTGCAGGGTGCTTTTGCAGCATTGGGTTACTGGATCTTTGGTGTAGAAGACTGGGGACTGTGGGGCTTTGTTACCGGTGTGTTTGCATTCTTCCCGCTGGTAGGCACCATGATCATCTGGGTGCCGCTGGTTGGTTACTTATTTATACATGGCAGCAACCTGCCCGCCATTGGGCTTACTATTTACAGCATTGTGGTTACCGGCAATGTTGATTATATAGCCCGTTTAAAACTGATGAAATATATGGGCGATGTGCATCCGATCATTACCGTGCTGGGTGTTATTGTGGGTCTTAACCTTTTTGGATTTATGGGCCTTATTTTCGGACCTTTGCTCATCAGTTATTTCCTCATCATGGTAAAGATCTACATTAACGAATTTGATAAAACACCCGAGATCACTAATTCGATAACAGAAAAAGATTAACTCGTATATATGAGCATTGAACAAGACATTAGCCAGGCAACATTCCGAAACGATTATCAAAAAGCCATCATCAATCTTATTTATACCTACAACTGGATGAATGAGAAAATGAAAAAAGTTTTTGATAAGGAAGATGTAACCGGTCAGCAGTATAATATTCTGCGCATTTTAAGAGGAGCAGGAAAACCAATCTCTACCTTACAGATACGTGAACGTATGCTTGATAAAATGAGCGATACCAGCCGCATTGTTGACAGACTTGTATTAAAAGGCCTGGCAAAAAAAACGGTTTGTAAAGATGATAAACGCCTGGTAGATGTAAGCATCAGCCCCAAAGGAAAAACCCTGCTGGAAAAAATTGACCTGTACGAAAAAGATATGGATGCCATTTTGGGTAATCTTTCTGATGCGGAAGCAAAAACATTAAACAAACTCTTAGATAAGATACGGGAGCCACAATCATAAAACCAATTCATGAAATTTTTCTCTTCGTCATTGCTCATTGCCATCCCGATAGCTATCGGGAGCCTGTTACCCATTGCCTCCTTTTCGCAGGCGAAGCCTGAGTTCCGCGGTGTTTGGGTTGCTACGGTTGATAATATCGACTGGCCATCCAACAGGAATCTTAATTCCGATTCTCAGAAAGTAGAATTCATCAAATTGCTGGATATGCACCAGCGCAATGGTATGAATGCGTTGATCGTACAGATACGTCCCGCTACCGATGCATTCTATCCATCACAATACGAACCCTGGAGCGAATTCCTCACCGGCACACAGGGCAAGCCACCTGTGCCTTATTACGATCCGCTGGAATTCATGATCACCGAAACACATAAGCGGGGCATGGAGTTTCATGCCTGGATGAATCCCTATCGTGCGGTTTTCAATGTTGGAAAATCATCTATTGCAGCAACGCATATCACCAGGGTTCATCCTGAATGGTTTTTAACCTACGGCGATAAAAAATATTTTGACCCGGGCGTTAAAGAAGCGCAACAATATGTAACCAATGTGGTAAAAGATGTGGTGAGCAGGTATGCGGTTGATGCCATTCATTTTGATGATTATTTTTATCCGTACCGTATTGCCGGTAAAGAATTTCCGGATGAAGTCAGCTACAGCAAATATGGTAATGGCATGAACAAGGATGACTGGCGGAGGAGCAATGTTGATTCAATTATTTTGTCCTTATCCAAAGTAATTAAAAAAGAAAATCCCAAATGCCAGTTCGGTATTTCTCCCTTTGGTGTGTGGCGTAATTTTGCACAAGACTCGGTGAATGGAAGTAAAACCAGGGCCGGCCAAACAAACTATGATGACCTGTATGCCGACATTTTACTGTGGTTAAAAAACAGCTGGATAGATTATGTGGCGCCGCAGATATACTGGGAGTTTGAACAAAAAAATGCGCCCTATCAAACCGTATTAGATTGGTGGAGTACCCACAGTTATGGCAAAAACTGTTATATAGGCCTGGGCATTTATAAAGGCGGCAGCAATGCTTACTGGAAAGATGTTACACAGCTTCCCCGGCAGATTGAAGCCTTACGCAAAACGCCCAATGTACAGGGTATGATATTTTTCAGCAGTAAAAGTTTTGAAAAAAATCCGAATGGATGGAGTGATACTTTGCGGTTGAACTATTTTAAAGAGCCGGCAAAAACGCCGGAAATCAAATAATGCGTCCTGATCCCGTCTAAGGCGAGCCTGACGGTCGGCAGACAGGGATCAACTGGTTCTTGAGTCTTTGACTCGCCCGCCATTTTTTTATACCTTTGCTGTATTAATGAATGCTTTGAATTAAAAGCGTTCTTAATTATTAACTTTTCATTCTTAATTATTTTTTATGCCCGGTTTTGAACATTTTGGAAAAGAAGAAATTAAAGAAGTAAACGATGTGCTTGAAACAGGTATTCTTATGCGCTATGGCTTTGATGGCCCACGCAGGGGAATATGGAAAGCCAAAGAGCTGGAAGAAGCCATTTGCGAAACCTTCGGTTGTAAACATGCCCAATTGCTGAGCAGTGGTACAGCTGCATTAACAACAGCCATGAGCGCCCTGGGTATTGGTTATGGTGATGAAGTGATACTTCCTTCCTTTACTTTTGTTGCCAGTTTTGAAGCTGTGTTAAGCGTGGGAGCCATCCCTGTTTTTGTGGATGTGGATGATACATTAACATTAGATCCTGAAGCCGTTCGCAATGCCATTACTTCTAATACAAAATGCATCATGCCCGTACACATGTGCGGCAGCATGGCCGACCTGGATGCATTGCAGGCCATTTGCAAAGAGCATAACTTAATTTTACTGGAAGATGCCTGCCAGAGTATTGGCGGTACCTACAAAGGAAAAAAGCTGGGCACCATCGGCGATGCCGGAACTTTTAGTTTTGATTTTGTAAAAACCATAACCTGTGCCGAAGGCGGTGTGGTAATGACCAACCGGGAAGATGTTTATATCGCCAGCGATGGCTATACCGATCATGGGCACGATCATAAAGGTGTTGACCGCGGGGCCGACCTGCATCCCTTCATCGGCTACAATTTCCGCATCAGTGAATTGCATGCTGCAGTTGGCCTGGGACAAATAAGAAAGCTGGATACCTTCCTGGCCATTCAGAAAAAAAATCACACAGCATTGAAAAATGCGTTGTCACAAATACCTGAAGTAAGTTTCAGAAGAATACCGGACGAAAGCGGCGACAGCTGCACATTCCTGAGCTGGTTTCTGCCAACTGAAGAAGCTACCAAAGCTGTGGTTGAAGAATTAAAAGCACAAAACATTTTAGCCGGTAATTTTTACTGGTTCGTTAACAACTGGCATTATATCAGCAAGTGGGATCACCTGAAAAATGCAGTTACTTTAAATGCGCTGCATCCCGATCTGAAAGCCGCAGTCATTCATCACGCTACCAAAGATTTCAGCGCCAGCGATGCCATTATGAGCCGCTGTATCTCTACCGCAATCAGTTTAGCCTGGACAGATGAGCAACTGAAAACAAAATGCGATCAGCTGGTGAATGTGATAAAGAAAGTATTAAGTGAGCAAAAGGTGGCGGTGTAAAAAATATGTATTGATACTCTAAACGGCAATTTTAAAGTTGCCGTTTTTTATTGATCAGTACGAAGGTAGAATACCGGAATTGGGTTTTCCTTCCAGGTAATTATTGTATTGCAATGAACCCAATCTGAATCTTAACGGAATTTTTGTTGCTTTCTCAAACTGCAATTCTTTTTTACAGAAAAAGCCAAAGCCCTGGGTATAAAAATCTGCCCCTATAACAGAACAGGAAAGTGGATTTAAATTTACAAACTGGTTTGTATTGATGACCGATTGTTGTGATTTGTTCTCCTCTTTTTTTATCCAATACATCAAGGCTGTTTTCTTATTGCTTTGACCTGGCTGTTTTACGGAAAATAAGTTTTTATCAGCTACTGTTTTTGTAGCTGCCTGCTGGCAAAAAGCACCGCCCGCCACAAAAATCATGCAGAAAAATAAAATTTTAGCTTTTTTATACATCATGCTTGCGCTTATCTCTGTAAATTTACGTTATTAATGAAAGAACGGATTAACGGAGTTGATCTGTTTTGTGTTTACCCTAAAGAAATGTGTTAATGTCTTTAAGTCAGGGATTATATCAAAAACAACTACAAAAATTATCGCCTCAGCAAATTCAGTTAATGAAGCTGCTGCAGGTGCCTACTGCCCAGCTGGAGGAGCGAATAAAGGAAGAAATTGAAGAAAACCCGGCTTTGGAAGAAGCTGAAGATGGCCATGATAACGAATTTGAAGATGTGAAAGATGAATTCTCAGATGGTGATACAGACGAAACAGAACCGGACGGAAGTGTGGATGAATATGACAATATCGACATCAGTGAATACGTAAGCGAGGGCGATGATGAGGTAGGCGATTACAAACTGAAGGATACCAACTATCCTGAAATTGACGAGGACCGTGTTATTCCCATTAAGGTAGAGAAGGGTTTTAATGAACTGATGATAGAGCAACTGGGTATGCTTACTATTGATGAGCACCAGAAAAAAGTGGCACTGCAGATCATTGGTAATTTAGATGACGACGGATATTTAAGACGTGATTTTTCGGCCATTGTTGATGACCTGGCTTTTCGCCAGAACATCAGCACCACCGAAGAAGAAATTGCAGAACTGGTTTTGCAGATACAGCAATTTGATCCGCCGGGCATTGCTGCCCGTAACCTGCAGGAATGTTTGCTGTTACAGCTGGAAAGAAAGCTACACGAGGGCAAGCATGTAGAAATGGCCATCAGGGTTCTGGAGAAGTACTTTGATGAGTTTACCAAAAAACATTACGAAAAAATTCAGCGAGGACTGGATCTAAGCGATGATCAGCTAAGAGAAGTAATAAACCAGATCATCAAGCTAAATCCCAAACCAGCCGGCTCGGTTGGCGGCAGCTCTTCCAATGCAGAAAGCTATGTTGTTCCTGATTTCTTTATTTACAACAATGCAGGCAAACTTGAACTGACTCTCAACAATAAGAATGCGCCCGACCTGCGTATCAGCGAGGGTTACCGCGAAATGCTGAAGGAATATGACCGCGGCAGTAAAAAAGATAAGCGCCAGAAAGAAGCTGTACTTTTTATTAAGCAAAAAATAGATGCTGCCAAATGGTTTATTGATGCCATCAAACAACGGCACAATACGCTGCTGAATACCATGGAAGCCATCATGAATTACCAGCGTGCCTTTTTTATTTCGGGCGAAGAGACCGACCTGCGGCCCATGATATTGAAGCATATTGCCGAGGAGACCGGGCTTGATATTTCTACCGTAAGCCGTGTAGCCAACAGCAAGTTTGTGCAAACAGAATTCGGCACCTATCGCCTTAAATTCTTCTTCAGTGAAAGCTTACAAACAGACAGCGGCGAAGAAGTGAGTACAAGAGAGGTGAAAAAGATATTAAGCGATATCATTGAATCGGAAGATAAAAAACATCCGTACAGCGATGAAAAACTAACCGATATGCTGCAGGAAAAAGGATACAATATTGCCCGCCGCACCGTGGCTAAATACAGGGAACAGCTGAATATTTCTGTTGCCCGTTTAAGAAAAGAATTATGATGATGGATAACAGACAACAGGCTAGAGACGAAAGGCTACAGGACACGAATGCTGTTACGATGGTCTATGGACGGTGGTCGGTGGTCTCAATCCTGGCCCATTTTTTTTCTGTTGTGTTTCATCCGTTATTCATCCCGTTTTATGTGGTTGCATTTTTATTGAACTATCATCCATCCTATTTTTCGGGCCTTAGTTTTTTTACAAAATTTGAATTGCTCCGGTCAACCGTTTTCAATACTATTTTATTTCCTGCCTTCGCTTTACTGGTAATGAAGGGGCTTGGCTTTATAAAGTCATTCATGCTATATACCCGTGAAGACAGGATTGGTCCGTACCTGGCCAATATGATCTTTTACTTCTGGATGGCCCGTGTACTTTTTAATTATAAGCCCGAATTATCGCCTGTACTTGCTTCGTTTATGACAGGTGTGTTTATAACCACAGCCATCGCTTTGGTTGCCAATGTGTTTTATAAAATAAGCATACATGCCATTGGTTGCGGCGGTTTGCTGGGCATTTTTATCATCATCATGTACAGTAACAGCATGTGGATGGCCTGGCCATTATCCCTTGCTTTGCTGATCACCGGCATTGTTTGTACTTCCCGTTTAATAGTAAGCGATCACAGCCAAAAAGAAATTTATATGGGGCTGCTGGTTGGTTTATTATGCCAGTTTGGGGCTGCGATTGTAATTCTCTAAAATAAAAAGACCCTGCTGTATGCAGAGTCTCTTTCTCCTGTCGTGCCTAACAATAAAAACTTTAAAACTGTAGATGAAATATAGTTTTCAATGCAAGTATCTTTAATATCAGCCCCAGGTTTTTTTAAGGCTGTTATGTTTACTTTCCGGGTACTTCTTTTTTTGATTACAGTTTGTTTTACTGTTTATTAATTTCCTCTTCCTAAATCGTTTAAATTGAAAGGTTTATTGTGTATCAGAACAGTTTGATCCAGATTTATTTCAAAATCATCCCAAAAAAGTAAAACCCCTTAGCAAGTTTACTTTATTTACAAAAAAAACGGTTCGTAAATGTTCTAAAACCGTCATAGCCGGGTTAACAGTTTGATTGCAATTGAATTTCAGCTCTGCCTTGATAAATCTTTATCTTTGTATATTATTACAGATATGATGAATTTTAAATCTTTATTAAGCCTGGTGCTATTCTTTTCAGTTATTGCAGTTAAGGCAAATAACCTGCACACCAACTTCGACAAATCTGCCTTTTACAATGCCCTTGCCTCAGATAATATGGAAACTATTAACAGCCAGCTGGCTGTTATAAAAGCTTCTTCTGTAAATGAGAAAGATGCATACGAAGGCGTACTGCTGATGAAAAAAGCGGGGCTGGTTGCCAAGGCAAAAGAGAAACTAAGCCTTTTTAAAGCCGGCCGCACAAAGCTGGAAGCAGCCATAAAAAAAGACAAAGAAAACGCCGAGTTCAGTTTTTTAAGACTGATCATACAGGAGCATGCCCCGAAAATTGTTGATTACAGTAATGATATTAAAACAGATGTTGCTGCAATACGTTCAAATTATAAAACGCTGCCACAGGTAGTTCAGCAGGCAATCAGTGACTACAGTAAAAAATCGAAAATTTTAAAATTGCTTTAGCCTTAATTTGCAGTAATGAGTAAAAAGATACTGGTTATTTATTATACCCAATCGGGGCAGCTGGAAGATATTCTCAATAATTTTACTGCCCCGCTTGTGGAAGCTGGTAATACGGTTGAAAAAGTACGGGTACATGTTGCCAACGATTACCCTTTCCCCTGGAATGGTAAAGCTTTTTTTGCTGTAATGCCCGATTGCGTTTTAAGCGTACCTACCGAACTGAAGCCATTTGAACTGAAGGAAAATAAATACGACCTGGTCATACTCGGCTACCAGGCCTGGTTCCTTTCGCCCAGTATTCCGGTCAATTCTATTTTAAATACCCCGGCAGTAAAAGCTGTTTTAAAAGATACGCCGGTTGTAACTATTACCGGCGCCCGCAATATGTGGATAAGCGCTATGCAGCGTATTAAAAAAATACTGAAAGATGCCGATGCAAAATTAGTTGGCAGCATTTCTTTGTTTGACAAACATCACAATTTTATCAGTTTTATTACCATTTTTTACTGGATGTTTAAGGGCAAAAAGGGAAGATGGCTGGGCATATTTCCCATGCCTGGTGTTTCGGAAGCCGATATTAAAAAAACAGGAGATTATGGCAAAACAGTTCGGCAATATTTAAATACTTCAAACTTTGATGGTTTGCAGGATGAACTGATAAAGCAAAAAGCAATAGAGGTAAAATATAACCTGATGTTCATCGAATCGAAGGCTAGTAAAATTTTTGCTATATGGGCCAACATCATTGCCAAAAAGAAAAAAAAGACAGCCTGGCTTGTTGCATTCAAATATTATCTTTTAATTGCACTGTTTATAGCGGCACCAATAATACTAACTGTAGATTTTATTTTCTTCAAGCCTTTTTTGGGGGCTCGTATTAAAAGACAAAAACAACTTTATTCAGGCGTAAATTAATTTATAGACGAGATGGCATTAAACGAGGTTTACATTACAAATACTGCGGCGTTCTTTCCTAACAGCCCGGTTAGTAACGATGAAATGGAAGATTATTTAGGTCATATCAATGATGCACCTTCAAGATCAAAAGCCATTGTATTGCGTAACAACGGTATTAAAAACAGGTTTTATGCGCTTACCAAAGAAGGCAAGCCAACCCATACCAATGCACAAATGACTGCAGAAGCAGTAAAGGAATTATTTAAGGATAACCCGGAAGGAATCAAGAACATAGAACTGTTGAGTACGGGAACATCTACTCCCGATCAGTTGATGCCTTCGCACGGTGTAATGGTACATGGGTACTTACCCGAAACAAAACCTGTTGAGGTGGTTTCTCCTTCAGGCGTTTGCTGCGCCGGTATGCATGCATTTAAATATGCTTACCTGGCAACCAAGGCTGGTGATGTACAAGATGCTGTTGCAACAGGTTCTGAGCGTTTTTCAGTTTCACTGGTATCAAAGAATTTTGAAGACGAGGCAAAGAGACTAACTCAACTGGTTGCGGATCCTTATATCGGTTTTGAAAAAGAATTTTTAAGATGGATGTTATCAGATGGCGCAGCGGCCTTTCATCTTTCCAATAAAAAAAATGAGAACGGTATTAGTTTAAAGGTTGAGTGGATTGAGGGCTTCTCTTACGCCAACGAACTGGAACCCTGCATGTACCAGGGTTGTGAAAAACTAAAAGATGGCAGCCTGAAAAGTTACCAGGATTATACTCCACAGGAATTAGCAGAGCAATCCATCATGAGCATTAAGCAAGATGTGAAACTGCTGAGCAAGAATATTGTGTTGTACGGAGGTTATGGTGTAAGTGCATCATTGGCCAAGCATGGTGTTAAGTCAGAAGAGATCGATTATTTTCTGCCACACATGAGCAGCAACTTTTTTAAAGACAAAATTTACCAGCAACTGATAGCCAATGAGACAGGCATCATGTACGATAAATGGTTTGTGAACCTGAGTGAGGTTGGTAATGTGGGTGCGGCATCGGTTTATTTTATGGTGAACGAATTATTCCATAGTGGTAAGCTTAAAGTGGGCGATAAGATCTTTTTGCTGGTGCCTGAAAGCTCCCGTTTCTCATATATGTACAGTTTACTTACAGTTGTTTAGGCTATAATTACACACATTGTAGTAATTTCATCTTTACATGCAGCTTCATTATGAAAAAAGAAGAAATTCCCCAGGACGATGGCGCCCTCAACAAATTAACCAAGGAAGTGGTATATGCTGTTGATAGCTCTGGCAAATACTCTTCCGAATTAAGCACCGGTTGGGATGTAAAAACAAAAGCACTCGACCTGGCCTGGGAAGATATTGAAAAACGCATTGAGGCTGCAAAGCAAAAAGTGCTGAACAATGAAGCCAGTCCTATTTTATATTTCCTGGAATTGAGATTGATGGATATGGGAATTCTTGCTTCTTACACCGGCTTTTGGAAATGGACCATCAAACGACATTTAAAACCTGCTGTTTTTAAAAACTTACCCGAACAAAAATTACAGAAATACGCCGATGCATTTAATGTAAGTGTGGAGGAGCTTAAAACCATGAATGTGCATGACAACTGATTTTAAACATTTACAGGCAGCGCATTGTGAGAACGGTGTAACTACAAATCTCTTGCAGGCAGCAGGCGCAACAAAACTTACTGAGCCGCTTGCTTTTGGTATTGGCTCGGGCTTGTTTTATGTGCAGTTGCCATTTTTGGTGATCAATAACGGCCCCGCTATTGCTTTTAGAACCATGCCTGGCCTCATTTTTAAAAGAACCTGCAATGCATTGGATATACCAGTCTTCCGTAAAAAATTTGCATCTAAAGAAGCAGGAAAAAAATATTTAGATGAATGTTTGGCAAACGGCCAGCCGGTTGGTGCACAGGTGGGCGTTTATTATCTTACTTATTTCCCCAAAGAATATCGCTTCCATTTCAATGCGCATAACATGATCATTTTTGGTAAAGAAGATGATCGTTATCTCATCAGCGACCCGGTGATGGAAACACCGACTTCCCTGACCGATTATGAATTGCAGCGGGTGCGTTTTGCAAAAGGCCCTTTTGCACCACACGGGCAAATTTATTATCCCAAAGAAAAAAGAATTGTTACCGATGCACAAATGGCAACGGCTATTGTAAAAGGCATCAAGAGAAATGTGAATCACATGATACGTATACCGGGCAGCATTGCCGGCGTAAAAGGCATTGCGGGCACCGGTAAAAAAATAAAGAAATGGAAAAGTAAACTGGGCGACGAAAAAGCCGGTTTGTATTTAGCGCAACTGGTGCGTATGCAGGAAGAGATCGGTACCGGTGGTGGTGGCTTCCGTTACATTTACGGAGCTTTTCTGCAGCAGGCACATGCTTACGTTCCAAAAGATGAACTGCTTGATATTTCAAAAATATTTACAGAAGCTGGTGATAAATGGCGCACTGCTGCTGTGCAGGCCGCCGGTATTTATAAAGGCCGCATTGGCAGCCAGGCCGATTATGATGTGATGGGAGATTACCTGATCGAAATATCGGAGATAGAGAAAAAAGCATTCCAGGCATTGAGCAAAATAAAATGGAATTCATGAGCAATGCAGCCGTGCTAATAAAAGATCTTGGGTTTACCTATCCCCGCCAGTCAAACTCCTGTTTTACCAATTTAAATTTAGAAGTGCAGGAAGGTGAACGCTTTGGATTATTCGGCCCGAATGGTGCCGGCAAAACCACGCTGATGAACTGCATGACCGGCCTGTTGAAATTTTCAGAAGGAAGCATACAATTACTGGGTCACGAAATTGCCGGCCACAAAAAATCAGTCAACAAACTTTTTGGCTTTGTACCGCAGGATTTTTCTTTTTACCAGGAATTGAGCCCCGCGGAGAATCTGGCGTTCTTTGGCGCATGGAGCGGCCTGCAAAAAACCGAGATAAAAAATAAAACTACCGAATTGCTGGAAGTGCTTGGCCTTACCGAAGTGCGTAATAAGAAAGTAGAGCAATTCTCCGGGGGCATGAAACGCCGCGTAAATCTCGCCATTGGCGTAATTCACAATCCACGTATCTTATTTTTAGATGAACCAACCGTTGGTGTAGATGTACATACACGCCACGCCATCATCAGCTATCTTAAAAAATTAAATGATGATGGTACCACGCTTATTTACACATCGCACCAATTAAGTGAGGCTGAAGACCTTTGCAATAAAGTGGCGTTGATTGATGATGGAAAGATAATTGCACACGATACTTTAAGTCAACTGATGATAGATCACAAAGAGGATGGGCTGGAAGGCTTATTTTTAAATCTCACAGGAAAATCATATCGAAACTAAAATAAGGAATGAGAAATAAGGAACATAAAACCTGCCTGCCGGTAGGCAAGGTAAGAAAGTTGAAATCGCAGCTAACTGCCTGCGCCTTCGCCACTTTCGCATTCCTTATTTCAGCTTTCTTATTTCTTATTTACCATGTTTAAACTCTGGAGCACCATATTAAAAGACATACGCATCCTCACCCGCGACAGGCTGGGGCTGGTGTTCATGTTTGTAATGCCGATTGTTCTGGCAGTTGTAATTACGGCTGTTCAAAACAGCACCTTCGAAATGCTGAACACCAATACGGTGCCCATGCTTATCTGCAATCGTGATACGGGCGAAGCGGGTAAGCAAATGCAAACTGCTATTGAAAAAGTGGGTATGTTCAGCCTGAAACAGGTTACGCCAAACGTAACTGATAAAGAAATCTCCGACAGGATGCATGCGAAAGATGCCGTCATCGCTATCATCATTCCGGCAGACTTTACACAGAAGCTGAAAGAAAAAGCTGATGTGATCTCAAAAAAAGCGTTGCAGAATTTTGGTATGCAAACTGGCAAACCTGTCGCAACAATTGACAGCAGTGAAGTTCAGCCAATCACTTTATTATATCACCCGGTTCTGCAGGAATCTTTTCGGCACTCCATACAAGGCGCTTTAAAAAGTGCTTTACAGGTGGTGCAAAACAAAGAGGTTTTAAAGAGCATCTACTTTGCCATGAACGAAACAGCAATTCCTGATTCGCTGGAGAAAGACCTCATGAACAGCCAGGTTGGAATTGTGGAGATTCCTGTATCAAGAGATGGCAGTCGTAATATTCCTAATGCATCGCAACACAATGTGCCCGCCTGGACGGTTTTTGCTATGTTCTTCATTGTAATTTCCTTAGGTGGCAGCGTGGTTCGTGAAAAACTGAATGGCAGTTTTGTGCGTTTAAAAACATTGCCCACCAATTACCTGGTCGCATTAATTTCCAAACAGCTTACTTATTTATTCATAACATTCATCCAGGCGCTGGTGGTTTTTTCCATGGGCATTTGGCTCTTTCCTTCCATGGGTTTACCCAAATTGAATTTACCGGCAGATATCATCGGTGTTGTGATTGTTACACTCATTTGTGGCTGGTGTGCCGTAAGCTATGCCATCATGATCGGCGTGTTTGCAAAAACACAGGAGCAGGCCAACGGCATTGGCGCTGTGTCAATAGTGCTGATGGCTGCTGTTGGAGGTTTGCTGGTGCCCAGTTTTGCCATGCCTGAATCGTTTCAATTCGTGATGAAACTATCACCCTTACATTGGTGTTTGGAAGCCTATTATGGTTTATTTTTGGAGGGAGGAAAACTGAAGGATGTTATTCTAAATATAATACCTTTACTGGGCATCAGCTTTGCAATACAACTGATCACTTTATACGGCTTAAAAAGAAAAAACCTGATTTGAATTAATTATTATGGAAACAGCAGAATTAAAAGAGCAGCTAAAAAAGCAGATCATAGAATTTCTGAATCTTATCTCGGTTAAGCCGGAGGATATCAAGGATGATGAACCATTATTTGGCGAAGGGCTGGGACTTGATTCGATCGATTCCATTGAACTGATCGTATTGCTGGGGCGTGAATATGGCATTGATATAAAAGATCCCAAAGAAGGCCGCAAAGTGCTTACCAATATTAATACCATGGCTGCTTATATTGAGGAGCACCGTACAAAATAAAATCATTTTTCTTTGAGCAGAATTTTCATAACAGGCATGGGCGTAGTAAGTGCTATCGGAAATTCTGTAGCAGAAAACCACGAAGCGCTTAAAGCAGCAACCTGCGGCATTCAATACAAACTCGATCTCTTTCCTTCAAAATATGCCGGCGTTTTACCTTTTGGCCAGGTGCCCATCAGCAATGAAGACCTGCTGAAAACATTACAGGTAACAGATACAGGCGTAACCCGTACAAGCCTGCTGGCTTTGTATGCGTTGAATGAAGCCCTTGCTGACAGCGGCATTTCCACAGAAACAATACAATCATTTGACACGGCTTTAATAGGCGCCAACACAGTTGGCGGCATGTGTTTAACAGATGAGTTATACAACGATGCTAATGCAAAAACCAATGGATCCAATTATCTCGGTTCTTATGATTGTGCGTCGGTGAACATGTTCCTGCAAAAGCATTTAAAAATAAACGGTATCATCAACACTATTAACACGGCCTGTTCATCATCGGCCAATGCCATTATGTATGGCGCCATGCTTATGAATAACGGCTATGCAAAAAGAGCCATTGTGGGTGGTACCGATAGTCTTGCAAAATTTACCATCAACGGTTTTAATGCACTGCATATTTTATCAAACGAAATATGCACTCCTTTTGATGAAGGCAGAAAAGGATTGAATTTAGGAGAAGGTGCCGCCTGGTTAATTTTAGAAAAAGAAGAAGATATAAAAGGAAGAAAAGTGTACGCTGAATTAACAGGCTTCGCTAATTCAAACGATGCTTACCACCCTTCTTCTTTATCTGATGAAGGCGATGGGCCCTATCTTTCCATGCAGGGAGCATTAAAACTTGCAAATCTTAGTCCGGATAAAATTGATTTTATCAATGCACATGGCACCGGCACCGAAAACAACGACCAGGTTGAAAGCAAAGCGATGATACGTTTATTTGAAACGCCTCCGGCTTTTGCATCTACCAAAGGAAATATAGGCCACACGCTGGGTGCAGCTGGTGCTATTGAAGCAGTATACAGCGTTTTAAGTTTGCTGCACCAGGAAGTGTATCAAAACCTGCATTTTAAAAATTCCATTGCTGCAGCAGGATTAACACCTGTGACTGCTTATAAAAAAATGGCGGTCAATCACGTTATGAGTAACTCCTTTGGTTTTGGCGGTAATTGTTCATCCTTAATTTTTTCAAAAGCCTGAGCGCATGCTGTATATCCATCAAACATATTGCATATCGCCGCAGCCGGATCTTTTACAGGATGATATTGAACTCATCACTGAAGTTGCAGATAAAAAATTACTGGCCATCGAACCATCTTACGAAAAAATTCCACCGGGTATTTTACGCAGGATGGGCAAGTCCATCAGGATGGGCGTTGGAGCCGCATTGCCGTTGATGGCGGAAGCCAATTCCATTGATGGCATCATCATGGGCTCGGCAAACGCCGGTATGGATGATTGCGTAAAATTTTTAAACCAGATCGTTCAGTACGAAGAAGGACAGCTAACACCCGGAAGTTTTGTGCAAAGCACAGGTAATGTAATTGCAGGCCAGCTCGGTCTCATCAGCAAAAACAAAGGATATAATATCACCCATATTCATTTGGGCCTCGCTTTTGAAAATGCATTGCTGGATGCCATGATGCAACTGAATACAAATCCTTCAAATGCTTACCTGGTAGGTGGTGTGGATGAAATTTCTCCCTTTCATTATAATATTGAAACACTGGCAGGTTCTTACAAAAAAGAAGATCTCTCCAATAAAATTTTATACCAATCGGATAGTGCAGGTTGTATTGTAGGTGAAGGTGCCGCTATGTTTATGGTAAATGGTTCAGCAGATGGCGCCATTGCGAATGTAAAGGCTATCAGCACCTTACACAGTAACGATAAAGACCTGGTTAAACAACGGCTCGATTTATTCCTGCAAAAAAATCTTGCTGCCGGCGAGACGATTGATCTTTTCCTTTCGGGAGAAAATGGCGACAACCGCACTTTACTTTTTTATGAAGCCTGTGAAACGCTGCTAACTGAAGATACATCTATTGTACGCTATAAACACATGACCGGCGATTTTGCCACTGCATCGGCCCTGGGCCTCTGGTATGCAAGCCAGTTTGCAAAAGATCAGCAGGTGCCTGCACAAATGTTTAAAGAGAAAACCCTGAAAGACAGTTACCACAATATTTTGCTGTACAATAATTTTAAAGGCCTGCAGCATAGTTTTATCCTGGTCTCAAACCTTTCGTAACAATAATTTGTTGTGATCTTTTCTTAATTTCAAATAACTTTAACCGGTTTATATTTAGCTTATGAAGAAAAGATGGAGTTCGCTGTTTTATTTTGTTATTGTGGTGGGGCTGGGCTTTGCCATTTACTGGATCATACAGCAGGGCAGGTCGCTGCAAACACCGGAGCTTACTGCCACCCAGGCACAGAATGTAAAGGAAGCAACGGTATCCAACGAGTTCCAGGTATTTAAAGATTCTTTCAGCCACGGACTTACAGATCCTTTAGCAGTATTGCTTTTACAGATCATCGTCATCATAGCATTTGCAAGATTATTTGGTTACCTGTTCAAAAAAATCGGGCAGCCTGCAGTTATCGGCGAAATTGTTGCCGGCATTGTTTTAGGCCCATCTATTGTGGGCGCTTATTTCCCGGAGATCAATCATTTTTTATTTCCGGCGGCTTCCTTATCAACGCTCAGTTTTATCAGCCAGATAGGCCTTATACTTTTTATGTTCATCATTGGTATGGAGCTTGACCTGAAAGCCATTGGCAAACAGGCTTACGGCGCCGTTATCATCAGCCATGCCAGCATCATTATACCATACACATTGGGCGTGTGGCTTGCTTACCACATTTACCACGAGTACGCTCCGGCCAATATCACTTTTTTGTCTTTTGCTTTATTCATGGGGATTTCCATGAGCATTACCGCCTTCCCGGTACTGGCAAGAATATTACAGGAAAAAGGACTCACCCGATCCCGACTGGGCGCCATGGTGCTTACCTGCGCCGCTGCAGATGATCTTACTGCCTGGTGCATTTTAGCAGCAGTAATTGCATTGGTAAAATCTGGTTCTTCATTCAGTGTTTTATATACCATTGTGCTGGCTATCGTTTATGTGTTGGTAATGCTGAAGTTGGTGCGTCCTTACCTGGAGAAATTGAGCGTGGTGTACGACAATAAAGAAAAAAGAAGAACACCCATCATTGCATTGCTTTTCATCCTGCTGATCATTTCATCCTACATAACATCCATCATTGGCATTCATGCATTGTTTGGTGCCTTCATGGCCGGTGTTATCATGCCATCCAGTTTTAGTTTTCGTAAAATTGTTATTGATAAGATTGAAGATGTAAGCATTATCCTGTTGCTGCCGCTCTTCTTTGTTATAACAGGATTAAGAACTGAAATTGGTTTGATAAACCAGGGACATTTGTGGATCACATTTGGCTGGATATTGCTGGTTGCCGTTGCGGGGAAATTCGGCGGCAGCGCACTTGCCGCACGTATGGTAGGACAAAGCTGGAAAGACAGTCTTTCTATTGGTGTACTCATGAATACCCGCGGACTGATGCAACTGATCGTTTTAAATATTGGTTACGACCTGGGGATTCTCACCCCTGAAATATTTGCGATGATGGTGTTGATGGCGCTGGTTACTACGTTTATGACCGGGCCGGCCATGGATCTGATCAATTGGCTGATGCCAGAGAAAGCTTCAATAGAGGAAACAAATATTGAAACTACTCTTGAAAAAACTATGGAATAGTCCCCCATGCCAGATAAACATCTTTGCCAAGTTTTTGAAGTTTACTTCGATTTACGGTATCACTGCTTATTAAAATACCATATTTAGAATTGCCATCAAAACTATCTTCATAACCCAAAAAAACACGTGAGCTGTCGGCAACAAGAGAAGTGTACATTGTTCTTTTAAATAGTTTAATCATCTCTATAGGAACAATAGTTTGGGATGTGATTTCCGGATAAGGGTCTGTTCTTTTAAAGGTGGAATCAAATACAACTGGTACATTAATAGGTTCATGTGTTATTGTAAAATAACTAAAATATATTTGTCCGTCCCCCATCAAGCTTCTTCTTAATATAACTTCTGTATGGTAATTTTTTGCAAAACTCATTAAGCTATCTGCCAGGGCTTGATGAAGTTGATTATTATTATTATAGTATTTCTTAAGAATACTATCGGCATTATTACAGCAAGTGAATGATAAAGTAATTGCGAATGCTAGAATATATTTCATATTATGACTATCTACTTAGTAGCCAGAGACCTGCAACAGGAACTTGCATTTAAAATGCACCAACTCATCCTTAAAAAGTGAAGCCACAACATTTACTGCACCTCCTTCATCCGCCGTGTATTTTATGGAAGCATGTATCAGATTATTTTCAAGCGGATTGATAACAGCAAGGAATTTCATATCGGCAGCCTGCACTAAATTGGTTTCTTTACCAATCACCTGTTCTAAAATTTCTTTTATCATCTGCATCATGCACACACCGGGCACAACAGGTTGGTTGGGGAAGTGACCTTCAAATATTTTATGATTGGCATTGATGCGTAGCTCAGCCCAGATCTCTGTTTCGGAACTTACTTTATCGTTGATGGTAAAAAAATCGTTTAGCAGTATCATCTTTCTATTCTTTTCAGGCCAATATTAAATTCAAAAGTTTTATGCGAAATACCAATGCTGTCAGGCACCCCGTTCAGGTAATTTTTCATCACAGCTTCTACAATGGTTTTTTTGTTAGATGCCCTTTCCATCCGCACCAGCTCATCGCCGGTTTGATTTGTAATATAGTAATTATAGCCCTTGCTTTGCGGAAAAATAAAATAAGTAAGCCCTTCACTTGTCTTTACTATGGCTTTGTAATTATCCAGGTTATTCATCAGTATCAACTCAAAATCGTGCTGCAGTGTTTTAATAACAGATTTTTTATTCAGCTTTTTCATGATGGAATACACTTTAAAATCTCCATCGGGCTTAAATTCAAAATCAAAAAAACTAAATCCCATTTCATTGCTGAAGACCATACGGGTACTGCTGTCTGGCATTTTCTTTATAAGTAGTAATCCGCTTAAATGATTACCCACCACATCAACAGTTGTGTTATAAAGAGCCACAGTAAAAGCCGGTTTAAATTTCTGCAGTACGCCTGCATCAGCCGTAGCGGATTGCATTTGCCTATAAGAAGGAGAGCAGGCAAACAGCGAAAGCAAACAGCTAGTTAATATCAAATAAGGTATCCGGGATAGCCGCATTTAGTTCTTTATTGGTAAAACGCATGATGGTATTATCGCCTGACAGTTCCTGCATTTGAATGCTCAATACAGAAAAATCTTTCTTATCAACAACCACGTTGATGGATTTGAACATTTCTTTCATGCCCTTGGCAACCGGAGTTAACTCAACCAGTGCGCTGGTCTTGTTTTCAAACACACGGGTTTTAAAATCGGTATTGTCCAGCGTGGTGCCCTGCATACAGTCGATCATTATTTTATTGATCTGCTGAAACATCTTGTTCGACTTAGTGGACACTTTGCTTTCCTTCGTTCCGTCTTTCACATAAGCCTTGTCCTTGTTCAATATCATCAGGTATTTAAACGGCTGGTTGTATTCCATACGCACACGGCTGTCTTTTTTAAACCAGAAATTACCTTTGGAAGTTATTTTTTCTGACAGCATACTCAGGTTCTTGTCCTGCACAAAATCAGCTTTTATAGAATTTGTTTTTTGCGCAGCAGCAGCAAAGCTGGCCTTAAATTTCGGAAGATCAGTAACTGCCGTGTAGCCGGGATATTGTGCTTTTGCAAAAAGCCCCGAAACCAGCACCAGCAATAATAATATAGTTTTACGCATAAGGTTGCAAAGCTAACAATTTATCCAACGGTATAATGTTGTAGCCTCTATTTTTAACTTCTTGTATAAATTGTGGCAGAATGTTCAGCGTTATTTTACAGGTATCGTGAAAAAGAAATACAGCCCCGGGTTTTATGCCTGCATTGATCTTATTCAGTAACAGCTGTTCGTCTTTGGCTACCGTATCCAGTGACCTCATACTCCAGCCAACAGGTGTATAACCACCTTTTCTGATCGCTTTTGCCAGGTTTGGATTGGTAACACCATAAGGAGGTCTGAATAGTCTAGGTTTTAACCCCGTGACCCTTTCCATTCCCGCATCCATCTGTTGCAAATCCGCCTGCATTTTTTTTGCAGGATACATATCAAACCAGAAATGGTGAGAATAACTGTGATTGCCAATGATATGGCCATCCTCTTTTACGTGCCTGAGAATGGCTTCATTGCCTGCAATGCGGTTGCCAATGCAGAAGAACGTAGCTTTTACATCTTCTGCTTTGAGTACAGCAAGTATTTGTTCTGTATAATTCTCGGCAGGACCATCATCAAAGCTGATGGCAATTTCTTTCTTATCAGTATCAGCTTTACAAATTATTTTGATAAAAAAACCAGAGCCCACATTGATGCATCCCCAAAAAACAATTAATGACCAGGCTACAAACAAAAGCGGGTATATATAAACAGGCAGGCCATATTTTACATGCAGGCCAATTAAAATGGCCAGCAGTACAATAAAGAAAATATTGGTATTGCGGAAGTTTAGCATGCCGACAGCAAAGATAAAGAATGATGTATGCCCTGGTAATGATTATAGATGAGTATCCTGCTTATTTTTTTATCAGGCGAAGCTGTAGAACTCAAAGCTGCCGGAAGTTTGCCTGCTTTAATGGTTGTAGCAGCCAGCCACATCGCAAAAGCTGCAGCAGTTGGATATTCGCCACATAAATATTTATAGTTGATGATCTCTTTCTCACTGAAAACAGTTCCTGAGAGTTGATCATACACTTCATCGGTTGAAGCATCTCCATTTTTACCGGTAATGATCAGGTCGATGTCACTTACGCTAACATTATTTTTTGCAAGGAAATCAATAATCTGTTTTTCTATTGCAGCAATTCCTTCGGGTTTGTAAAAAGTATGTAAGCCATCCAGCTTTGCATAATCGGTTTCAGACGGTTCTGTTGCCAGCAGGAAAAATGCGGATCCTTCACCTGCAATAGTTCCTTTAGTTTTTGTATTGTAAATATCCAGGTTAGAAACCGGACCTTGTTTATACAAACCAAATCTGTTCAGGATAGTATGGCTGGCATTGGTTATTTCATCAACAGCCCCAACCAACACATTAGTTGCATCATTTTCTTTCAGCAACATCATGCCATCCAGCAACGCACTTTCAAACGAAAAACCACGGTGCACAAAAGCATTGTTGTAATTATTGCACTGCAGCAGCAAACCGATTTGTGCGCCAATGGTATTGTGTGTTGATTGTATAAAAGAAGTTGGTGTAAGTAATTCCTCTTTAAACTCAACCATCTTGCTTAAGAAAGAATTGGTGTCTTCCAAACAACCATAAGCCGTTCCGGTAACAATGGCATCTGGTACCTTCACGCCTGCTTCCTGCAGGCATTCCATGGCAGCGGCCACACCCATGCGTATAATGCGGCTCATGCGCCTGATCTGCTTGGGATCAATAAAATCTTTGTAATCAGGCTCAATACAGGATAGCCGGTTGCCGGTATATGCAACTGCATCAACCAATGGCTGGTGGCCAAAGGTTTTTTGCGGCGAGATATTTCCTGTTGCCCTGATATACATTATTATACTTTTGAAAAGATCAACGATGAACAATTTCCTCCAAATCCAAACGAATTGGAAAGCACATGTTTTACTTTCACATTTCTTATCAATTCCCTTTCCGGCACAAACGGCAGATCAACCATCGGTGTTTGCAAACGCAGGTTAGGAAAAATAATCCCATGCTCCAAAGCCAGGATGGAAAATGCCGCTTCAATACCACCACAGGCACCCAATGTATGCCCGGTAAATGTTTTGGTTGAACTCATTTTGGGATAATGCGGTTCGAATAATCTTTTGATGGCTGTTCCCTCAGCAATATCATTGTTCTGCGTGCCGGTGCCATGCAGGTTTATATAATCAATATCTGCTGGCTTTAATCCTGCTTTTTTTAATGCGCCACTCATGGCCAGGTAAGATCCAATGCCATCCGGCGAGGACGCAGTTTGGTGATAAGCATCATTAGCATTGCAATAACCACTTAAAATTACTGAAGGTTTGTTCTTTAGTGTTGCTGCAACTTTCTCGGAAACCAGCACCACATACCCGGCGCCTTCGCCCAGGTTAAGCCCACGGCGGTTTTCATCAAAAGGCTGACAAAATTGTTCGTCAACGATCATCAATGTATTAAAACCGTTCAGTGTAAATTTCGTGAGTGCGTCCGTTCCGCCCGCTACCACTACATCAACAATATTATTTCTTATCAGTCTTGCTCCTAAAAAAACAGCATTGGCAGATGATGAACACGCTGTACTTATTGTTGTGATATAGTCTTTAATTCCTAAAGCATCAGCAACCAGTTCTGTTACGCTTCCACATTCGTGGTTTATAACATCCTGTAATTTTCCCTTGCTGTTATCTGTTAAAAATTCAGTGAAGAAATTTTCTGTTTTATCCATGCCGCCAACAGAAGTGGCAGAAATAAATCCTGTGCGTAAGTTTTTGAAGTTTTCTATCCCTGCATCGGCAAGTGCTTCCTTTACTGCAACTAAACTTAATAAAGCGGTGCGGCTTTTAATGTTAGGTAGGCCTGCAAGTTTTGCAAGTTCATCGTTGTTCAGCTTTACTTCGGCAACCGGTAGTCTCTGGCGGTGAACAGAGTCCAGGTAGTGCATAGCACGCATTCCTGCCCTTCCGTTTTCCAGGGCATCCAGGCATTCGGCTACATTGTTACCTATTGCCGAAATAATTCCTTTGCCGGCAATAAAGACTTGTTCGTTCATTGTTAAGCATTCTGGGCCTGGTGGGCAGTTATATATTCGGCCATGGTACGCACGGTTTTAAAAACCTTGGGGCCATCTTCTGCATTGGATAATTTGATCTTGTATTGCTGTTGTAATAAAACGATCAATTCCAGCGCATCAATCGAATCCAGTCCCAGGCCGTCAACAAACAAAGGCTGGTCGTCACCGATATCCTCCGGCTTGGTATCCTGCAGGTTCAATTGCGCAATGATCTGTGATTTCAGATCCGACATTAATTTATCCATTTTGTAACTGATATATTTTATTAAGATTTTCTGCTGTAAAATTAACTGAATTGCCGCTTTTATCTTTCTCAATTAAAAATAAAGTTGCATTGTAGTTCCCGTTCAGCACTTCTGTCCACCCGCAAATACAGCATTCAAATATATTATTATTAAACAGGTTGTTTACATATTGTTCAATAAATACAGCGTCAAAATCATCCGCAATAAAAAAAGCATTTTCGCCCTTAAACCCATGCCTGATAGATATTTCGCCAATTACAATATTGGGCAATGTGTATACAAACAGGGCCGGGCTTGCCATGTTTTTTGTGGTATCATAGTACCTGATATCTGTATCCAGGCTTGAATTGGCATTGGATAATACGATGCCAACCTGTTCCGGCCGGTATTTTTCTTTATTAAAATTACCCTGCAACAGAATTTCGTTTGCCAGCCAGCCCAGTTTACTAAGATTGTCCATCTTAAAAAACTTAGGATACTGCAGATCAAAATGCCTGTATGCCGCGATCAAAAATTCAGACGGATCGGTTTTACTTTCTTCAAATACCGGCAGCCCGTTCTTATGAACAACCTGGTTGCTGATGATGCAGCTGGACGAGATATAGGTTTCTGTTTTCAATATTAGTGGTATGCTTCGTTGCCAAAATTATTCGTTCCGGTTGTTTTTTTATTCAGCAGCCAATGCATCCCTTACTTTAATCAGTTTAGCCAGTTTTACCAGTTCTGTATCATGGTTTTTTACGTAGGGGTTATTGGTATCCCAAACATAACCAGCCAGTACCGAACATATCTTGTTTTTTATTTCGGCTACCTGTTCATCTGTAAAAAAGATCGTGTCTAATGTTCCATCGTACCAGGACATTACGTACGTACGGAAAGTATTTACGCCCTGCATCATTACTTCGGTATATTCTTTTTCCCAATCTATATGTTCTCCATTCAGTTTTCTGATAACGAGATGCGCTGCTGTTTGGCTTGAAACCGTTGCCAGCGTTACACCTGAAGAAAATACGGGATCCAGGAATTCTGTTACATTTCCGGTTAACACAAATCCATCACCATAAAATTTAGAAGTGCTTACCGAATACGATTGTAAAACCTTTGGCTCAAAAACAAATTCAACATCTTTCATTCTTTCGGCCAGGTATGGTTCTGTTGCGATCAGAGTTCTCAGTTGTTCTTCGGGTGCCAGTTCGCTGGTTGCATCAAAAAAAGATGGATCGCCCACAAAACCAACCGATGTTTTTCCGTTTGAGAAAGGAATCACCCATATCCATATTCCCTTCTTGTGTACAATAATGGTAATACGGTTTGGTTCATCATCCATGGAGCGATTTACATCTACCACATGAGTAAAAAATGCCTTCCGGGGTGGCAGGTTCGATGGCCTGTCCATATTGAACAAGCGTGGTATCACCCTTCCGTAGCCGCTTCCGTCAACAATAAAACGGGCTTCTATTTGTGATTTATTTCCATCCACGTCTTCAACTGTAGTTACAGAATCTGTTCCGTTGAATTCAATCCCGGTAACCGTCGTTTCATAACTAACAGGAATTCCCATGGTTTCGCAGGTATCTGCCAGGGTTTTATCAAATTCGCCACGGGGCACCTGCCAGGTCCAGCTCCAGCCGGGGGTAAACTGGTCGGCAAAAAAGTAGTCGCAAACCTTGCCGTTCTTTACAAACTTGGCACCAAATTTTTCCTGAAAGCCTTTTGCTTTTACGGCTTCTAAAAAGCCGGCTTCCTCCAATGCTTCCATGCAACGGGGCAACAGGCTTTCGCCTATCACAAAGCGAGGAAATTTCATCTTCTCTACTATCTTAACCGAAAATCCTGCTTTTTTTATGATAGATGCAGCTACCGTACCGGCCGGGCCGGCACCAATTACAAGCACATCTGTTTTTTCTGTTTTCATGTTTTTATATTTTTTATGACCTTATTATTGTTTGCTGAAAACCATCGCAGCATTGCATCCTCCAAAACCCGAAGCCGTTTTTAAAAAATGTTGCGCCGTTGTTTTCTGTAATGATGAACATACATTTACCACCTGGCTTACTCCTGAATTTTCAAATCCTCTTGTTGGTATCAGCAGTTCTTCTTTTAGTGATTGAAAAGAAATAATGGACTCTATTAACCCTGCCGCTCCCAATGTATGTCCATAATACCCTTTTAAACTGTTAACCGGAATCTCCTGCATTCCTGCCAAACCGATTGCTTTTGCCTCCATTTCATCGTTAAAAATGGTGGCTGTACCATGTGCCGAAATAAAGCCAACATCGCCCGCAACAATACCTGCAGCCTGCAGTGCTTTTCCTATTGCAAGATACAATTCTTCGCCAGTACGGGAGGGACCGCTGATATGATTTGCGTCATTACTTACCGAGCCGCCGGCTGCTTTTATGCCTGTTGAAAATGCCTTATTGGAGGTAAGAACTACAGTGGCCGCTCCTTCGCCCAGGTTGATGCCATCACGGGCCGCATCAAAGGGTTTACAAGGCAACTGGCTTACTGCCTGGAAGGACTGGAACCCCGACAAAACAAACTTGCTGATCACATCGGCTCCGGCAACTACTGCATGATCATACAGGCCCGATTGTATAAGTCGCATACCGGTTAAAATAGCCAGCATACCCGATATACAGGCGTTGGAAACAATAACCGGTTTACTTTTAAAATGAAAATGCTCCGCTACCACTTGTGCAGATCTGTTCAGTGAGATTCTTTTGTTCAGTGCATCTGAAGCAACTTCTGTTTCCAGTAAACTGATATTGCCTTTTGTAGAGGAAATAATAAAGGCTGTTCTTTCATCGGCAGGACTTACACTTGTACCTGAGAGTGCTCCTTCTATTGAAGCGATCAGCAATTTTTCAAACCTGGTGTAGCTGTTTGCCGCATGCCCCTGGTAGAACTTCTCATCGGCAAATAAAGCTGCCTGAAAAGGATGATCAGACATACTTTTATTATCATTCAGTTTAACACCTGTAATACCTTTCTTTAACTGCGAAAAATTTTCGGCAGTACTGAAACCTATGGGCGAAACAATATTATCTGAGCTAACAAAAATCTCTGTCATCGTTTTTACCATTAAACCTGGTCATGCTTTTTTTTCCACTCTTCAAAAAATGGCGGGTTAGATAACTGCAGCACTGAATCTTCTTTACTTAAAAAAACCTGTACAGATGAACCTGTTGCAACCAACTCGCCGGTTGCGGCATTAAAAAGCCTGTAGGAAAATTTTAATTTGGCAGCGTCCGTAGGAATAAATTTTGTTTCAACAATTACCCGGTCGCCATAACGCAGCGATCTTTTGTAATCGCATTGCACACTAACCACCGGTATTACATATCCAAGCTTGTATACTTCCAGGTAACCAAGGTCGTGCATGTTTCCAAAGGCTTCACGCCCGTCTTCAAAATAACGGATATAATGCCCGTGCCACACAATGCCCAGCGGGTCTGCTTCATTAAAACGAACCAATACTTCAATCTTGCTGCTCAATGCTGTATTCATCATGCTTATTATCAGCCACCGTATGCCTTCTTCCAGGCCTTGTAACTTTTTTTATCAATTTCCACAATGCTTTTTTTAATGATAGATACCCAGAAATTACGAAAACCAAATCCGGCAGCTTCCTGTTCCATACGTTCGGTCATCAGTACTTTTTTTGTTTTCATGTCTATCAGTGTTACCCAAACAGCACCATAGCTTTTTTTCTCTTCTTTTTTCATTCCTTCCATAATGAATACAAGTCCTACACCTTCTTTACCTTTCAGGTCAAGGGCTTTTACACACTTTTCTATGTCATCTTCTTTAAGCCTGTTAAAATCAGATGGAGCAGAAGACATAATTTCCGATGCGTTTATCTTTTCGTTCCTGGCGGTAACGGCAGCAATGTCTGTGGTAACGGCACCGCTTCTGTCGAAGGCACCGGCAATATTGTAGTTCTTGCCCATTTCATTTACCACTACTTCATTCATGCTGTTGTACAGGCGGCCTTTAATATCGCTGGCATTTCCACCTGGATCGTTGATCAGCCTGTTCTGCGTATAATCAATCCCCAGGTAAGTAAGCGAAACAGAACTATTGCTGAAAAAATCTTTGACTGTTTGTGAAAAAGACACTGTGTTGCTTCCCAATAATAAAACAATGGCAAACAACCAGCTTAGTTTTTGCGTGCGTTTCATGATCGTTAATTTTTATGTTGATTAATAAATATCTTCATTTTGCATTGGGCAACCGGCTGCCCGTTACAGGTTATTTTTCCTGATACTAATGTTACGTCAAAAATCTGGTTTTCAATAGTAATTTCTGTTATTAATTCATCGCCCGTTTTTGGCAGCATAAATACCTGCAGGTTATTTACAGCGCCGATATAGCCTACCTGCACCGGCTTGTTTTCTGTTTGCGAAACATAACCTGCCCTGGCGGCTGCCGTCTGGGCTATATTTTCTACCAGGCCGGGTTCTTTAAGCAGCCCGTTTTCTACAAATATATTATGAGCCCGAACGCTGAAACCTGTTGTGGTAGCTGTTTCACTAAATGACAATAGTTTATCTATCATCACAAATGGCGGCCTTTGCGGAATAAGCGACTGTATATTTTCTACGTGTATCATTAAATAATATGGTTGAAAAATTAATGCCCTTCAACAAGATGCTTCAAAGTTAAAGCAAGCTGTAAAAGGTTGTTAACTTTGTTCGGGATGTGCCCAAAAATTATAATAATTAAACCATTGTTCCGGATATTGTTTAACCTTATCTTCCATTGCATGGGTATAATCCATCAACATTTGCTGTATAAGTTCCTTCCTGGGTATGGCTGAATAGTCCTTTATTTTGCTGGCAAATAAGTGATAATGCAATTTGCTTTCTTTTACAGCAAACACAAAAGAAACCGGTACTTTAAATGTAGAAGCCAGCAGAAAGGGGCCCATCGGAAACCGGGCCTGCTGACCCAGGAAACTGGTAGTAATGGTTTTATTACCTTCTAAAAAACGGTCGGCGTGCATACAAACCAGCTCGTTTTTACTGAATGCTTCGCTGATGGCATAGATATGGCTCAGGTCTTCTTTAATGACAATAATATTCACACTCCGCTTTCCGGTAACAGCATCCAGGTATTGTTTTATCTGTTCATCCTCACCATCGTACAATACAATATTAATTGGGGTTTCAAGCCTTTTAAATAAATGCCCGGCCACATCCCAGTTGCCAATATGGGCACTCAGTAAAATACCACCCTTACCCATGGAAGCTATCTGGCGCAGGTTTTCTTCGCCGTCAAAATCAAAGCTGAAATTATTTTTGATACCCGACATCATCACCACTTTATCGATAATGCCCTGGCCCAGCAGAAAGTAGTTTGAGTAAACTTTGGTAAAAGACGAAAACCGGCCATAGCCAAGCTTTTGGCGGTACAACAGATAGATTTGCCGGGAAGCTTTAAAAGAAAAAATGAAATAGTACAATACCACCAGCCGCAGCAGAAAATAAGCAGGTAAAACACCAAATGTTTTTAGTACCCACACGAAGATCCGGTATCCGAGCGGAGTACCTTTGGATTTACCATGCCATGAAGACATTATGCCAGTTCTTTTGAATTTACACGGGATATCACATAGTCGCAGAAATCCTGGAAGGTGGCGATATCGGTAAAGTCTTCGGGTTTTACTTTAAAGGAAAAGTTGCTTTCAATCATCACCACCAGGTCAATATAATCCAGGCTATCCAGGCCAAGTGTTTCTTTTAAATTAGCTTCAGGCACTAATTTTTCAGCATCCACTTCAAATTCCTCAATAAGAAATTCATGAATTCTCTCTATAATTTCATTGTTTGTCATAAGCAGTACATTAATTCATTTTTCTGATAATAAGCGATGAGTTAGTTCCTCCAAATCCAAAGGAGTTAGACAAAAATACAACTATATCCTTTTCCACAGCCACTTTCGCAATATTCAATTTAGCCGAATCTTCATCCGGGTTTTCGAAATTAATATTGGGTGCCACAAAAGAATTTTGCATCATCAGTACCGAATAAACAATTTCACTGGCTCCAGCCATCCAGCACTCGTGGCCCGTCATGGATTTTGTTGAACTTACCAGGGGGCGGTGTTCACCAAAAACTTCATGAATGGCTTTTGCTTCGCTTGAATCTCCGGCCGGTGTTGATGTTGCATGGGCATTGATATAATCCACATCGGCAGCCATTATTCCGGCATCTTTCATGGCCATATGTAAAGACCTTACCGGCCCCTCTACCGTTGGATTGGATATATGACCACCATTTGATGAAAATCCATAACCGATCACTTCGCCCAGTATTTTGGCTCCTCTTCTCTGGGCCGATTCCAGGCTTTCCAATATAACCGTTGCACCTCCACCACTTGGTATCAAACCGTCACGGTCTCTGTCAAATGGACGTGATGCCCTGGTAGGATCATTTTCACGGATGGAAAAGGCAGATAAGGCATCAAAAGTGCCCATGGCCAGGTGGTTTATTTCCTGTGCACCTCCGCAAACAATGCAATCCTGCAAACCCGATTTTATAAAATGGTAACCCAAACCAATGGAATGTGAGCCGCTGGCGCAGGCCGCACTGATGGTAAAATTAATACCTCGTAATTTAAAGATGGTAGCCAGGTTCATGGTTACGGTTGAATTCATGGTTTGAAAAACCGCACCGGAACCAACCAGGGTAGTGTCTTTCTTTTCACGGATGATATCATTGGCTTCTATAACAGATTTACCCGAACTGTCATTACCATATAAAATACCGATCTCGTTGGCAGCAATATATTCTTCGTCAATACCGGCATTTTGCAAGGCCTCCACCGTAGCCAGGTAGGCATATTCTCCCTGTTCGGGCAACATGATACGTGCCCGGCGATCTAACTTTCCTTTCAGTTCAGGCTTATCTACAAAGCCAGTCAGGCCCGACCTGTACCCATATTCCTTTCGCACAGGATCCAGGATGATACCGGATTTGCCTTTATACAAGGACTCCCGTACCTCATCCAGGTTTTTTCCAATGCAGGAATAAATGCCCATACCTGTTATAACAACTCTGTTCATGTTTAAGTTAATGGTTAAATGTTAATCGTTATTGCGTTGTTACCAAATGCTTTTCTTTTCAACCAATAACTATTAACTGATAACTACCTAAGAATACAATCCCCCGTTTACCGATATCACTTCTCCTGTTATATAAGCTGCGCCTTCGCTTGCTAAAAACCCAACGGTATGTGCCACTTCTTCCGGCGTACCAAAGCGTTTTAAAGGCACCATGTTCTTGAGTTCGGCTTCGTTCAACCCTTCGGTCATGTCGGTTTTTATAAAGCCAGGTGCCACAGCATTTACGGTAACTCCTTTGCGGCCTATTTCCTGCGCCAGCGCCTTGGTAGCGCCAATTACACCGGCCTTGGCAGCCGAATAATTGGTTTGCCCGGGCAGGCCTTTCAGGCCCGATAAAGACACCATATTGATGATCCTTCCGTATTTTTTCTGCAGCATACTGTTAACCACCAATCGGGTTACATAAAAGAAAGCATCCAGGTTTGTTTTTAGTACAGATTCCCACTGCTCATCTTTCATAAATATCATCAGGCCATCATCACGTATGCCTGCATTATTAACCAATACTTCTATAACCTTGCCTTCATTGGCTTCCATCCAGCCACCCAGCTTGCTTTTTATCTGCTCTTTATCTGCCACATCAAATTGAATGATCTCTCCGTCAACACCTTTTTCCTTTACCATGGCAAGGGTGTTATTGGCCTCTTCTTCATTCGATTTATAATTGATCAGTACATTGTATCCCATCTCGGCCATTTTAATACAAACAGCCCTGCCAATACCTCTTGATCCTCCTGTAACTAATGCAAATTTCATGAATACTTTTTTTCTGTTGATCTGATTGCTTTAATAATTTTTCCTGGTCGTTATGGGGCCACCTGGTCGGAAACCTTGCCCAGCCTGAAAGAAACGACCGGATCCGATTTTTCAAAATACTTCTTGATCTTGTCCAGGTCTTTATACTTTGGTTCATCCTCAATAAACTTCGGAAACAATTTCCGCATCTCTGTATAAATATGATGGGTTTCAGTTGATAACCTGTCGGTACATTTTAAATAATCAATTGCCTGCAGCACAGTCATCATCTGTATGGCCAGCACTTCAAAAGAATTATCAATTACCCGCTTTGTCATCAGGGCAGCATTGCAACCCATACTCACAATATCCTGGTTATCGTTATTATTGGGTATGCTGTGTACGTACATCGGGAACGACATAGTCTGGTTTTCGGCCACAGTAGAAGTGGCAGTAAACTGCATGCCCTGCATACCAAAATTAAAGCCCAGTACTCCCAGGTTAACAAAAGGAGGGAATTTCTGGTTCAGTTTTTCGTTCAGCAAATAATTCAGTTGCCTTTCGCTCAGCATCGATAGTTTGGTGATGGCGATCTTCAGCTTATCCATTTCCAGCGAAACATAATCTCCATGAAAATTACCCCCATGAAAAATATTCTGGTTCTGGTGATCAATAACCGGGTTATCATTAACCGAATTCAGTTCGTTAGATACCACTTTTTCTGCCTGGCAAATAGTATCATAAATAGGGCCCAGCACCTGTGTAACGCAGCGTAGCGAATAATATTCCTGTACTTTGTCCTGGAACACTTCCTGGTCAAGCTTTTCGGGATTATACAAATGCTCGCTGCGGCTACGGATCATTTTACTGTCTTTTAAAATCTCACGCAGCTGGGCCGCAATTTTATTTTGCCCGGTATGATGTTTTACAATGTTCAGTTCGTAAGAATAATGATCATCAAAAGCTTCTACCACTTCATTGATCATGGCCGAAAGCATTACCGACCATTCCAGTAATTTTTGCGCCTGTATAATATTTACCATCCCAATGCCCGTCATGGCCGATGTGCCGTTTAGCACCGCAAGCCCTTCCCGTATGCGGATAGTAAGTGGTTTAATATTCAGTTTGGCAAATACGTCGGCAGTTGATTGCAGGGTTCCTTCATAAATAACTTCTCCTTCACCAATTAAAACCAGGGCCAGGTGTGCAAGCTGCACCAGGTCGCCGCTGGCGCCCACGCCGCCGTGCTCAAAAATGCAGGGAGCTACGTCTTTATTAATGAGTTCCTTCAGCAGTTCAACAATTTCGGGATGAACACCGGAGTAAGCCTGTATCAGGCTGTTTAGGCGTGCAATCATTACCGCCTTTACCAGTATGGGGCTCATCATATTGCCAGCTCCCGAACTATGGCTTCTAATTAAATTATATTGAAGCTGCAGCAGGTTTTTTTCATTCACCTTATACTGGGCCATAGGGCCAAAACCGGTATTAATGCCGTATATCAGTTTATTGGATGAGAATTTTTGTAAAAACTTAAAATTCTCCTCTACTTTTTCAATTGTTTGCGCATCTAACGATACTCCCTTGCCCTTATATAAAATATTTGAAAAATCATCTAAGGTCAGCGCCCTGTCTCCAACATGTACCATGGTCCGAATTTTTTTCGCAGTAATAATTTTTGGTAACCAAAGGGGTAAAAATAGAATAAAGAATTCAAATTTTTATTTTTTGCCCCATATATGTGAAGATATTGGAAGATATTGTAAAACAATGGTGGTTATTGGGTATTTTTAGCCCGGATAATTTCTGTACTTTTACTACTCATTTATCATTATAAACAAAAAATAATATGAAAAAAATAATGGGTATCCTGGGATTTGTAGCCATTTCATTTGCTGCTATGAATGCATCGGCACAAAAGATCAAAAAGATAGAAGGCGACCCTTCTGTATTGAAGAACGAAGCCAACATCAACATTGAATTTACTTACGAAAACATTTCTGTGGGCAAATTTGACAATGAGCAGGATTACATTAAAAAGAAGACCGACGAGTATAACGCCAAAACTCCCGGCCGTGGCGATATCTGGGCTAAGGACTGGATTGCCGACAGGGCCAACAGGTACGAACCTAAATTCAATGACCTGTGGCTGATCACCAGCAAAAAAACCATCAGTAAAGATGCTAAATACACCGTGATATTTAAAACCAAATCAATTGAGCCAGGCTATAATGTTGCCGGTGGTATGGTTGCTTTTGGCGGAAGAAAGAATGCTGAAATTGATGCAGAAGTATGGATCGTTGAAACAGCCAACAGAAGTAATAAAGTGGCAATACTTACTATTGACAATGTACCGGGCGGAACCTGGGGTGGCTATGATTATGATACCGGTACCAGGATATCAGAATCTTACGCCAAAGCAGCCAAATCGCTGTGTAAGTATATCTACTAATTAACATACAAAATGTTCCGGGTAATCAATCTTACCTATATCTTTGTAAAGGCTTCTTTTTAGAAGCCTTTATTATTTTATCAAATTAAACCAAAATGAAAACTATTAAAATTTACCTGCTGCTTGCCTGCATATTATTTGCATCAATCACCGGTTTTGCGCAGGAAGTTGACTTAACCAAAGGAGACCTTTCTGTTTTAAAGGGAGAAACCAGCATTAACGTAGAAATGACTTATGAAAAAATGGCTGTTGGCGATTTTAATAAAGAAGCCGAGTACATTAAAAAAAGAATAGAGGAAGAGAATAAAAAAGATCCTCCAAACGGCGATAACTGGGCTGCCGAATGGGAAGCACAGAAAAAGAATTTTTTTGGCGACAAATTTATTCTGGGGCTTACCAAACAATACGAAGTAAAGATTGATAAAAGCGCAAAATACACGCTCATCTTCAACACAAAAGCTTTGGAGCCTGGTTACCAGGTTGGTGTTTCAAAAAGAAATGCAGGAGTGGATGGCACTATTACACTTATTGAAACTGGAAAGCCTGAAAAAAAACTGGCTGTATTATATGTAGAGCGAAAAGCCGAAACCATGTGGCGTGGCGCTGCTTTTGATGCCAAATCACGCATTGGCGATGCTTATTTTGTAGATGGCGTTGCTGTTGGAAAATTCCTCAAAAAAAATATTAAATAATCTCAATCACTTACACTAATTAACTAAACAGGTACCTACACATGAAACATTTACTTGTTGCATTTGCAACTTTGCTAACAACCCTATCTTTTGCACAAAGCAAAAAATTTACTTTTAAACTCGGCTCCGAGTATGAGTTGCCCCGCAAGGCCGAAGACCTTTCTTTTTTTGGAAATGATAAAGACGGTATCATTAACATGGGCTTAAAAAAAGAAGAGCTTACCATTTTAAGGTTCGATCCTAAAACATTAGAGCAATCAACGGAAAAGAAAATTGAACTGCCCGAAATGACCAGGAATTTCAACAGCGAAACCGTGGTTGATTTTGATGCAAACTATTACTGGCTGCATAGCGATTGGGATAAAGAATCCGAAACAGAGTCACTGTATTATGATAAGATCGATGTTACTTCCGGTAAAATTACCCAATCGAACAAAAAATTATTTGATGCTTCCAAAATTGCAGGTAAATACCTGGAAAGTACCAGTCGTTTCATGCAGCTCTATTTTCAAAAATCAGCAGGCAAATATGATTTTAATTACGATGCAGATCACACAAAACTATTGATAAGCTACAGGCTTGTGCCGGAAGAAAAGAACGATAAGAAAAATTATGACAAGATTGGCTTTTATGTGTACGATAACAAAATGAACAAGTTGTGGAATAATGAATTTACCATGCCTTACACCGAACAGATCATGGATAACATTGACTTTTCAGTTGATTCAAAAGGTAATGCCTACATGCTTGCAAAAGTATACGAATCAGAAAAGAGAAAGGAAGTTGATAAAGAAACAGGAGCAGCCGGCTATCACTATGAAGTACTGAAGTTTAGCAAAGACAGTAAAAAGATCATTAACACAACCATCAATATTGGCGATTATTTCATCAGGTCTGCTTCGCTTATTGAAAACTCCTTACATGAAATGGTTATTGCATGCACATACGGTAAAAAAGCAAAAGGAGGTGGCACAGATGGGGTTTTTCTTTCGTTGATGGACCAAAGCGGAAAAATAAATAAGTATAGAAATGGATTTTATGAATTTCCGCTGGCAGAACTGGAGAAATTTGAATCGGCAAGGAGCAAAAAGAAGATGGAAAAAAAGGACGATTATGAAGCTCCTGATTTAAGGGTACGAAATATTGTTGTAGAATCTGATGGTAGTGTTTTTATAGGGTTGGAAGAATATCGTTTAGTGATTACCACTTATACTGATAGCCGCGGTAATACTACCACTACCTACAACTATTATTATAATGATATATTGGGTGCAAAAATAGGTGCTTCCGGAAATTTTGAATGGCTACGGAAAATTCCAAAACAACAAAGGGGAACAAATGCCGATGGAACCTTGGGTTACAAGTTGGTAAGCGATGCAACTGGCTATTACTTTTTGTTTTTAGATAATAAAAAAAATATGGAGCTGGCAGAAGATGAAGTTCCAAAAGCTCACATAAATGGTTTTGGTGGACAGGTTGTTGTAGCCAAAATAGATAATGCAGGTAATGTATCCAAAGAGCTTGTTTTTGATACCAGGGAAGAAGATGTTATGCTATTCCCCAGAATGTTTAAAAGAATAAATGGTAACCAGTTTATTGGGCGTGCTAAAATGAAAAGGGGTGATTTTCAGCCATTGCTGATAACGGTAAATTGATGTAAGTAAATTTTACTTATTAAAAAAGGATTCCAAAATTGGAATCCTTTTTTAATTATCTTAACTTTTTTATACGATCATACGGTTTCCATCTCTCTTACTTTCGGGTAAAACCATATCACATCCACATCCTTCATAATAGCTTCGGAAGGCACAATGGCTGCATCCGATTCTGTATCCAGCATTACAGCGCCTTCTTTTTTACCCAAATTAATAGTGTAAGGATTCACCCGTATATCCGGCGATGCCCCATTCACCTGTGCATTCACCAGCCTGAAAATGGCTACTGCCAGCTGTTCCAGCAGGTCCATATTTATCGCTATCTGTTCAATCAATGCTGCAGGCTCGTGCTGCACTTCAATATCTTCCTGGAATTTGCGCAGCACTTTCAGATCAAAGGGATCTACATAGCGGTTGCTGAATGTTTTACTTTCATAAGGCAGCCATTCTAAAAACAGCGACTGCATAATTTCATGTAGTTCTCCAAACTTGCGGCCCAGGCCATTTTTAGCTGCAAACAGATCTCTCAGCACACGTATATTGGTAAAGGCTTTATTGGCAAATAAATGGCAGGGTACCGCCCAGTACACGGCCCAGTCCCAGAAAATTTTGATCACCATGATCTGTGTATTTCCCATCAGCAAATATTTGTTCTGGTAAATGGGTATCCAGGCATCCACCAGTGCAAGATGGCATTGTTCATAAATACTCACACGGGTCTCAATATCTTCGCCGGTCAGGTCACGTAAAATTAAATCGCTTAGCCAGCTATTGTTCATAGCAATAAAATCAGTGCCGGGAGAATACAATGGATCTAAGAACGGGCCCGACTCTCCGGCTGTTCCCCACCTGTCGGCCGAATAAACTTTTTGTGTATGATGGGCATAATGCTTTAGTATTTTAAAATCAAGCAGGCCATCTCCCTCACCCAGCGGCACCAGCATTTTATAAGCCAGTGGTTCATTCACACGCATCCATTCAACTGCTTTTTCATAGGTGTTGAAAGTTTCAAAAGGATGTACTGCCGGATCGGCAACAATGCCAATGCTGGTATTTTTTGAACCGAGCGGAATTACCCAAAGCCAGTAACCCTTATCCATAAAATGCACCGTGCTTAAATAACGCAGGCCCGGTTCAAGATATCCCTTCCAGTCTTTATTGTCTGTCCACTCATCAATGTCTATTACACCTTTCAGTCTCCACCAAGCCGCATTGGTATGGTGCTCCATCGGTTTTTGAAACTGCAGTTTGCGTTTCATAATACTGGCCCTGCCCGACGCATCGGCTACCCATCGGCATTTTACTTTTACTTCCTCTCCGTTTTTTATATAACTAACCGTGTGCTGGTTTGCGGCATCAATATCTACTCCTGAAACTTTTGCACCCAGCACAAGATCGTTTCCTTTTTCCTGTGTAAGTTTCATTAAATAGTTTTCCAGGGTTCCCCTGTCGAGCTGGTGGCTGGGCACCGGCAAACGTAGGCGTGGACCCAGTTCTACCCGGCTGGTAATATCTTCCTTGGTATCATTTTTAAAAAAGAAACGCAGCCCGTGTTTGGGCAATTCAAATTCTTCCAGGTAACCTTTCAGGTCTAAAACTTCCCTTAAATAATGGGTTCCTAATTCAACCGTTGATTCACCTACTTTATGGGCAGCAGTAGATGCTTCACTTTCTCTTCGCTCCAGCACCAGTATGGAAATATCGGGTTTTGCATTTTTAAGCTGCAGAGATAAAGTGAGCCCGGCAAGCCCTCCGCCGAGGACTACTACATCATACTGATCATTCATACAAGTTGTTTTAAGGAATATAAATGTAATGCAAAAGGCTGTCAATAACGACAGCCTTTCATAAAATATATCTGTTGAATAAATGTTACAGCAGCAAGTTGTTTTTTTCAACAACATTAATTCCTACGGTCTATAAACCGGATGATCTTTCTTCCGGCTTCGGGCATCTGCATCTTCTTAATTTCTTCTTCGGTAATATACTTCACATGCGGACTAACCCTTAACCGGGCCTGCAGGTTTGCTCTTATTTTACGATTGGTTTCTTCATCATAATTATCGGGCACAATGTAGATCAGCACTTCATCTGTTCCCATTTCGTTGGAGGATACTTCAGCCACATAGTCAATCACATTTTCCATTTCATGCAAAATATCAAACAATGCCGGCGGGTATAATGTAGTGCCTTTGTATTTCAGCATTTGTTTTTTGCGGCCCATCACCGGTGATAAACGTAAACTGTTTCTTCCGCAGGCGCAGGGTGTATCATCATACACACATATATCGCCCGTTTTGTAACGCAGCAGGGGCATACCTTCCACGCCCAGCGTGGTGATGGTTACTTCGCCGGGTTCGCCGGGTGCTACAGCCTTACCCATTTCATCCAGCAGTTCAACAATCAGTAGATCGGGTTGCAGATGCCCGCCCTTGCATTCGGTACATTCAGTAAAGGCAGTTTGCATCTCTGTTGATGCATACGTAGAATATAATTTGATATTCCAGGCATCGGTAATTTTTTTGCCAAGCGGGTTTAAAGTAAAATCGGTATTGCGGATATTTTCGCCAACACAAATAGCTTTCTTAACTGTTGTGCTGTTTATATCAATATGATGTTCCTGTGCGTAGCTGATGAGCTTAACGATGAACGATGGCACCGCAATGATGGCTGTCGGCTTCAGCCTTAAAATCGTTTCCCACTGCAATGAAGGCACACCCGGACCCAGCCTGATGATGCCGGCACCCAATTTTTGTAAGCCTGAATAATAAGCCATACCCGCCATGAACTGCCTGTCAAGCGTAAGCATCATCTGGAAAACATCATTCACTGAGCTTTCGGTACTTACAAAAGAAGCGTACTCATTACAAGCCAGGCGCTCCAGGTCATTCTGCGTAAGCATGATGGTTACGGGATTACCCAATGTGCCCGAGGTAGAACTGTATTCAATGATCTTTTCACGGGGTACACATAAAAAATCTTCATTGCGTTGCTGCAGGTCTTCCTTAATGGTTACGGGTATCACACTCAGGTCTTCCATGGTTTTAATACCCGATGGGTTGAACCTTGCCTTGGAAAAGAACTCTTTATAAAAAGGAGAATGCTCATTCAGGTAAGCAATGGTCTCCTGCAGTTTTTTTTCCTGCAGGGCGGTTATCTCTTCTTTGCTTAAAAAAGCGGTTTCGGGCGAATAGTTCATATGCTGTAGCAACTGCTATGATTTGGTATTGAAAACAAAATTGAATTTAGCCACAAAGATTCACTAAGACAAAGTTTTTTTATTCCCTTCGGGAATTAGGAAGTTGCCACGGATTCCACAGATTTGCACGGATGAAATACAAAGCGGGTTTCTGTGTTTCAGTGCTTCTGTGGCAAACCCAAATTTGCCGCAGTCAAAACTCATAAATATCTGGCTGATTTTTCGAAGCAATAAAACTATGATTCTTTTTCAATGACAACCATGGCGCAGGCTATGGTTTTAAGGTGAGAGAGTGAAACAAATATTTTTGCAAGTTTTAAATCCGAAACTGTTTTGGCGGTAATGCCATGAAAACGAAATTCAGGCTTCCCTTCATCATCATTATATATCTCAATCTCACTAAAAGCAGTGCCTTTTTGCCAGCCCGTGCCCAACGCTTTCAAAAATGCTTCCTTAGCTGCAAAGCGTGCTGCGTAGTGTTCGTACTTAAAAGTTCTTGACTCACAATACATAATTTCAGCAGCAGAAAAAACAAGCTCTTTAAAACCTGCTTTCTTCTCCATCTTTTCGGCAACCCGATCAACTTCTATCAGGTCGGTACCAATTCCAAATATCATGGTGCAAGTTTTTTGTTGATCTTTTTTATCTGATCCTTAACATGGTCTGCTTCTTTTTTGGTAGCAATCTCTTTGGTTAAGGCAATATTATAATTCTGCAAAGCCGCTGCATATTCTTTTTGTTTGTACAGGTAATCACCTGCCAAAACATACGCATTATAAAACTCAGGATTGCTACTAACAAGTTCTTTGGTATTCACATTGCTACCGCCATCCAGTATCTGTTGCTTGATATTTCTGAAAGCAACAAAGTTTTTATAAGCAGGTGTTAATAAGAATGAATCAGGAGCAATGGTCAAACTGCTGTCGGCAATTTCATTGTTCTCTTTCATACCTTTCATCGCAAAGACCTTATTGAGGTCATAGGCCACATACTTGCCCAGTTGCCAGGGAGAAGTAGAAACCCAAACGATCAGTTTCTTCGGTTCAAAAACAATAGAGTGGTGGGCAATTAGCTGGTTGATGGCTTTTTCGTTACCCATACCAATATTAGCACCGTTTACTCCTTTTTGATCACGCAGGATATTGACTGTTTTTTGAACCGTATTTTTTCCATTCGCTTTCAACAGTTCCATCAATCTTTGGTAACGGTAAGATGAGGCGCTTTCATTTTCCTGCTCCATATTCATTTTTGTTTTGCCCAGGCCATTGCTTTGAAAATGGTTGGTACAAACAATGAATTCTTTTTTGGGGTCATACACATCCAGGTCATCAGGTGTTTTCTCAATGATCACCGCTTTGTTATCTGCAGCAGATGCAACCAAAAAAGACTCCGACACAAACATCTTTCTCGATTTCGCAATCGCTATGGCTTCCTGGATATTTTTGGCGTATTGAAGAATCTCTCTTGTAACAATGGAGACCGGTGTGGCAGAACCTGTTGGCAGTGCGGTTTTAGCTGCATTGATAGTAACCGAAACTCCCTGGTCATTCATACCACTTACAGCACCTACAAAACCGCCCCAGGTAACGGTCATGAATTTATGGCCCTTTTTAGGGTTGAAGAATGCAACGATCTTGTCTTCGGCAAATTTATCGCCCACCCAAAAATCAAAATTGCGGCCAATGATCATCGTGCTGTCTTCGCTCATACTGCCCCAGGTACCAAAGGAGGTGCAGCCAACCAACGCCAGGTTTTGAACCGCATGGCCAATATCATGTGCGGCATGGTAATTTAAAATACGCTGGTAATTGGTACCCAGGTACTGATAGGCCGGAGATGCCGATTCTGACACACCAAAAATTTCTTCCTTGTATTCTTCCGTAACATTCTTATCAAGCTTACGGTTAAAGAATCCGATCAGGTATTTTAAAAAGTTCCTTTTGAATTTGGAAGGCACCAGCTTGCTGATCTGCTCTGCAAAATGATCTTCCTGTCTTACTACCAGCTCTGCAGTAAGTTTACCATTGATAACACCACGTTCAAAAGCATCACCTTCCACATACAATTCGTACAAGCCACTTTTACTGTGACGAAACCAGTTGTCTTTTATGGTGTAAAATCCATCTCCATGGTCAGTACGCTGCAATTGCAGGCTGCTCATATCAGCAGGCTTGGGTGGATCTATATCTGAAACCTTTACCAGGTAAATAGCCCCGATGAGGAGTAACAAGAAAATTACGCCCAGCACTCTTAATGTTCTTCTTCCGATTTTCTTCCAGTTAAGCATTTCTTATTTTTTCTATAATGTCTTCATTTCCTAAAAATGCAACACAGGTCACCAGTCCGCTCATGGTAGCACCCAATATGCCATGTAAATTAAGATTTTGCCCTGTTAAGTAAAGGTTATTGACCTTGGTACGGGGCGATATAAATGTTTTTAACGGGTTGCTGTAATCCTTGGCAATGCCATACATCGATCCATCATCAGTACCAATATAATCACGGTAAGATAAAGGCGTTGCTGTATAATATGATTTGATGGCATTACGCAGGCCTGGAAATTTCTCTTCTACACAATCCAGCAGCTTTTCAGCTTTTGCTTTCTTAAACGCTTCATAATCGGCTCCGCGGTCTTCTTCCTTCGATACGGTGTTGAATGTGTTGGCCCATTGCTTTACTTCATCAAAGCGCATGTAGGCAAGCAGGGTCATCGACTCGGCATATTCGGTTGACCTGGATGAAGCCGAACAAAAAACGGCATAACACAAAGGCCAGGTTTCGTCGTTATGCTCGGTAAGGTCCCATTCCCTCCCGGCTTTAATGTAATAGAAATTATTTTTCATGTATGGAAAGGCATCCTTCTCAAAAACAATATTTACCACAAAACCACCGATAGAATTCTCAAGCCCTTTGATACGGCTTTTGTAAGCCTGCTTAATGATATTCGTTTCGGTCATCTCCAATGTACGTACCGGGTGCATATTGCTGATGAAATTTTTTGCATAGATTTTTTTGCCATCGGTTGTCTCCACATGAGTAGCTACACCGGCTTCAACCACAATTCTTTTAACCTCGGTATTGCGGTGAATTTCTCCGCCATGTTCCCGGATATTTTTAACCATATACTTGCCGATATCCGACCCACCATCAATACATTTCCAGGAGCTTTCAATATAACTGTTCAATATCATGGCAGGCACATAAAGCGGTGTTTTGCCCGATTGCAATACATACAACATGCTGTTGCCAACCAACACTGCCTGTAGCTTTTTATTATCGGTGATCGATTCAATAAAGGCCCTGGTATCAATACCCAGCACCGCATTTTTTTCATTGATATCTCCGCCGGTCCTTAAATTGTATAAAGGAAATTTGCTGCAAACTTCTTTTATCTTTTCGCAATAAAGGCGCAATGCTTTTTCTTCATTGGGAAAATCTTTCAGCAGGTGCTGAATAAAATTTTCATAGCCCTGTGCAAATACATATTGCCTGTCATCTCCTTCAATTAATATTTTATCAAAAACATCCTCATCCATTTTCTGCAGCTTCAGCTTATCGATGATGCCCAGGTATTTAAACACCTGGTACAGGTTCTGGCCTTCACCCAGTCCGCCCAAATAGTGCACACCCGAATCAAATATCACTTTATCACGCACATAGGTTTGCAGGCTTCCACCCACCTGCCTGTTCTTTTCAAGCACGCATACCTTGTAGCCTTCCCTGCTTAATATATCGGCACAAATCAAGCCACCCATGCCACTTCCAATGATCACTATATCAAATTGCGGTTCCATCAACTTGTGCTTTTAAAATAAATATGGTGTTGGATGTAAGTTTTGAATCCGGTACTTCGCTGCAGGTCAGGTTATTTTCTGCTGCAATTTTCCTGATCATGCTACCCGAAAGAAAATCCAGTCCTTCATCACTTGTTTTATTAAAACCTAAAACCCGGGTTGAGAAATACTCTGTAAGTTTTGTCTTTTTATGCTGCGCTGCTTTATCAGCATCCCCGTCACGTATAATGATCATCCCGCCGGCATTCAGGTTGTCAATGCATTTTTTGATCACCTGTTTTTGCTCTTCCGGTTTCAGGTAGTGCAACATATCTGCCAGTATGATGGCATCGTACCGTTCAAATTCAAAACCCATTACATCACTATGCACAAAATTAATCATTGCTGTTTTGCTGAAGCAATTGTTGGCCGTATCAATTTTATCCTCATCATAATCAATGCCTGTGATCTGTCTTTGTGCAGAAGTAAAAGACAACATATAGCTCATAAACCCATAGCCACAGCCAATATCCAGTATCTTACCCTGCTGGGGAACCAGCTCATGAAAGACCTGGTAATTTTTCTCCAGCTTGGTTTTAATACGCATGTACCATTCCAGTACAGGGCCTTTGTAAATATAATTGTAGATCAGTTTTTCCCTGAAGTATCTCGGCTGCTCGATCTCTTTTCTGAGCATTTCAAATTCCTGGCGGAAATGGCGGCCGATTCCCTTAGCTCTTTCTGTATACCCGTTTCCAAAACTTATATCGTCCGGTTTTATTCTTGGCAGAAATTTAAGTGTTACCTGTCCGTTCTTCAGCAGTGCATCTTTTTTGGTAAGCGTATAATTAGTGCCATGTATCATAATGGGCAGAATATCAGAGCCCAGTTTTTCTGCCAGGAAAAAAGCTCCCTTATGAAAACGCCCGATTGTTCCGTCTTCTGATCTTGTTCCTTCGGGGAAAATGATCAGGGAATAACCATGTTTCATCCGGTCGGCAATTTTATCTACATGCTGTTCTATCTGCTCACTCGGAAAATAATCAGCCATACGAATTACCGGACCAAAGAATGGAGCATTCCATTTTTTATTATTGGTGAGCATTAATATTTTTGGATAGAGCATGATCAATGGAACAATATCCAGCGAAGACTGGTGATTGCAAATAATGATTGCCGGCTTTTTCAGGTCTTCTTTTTGCGGATTAATAATTCTCTTTTTTACATTCCTCATTACATACATCAAAAACCAGCAGGCTTTTGAAACCAGTAGGTGATACACGTATTTACCACGCTCCCTAACCTGCAAGCGGATAAAGCTTCTTCCCAAAACAGTGAAGAAAAGGCTTACCGATATAAATAAAGAAAAGGCAAATGATGATTTATGAAAATTGAAAAAGGTCCACGGAAATAATTTGCGCTGCACCCGGTTCTTTATTAATACTGAAAAGAAAAAAGGTATCAGTATCTGCGACATGATGACCACGCAAAGAATACCAATGATGGAGATCAACGCAATGGACCGCAATGCCGGATGCTTTGCAAAAATTAAAACGCCCATACCGGCGATTGTTGTTATTGCCGATAGTATGATGGAAGATTTAAAAGACGAAAGGTTTTTCTTTCCCGTCTTGTATTCCTGCAGCAGGCCATCCATAATAAAGAGGCTGTAATCATCGCCCAAACCAAAAATAAGCGCCGATATGATGATGTTGATGATATTGAACTGCAGGCCTGCCAGTCCCATAATACCCAGTATCCAAACCCAGCTGATGAACATAGGGATGAATGAAACCAGCGTCAGTTCTATTCTTCCGTACATCAGCAATAACACAAAAAATACCAGTAAAGAGGTCATCAGTGCGATGCTCGAAAAATCTGAATTGATGATCTCTACAAAACGACGGGTAAGGTATTGCTTATCCAGTACAGTAACATGAGCTTCGTTTTCAAAAGCATCATATACCTGCTGCTTTTTATCGGGGAAAGCTTTTATGAGAGTAACAACCGTTGTCTTGCCCGGCTTTTCAGTTATATAATCATCCAGGAAATTTTTGCGAACTTCTGCCATGGCATCTTTATCAACCGGCACAAATTCATTGTTCAGCAATGCTTTAAAATTATCAAATGCTGCCGCATTGAATTTTAGTGCTGCTCCTTCAGTAAGCAATGTCGCCATCAAAGCATTTTTCTTTTCCGCCGTCCAGTAACGGTTCCACCTTTCAATTTTCACTTTTTGCAAAGAATCAGAAATGATGAGTGACGAAACGCCGGAGTATTTTTTTACAATATCCTTATCCTGCAGCTTTTCAATTTGCGTAACCAGTTTCTCATTATTCACCAGTGCATCGTCCAGTGTTTTTCCTTCGGTGACTAAGTACACCGATTGTAAGGCATATTGATTGATGCGGTTCAGTTGTTTCTCCGAACCTTTCAACTTGCTGCTCATGTAATTCATGTTCTGCAGGTCACTTTCAAAGCCAACTTTTCCGGCCCAGAAAGCAAAGAATACGGTCAATACCAGGATGAGTATCACCAGGTATTTATTATACTCCGGTTTTAAAGAAGCAACCTTATCTATCCAGGAAAATTCGTGCACAACATGTGTTTCCTGTTCTTTTTTACCGGCAATAAAATGCGGCAGAAAGATGAGTGAGCAAAGTGAAGCGCCTATCAAACTGAATGCCGCAAACAATCCCAGGTCCTTCAGCATTTCCGATTCTACAAACTGCAGGCAAAAGAAACCGCCGATAGTAGTGAAACTTCCAACCGTCATGGGTTGTGCCAGGTCCCTGATCACCTCCCTGATATTGCGGGTATGCCGGTAATGATTAAAAACGTGCAGCGAATAATTTACCGCAATGCCCAATACTACAGAACCCGTGCCTAGAGCGATCACCGATATCTTACCCTTAATAAAATAAATGCAGGCCAGTGCGAACAGGGCACCGAATATTACCGGAATTAAAATGATGAAGGGAGCTCTTTTTTTACGGAAATACAATCCTAAAAAAACAACAATGAAAAGGACAGTAACACCCTGCGTAAGCATGGTATCCTTTCTCAGCTGCAACGCATTGCCAACAGAAACTGCCGTTGCGCCAAAATAAGTTGCCGTTACAGAACTCTTGTTATTATCGATCAGGCTATCAAGCCCCTTCAGCAGCAACGCATTTTTTCCCGTGTTGTTTGGTGGAAATTTGGGCGTGATGAAAAGCATCAGGTGCTTCCGGTCTTTGGTAACAATATAATTATCGTACAGCTCAAAATTCTCATCGTACTGCAGCTGCTGCAGTTTCTTTAATCCCAGGAAACTGATGCCCACCGGGTCTTTGCTGATCATGCTCTTTAATGCAAAACCAGCCGGAGATGTAAGGGTGCGAAGATCCTGCTCCAGTGTTTGCCGCACCGTTTCAGGCTTTATCAGCGAGTCAATGGCTGCATAGTCTTTTTCATTTAGATAAACAGGGAGATGTTCACTTACCGTACCAAACAACTGCAGAGCCAGCTCATCATCAACCTTGTAATTTATTTTTGCAATGAAGGGCGAAAGCTGTTGTTGTATATTTTCAACCAGTGTATCAGCATAAGCAACCAGGCTATCGGGTTCAGCAGCACTGGTATCTTTTAAAGAAACCGTAACTGCCAGCTTATCCATGAATTTGGAGTTTTGAAAAACCTCGTTCAGTTTTTCTACCTTTTTATCCTTGGGTAATATCTTGGAAATATCTTCTTCAAACCTTACCTGCCAGGCAAAAAAGCCAGCCAGCAGCAGCAAAGCTGCAAACGTAATATATAAAGCGGGCCGGCGCCTTGTATAAAAATTGTAGATGTTGAGCAATATTGTTTCCATACACTATCCGGCCTTTGAAATAACCTGTTTTTTACCAAACCATTTTAAAAAAACAAACGTGAGAAGGCCGAATACAATGGCTGCAACAATAGCCAGCGTTATACTGCCATAAATATATTGTATCAGGTTGTGTTTTATGGAATCCAGCGTGATGGCATTGGTGAAATTGATCTGCATGGCATGATCGCCCATCCACAAAGCGCCCATCTTGTAACTTAAAAAAATGATCAGCGGTATCATAGGTGGTATGCTGATATTGGCTGCAATAATAACAATGGGTTTGTTCAGCTTAAATAAAATCGCCAGGAAAATAGCTACAGCCAGTTGAAATCCCCAGATAGGAACAATGCCCATGAACACACCAACAGCAACCGACATAGCTTTTAACTGCGGCGAATGATGCGGATTGAACAAGTGTTCATCCAACACTTTCTTCATTTTTTTAGGACTGAAGATCGTTCTGATAACATCCCGTGGCTTGATATACAACAAAGTAATGAGCACTAAAACGGTGTTTAATACACTGATGCGAAAGAAATCTTTAAAAGGCCGGAAGTGTGAAACACGTTCTTCTTTAGGCGCATAGTAAACCGTTACCGGAACGGAAATAACCTTAATGCCTTTCCAGGCCAAACGCACCAGTACTTCTATTTCAAATTCGTATTTACGGGTGATGAAACGCATTTTTTTTAAGGGCTCCAGCGGGTATAAGCGATAGCCGGATTGGGTGTCCGGACTTGTAATTCCCGTTTCTACCTTAAACCAGAAGTTAGAGAACTTATTACCAAAGCTGCTGCCACCAGGTACCGAAGCCTGTCCCATATTTCGGGCGCCAATGATCACTGCGTTAGGCTCCTCTTCCAGCTTGTTTATAAATGCACGCAGGTCTTTGGCAAAATGTTGCCCGTCAGAATCGATGCTGATGGCGTATGTATATCCTTTCTCAATGGCGTATTTAAACGCTTTACGCAGTGCCCAGCCCTTGCCAACATTTGGTTCATAGCTGATAAACTGAACCGCAGGAAATTGTTTTACTATTTCAACGGTACCATCTGTTGAGCCATCGTTAATTACAATGATATGATTGATATATTGTGCTACATCTTCAATTACTTTGGCAAGTGTAGCTGCATTGTTATAAGTAGGAATTATAACACAGACCCCCAAAACATCAGCTTTCTCCATCAGCGAACCGGTCATTATTAAATCTGTTTGTAAAGTTTGCGGCAAAATTCGGCTAAAATTATAACATTATGGCAATTACAGGCATCGGTATTACACCGCATTACTCATCTTGTTTTCCTGTCGCTTTTTCTTATCTGCCATCCGCTGGTGAATCCACTCGGGCCATTGGCTGCTGTCTTCCGCATCATAAACACGCAAATGCTGGGTTTCGTCTTTTTGTATCAGGTCGGCTTCTGTGCAACCCAGTACCTCAGCGGCTGTTTTTACGCCTGAATAACTGGCGCCTGCAACACCATGACTCATAATACTGGCACCGCACATATACAGGTTCTCAATTTCGGTTTTGGCCTTGTAACTGAAGGGCCCCGTTTGCATAAATCCCTTTTCGGTACCATAAACATTGCCCTTGGTGGTTTTTACATAATGCTCGTTGGTGATGGGGGTACCGGCCTCAATATGTACAATATTTTTATGTACCTCAGGCAATATCCGTTTAAAGGTATTCCGCAGTTTTTCGCAAAGCCTTTCTTTTATTTTTACATATACCTCGTTGGTATCAGCTCCCTCGGGGTACAGGTTTTTAAAAGAGTCATAGTCAATAAAAGTAACTACTTCAATAGTATGGTGCCTGCCGTTAAAGCTCAGGGGGTCTTTTAAAGAAGAACAGCTGATGAAAAGAGAATCAAATTCATCTGTTTCCAGTATCGAAACCCTGGTTAGGCCATCATAAACTTCGTCCATATCATTACCAGGCATATACCAGATATTACCGGAATCCAGCCCCGCCTCACGTACATCCATATCAACCGAAATAAAGAACATGAGCGATGTTACGGAATAGCGTGTTGCCTCCAGCTTTTTCAGCAGTTTAGGGCTCAGGTTTTCGTGTCCAACCATTTTATAGGTTGCTGCCGGGTCGGCATTGGATATAATATTCGTTGCGTGAATGACCTCACCATTCTCCAGTTCTACACCAATAGCTTTTAGGCGTGGCCCTTTTGATACATTCCCGGTTTCTGAAGTAAGTATTTCTCTAACAGCCTGGCCGGTTTTAACCTGGCCACCATGTTTTTTTATAGCATTGGTCATAGCTTTTACAATGGCCGCACCGCCACCCATCGGGTAAAAGCCTCCGTTAAAATAATGGTCCATCAATGCACAATGAAACGGAAAACTGGCCCTGGAAGGAGGCAGGCCATGATCGCCACACTGTATATTCAATACCGATTTTAAAAGCGGGTCTTTAATATGCCATCCTATTACCCGTTTTAAACTAAACAGGCCATATTTACCCAAATGACGGGTACGGTAAAAAATGGTAACATTATCCCAAAAACCTTTCATGGTGGATATCAGGAAGATCTCCTTCGACACCTGCTTAACCAGCTTCAGGTATTTTTTTATACCCTTCTTTTCTTTCGGAAATCTGGTTATCAAAGATGCTTCCAGGTTATCTGCTCCCGCCGGCATATCAATACGCTCATCAGCAATCCAGCAATGTTCATACGCATCCTTATTCATTCTGAAAAAGACCAGCTCATTGGCAATACCCAGGCCCTCGTATAAATTACAGGTGCTCTGGCCCTTATCCATATTGCCTATATAATGCACCCCCGGACTGTAGCGGTGTCCATCAATATAAAAACTATGGCACCAGCCCCCAGGCACATAATGCTGCTCTATTACGGCTACTTTTTGTCCGGCTCTTGCCAGGCACACTGCCGCAGATAAACCACCGGCACCAGAACCAATTATTATGGTATCAAATTCATTCATAAATACTTGTAGCCGAAATTTATTTTAAACAGATGGGAGGCAGTTGCCGGTAAAACAAATCTAAGCTAAACTTTTAAGATTCAACTGATAACAGATGTGATAACTAAAATGTTAAAGAAAAGCTATGAAAATAAAGTTTTGAACAAAAAAAAATTATGGCACGGTTTTGGGTTTTTGCTATTCGTCTTCCGGAAAAGAAACTTGAAAACTGAATTTTTAAACTTTAAAATCTGAATATTATGTCTGAAACAAATTTCCCAACACCACCTGCACCAGTTGCAAAAAGCAATAATTATAAAAACGCCGTTATTGGTGTTTTAGCTGCAGGATTGATAGCCGTATCCGGTTACCTGGTGTACGCAAAAAACGATAGTTCAAAAACCATTCAGCAACAGGAAACAACCATTGCTAAGGTTACAACCGAAAAAAGTGATGTACAGGCTAATTTTGATGCTTCATTGGCCAGGCTCGATTCTATGCAATCTGTAAACAAAGGGCTGGAGGGGAACCTCACTGCAAAAAATGAAGAGATCGCTAAAGTAAAAGCAGAGATACGCAGTATTCTCAATAAGAAAAATGCAACCGCGGCAGAATTAAGCAGGGCAAAAACACTGATCGCTTCATTGAACGAAAAGATCACATCTATGGAAGCCGACATTGCACAGCTGAAACAGGATAACCAGTTGCTTACAAACGACAATGTGGTATTAAAGCAGGAGAAAGAAACACTTACAAAGGATCTTACTGCAACCAAAGAAGTAAAGCAGGAGCTTGAAAAGAAAGTAGATATCGCATCTACCCTAAATGCAAGCAATATTGTTATCACACCAATCAACGTAAAAAGCAATGGTAAAGAAAAGGTTTCCACAACCGCTAAACGTGTAGATAAGTTTGTAGTAAGCTTTGATGTTGACAACCGCATCGTTCAGCCTGGTACTACAGATGTGTACGTAGTGGTTTTGGGGCCCGATGGTAAAGCCATCAACACCGGTGCCGAAACATTTACCACACGTGAAGAAGTAGCAATGCCTTTTACGGCCAAAATGCCGGTTGACCTGGAAACAGCAAAAAAGAAGAATGTTGAGTTTGCTTTTGTACCCGGTACAAACTTTGTACAGGGCAACTATACAGTACAGATCTACCAGAATGGTTTTTTAATAGGACAGGGAACTAAGGAATTGAAGAAAGGAGGATTGTTCAGTTAAAACCGTTATTGGTTCTTAATATACAATTACAGCTACCTGTAATTAAAAGAAGCTACCTGGCATATAATCAGGTAGCTTTTTTTATTTGCTTCATGGTTGATTTTTTAGGCTTATATCAGTTTTGTAATATATTTGCATTGTTATTACACAATCTATCTTAACCTATTAAAACAGATCAACTCATGAAAAAGATCGTTCTTTTTGCTTCATTGTTCCTGTTGTTGAACAATGCCTACTCACAAACATTTATGCACGGTGCCGGAATTACCGTAATAGGCAGTACTACCGGCCAGGGCAGCAGCAGCGATATTGGCATAGGAGAAGGCTTTACCTATTTTCCCCGTTTTAATTTTGTTGAAACCGAAAGCCTCTCTTTATCAGTGGGTATTCCCTTATGCCTGGGCGTTTCTACCACAACCTCTACCAATTATGATCCTTATGGATATTACGATAATACATCCATTGGTTTTGTTTTAAATGCACCTCTCATCATCAACCTTAACCTGGGCAGGGGTTCTACCAAAGACAACAGGAAGAAAATGGGATATTTTCTGGGCGCCGGTTTTGGTTATCATCATGGCGATTTTATTACTGACAGGTACGACCCCGTAACAGATACTTACGTAAACAGCTACTCGTCCAACACCTACGGCCCTGCAGGTAATGCCGGTATACGCATCGGGGTAGGCAGGCAGCATAAAAATATCGAAATAAGACTTTCCTACATGAAGGGCATTAACGAAAGCAAGCCAAATATTTTCGGCATTGCGGGTGCTTTTAATTTTTAAGAAGCTACTCATGCGCAATTATGTTTAACGGTTTACTTCCGTAAAAGACTTTTACTTTAACAGGTAAATTATTTGATATCATTTTGGTTCAATAAAAACGCTAATTCTTTTATTTTTGTGTTTTATTGTATGAAAAGAGATATCAAAACAGTCGCCATCATTGGCGGCGGCCCGTCTGGCTGTTCAGTAGCTACTTTATTAAAAAGAAAAGGATTTAAAGTGGCCGTTTTTCATATTGAAAAACGACCTGAGATCATTGTGGGCGAATCACTCGTTCCCGCAATCATTCCGTTTCTGCGCCAGCTGGGTGTGGAGGATGAGGTAAAAACATATAGCACTTACAAACCCGGTGCTTCAGTTTGGGTAAGTAAAGATGAAGAAGCTACATCACCCTTTAGCTTTGGTGGTGGCGGATTACCTCCTTATGCATATAATGTACCACGTACAAAATTCGATAAAACCATTTTCGACCTGGCAGTTCGGGAGGGCGTAACTTTTTTCACCCATGCAGCAAAGCTGGAAAGGGTAGGCAATACAGATGAACTGAGATTAAGCGACGATACCATTGCAGCCATTGGTGATTTTTTTAATGGCCAACCAGACCTGATCGTAGATGCAAGCGGCCGCTCCCGTACCATTTCCCGCCTGCTGGATATACCAACCAAAGAAGGTAAGCGTAAAGACATTGCTCTTTTTGCCCATCTGAGCGGAGCAGAAAAAATTGAACCCTACAATATTCATTTACACCGCCTGGGTAAAGGCTGGAACTGGAGGATCCCCTTACCAGACCGCACATCGGTAGGTGTGGTTATTAATCCCGATCACCTGAAAGAATACGGGAGTACCAAAGAAGAACAGTATGATAATTACCTGAAAGCCGATGAAACACTGCATAAGTTCACCAAAAATGCCAAAAGGGAAACCGGAGTAGCACAGTACAATAATTACCAGCTTATCTCACAGAAAATGTATGGCAAAAACTGGTTGCTCACCGGCGATGCTGGTGGCTTCCTGGATCCGATCTTCTCATCCGGGCTTTTCCTGGCTATTAAAGGCTCTTTTGCCGCTGCCGAAGCCATTGCAGACGGTTCGGATAAAGCCTTTAAAAAATACCAGGATTTTCAGTTGTACGAGCTATCTATCTGGCAAAAACTGGTAGACTGCTGGTACAGCGGCAGCCTGTTTACACTCTTCAAAGTAGGGCAGGATAGAATGGATACAGCCTTTGGCCGCTTTATTGGCCCACACATGCAGCGGCATTTAACACGTATCTTCTCTGGCGAAGCCGTATACAAAAGCTATAGCCGCCGTTTTTTAAACTTTGTACTGGGCCCCATGCTTACCCTCATGAAAGTGGGGCGCCTGCACAACCGCACCATGAGCGATCTGGAGATAAAGTAATTCCATAGCTTGCCTGTTTATAGCAACAAAACGCGTATTTAACCAATTATAGATAACGCAGAAGGAAACAAGCCTTCCTTCTGCATTATCTATATCTTTGCCTTTTACCCTCACCAACCGTCAACCGCCAACCATCCTATATATTTACCGTTCATCAATTTTCCATAATTCCCAATTCACGTAACCCATTTTTATAATAAATCAACAGCAGCAAGCATTTCATAGGATTTAAACGATCAAAATCACTGCCTATTACCTGAACAAGCTTAGTACTTTGTTTTGCATAGTACTAAATACTTACTATCTTTGTGTTATCAAAGTAAGCAAAGCAACAAAAGCTCAAACTTGAAAAAACATATTTAAAAACATAATTAAATTAAAAGTCATGAAAAAGCAAACAACAAACCAGTTCTCACCAATCACTAAAGAACAAACCGAAAAATTAACCACCGTAGTAAATGAAACCTTGGCCCTGGATATCCACCCGACCAAGATCTTCAGCACAGCCGACCTCTGGAACATCCAACGCAGGGGAAGAACCATGATGAGCAGAAGAAGTTATTTTGCATAAACTCGTAAAGTATAGCCAACCCAACAGTTTATAGCCTGTAACACAGCCACAGCCTCCGGAATATCACCGGAGGCTTTTAAATTACAGCCTTTCAAAAAAAATACTTGTAATTAATCGTTTTTATTTTTTTACAAAAGCTAAAAAGCATTATTTTTGCAACCCCAATAAGGGTACACTCCTCCCTAGTCGTAGTTTTTCATAACGACGAAGGAGTTGTAGAAAAACAAGATCCCGATATATATTGGGACTCAGTTGGGAAAACATATACTCCTCCCTAGCTCAGTTGGTTAGAGCATCTGACTGTTAATCAGAGGGTCGCTGGTTCAAGTCCAGCGGGGGGAGCAAAAAAGCACTTACAGTTTATGTAAGTGCTTTTTTTATATATCCCATCCCATTTTATTTTTGCGTCACTTACAAATTTTCCTATAAAAAAATCCCCCGGTTTTTTATACCGGGGGATTGTATAGCTGTTATTTATTTACTGCTATTGTATCACAACTCTGCACATGGTCAGCGTTNCCG